>ENA-ORBV01007165-ORBV01007165.1-microbial-mat-metagenome-genome-assembly--contig:-NODE-7165-length-19241-cov-7.452202_pt1 | contig 19241 bp, 18 predicted proteins | sample MGYA00237777_ERZ505514 | MGnify/ENA primary metagenome ERZ505514 (study PRJEB26160, sample SAMN06269048) | microbial mat metagenome | isolation source: Oligotrophic lake microbial mat | place... | reverse complement strand
ACGTCCCTCCGAACTGGCCACGCTCGAAGCCCGGCTCGCCCAAGCCAACACCGCTGCCGAGCAAGCCGCGCTGGAACTGGAACGGGCGACCAAACTTCACGAAACCAAGGTGCTCGCTGCCGATGATTTTGACCGAGTCCGCTTGAATCACCACGCTGCCACCATACGCGTGACTGAACTCGCCGCGCAACTCGACACCGCGCAACTCGGCGCGCGCAGCGACACCCTCGCCGCCGCCGAAGCCGATATCGCCGCCGCGCAAGCCGCGCTCGACCGGGCCGGTTGGGCCGTGGCGCAGAAAAGTCAGACAGCCCCGCGCGCCGGATTCGTCTTTGATACACTCTACCACGAAGGCGAATTCGTCGCCGCTGCTGCGCCGGTAATTTCCCTGCTTCCGCCGGAAAACATCAAGGTGCGCTTCTTCGTGCCCGAGGCGGAATTCGGCGCGTTGAAGGCTGGCGGCGCAATCAAAGTTGCTCTCACCGGTCGCGCCGCGCCGCTCGAAGCGCGCATCAGTTATCTCTCGCCCAAACCCGAATACACGCCGCCCATCCTCTACAATCGCGAGAACCGGGCGAAACTTGTCTTCATGGTCGAAGCGACGTTCGATCCGACCGCCGCGCGAGATCTCCATCCAGGCCAACCGGTGGACGTGACGCTGGAGAAGTAAAGATGCCCATCTGGAATCATGTCTTGGGTGGGCGTCGGTTTCCACACCGACGCCTATCGTCGATAGGGCAATCGACGACCACCCTTAACACGACTCGATCTTCATGAGCGCAACCGAATACGTCATCGATGTAGCAGGCGTGACGAAGCGTTTCGGCACCAAGACGGTCGTCAACGCGATCGATCTCCAAGTGAAGCGCGGCGAGATCTACGGCTTCCTCGGGCCCAATGGCTCGGGCAAGACCACTTTCATCCGCATGCTCTGCGGCCTGCTCACGCCCGACGCCGGCTCCGGCACCTGTCTCGGCTACGACGTCCGCACCCAGCAGGCCGAGATCAAACGCCACGTCGGCTACATGACGCAGAAATTCAGTTACTACGAAGATCTCAGCATCCGCGAGAATCTGGATTTTATCGCACGCATCTACGACGTGCCCGACCGTGCGACCGCCGTGCAACGCAGCCTCGACCGACTCGGTTTGCAAAATCGCAGTGCCCAGTTGGCCGGCCAACTTTCGGGCGGTTGGAAACAGCGCCTCGCACTCGCCGCCTGCTTGATTCACTCACCGCAACTTCTGCTCCTCGACGAACCCACGGCGGGCGTTGACCCCAAAGCCCGCCGCGAATTCTGGGACGAGATTCATCGACTCGCCGCCGAGGGGCTCACGGTGTTGATCACCACGCACTACATGGATGAAGCCGAGCGCTGTCACCGGCTCGCCTACCTCGCGTACGGCAAGCTGCTCACTCGCGGCACGCTCAACGAAGTCCTCACTTCCTCGCGGCTGACGACCTGGACGGTGACTGGCCCTGAGTTGCGCGCGCTCGCCGATACTTTGCGCGGTCGGCCCGGCGTCGAGCAAGTGGTGGCGTTTGGCAACACGCTCCACGTGAGCGGCCGTGACGCCGCGCAGCTCGATGCCACGATTGCCGCCGTGCGCGACCCGCGGCACGAATGGCAAAAAATCCGCGCCGGTCTCGAAGACGTGTTCATCAGCCTGATGGATGAAGCAAAGGATAATTACGCATGAGCGGACTTCGTGCCTTTCTCCCCGTAGGGCCGGCGCTTGTCGCCGCGCCGCAGCTTGATTGTATCCGGATAGGGCGGGACCGCTGGGCCCGCCGCGAATTTCCAGGCGCACCACGATTCCAAACGGCACGCCCAGCGGTCGCACCCTACCTTTTCAGACGCTCCCCATGAACCGATTCACCTTCCATCGCCTGTGGGCCATCGTGCTGAAGGAATTCATCCAGATGAAGCGCGACCGCGTGACTTTTGGCATGATGGTGGGCATCCCGCTGATGCAGCTCATCGTGTTCGGCTTCGCCATCAACTCCGATCCGAAGCACCTGCCCGCGGCGATTCTCAGCGCCGATCAAGGCCCCTTCTCGCGCACGCTCGTGGCGGCGTTGAAAAACAGCGGGTACTTCACTCTCGTCCACGAGGCCGCCTCGGAAGCCGAGGCCCAACGCCTGCTCCAGCTCGGCGATGTGCAATTTGTCATCAACATCCCGGTGGATTTCTCGCGCAACCTGCTGCGCGGCGAGCGGCCCACTGTGCTGATCGAAGCCGACGCCACCGACCCCGCCGCGGTGGGCCCCGCTGTTTCCGCGACGCGCGCCTTGGTCGACAGCGTGTTCAACCGCGATCTGCCCGGACCCTTGGCGAAACTTCGCGCGAAGGAAGGCCCGGTGAATTTCCAAATCCACGCGCACTACAATCCCGAGAACATCACCCAGTACAATATCGTGCCCGGCCTGATGGGCGTGGTGTTGACGATGACGATGGTGGTCATCACCGCGCTCGCCATCACTCGCGAACGCGAACGTGGCACGATGGAGAATCTCCTCGCCACTCCCGTGCGTCCCTTCGAGGTGATCGTCGGGAAAATCGTGCCGTACATCGCGGTGGGCTACATTCAGGTCACGCTTATTCTGCTCGCAGCGAATTACATTTTCCATGTGCCCATGATTGGAAATTTCGCCCTGCTCTACGCGGTGGCGTTGCTTTTCATCGCGGCCAACCTCGCGGTCGGCATCACGTTTTCCACGCTCGCGCAAAATCAGCTCCAAGCCGTGCAGATGGCATTCTTTTTCTTTCTCCCCTCGATTCTCCTCTCAGGTTTCATGTTTCCCTTTCGCGGCATGCCCGACTGGGCGCAGACCATCGGCTCGTGCCTGCCCAACACGCACTTCCTCCGCATCGCCCGGGGAATTCTCCTCAAAGGCAACGGTCTCGCGGAGATCACGCCCGAACTCTGGCCACTGCTGATCTTCCTCGCCGTGGCCATGACCATCGGCGTGAAACGCTACCGGCAGACGCTGGATTAATCGTGGATAATCGGGTCCGACAACTGAGGGAGTCGATGAACGTTTGGGTCCAGTCGAGCACGGTCCACTACCGGCGGCCACAGTCGCGGCCTTGGCGGTTTTTGCGAGGTGGTGCCGCAACGCTTTGCCGATCCCTTGGCCGCGACGCTCCAGCGCGAAGCTGAAACGTTGTACAAAAAATGCGGGAGGGGCGTTGCGCAGGCGACCATGCCGCCCAAGACGTTGGCCGCAGTCTATTATCACATCGCCCCCCTCCCCCAAAATACCCGGGAGATTCTCGGGAGCAAAGTTGGCCGCCGCAGGTGCGGTCGCAGGTGCGGTCATTTATGTGCGCGGAGATCTCGAAACCTCGCTGGATCATTATTACAACAAAGTCGTCGAGCCGACTTAACCAGAGGCCTCCGGGCCTGAGGATTGAGTGCGGTTGTAGGTGGCGAGCTTGTCTCGCAACGCGGCCGTGGTGCGGCAAGCGCACCACCTACCACCAAGCGAATCCCCCAATTTCATCAGGCTGGGACCAGCCATCGCTACAGCCCGGCAAGCGCCTATCGCTACGCTCCGACTAATTTTCATTTCACCCGGCGCCTTTTTTGCAGGGTTGCAAAGGCGCGCGAAGCCCCTGATAAGCGTCTCTTCCTACATGCTCCGTAAGCTCATTTCCAAGATCAAGCAGTCCTTCAAGTCGGGTGCAAAGCCGGCCGCCGCTAAACCGGCGCCCAGTCACGCCCCGAAGCACCCCAAGCCTGCGGCTAAGACCGGGCATCCGCACCACGACAAGCGCCCCGCTGCGCCCCGCCCGACTCACCAGTCATCCGGACGGCATCCGGCAACTCACGCCCATCCCCGTCCGTCCGGCCACGGCCACCAGACTCCAGCCCCACACGCCCCTCGCCCAACCGCCCACGCGCAGGTGCCCAAGCCCTTGCCCGAAGTGCCGAAAATGGACACGGCCTTCACCGCACTCGGCCTCGGTGATCGTCTCGCTTTCGCCGTACAGGAAAAAGGCTACGAAACTCCCACGCCGATCCAGGCACAGGCCATCCCTGTGGTGCTGGCGGGCCGCGACGTCATCGGTTCGGCCCAAACCGGCACGGGCAAAACGGCGGCGTTTTCCCTGCCGATTCTCCAGATGTTGGGCGGTCACGGCGCCATTCGTTGCCTCGTCCTCGAGCCGACACGCGAACTCGCCTTGCAAGTTGAAGAATCTTTTCAGAATTACGCCAAGTTCACCGATCTGCGTACCACCGTCATTTATGGCGGCGTCGGTTACGGCAAACAACGCGAAGATCTCGCGCGCGGCATGGATATTTTGGTCGCCACTCCCGGTCGCTTGCTCGACTACATGGAGCAAGGCGAAATCAAACTCGATCAGGTGCAGGTGCTCGTGCTCGACGAGGTCGACCGCATGCTCGACATGGGTTTCTTGCCCGACGTGAAACGCATCGTGCAGAAAGTCGCCAAGAACCGCCAGACGCTCTTCTTCACCGCCACCCTGCCGCCGGAAATTGAACAACTCGCCGCGTGGGCGCTGCGTGATCCCTTCAAGATCGCGGTCAGCCGCGAACGCTCCACCGCCGAGACCATCACCCACGCCTTCTATCCCGTGGTGCAGGCGCAGAAATTCGATCTCCTCGCCCAACTCCTCGAAGAAACCCAGTACAACAGCGTCATCATTTTTTCACGCACCAAGAGCGGGGCCGATTACATCGCCAGCCGGCTCAAACAAGCGGGTCACACCTGCGCCGTCATGCATGCCGATCGCAGCCAGCCCGAGCGCGTCGATGCGCTCAAGGGTTTCAAATCCGGTAAATACGAAGTGCTCGTCGCCACCGATCTCGCCGCCCGCGGCCTCGACATCGCCGACGTGTCGCACGTCATCAATTTCGACGTCCCGGAGAATCCCGAGGATTACGTTCATCGCATCGGCCGCACCGGCCGCGCCCAGAAAACCGGCGACGCCTTTACCCTCGTGACCGAGGAAACCTGGCGCGATGCCCGCAGCATCGAGCGCTTCATCGGCCAGAGCATCGAATGGAAAAAGCTCCCGGGTTTCAATTACACCTACTCCGGGATTTTCGATGGTGGCGGCATGACCGGCACGGCGCTGCCCACCGGCGCGACCGCCAAACCCGCCAGCCGCCTCACCCGCGGCGGCCGGCGCTGAGTTCAGAAAGCAACAATTAGGTGGAACGCACCTCTGGGCGCGTTTTCAGCATCTGCGCTCAATCCAAACCCGCCCAGAGGTCGGGCTCCACCCAAGGCAAGCGCCGCAGCTCCGCGCTCAAAGCGCTTTCTTCACCACCGCCTCATACTCGGCGTGGTCCCACACTCCGCTCTTTTGATGGACGATGCGGCCCTCGCGATTGATCAAAAAGGTCGTCGGAATGGAGGTGAAATCACCAAAGAGCGACGGGGTGGAATCGTCGGCCAGCACGATCGTGTAGTTCATCCCGTTTTTCTCGGCAAATTTCTTCACGACCTTCGCGGCGATGGTATCGATCGAGATCCCGATCACCACCAAGCCGTCCTTGCCGTATTTCTTTTGGAGCGCGATATAACCGGGTATTTCCATCCGGCACGGCCCGCACCACGTGGCCCAAAAATCAATGACGACAACCTTGCCCTTGAACTGGGCAAAACTGACGTCGTGGCCATCGAGATCTTTCAAGGTCCAGGCCGGTGCGACCTGATTGATCAGGTCCTTAGCTTCTTCGGCCTGCACGCCAGTCGCTGAAAACAGCGCGGCGGTGCACAAACTGGTCAGCAAGAAAAGCGATTTGCATAGCGTCATGCCCGTAAGAGTAAGGAGCCCGAAGATGTATTCCCGAAAAACAGCAGGCCCGGAGTTTAATCCCGCAAATCAGCCGCCGCGCCCTCAGCCGTCAAGGTCTCGATGAATTTCCTCATCGCCGGAGTGAGCACCCGGCCCTTGCGATGGAGAATGGAAAGTGGTCGGGTGAATTCCTTCCCCTTAAACGGAATGGCGACGAGGGTGCCCTGTTTGATTTCCTGCTGCACGGTCGCTTGCGGCACGATCGCGATACCGTGATCGATCTCTACCGCGCGTTTCACCGTCTCGATATTGTCGAACTCCATCACGGGGGTGATCTCGAGATCGTTATCGCGGAAGATCAGATCAACCGCCTTCCGGGTGGGAATATCCGGATCGAAGCCGATGAATTTTTGGCCAGCGAGGGTCTTCAGATCCACTTCGGTGGCCTTGGCCAGCGCATGCTGGGGATGGGTGATCAGCACGAGGCGATCATTGCGGAACGGCAACATCTCGATCTGCCGGGTCTTCTGCGGAAAAGCCACCAGGCCGAAATCGACGGCATTGTGCAGAATGTCTTCGTAAACGAGATTGGAGCGCCGGTATTCGATGCGGACGTTGACCGAAGGATATTCCTGGAGGAAGCGCTTGATGTAAGGCGGCAACTCATGGAGACCGATCGAGTAAATCGTAGAAAGGCGAATGGTGCCGCTGATCACCTTCTTCATTTCCTGAAGCTCGCTGCCCAGCTTTTCGTAGACGTGCAGAATCTCCTTTGAGGCCTCGTAAATCCGCTGGCCTTCGCGCGTCAGATTAAACTGCTTCTGGCTGCGGTCGACCATGAGTGTCTTGAAGTTGCGCTCCATGGAGCGCGCCTGCTGACTGACTGCGGATTGCGTGATCCCGTTTAGTTTAGCCGCTTTAGAGAAGCTCTTCGTCTCCACCAGGTCGGCAAAAATCTTGAAGTTTTCGATTTGCATAACAGCGAGTTTGGATGGCCAATATAAAAAATTCTTATCAGCAATCCACCTTAAAAGCGAAACTCATAGATGATTATTGATTACGAGACATTCCGCTCCCGGGCTAATACTCTCACCGAACTCATCGCGGAGGCCTGCCGCGCCGCCGGGCGTGACCCGGGATCGGTCGCGTTACTCCCAGTAACCAAAACCCATCCGGCGGCCGCCGCTGAATACGTGGCCCGTTACGGCCTGACGGCCGTCGGGGAGAATCGCGTGCAAGAAACCGTGGAAAAACGCGCCTTGGTAACCGCGCCGCTTCGCTGGGAATTAATCGGCCACCTCCAATCCAATAAAGCCCGCCTCGCCGTCACCCACTGCGACCGCGTGCAAAGTGTCGATAGCGAAAAACTTCTGCGCCAACTCGACCGCGCCGCCAGCGAACTCGGCAAAAAGCTTTCCGTCTTGCTCCAGATCAACGCCGGAAATGATCCGGCAAAATTCGGGGCCGAGCCCGCCGTGGCTCCCCGTCTCCTCGCCACGGCACAAAGCCTGGCCAACCTGCAAATTGACGGGCTCATGACCATCGCCCCACTCGGCACCACGCCGGATGAAACCGCCGCGTTCGCCCGTCGCACCTTTGCTAATCTCCGTGAAATTCGCGACGCTCTCGTTCGCCGCAGCGGGTTGCCCCTGCGCGAACTTTCCATGGGCATGACTGGAGATTTCGCCCTCGCGATCACCGAAGGCAGCACGATCGTGCGCGTGGGCACGGCTTTGTTTGGCTCCAGATAAAACTGGCTGCAAAACCTCAAAGGAAGGCAGTGGCCAGAACACTGCGCCCCGCGCGTTGTTCGTCCAGCATGCGGCCTGACACCGGCCAGTTCTCGTCTTCGGCGAGAGGTCGCACCTCTCAGAGGCTTGCACCTCCCTCAACCAAACAGCCACCGCTTATTGCACCGTTACAGCACCTGATGAACTTGTTTTGAAGCGATTCTCATCCGTGTCGTAAATGCTCAAGGTGAGCGCAGAGGTGAGGTGGTAAGAACTTTTCCCAGCGACCACTGATTTCCCACCCGATCGTTTCACGGCAACGGTGAGCGTGATCGCCTGCTGGGCTGGCAGACCAAGTGGCTCGACCACTGCCAACACGCCGAGTGATTTCCCATTGAGCGCGAGCTGATGGGTGGATCTGATCACATTCAGGGAATTCACATTGGGATTGCTGAATTGCAACGAGGCGAGGAGCGAACCGTCAGTTTGTTGTTCCAGTTTGACCAGCTGCACCTGGACTCCGATCCGCTCAATGGCCGAGGAGCAGCCCGTGAGCAGGGTGATCGCACCGATTAAAAACAGAAACGGCAGAAAATATTTATTCATGTGGGTAGAAGGTGAACGGATCGTGCAGGAGAAGAATGATTCGGCAAGGCTACTTGCGTTTATTGGGGGATTCCGGGCGATTATTTTTCGGATCATCGCGGCCACTCAACCCAAATTGCGAGAGTGCTCCCACCGCCGCCAAGAGGAGCGTCACAGGCAAAAGCCATGGGGTATTATCAATCAACGCCGGAATTTGCCGGGGTTGCTGCATTAAATAATACGCCCAGTCAGTCTGGTTGGTGAAGTACATCAAACCCAGCAGAGCCCGAAACGCACCCAGCAACGCCGTCGAAAGGATGAGCAGAACTTTCTGGAGCTTGAGCGCCACAAAACCGCTCACCAGCCCGAGGCCGCAGCCAAGCACCAGCGCCAAATTTGGATTATAATTGGCGAAAAGCAGCAGCCCAAGCGTAAGACCGAAGAAAAGCCCCGCGATAAACACCGCTCCCAGATAGAGCAGGAAAACCAATCCGCCGCCCAATAAGGCACCGACCACGGCTCCGCCGATTTGCCCCGCCCACAGCAATCCCATCGCCCCGGCGGCGGCCTGCCCAAGCAGGGCCCCGATAATCCCGCCCCACAAGGCGACCATCACCTTGAACAACCCGTAACCGAGAAAGCAATCGAGCAGACCCCAGGCGATCAAAACGGCGGAAAGCCACGGATAAAGCTCGGGGTCAAAATGCACCGCGTTTCCTTAAGCTAACCTCCTCGGCTTGGCCAAGGGAATTCCCCGCTCCCGTGCCCTCTTTAATAAATAACCAAGGCCTTGGCGCTTTCCAACACCACCCAGGCCGCAGCAAAAGCTGTCAGCCAGAAAAAGGCCGCCTTGGCAAACCGACGCCGGCGCAAGCTTTGTTCATAGCGGTCCACCTGATAACTCCGATAGCCGCTCGACTCGAGATAACTGACGAATTGCGCCTGTTTCACCCCGCTCACCCGCAGGGTCCGATCCAGCCGGAAAGGACTGGTAGTAGGCAAGTGACCGAGCAATCTGGCGAGTGAGCGACGCATACCTACCTTCATCGGAAATTATCGCTTCCGTTCAAGGGGTTTGTTGGTTTTGGTCACCCTTTCACCGACCCTTTACCCATGCATCACTTCCGTTTCACAGCTTCCACTCTTCACTGCGAAAACGTCTCCTTGGCGGAGATCGCCCGTCAACACGGCACCCCGACCTACGTCTACAGCGCCGCCACGATGGCGGACAATTACCGCCGCCTCGCGCAAGGCCTCGCCGGTCTGGACCTGCAATTATGTTTTGCGATGAAGGCCAATTCAAATCTCGCGGTCCTCCGCCACTTCGCGAATCTCGGAGCGGCCTTCGATCTCGTAAGTGGCGGCGAACTCCAGCGGGTGCTCGCAGCGGGCGGCAGCACGGAACGCAGTGTTTTTGCCGGCGTCGGCAAGACCGATGCTGAGCTCCGCCTCGCCCTCGAAAAAGGCATCTACAGCTTCCATGTGGAAAGCGAACCCGAGCTGGCCCGCATCAACCGCATCGCCGGCGACCTCGGTCGCCAAGCGTCCATCGCCATTCGCGTCAATCCGGATGTCGATGCCAAAACACACGCGAAGATCACCACCGGCAAAAGCGACAACAAATTCGGCATCCCGCTCAAACACGCCCTCGCAGCTTATGCCGCCGCCGCCAAATACCCGCACCTCAAGATTCGCGGCGTGCAGATGCACATCGGCTCGCAGCTCACCTCGGTCAAACCCTTCGTGCAGGCCGTCAAAAAAGTCCTGCCCTTCGTCGAACAGTTGAAGCGCACCTACGGCATCGAATACTTCAGCATCGGCGGCGGCATCGGTATCGTCTATCAAGACGCCCTCGCCAGCGGCCGCTCCTCCTGGTGGGGCCCGAAGGGCCAAGGCGCGAAACAAATCACCCCCGAAGCCTACGGCGCAGCCCTCAAGCCGTTGCTGGCTCCACTCGGCCTCAAAATTCTGCTCGAACCCGGCCGTTATCTCGTCGGCAACGCCGGCGTGCTTATCTCCCGCGTTGAATTTCTCAAGCGCGGTGCCGGCAAAAACTTTCTCGTGGTCGATGCGGCCATGAACGATCTCGTGCGTCCCGCCATGTATGAGGCCTATCACGAGATTGTCCCCATCACGCGCGCGCGTGGCCGCCGCGCACTCAAGGCCGATATCGTCGGACCCATCTGCGAGAGTGGAGATTGTTTCGCCAAAGACCGAGTACTGCCCGATACCCGCGAGGGAGAGACGGTGGCCTTCATGAGCGCCGGGGCCTACGGCTACGCCATGGCCAGCCGCTATAACACCCGCGGCATGCCGGCCGAAGTGATGGTGTCGGGCAGCAGCTTCGAGCTGGTCAATGCCCGCGAGAGCTTCGAGACTATGATCACCGGAGAAAAAATCCCCGGCTTCCTGAAAGCCTGATCGATCACGTGGATCAATTACCCCCAGTAAAATTCGCCATCGTCGGAGCCGGTGCCTGGGGCACCGCCATCGCCATCCATCTGGCACGGCGTGGCCAATCGGTCACGTTGATCACCCGCCGCTCCGAACATGCCGTCGGTATCCAGCTCACACGCGAAAATCGGGATTACCTCCCAGGCCTGAAACTACCTGATTCGCTGATCGTCACCGCGGATTTGTTCGCAGGATTGCGCGAGGCCGATGTGGCGTTGATCGCGAGTCCCTCGCATGCGTTGCGCGACTGGACCCGGCAGATGCGTGCGGTGCTCCCCAGCCACCGCAGCCTCCAACTGCTCATCAGCCTGGTGAAAGGCTTGGAAGTCGGCACCCAACTCCGCCCCAGCGAAGTGCTGGCGGAAATATTACCCGGCATCAATGTCGCCACGTTGACCGGCCCGACCAACGCCGGCGAAGTCGCCCACGGTTTGCCCGCCGCCATGGTGTTGGCGGTGGCCCGGTCCACGCCATTCGTCGAACGCGTACAGGCCGCCATGAGCGGTTCCACCTTGCGCCTCTATACGAGCGATGATCTGGCCGGCGCAGAATTCGGCGCCTGCATGAAAAACATCTACGCCATCGCCACCGGCGTCAGTGATGGATTGAAGCTCGGCGACAACGCCAAGGCCGCGCTCATCACCCGCGCTCTCACCGAAATGGTGCGGGTCGGTGAGTCCCTCGGCACGAAACGCGAAACCTTTTATGGACTGAGTGGCTTCGGCGACTTGGTGGCGACCTGTCACGGTTCATGGAGCCGCAATCGCGAATTTGGTCAGAAACTCGGCGAAGGCCTGACGGTCGGCGAATTACTGACCGGGAGAAGAACGGTCGTCGAAGGCTATCTCTCCACGCAGGCCTTTCATGATTTGTGCCGGGAAAAAAGCATCACCGCGCCGATCCTCACTGAGGTTTACGCCATTCTGTATGACAGCAAAAAGCCGCGCGATGCGCTCATGAGCCTGATGTCGCGCGAGCTGAAACGCGAACAAACCACGCCGGCCCCCACGCGATAAAATTCACCCCCTAGACCCGGACCACACAGGCAAACGCTGTTTCACTATGACGAGAGAGCGGGCCCTTTTGCCGGGCCTGTGTCTTGCACAGGCCGTGAACTGGCATGGATATCCGTCCTTTTTTCACGGCGTTTATAAAAGGCCAAAATTTATACCCCAGAAATCAGGCGCAGAGAAAATCCATCCCCCCATCGCAAGCCAGAACCGCTTCGGCCAAATTTTTCGGGCCACCACGCGCCACCCGCTCAATGGCATCGTAAGTTACGATAGGAGCGCGGCATTCTCCTGGCTAGCAGAACAGCTACGAATTACGATGCCAGCCCGGCCAGACCGCAAAAATTCTTACGCGCTCAATTCGGCAAATTTTGCGATGGGGGAAAAATCGGTAACAGTTCATCCTATCAATGTCTGACATCTAAGCCAGACCCCCTTTTTCAGTTCAATTTACTGGCAACCGCTTTCCAGCTTTTCGGGAATCATGAAAGGGCGCATGAAGCTGCCTCCAAGGCTGCCGAAAAATCAGCCAGTTTATGCCGCCGAGCATAGGCTTGGTAACGGCGCACGGCAGCCGGAGAAAGTTTCACGGTCTTGCGCAGCTTGCCCGAAGCCTTGCGCCCGGCCCCGGGGCGAGCGCCGCCATGGGTGAGCTTGGCTTGGGTCAGGTCAAAATAGTCGAGCACATCTTCGCCCGCCTCAAAGCGAGCCTCAAGATTGGCCGAATTGGTAGCCGTGCTAACGGTGAAGTTTTTGGAAGAGTTCTTTTTCATTGTCGCGCGAGCGGCGGGCGGAGATCAGACGGCAGGCACTGCCCCGGGGAGCATAAACCACCGTCCAGTGGAGCCCCTCGATGAAGCCGATGGCGAGATGCCGCAGTTCGCCAGAGTTTTTCGAAGGGATGATGACGACAGGGCCGGCCCAGAGCGCGGCGGCCGAGCCAAGGCTCAGCCCGTGCATAGCCTCGTTACTTGCGCTCTTAGCTGGATCTCAGTCGAACGTCATCTTTGATAAGATACGTACGATTTCATGACCGGCAAGCATTTTCCGGTTTTTTCACGCGGCCGATCCGTTAAAATCCCGTGCCACTCGCCCGAGGCACCCGCAACGACACTTACTTTGCTATCTTTCAATTCGGCAAATTTCACGACCAGAAAAAATCGGTAACAACTACAGCAAACAACTAAGCCTGACCCCTTCTGTCAGTTTCTTGTTTTCCTCGGGATCACACCTGACTCACGAGCCGCCAGAACTTCGCCGAGCACGCCCTTTTCATCGCTGTAGCCCAACTCCATCGCGCGCCTAACCAACCTCTCAACATAGTCCATGTCGGGACTCTCCTGTCGCGACCACACCATGAAGGCTTCCATGTAAAGCGCGGCCGGATATTCGAGTTCAAGCGCCCGCTTAAAATACTTCCGGCTCAACTGGTCATTGTAGTCGCCGAGCGCGTAGTGCGAATAGAGCGCGTAGGCGGCGGCTCCATCACCGGAATCGGTCCTCTTAACACACGACCTTATTTCAGCAGCACTCAGCTTGCGACCGGACATCTCCACGACGTGCGTTGATGTCTTGTCAGCGTTCGATTCTCCGGAAGAGGCGCATCCGGCAAGGATGCCCATTCCACAGAGAGCACAGATAAGAAGTTTCATGGTATTCACCTCGGGAGAGACAATATTGTGTTATAGCCGCCGCGCAGCTTCGTTGGCCAGTTCTCGCGCACGCGCCGCTGCTTCTTGAGCCCATTGGGCCGCCTCGGCGGCCTTCGCAGCTGCATCGTCGGCGTTCTGTTGAGCCTTGCTCGCTTGTTTTTGGGCTTTCTGAGCGGCCTTCTCGGACGCTACCGCTTTTTTCGCTTCCGCTTTCTCATTCGTAGTTCCTTTTGCTGCGTCTGCGTTAGCTCGGGTCTGAGTAGCCGATGCGGTTGCTTGAGTAGCGGTCGTTGCTGCTTGCGCGGCACCAGACTGCGCCTGATTCGCAGCGGCAGTTGCTCTCGTTTCAGCCGCCTGCGCTTTCGTGGCCTGCTTGCTGGCTTTCGCGGCATTTTGAGGAGTGCCGTATTCTCTTACGGTGCCGTTCGGATCGATTCTCATCCATCGTCCTCCATTGGTAATTTCCGAGCGCAGGTAGGTATCGACGCCTCTGTTCCGCGACACAACGGGTGCAACTGGTCCAGTCGCGGCAATGACTGGCGAATTTTGTGTCGCAGCGACGGTTTGCAGCTCCTGCAGATTCTGCCCAACAGCTCCGTAGCAAATGTATGCCCTGATCTCCTCACCTGCTGTATGCCCATTGGCCGTAATCGCGTTATTGATATCGGTCGTTGTAACTGTCGCCGACGCACCTCCGGTAGCAGGGTCCGTGCTGAAGAAACCATTTCCGCCAGCGCCACCGTGAACATTCACGGTTGTAACGCCGGGTTGCCCAGCAGGAATTACGGTGCCGCCGTAGTGAGCAGGGTCTGCTGGCGCGATTAGCTCAACGTCGGCAAACCCAGATGGATCAATCCTACTCAGTGGGTTGTTCTGAACGTAGCTATACCGGTTATAGCTCTGTAGAGAGTCCGGATAGGGCACAAAAGTGTCCGCCGAGAGGAACCTCCCCAGCACCGGATCATAAACCCGACCGTTCATGTGAAGTGAACAGGTCTGACGCGCTTCCGGCTCGCGGGGCGTAACCGGTGGTGCGAGGGCGGGCGAAAAAAAAGGGAGGATGGCGAGAGCGGCGCGGAGCCGGACAACCAACCGAGTCAAGGAACGGGCACCGTCAGACGGCGCGAGCAAGCAGGTTTAAAACGTGTTTCTTCCTTTGTGAGGGTGAAGCGAGACCCGCTGTTTCCCGGCCGCGTCATGCGGCCGGGCGGGCAGCTCCGAGCCAAAGCAAAACGCCGCTCCCGGCAAGCGGGAAGCGGCGATGAGTGCGGCTAAAAAAGAAAGGCGGCTCAGGGTGTCGGATCGCCGGGCTTGGGTCGCGGCGCGAGCGCCGCCGCCGGGTGTGTGCGGGCGTGGACTTCCTGGAGCGCCTTGATGGAGACGTGCGTATAAATCTGCGTCGTCTGCAAGCAGGCGTGGCCGAGCATCGCCTGCACGAAGCGCACGTCCGCGCCGTTCTCCAGCATGAGGGTCGCGAGCGTGTGGCGGAACAGGTGGCAGCTGCCGGTCTTGCCAATGTCGGCGGCGGCGATGTAGCCGGTGACGAGCCACGACATATATTTGGCCGTGAGCGGTCCGCCGCGCTCGGTCAGGAACAGCGTGCCGCCGTCCGGCCCGCGCGCGAGCTGCGGCCGGGCGTCGGCCAGATATTTTTTAATCCACGCGAGCGCGCGTTCGCCGATGGGGCAGAACCGGTCCTTGTGGCCCTTGCCCTGGCGCACGAGGAGGACGCCGCGCTCCGGGTCGGTGTCGCCCAGCCCGAGCCGGATCAGCTCCCGGCGGCGCAGCCCCGTCGAGTAGAGCGTTTCCAAAATCACGCGGTCGCGCAACCCGGTCGGCGTCGCGACGTCCGGCCCGGCGAGCACGGTTTCGACTTCACCGGACGTGAGGATCGTTTTCGGCAGGTGCTGCTCCGAGCGCGGCATGATGATGTCTTCGGCGGGATTGGTCGCGAGCAAACCTTCGCGCCGCAACCACCGGCAAAACGTCCGCAAGGGCACGAGCCGGGCGCGCTGCGTGCGGAACGCCAGCGGCCAGCCGTCCGCCTTCGGCTGCTGGCTCAGGTGCCGCTGATAACGTTCGACTAGTTCCGGCGTGAGCGCGTCGAGCCGTTCCGCGCTGCGCGCCTCGGCCCACACGCGGAACAGACCGAGCACCCAGGCGCGGGTTTCGAGCGTGGCCTCGGCGTAGTTGTGCGCCTTCAGCCACGCGAGATGGCGCGCGATGGCGGTTTCCAAAGTGAGAAGGTCGGTGTTCATGGGAGTGCGGGTTACGATTACGTTTACGCGGCGTTCGCGTTGCTGCCGTCGTGCGTTTTTTCGTCAGATGGCCCGTGCGGCGTGCGATTCTCAGAGGAGGAATCGCCATTTTCGCGACCCTGACCAACCCCGGACTGACCCCTGACCGAGGGCTGACCGACCCCTGACCAATGGCCGTTTTGCCCTGACTGATTTTTTTCGTAACCGGTTTTGCGCAGCTCCGCCACGTCGATCAAGCCGGAGAGATGCGGCTTCGTCGCGGCGGCATCGCCGTCGAAGAGCAGTTCGTAGACAAGGCCGTTGAGGTGTTCGGGATCGCGCTGCGTGAGCACGTATTCGAGTTCGACCAGGCGGCCGAGATGCACTTTCAGCGCGGTGTCACTCCAGCCGGTGAAGGCGCGCAAGTCGCGCCGCCTCCACCCTGCCGTCTTTTCCCTTTCCATTTTCTGGATGAGACCGAGCAAGCGCCGCGTCTGCGGCGGCATGTCGTCGAGGCCGCGCCCGAGTGCGTCGTGGGCGAGTTCGTTCGCGCGCTCGATGTCGTCGAGCGTCACGACGACGTGCTCGCGGCCGCCGATGGTTTTGCGGGCGCGCTGCTGCTGGAAGAGGACGGCGAGCGTATCGATCAGCAGCAGATATTTTTCGTGGTCGCGGCGCGTGCGCAGTTGGTTCGAGAGGAAGCGGAGTTGCCCGACGTAGGGATTGAAGACGGGCAACGGCTGCAAGAGCGTCTGCGCCGCCCGATGCAGGGCGAGCAGTTCGGCCCGCTGTGCTTTGCGCGCGATGCCGGCTTCCGTCCGCGCCTCGCGCTGGAGCGCGTGGATGCGCTCCGTCTGCTCGCGCGATTCGTCCACCGTCATCACGAAGCCGCGGTTTTGCAGCTCCTCGTTGATGTCCGCCGTCGTCGTCGTGAGGAAAATCATCACCGGTCCCTCGACGAGATATTCCTGCGTTTCCATGCGGCCGGTGTGCGGGTCCTTCCCCGTCGAGGCGATGCGCAGCTCGCCCTCGGATTGCAAAAGTTTCAACGCGTAGCTCGCCTTCTCGGCTCCCTCCTCCTCGACGATGGCGAGGATCTTATGTTTCAGATCCGTGCCCGCCATGTAGAACAGCGCCTGGCCCGTCATGGCGGAGTATTTGAGCCGCCGCTCCGGCGGCATGAAAGCGAGGATCGCATCCATCAGGGTCGTCTTCCCCGCCGAGGACGACGATTGGATGATGATCATGATCGGCCGATCGAGCAGCCGCGACACGGCGGCGAGATAGCCGAGGAGCACGTTGCTCCGCTCGCCCGCGATGCCGCACGCGGCGGCGTGCTCGGCGATCAAGTCCCATAAATTCGGATCACGCAAAAACGCCTCCGCCTTCGCGCGCAGCTCCGGGGCCATCGGCGGCAACTCCGGCGCGACCTGGGCGCGCAGCCGCGCCTCCTGCAGTTCCTCGAGTTTCAGCAGCACGCGGCCCACGTCGCACTTGAGCACGTCGGCCTTGATGCCCGTTTCCTCGCTCGCCGCCTGCACGAACGCGGCGCGTTGCTTCGCCTGCGCCAGATCAAGCGTGTCGAGGTGCCAGGCCGCGCCCGACGCGAGCCGCAGCGATATTTTGAGCGCGTCGTAAGCCGTGTTCTTCGCGAGCCCGCGCACGCGATACGTGCGCTCTCCGACCGCCAAAATGATTTCCTCCGCGTCCTGCTTCACCACCGTCAAACCCGCCGGGCTTTTTTCCTCAGCAGCTTCTTTCTTAGCAGCTACAGCAGCTAAAGAAGAAACGGGCGCGCGCGACGTGTCAGAAGAAAGCGCCGCCTCCGGCTTCAACACCGCAACGACCACCGGCCCGGCGATTTTCTTTGCGCCATCGATCACGGCCCGCAGTGCCGCCACCGGGTCGCGGGCTTCTCGGGCTACATCGTTCAAGTCTTTCTTCTCGGGCAATGCGGCCCGCCACACGGCGACGCCCTGCGCCGCCAACTCCTTCGCCAACGCCTCGGCCTGGGCATTTCCGGCGGTGTCGCCGTCGTAGCAGATGACGACGCGCCCCGGTTTTTGCTCGGCGACCAACGCCGCGTGCTCGGCGGTGAAGCCGTTCACGCCATAACTCGCCGTCACGCTCCGCCACCCGTGCGACCAGAGCGTGAGGCCGTCGATCAACGCCTCGCCCAAGAACCAATCGGCACCCGGCAACAACCCGGCCGCGTTCCACACGCCGCGCTGCGGCCCGGTCAAGTAGAGGTGGCGCGGGTTCGCCCCCTCCGCGATGCGTCGCCCGTAGAGCTGCACGGTGCGGCCTGCTTTGTCCTGGAGCGGAAAGACGACGCAGCCGTTCAGGTGCTCGTGTCCCGTCGTCGGCCGCAGGACGCCGAGTGATTGCAGCCGCCCCTTCAAGTCGCGACCCGCCGCCGTCTCCTGCGGCGGCACCCGGTAGCCGAGCGTCCGGTTCGCGAAGCCGAGTTTGAAGACGTTGACCGCCTCGGGATGGAAGCAGGCCCGGGCGGACAGGTATTTCATGGCGGCGGGCTCGTTCAAAAACGTGCGGTGATAAAATTCCGCGACCTTGCCGAGGAGAGCCGCGTCGTCCGCCACTTCCTCCGGCGTCGCGAGCGCCTCGTGACTCGTCCCCATCCGCGTCGTGATCGTCGCGGGCGGCGGCACGCCGCCCAATCTGGCGCGGAGCTTGTCGCACGCGTGCCGGAAGCTCACGCCCTCCTGCTTCATCACGAGTTGGAGCGTGTCACCGCCGCACCCGCAGGCACCCAGACAGTTCCAAAGATTCTTGCCCGGTGTGACGACGAACGAAGGCGAGTCGTCCGCGTGGAACGGGCAACGCCCCTTCCAGTCCTTGCCCTCGTGTTTCAGCTCGATGCCGTAGTCGCGGCACAGGTCGAGCAGCGGAACGGCTTTGAGCCGCGCGAGTTCGTCGTCGGGGATTCTAGGCATGGGAGGCCTCCGTTTCTAAAAATCGCGTCAAGCGCCTTTTTTGTAGTTTTGACATGCCGGATCGTTATTGGTTATTCCATTAACTATGCAAGCAATTCCATTAACTCGCGAAGTCGTCCTGTATAGTCCGGCCATGAAAACCGGCAGACCCTCCAAGCATCCACGCACTGATTTCGGCCAACGACTGCACGCCGCCCGCGAGGCCGCCGGACTTTCGCAAGCGCAGGTCGCCGACATGGTCGGTGTGCATCAGACGAGTTACGCCGCATGGGAACGGCATCCGGTCGCGCTGCGACCAGAACAACTCAAGACGTTGGCAGAATCGTGCAGCGTGACCATCGAGCATCTGCTTGGCTCCGATGAAACGCCCAAGCGCGGCAACGGCCCGGCGGGCAAGCTGCGTCAGGTTTTCGAGCGCGCGAGCAAGTTGCCGCGTGATCAGCAAAAGCACGTCGTGCGCGTCATCGAGGACACGCTCACCGCTTACGATGTTCGCAAGGCGGGCTGAGGTTTTTTCTCAGCCGCCGGTTTGAGCGCGCCGGGTTAGGCGGCGCAAGAGGCGAACGCAGTTCGCGGCGGCTCGCGTTTCGCAGCGTAGCGGAGAACGCGAGGCGTAGGGCGCGCGGATATTATCGGAGCGCGCAACGCCGGAACGGTCGGCGGGCCGCAGCGGAATCGCGTTCAAGCGGTGGAGCGAAGGACCGGCGTCCGTGCCGGCATTCAGCGCAGCAGAGGGAGCGCAGCGACTGGCGCGGAGCGGCCCGCGTGGTTGTTCCGCGGGGGCTCGGTCGCCCCGACCCCTCGGGGCGAGCCCGCGGTTTCGCGCAGCGAGGGGCCATGCGGCCC
>ENA-ORBV01007164-ORBV01007164.1-microbial-mat-metagenome-genome-assembly--contig:-NODE-7164-length-19242-cov-5.542969_pt1 | contig 19242 bp, 13 predicted proteins | sample MGYA00237777_ERZ505514 | MGnify/ENA primary metagenome ERZ505514 (study PRJEB26160, sample SAMN06269048) | microbial mat metagenome | isolation source: Oligotrophic lake microbial mat | place... | reverse complement strand
CAGCTCAAGCAAGAGCAGCGGAATCTTGTTGTTGTTGATTTTTCAACTTTGTGCTGTGTGTTGAGGGCTTCCACCTTTGGTGGTGTTCTTTATGACGTTTGAGTCAGTCAAGTGGGTCACGGACGATGAGATAAAAAAGCCGCACACTTGCTTATCAGCATCGAACCTTTTCCACACAAATGACAGCAAATTGATGTCTTGTCCACACTGCTGCAATTGCACCTTGCAGCTAGCCAGTAATGGAGGACCAGGAGTCAATGACACTTGCTTGTTAGTTTCAAGTGGTAGTTGCTCTGTTAGTTGCATGGAGCTGTTGACACAATCCACATGGGCACCATGAATGAGCACTCCTGGATGACGAACGAACCAACCACCAAACTTGATGACACCGTTGGAGGGCATCCCAAGAAAAATGGTGGGTTTCTGGAGCTGGCTTCACCCGAAGTAGGCAAACAGGGGGAAAAGGGAAGTGGTGCGTGCATTTTCCCAAAAATGCTGTCTCATGCCGTTTCTTCTGCCAAATGCACCAGAAAATGAAAGGCGGTTTCTCGTGTCAAGCTCTCGTCTTTCAAGCACCAACCAAGAGAGAGCAAGTCTTGGACATTGCTTCCTTTCTCTGGTGAATTTTTTTGGATGACTGACTGGTCAGCCATGATGTGGCTCCGTTGGTGGCATCAAAAGGAAGGAAAACCCATGGATTCAAAATGAAAAATGGGCAAAGGAAAGCACAACGCTGATCATCACAACTGCGGACAATGTGGCGGCCGAATGAACAACAGCACCAGATGCATGGGTTTGACCCAATTCTTCTTTTTCAGGTCTCACAGCAACTGCAGAGCTGTCCTTGTTGCTTGTGCCGGGTGTGGATTTGTCTCTCCAGGTGCTCGTGCTCATGTTCGAACACACATTTGGAGACGGCACACATTGCCCCGTTCCACCGCATCTTTTGCCAATGCAGTGGCAGAGCTTTGATGGCTTGAGAGCTTGACATTTGCCTTTCTCAGCGGTTGCCGGCGTCTCGACCAAACCATTGTCATCGGTCAGCTGGTGGTGCAACGATTTGTGAAGGCAGTTGCAGTCCAATGGCGAATCTCTGGCGCCTGCATGCACGCATTCATTGGCATCCGAGCAAGTGCATTGACACGAGAGTGCTGAAAGTGTTTCTGGATCACAGGACTCTGAATTCCAGCACAATGGCCCATTCATCCACAGTGATGATGACCCATTGTTCGTTGTCTCGTCCGCCACGGTGACAAATGCTCTGCACACAGTTGTGACTTTGGACATGTCCCACGCCAACACGTCCACCACAAAGTTTCTCGTTCCATGAAAAACAGCATCTGATCGCACTGCGCTGGATGTGCTCCACTTGGAAACATTTCCTGTGAAATTGATGGTGTCCCCAAAGGCATGTGAAAGGTCCTGCACGTTGGAGGCATCCCAGTCAAACACATCTGCAGCAAAATTGTCGCATTGGTCAAAGACAAACGTCATGTCTGCCACTTTGGATGCATTCCAGGAACTGAAGCAATCTTGCCAGCAAAGCCTTTGGATTTGCAGAAGAGAATTGGTGGTGTTTGCAAACATGTGCTTCACATTTGTGACACTGGAGGTGTCCCATTTGTGCACATCTGTCCTGGGTTCTTGGATGAGAAGTTGGTTGTTGGGAGATTTGCATCTTTCAACTGTGCCACAAAATGACAGTTCCATGCCCACCACATTGGACACATTCCACAAGCTTGCGTTTCCCTGGAAGTCTGCCTCCCCAAATGCACCTTTGAGAGGCGTTGCACTGGACAGATTCCAGCTGGCGAGATTGCTTGTCAAGTTGTGCGACAAGGAAAACATGAAATCCATTTTCTGAACGCCGCTTGTGTCCCAGTGGCCGATTCCAGGAGACCCAAAGTTTTCGCTGAAATGAAAGAGACTGTCCATGTCCAAACCTTTGGCAGTGCTCCAGCCACTGAGATCTGCTGCAAAGTGTCGAGACACAGCGAATGCATGGCGCATCAAACTGACATTGGAAATGTCCCACCGAGAAGGATCCACACTCATCCACAAACAATTGTCGAATGCACAATCCAAGTTTTCGACAGCATTTGTGTTCCAGTCTTCAATGGGTCCATGAACTTGGTCGGCTGCTGTTTGGTTCAATCTCCACAAAGACATCGCCGACTTTGAAGCTGCGGCATTGGTCAGCGGCTCTGGATCTCGCTGCAGTTGTCTTTCTGCCGATGCAGACACGTGCAGAATCACCACTGCCAACAGACAGGCACGACTTTGCCGTGGTCGTTTGCACATTTTTGAATGGCTAACTGGCCAGAATTTTGCGGTCTTTTTTCATCTTCTCCATCTAGCAAGCAAAAGCGTTGACGTTGAGCAAAAATTTCAGACCAATCCAAGCTGCAAAATGCTGAAAGATGCGACTTCTTTGCTTCCAAGAATCCACGACTGAAAGTTCCTCTCGGTGCGCGCGTTGCCTTGTGGCAGATGAGGGCGCTCACTTGGTCATCATTTAGCGTTCACATCAAATCCAACAAAAACACATTGGAAGAGTAGCACTTTGTCAGGTCAAATCAAAAGACATCAACAGAAGCTAGAATTTTGGAAAATGACTCATCACCATGATTCTTGATGAAGTTGAGTTTTTGCATGAACAGTCAACATGATTTGGTGCTGCACTCATCTGCATCATTTTGAGTTGCAATGTCAAGTTGAAGTCACACAGATTGAGACATGCTGATGTTTGAACCAAAAATGCAATGATGATTCCTAGCTCATAGCATTCTGAGGTTGTTTTTTTAGCATTGTGCTAACAGTGTGAATGTCAAGCAGAAATTTGGACATGCCAAAGCTAAGCAACAGTCAAAACACCAGCCAAAACATCTGTTTCACTGGCAAGGAATGCATCATTCTGTGAGAGTTCCTTTCCAATGCCGGCCTTTGATCTGCAACCAGTGATGAAGAAGGCACTGATCAAACTCAATGACCAAACGCCTTTGTCAGCAGAGCAGAATTTTGTCAGGTTGATTCAAACAACATCAACAGCAGCTGATCATTTGGGACACATCAAGTTGCCGAGTTTGATCGTGGTCTGCATCATTTCAAACCATGAAGGCAAGTGAATTGCCATTGACCCCACTGCCTTTGACCTGCCACCCAAGACCGAATGCTCCCGACTCATTGCCATTGACCCATCGCCCAAGACCTGTTGTCCAAGCCCATTGCCACACACATGGTCTGAGCACTGCCATGGCTTTGAAGCTGTCGTGAAAACTCAACAACAAACCCATCTGTCGGCTTTTCAAAATGGGATTCCGTCTGGTTGCCAGCATCATTTTGGCACATGAATGGACTCCCCTAACCCTGAGGAGGTCCACAGAGGCAAAGTCGTCATGATGGTGATGCACGGCTGTTGTCATGACGCTGGAAGAGCGCCAAGTCTTGAAGTTCGCTGTGTGTCGAAGCAACTCAAAAACTAACCTGTTTTGGCAGCTTTTTGAAATGAGATTCCTTCTGTCTGCCAACATCATTTCAGCGCATGAATGGACTCCAAAAACACCAAAGAGGCCCACAAAACACCACTTTTTTCAGCTTTGAGTTCTTTTCGAAAGATCCCCACATGGTGTCAACGTCATTTTGGTGGACAAATTGATTCCACAAACCCAAGAGAGGGCTGCAGAGGCAACATTGGGCTGATTTGTCACTGTTTCCCCAGGTGGAGCCAAGGGTCCACCAAGACTTGAAGCCCTCACGAAAACACCCAAAAAGATGCCCTCATGCTGACTGGCTTTTGCAGATTGGTGCATGTCTTGTCAATGTTTGTCTCTGTCTGCAGATGCTTAAGCCTCCCCTGTCAAGTCATGCTCAGTGCTGGTCTCATGGAAATCAGAAAAGACAGAAAATCAAACAACATTTTGCCCAATCACAAAGCGTTTCATGTTGTGTGTCATCATGATGTCCCAAAGAAGCAACTCTTCAAACTGATCATCAGTTGATCTGAAACAGAGATGCATCTGCAACCCTTGGATTTCTGCAGGATGGAGTTAGAAGAACTGCGCTCCCTTGATGATCATGACCGCTCAGGGTGGTTTGCAAAGAAATCCTTTCAAAGACAAACAAAGATGACAAAGCTCCAAAAAGAAGACTGACGCAACTGACACAGTCATGTCACTGTGGAAGCCTTGCAGAAAATTGTGCAGATCTAGGATGAGAGTGGGTCAGATCTGAGGCATTGGATTGATTTGCTCTGTCAAAATGCACATGTTTCTAGCAGCTTCCACTCAGAAACAGTCAGTCAATGTTGTCCATCATGACTCCAAAATGTTGCTTGTTGTTTGCATTTTTGCAGGACTCATGACTTTCCCAATCATGTGCTCTGTCAATGTGATGAGTGATCTTGTGTTCATTGATTGTTTGCAATTGCATTGACCAAAACTCATGTTTGTTGTCGCCGACAAAGTTTGTTCACAGAAGAGAGGCAACGGGATTTGAAAAAAAACTGTTGGATTGTCTGGTGTGGGCCTTGGCATCAGTTCAACCAGAAATGGTCGGGGCAGCAGCAGATCAGCTGTTGTCGGACCCTTTCTATCTGGCTGTTGCTAGCAAATCCAACATTGTTGATGGCAAATATTAAATTGGAGAAAGAGTGAGATCAATCTGCTTCTGAATTACAAAATCACTTCAAAGTCTAAAGAGGGCTTGGCATCAATCGGTGTGTTGGTTAGGTGTGTCCGGGTGGCGCTGTGCGTCTGTCTGTCATCCGCAATGCAGCCGATAGCAGCAGGGCTGGCATTGCAGGCAAAAACCATCTCAGATTTTTAGAGTGTTTGGGATTCAACACAAAGCAGGACACACGTTGTGTTCTGCTTTGTCAAACACAGAGAAATGCAATCTCTTCCTGTCAACAGTTGTGCTTTGAAAGCAAAAATGAAGTGAAGCAGTGTTTTATCGAACACTCTGTGCTGTGTCATTCAACATTTTCAACTCATTGTTGATGTGATTTTAAGATTTGTTTTGATTTTTCTGTTCAACATTTTGTTTCTGCCTTTGCATCCCTTCTTGTGGATCTGTTTCATTGTGTTTCACAAGTGATTGACACCCCACTCCTCACAGCACAATTTGATGATCATTTCATTGCTGCAGGGGGGGGGTCACACAATGAATTAACCCCAACCACAGTGGCTGCTCTTTCAGATAAGGTTTGCAGTCCGAAGCTTGGGTTACCCTTCGACACTCCTTCGTCGCGTCGGGACAATGGAGACCAGTTCTCGGGGATGAATGATTGGCAGTAGCCTGGCAATCGTCCGTCCTTGAATCGTTATCGATCGATCCATGCATACTGTACGACATCCAAGCAACTATCCACGCATACATGCGACATCATTACGAACGAACAACGCGCTGTCTACATCGATCATTTGCTAGCTAGCTAGCTAGCTAGCTATCTAGTAGGCCGGAATGGTGATTTATGTGATTGTCCGTAAAACGGTCAGTGGCAACCTTTTCCCGTGCTAGCCTGAACAACGGTATTCTCATTCTAGCAGTAGGCTACTTACTTCACTAGCGAATGTTAATTCAATTGACCTTTTCTTTCCGAAAAATCAATCGCCTTGTCAACACTATTTCTGTTTTGTCAGCTTTTATCGGCCATCCAAATTTGGTCAAAAGAACTCGGAGTACTACTGTAGCTACAGCATTAGTCTAGTCTTCGGAAACGCACACCTGAGCTGGTCGACTTGCACACATATCGATGAAGAAGGAATGTGGGTTTTCTACTTATCAATCGGCACATGTGTTATCGATGCAGGAGACCGTTTTCCTGACCATTCAATCGAGTGGCCACCACACCCGCTGAATCGTAGTTAGTTGGTAAACTATTATGGTAGAAAGCTACTAGTCTAGCTACTAGTGTTGGTAGTCAGTGGTATTCGAGGTTTCGATCGAATCGCGGCCATCACAAACACAACCTGTGGATGACAGGCATTACGTCAGACTGAAACATCTTTTTTTGTGCATTTAATGTCTGCTGATCTTGAACTGCGCTTCTTCTTTTGGGAAGGGCAAGTGGGCAGCACTTCCGAAAGTCAGTGATATTCCTACGGCAAGTTCTCCGGGCAGATGCTTAGTGCTTACACTTAGCGTCAAGCGAAAAAGATTGCAGGACTAGAACTAGGGAAATCTTGGAATTGTCATCCCTGAGACTCCCTAATGTTTGAAGTTTCTTCGAAGCAGGCAAGTCACAGACCCATCATCGACCGAGGACTTATGGAAAAGAAACGATGGTTATGATAGTGGAACTCGAGAATGTGACTGGCTAAACGCGGCCATTTTGGCATGATTGAATCGATGTAGTTGAAGGTGATTATTTTGTAACAGTGGCTAAATTCCGAACCGCCGAGTAAAAAGCTTAACCGTAGACTTCAACTGATTCTTTCCCTTAGAATTCTGCCTACGGAAGGCTGCTGATACTTTTCCAGTCGTAAAGTACTACAGTAGAATACCGGCAAAACTCCATTTTGCAAAGCATCCTACTGGTAATGTATCATCCATCAAAATAGTCAATAGCTATAGTTACTGAAGGATTGCCCCACTGGTTCAATGGCCGTAGTTGATTATCAATCAAGGGGGCAATAATGCGAAGCAAGGGCACGAGGTTAGCCGGATAGCCATTAATCATCATTGCCCTTCTCACTTTGACCCATTATGCCGGTCGTTGCACAAGCAGCTCGGGGCAATAGGCTGTATCAAGCGTGAACTTCTTTTTTCTATTACCAAAAACTTCAAGTTGCTTCTTTTTCTTTGTGCGAATGGGCTATTAGTTGTCGTAACCGAACAGCCCGCCTTCTGATTTTCCATTGTGGGTCAAGTTTACTGCAAGCAAGTGTGTGCAGTGCAGCCAGTGAAGTTAGTGGGGACCCAGCATCTTGGAACATCGATACCACTGTGTTCGCTTTGTAAGCGGCTTGACTTTTAAGTATATCATTTTGCGTTGGTTGTGATCGATGAAATGGAAGCTTGCCATTCTGGTCTTGCTACTACTAGCTAGTGGCAGAGGCGGCTGCTACCAGTAGCAAGACTACACCACTGTACTTTCTAATCACCGGTAGTACGCATCCGGTTCGGTACCGGCAGGTTGCTCGGAATTAACTAGTGGGTTTATCAGGCAAGATTCTGATAGATGAAGGGCTGTTGCCTGGTGTTGTTTGTGTGTGCAAGCTCTATCTGCTACGAGCCGATTAGCTAACTAGAAATGTGGATTAGATTAGCTAGATAGATAGATAGAAAGTAGTTGTGTGTTTGTATATAGATGTTTAGTAGTTAATAGAACAAGTACTGTAGTTGTTTAGGCAGCGCTGGCCAATTTGAGTTGATGCGCCCCAAAGACACTCAAATTGAGCGAAAAGAAAGTGTAATCTTCCTTGCTCAAGATGGATCTTTGGCGGGAAGCAATGGCGCGATTCATCCAGTTGATGCATTGGTGTGTATCATTGCCGTCGCCCATGTACACGTGAATGCAGGCCATGTTGTTCAACAAAGCCAAGAGCAAGACAAAGACTTCTTGGAAATTGGACGTTTTGGCCCACGCACTTTTCAAGACCATGTAAGCTTCTCGGTAAAATTTGAGCGCGAGTTTCAAGTCTTTCGAGCATCCCGTACGAATGGCTTGGCGTTGATAGGACAAGCCCAAATTGTACAAGAGAATAGCGGCAAGACGGGTTTTGCTTTGTTGAGAGGAGATATCAATGTCACCATCTTCGTCTTCCTTGAGCGTGGGAAAGTCAAAGGCACGATCGTAAATCATGAGCAAAGAAATGTCCGCATCGTATTCGGGTTCGTCGTCTTCGCAAGACGAAGAGGAGTCATCCGTAGCAGCGGCTTCCACTTTGACGCATTTGGAAACAGTGATGCTGCGAACCGCGACAAAGCCGGGTTTGTTCGACGCAGAAGCAGAGGAAGCAGTAGTAGTAGTGGGTGCTGCCGAAGTGACAACGGGCGTAGCAGTGGTGCGCCGTCTCTTTTTGGGAGGTTCACTGCAGCAGTGAGTCTCGGAAGAAGAAGTAGGAGAGGAAGCAGCGAGTAGAAAGCATCGTTCCAAACTCTTGATGGCAGCACGCAAAGTAGAGGCGGAAGAGACAAAGTCACCGGATTGCAGGTAGTTGACAGCGTCGTTGTTTAGCTTGAGAGTAGAGCAGACACTCATGTTCATGCTGTTGTTGGTAGTAGTAGAAGCAGTTTGGATCATGGTGGTATAGTAGTGTTGTGGAGTGGTGCGGAGTTTTATTGTGAGCCTGACGAGTGCTTTGGTTTGTGGGTCGGTTTGGAGATTTTATTATGTGGAACCGACCATCAGGGTCGCTTTAGAAGAGGCCACACTCGTAGAACTACTAGCTAAATACTAACTACGTAGAGATTCCTACTGGAAGCTACATGTATTCAATGGTGGCGAGATACCAGCAGACAGACAAATTACTAGCTAATATCGAGTGGAACACACGCCTACTAGATAATCGTGGAGAAGTTCGGATTGGGACTGAGAGACAAAAGCGAATAGTTGTTCTTCAATGCAGTAAATACGTTCAAAAAGTATCAGCAACCTCCTCTTAAAAAAGAAGGGGTTGAAGAAAGGCCAGTTCACATTGCTTTGGTAGATAAAAAAACAGTGCGGAACGCATCGCCATCAAAGAACGTGAGAAAAGCCTTCATAAGTAAACTGGCAGTCAAATGATCGGTTGGTGGTTACAGTTCTCGTTGCTGGGTTCTCGATCCCGTTATTTACGCTCTGGAGCTTTCTAGCTTGGTTGCATTGATATAAATACGCTTGTAGTACGACGTGCCGCTATTAGGCTTGATCTGATTAACTATCCACTACTAACTGCATTGTGTACAGTACGTACTGTACTCAGTAGGCCCAATGCTCCATTTCAAATTCTCAAGTGCAAGCAACCAAGGAAGAGGCGGCAAGTGGCCAGCCAAAGAAAGCATGTACCATTACCGTCTGCGGTGTTTCTACGCATGCGTACCGTAGTACGTATCTATTGCGTAGAGTTTGCGTACTAGAGTACGTACTACGAATAAGTAGAAGTGTCGGGGCAACAAATGCGGACAGTAGGACGTACCGGCAAGAACCAAAAGTTATTCACAGTAGTTAATTCTACGAGCTAATCTACGAGTAGGACTACAACTGGACGGGAGGACGTACCGGCAACAACCAAAAGCCGCTCCGCAGATTTTAAATTCAAGGACTAGTAGCTAGGCCTGCCTTAGCCACGCGAGGTTTGTTTACTTTGTTGCATTGTTGAAGAGTTCACAGTAAGTAAGTGCTTTCCTTGCACTTACTGTATCAGTGAGTCGATCGGCGGGTATGCCAGTACCGCAGCAGAGACCTCGCCACTCGAGTAACGAGTTGTGAAACGGAGTATATATCTCGATGGAAGAGCTAGCTAGCTAGTCCCGTGCCACTCGGGTCGCTACTGTACGAGGTACTTATCTGGTTTCCTTTGCTACTAGTAGCTAACTAGCTAGCTAGCTGTCCAGACAGCGTTGAGTCAAATTTAGCCGTCGCAGTACGCCGTAGTACGACTGTACGAGTACCTTGGGAACAACACTTTAAAGCCAGACTGCTGCCAGCACAACGGAACACCTCATACTGGAGTAGGTACTTACTCTACTACTAGCTACTAGCTAGTACATGTTTTATGAATGTACCACTGTGATCAACGCTCTGACTGGTTCCGGGTAAACCAGTACTGTAATGCCCAGTACCACCCCGCGCCTTGAGGTACAGTACGTGCCTAAGCTCGCTACAATGTGCGAGTAGTGACACAAGAGGCCGTAATGTAGAAGTACCAAGAGTGGCGATTTACAGGGCTCCCGCGCACACCACCTTTGAAACCAGACGGATGCATACAGTGTCTGTCCACTTGTGCTGTTGTAGCGTTCCTCGCCCGGCCAAAGACACTTTAAGAAGCGGAGCCAGGTGTGACTGAAGCTACGAGTAGTCCACGAGCAATCCATGACACAGAACTGAAGAACGGACCTAGAGTGGCGGGTGAGCAATGACACAGAAGAACGTACCACGAGTGGCGAGGGCTTCGTCCCAACTTGAGAATCTGCATAGAATATCCGAAGTGCCTTTCAGTTCCACCAGGCCATCAAAAGGAACAGTGGTGGTTGTTTTCAGTTCTTGCCTGGGTGAGCGATCTAGTGCAGTGGTTTTCAGTTGTTCGGCTTTCTACGGTCAGACTTGCACAAGCTGGACAATGGGTCAGATGCTTAATACTCTTGTTCTGCAGGAACTTCAACACTGCTCAAAGCTTGTTCAAGAATTGGCACTGGCGGACACAGAAGAACGTGAAGACGAGTGTCGATCCACAAGGCTTCCAAGTGTAGAGGTTGCATGCGGTATTCATAGAGTTTCCTACGTGGCCATGAAAATTAATCAACGAACAGTGGTGACAGAGTCTTGGCCTCTGTGATGGAAGTCCAGTGCTTTTGTTTGATTCACGCCAACGGTAGATGGATCTTCGCCTCTGATAAAGCCCCATGTCACTCCCGCGAAATGCAGTATGTTCCTAGATTCAGTCCCACAACCTTTTATGGATTTGGCTCACTCCGAATCGAGATGAGGGTTGCAAAAATCGCGTCGAAAGCGAGAGTTTTCCCGCAGGATATGTAACTTAGCTTTAACCCTTGTTTACCACAAAAACTGTTCCAATACTCTTTTCTTGAGCTGCGGAGGAAGCGGTTCGAGAGATAGCGACGGCCTTCGAGACTGAGCGTCTGTCGCTGGTGAGTACGTACTTATGACACTTCCATATCCTTCTTGGGGGGAATTGCTGCTTCTGTCGCTGCGATTGCGTAGCGGAGAAATGTAGAAAAGTCATTGACACACACGATGAGGGGGAAAGGAGCCAGCAGCCCAGGTAAGAAAAGAGGTGTCTTCTCGACCCCGATGCCAGAACCCTCTGGACTTGCAGTCCTCATGCCAAACGACACGTTCTGGCGAGGATTGTCCTATTAGCACTCGACCAATATCTTTGGTGCCCAAAAAAGAGGGCTTTCCGTACTGTACACCTGTGGATGTGTTCTAGGGCGAAATTGAGTCTTTCAAAGTATGTTGCTACCAGGTAGACGATGTTTTGAAAATGATATAACTTAGTTCTTCAAACAGTAATATTTTATACGCAGTCAACATATATGGAAAGGGAGATGCCGCTTAAACGTTGCAATCCTCCTCCTCGTTTGTACTTCCGACCTTCTTCTTGGTCTCCTTGACGTTGACAACCTCCTCGTCGGTGGCGCTTGCGACCTTCTCGAGTACGTTCACCTTGACTTTCTCTTCGGTAGCAATAACCTCGTCTACTTCTTTGGGCACGTCGACCTTGGAGTATTCTAGGTATGCCACTGCGGCAACAATCAGCACGATGAAGATGGCCGACGTGATGCCCGGCCCAAGTCCTAGACCATCTTCTTCATCAGACGAAAGCAAGTCACCGAGTGAAGCTCCCAGTGGTCGTGTGAGCACATACACGATCCAGAAGGTAGAGACTTCGTTCAAGATGTGAACAACATTGAAAACATGGAGATAGTACACCCCCGCAACGAAAGCTACCGCTGCAGCAAACACACCCAGCGCCCCCCAGTAGCCCAAACCGAGACCTTCGGCGATAAAATCGCCAGCGGCTGTGCCCAGAGCAAAGGTAAAGAGAATAGCTGACCAGTAGAGTAACTCGCGTTTGATTGTGTTGATGGAGTGGATGGAGAGCGTCTTTTCCATATAATACCAAATTCCAAAGGTGCCCAGCATGGCAACGGCAAAGACAACAATGCACACCCAGAGTTCTACACCTGCCTCATCGACGAGCAAATCTGTCACCAAGGTACCCACCACGCTCACGAGCATGACACACCACCAGTACAAGGCGGGAATATACTTCTCAACGTAGATTTGTACCGCCATCGACACAATCAAGATTGCAGCCATGATGAGGGATGTATAGCCGAGACCCAACCCGACCGTCTCATTCAACCAATCCGCTGCCGACTCGCCCACGGTTGTGCATAGTACTTTGATAATCCAAAACCAAATTGTAATCACAATAGGGACCTTGATATGGCCTGGCTGATTCAAAGGACGAAACATGGCGAAAGCAGGTATACTTTTGTTGAAAAACGAAGAAGAAAATTCAGAGAAATAGTTTATTCGAGCGAAAGAACATTAAAAAAATGAGCACTAACGAATCGATCCATTTTCTGGCTACTTTGAACTAGCTAGGTCGCAGTCGTGCATTTGTCTACAACGGTATGGTATGCATTTGAAACGACTGGTGGCATTAGACTTTGTTGTCGTTTCAAGGAAGTGCGGCTTCCCTACTGTGTTCTGTTTTTCAAGGAAGCGCGGCTTCCCTGCTGTGTTCTTCTTGGAACGAAACATGTCACAATTAACTGATATGGTGGCCGCAAACTGTTAATTTCGTACAACGAGCAGATTGGCAAGATTGCTTGGAGATGCACACATATTCCAAAAGTCATTCAGTGCCCTGCACTAGTCGTACAATGCTGGAGTCAAATCAGGATTGAGGCACAAAAGCACTGGAAGCTAGTAGCTATCTGGTTGATAAGGTTTTAGTTTATGTAAAGAGAACGGGTAGACTAAGAGTAGTATTTTTCAACGGCACCAGCAACAAGGTTTGTAACAGTAAGCGTCTCGCTGCAAGAAGTTGTAGGAATTCCTGATGTGGACGTAGTTCCTAATCACGCAATGCCTATCATCTGAAGCACTTCTTCCGCTATAGATCATGTGGTAGCCAGTGCTACGGCCTGGAGGAACTTTACACTTCAACACAGTTGCACGGCTTGATGTCTTGCTTGTTCGTGGTAGGTGTCGCAACCTTGGGGCAGAATTTCTTGCAGCCGGCAATCATGTTGTCGGCGAGAAACTTGTACACATTCCTCCAAGCGGCCATTTCGCTTTCCGTCATGGTATCTCCCATGATATCTTCTAGTGCATAAAAGGTAGCTTCGCCAAGGGTGACAAAGAATGGTGGCTTGACACCAAATGTACCATGTCGATATCCGAGATCTTCCAGTTCGTCGAGCAGCTCGGGGCCTGCCCAAAGAAAAAAAGGAAGGGGCGAAAACCTTTATTTGAGTGCACATCATTACTGCCGATTCTTGTCAATGGCGGTAGATACTTACCAAGCTGAGGGATGCATTGTTCAAGCATGTCGAAGTAAACCTTGTAAAGGTGCTTATAGTGGGGAGTTTCGTTGTCGATATCTTTTTGGTCGATCTGGAGAGGGCCTTTCACTTCTGGTTCAATCTCAATAAATTTACTGAACAAAGGACGTCCCATCCTGGCCTGGTAATCTGCGCAAGCACGAAGGAACAAACAGGTAAGCAAGCAAGCAAGCAAGTCGAACGATGGACCGTAGCACAGAGCAACTGAATGCTAGCGCACGTGACGACGGAACATGTCTCACCTTTGATGGTCTTGAGCTTATCCCAGGATGCAGATACTTCCCAGGCGTCTTCAAAGGTAATGGTGAGCTTTCCGTCCATGGTGGTTTTTTTCTTTTCGCGAGTGTGATGGGGTGTTTTTCTGTGTGTAGACTGTTTTGGAGGCGATGATGATTTTGTGTGCCGAAAAAAGATAGAAGGAAAAAGTGAGGTACTCGTACCGATGAATGACACACGTTGCGCACCAGTGAACTCGCAACCGCGATGACCGATAGTGGTTATCTGAAGATGGCCGCTAGAGCTAGTGGTTAGCTAAAGAATAACTAGTGGTTAGCTAAAGAATGATAACCGCCTTGGTTATCTTCTATTAACTTCCGAAGGAGAGAGCCTTCACCACTTCATCTGGACCCAAAAAGCGAGCTCTCCACTCCCTGTAGGAAAATTAAGACCATTTGGGTTCGCTTTGGCTTCGTCATCACCCCGTTGTGCTTGGCCCTGGACGTGCTGAAGGTTGATTGTATTCGTATTGAGAGGTTCGGATTCTCTTTACTTGGATGTGGATTCTCTTTTTGTGTTCTTTCCACTGCAGTAGCGAAGTACTGAGAGTAGCTACAAGTACCGTAGCTGCTGCAGCTTTAGCTAGTAGTACCGGTAGAAGCTAGACTCTATTAGCACTGTAGATTGATAATTCGGTTTCTTGATAGAATTGGAATCGAAATGCTCTTCGTGGCTTCTTTTTGGCGTTCGAGTTACAGTGTGACCTTCCCATTCTGCTCGGAGACAAAGGTCGCTTCGTCTTCTTTACGCGCAAAACCACGGTGGGAGGAGTAACCAAGGATCCATCCCTTCAGGATGACTTAGAGAGGTCTTCGATTGTCACAGAGGTGGCATCAAGCGGACATTCGAGACCGCCATCATGTTGTTCCAGAATGATGCAGCTTGATTAAAGCCTTCGCTGACACCAACAGTCATTGATGGGGGCTAGTTTTTGGAACCATTTTTGGTGGATAACCTACTGCACTCCTACTGCCTAGCTAGCTAGCTAGCTGTGCAGATGCCTACTGTGTGGTGAAGGTGTAGACATCATGGACCAAACACATTGTTCCCACATCACGAAATGCATTGGTCACCATGATGACATGGGCTTCTGCATCCTGTCCGCATCCTCCAGCTGGTGTCAGACAAGTAAAAATGCAATGTGCAGTTGGCCATTTAGTTGCATTGCATGCAGATTTGTGCAGTTGTCTCACCAGATGTTTGAACCATGATTTGTTGGTTTGTCGTCATCGCGTTGATTTGCTTGACACACCCCTGCGTCATTGGGTGAACTAAGTTTTGACATAGACTTTCACATTAGAAAGATCTCAAAGTCAAAGAATGCCATCAACCAACAATTGGTTTAAGCAAATTTTTGTCATGTGGTCAAAATTAGCATCCACTTGGCTTCCACAGTCTTCATGCAACCAGATGTTGCCTAAACACAACTAGGTGTTGCAATTGAACACAGAAACAAGGTTTCATGTTGCAAGACATGTGTGATCTTTCACACTCTGAAGCTGGTTTGACCTGTTGGCGAAAACCTATGTTTTCTCGTGCTCTGAAACATTGGATTCAAAAAGAAAAAACTGCATGAGAACATGTTTAAGCTCATTTTCAATTGGAATGAAGATTTGCATCATGTTGCTTTCTTAGATTGATGTCATGTTGAATCAACCAAACTTGACATAACTTCACATTCTCATTTCTCAGTGATTTTTGCCTGGGTAGAAGATCACAATTGGAACTGAACACAACAAATTCAATTCAAACAACTGTGGACAGAAATGATTTGACATAGCTGACTCTATTGCATCTGTGTGCTTTCTGATCACAATGTTAAATTGATGTGATGTGCATTCCAATTAGTGCAGCACACATGGCTGACTGAAGAGATAGCTCTCAAATGAACTGACACACTGTTGGCACTCCACATGTTGTGGGCGCAAAAGACACCGCATTTTGATCACAAACAGAATTGAATTTATCCCTTTTGGAGCTTGGCATTGAAGGTCAAGTGACACAATGTTCAGTTGCTGTGGAGTCATCATTGCTCAAAGGTGCAAATGCAGACCGCATCAAAGACAGCATGCAAAATTTGTTTTTGTTGACAAAAACATTCATTTTGGCTGCTTGTTCAATCTTTCTGTTCTCTTTGATTCACAAAGCTAAGAGAAATTAGTCAATGTTTCCTTTGGAAAAAATGTGTCACACACAAATACAAAACTCATGTGGGATCATGTTGACTTCAGACTAAGAGCAAATGATCATTCACAGTTGCTTGTGAGCAAGATGACTGCTTGCCAATCTGGGGCATTTTGATTCAGTTCACAGCCTGCCACACATGAGACAAATGAGCACAATGTTCATGCACATGCGCACAGAAGTTTTTCATCAAGCCTATTGCTGCCCTTCAGAGGTCTCCACTTGCTAGCTACTAGAAGTTAGTGTCCTAGCTAGCTAGCACAAGTGTGTGGTAGACTGTTGTGGTTGGTGGTTGGGGGGGATTCGATTCAGTCACTTCATGAAAAAACCTGACGTGGTCACCGAACGCACCATTGATTCGACCCATCCTTCCTCATTTTTTCCACACATTTCGAAACTCCGAACAAGGAACGAAACCGAAGAAACTCCATTTCACACATGACGCCCTTTGGAGCCTCGAAGAGGCGTATCTTCTTGGTGTGTGTCAGCATTTCAAAAGAAAGAAATGGCGGATACGAGGTAACCGGTGCATGTCGTCGTAGCTAACTAGTTGATGCTTCCCCTCCCATCGGAATAACACTCTCGAGTATCCCCGCCAAGCATGTTTTGCGGAAGGCTCCAAAGATCCTGGTGCTTCCTACTAATAGCAGAGAGGACAGGTCACAGGTATCCGATAAGGATCACAAATCTTTGAAGTCAAAAACATCATTCCAGAAGGAACTAATTGCTACTAGTAAAACACTGTCGTTTCGGCAAGAACGAAGAAGCTTTAAGAAAAGATACATCACCATGACGGCTCTAGACGAAGAAAAAAAGAGTGTCGTCTCTGTCTCATCAGACGAGAATTTTGACGACTATCTTCTTGTCGATAAAACCCTGATTGATTATGATGATGATTTCCACAAACCCGTCATGCATCCCGTCGATGTCGACATGCTGGCTGAGCGATGTTTGCGGCTGTTGAAGCATAGCAAGTCGCACGATAAAAAGATTTCCCGATGCGGCGAGTTCAATAAGTTCAATCAAGTTTTTATTGGCATTGGAGGTACACCAGGGAGCGGGTAAGCATGAGTATGTACTGTGTGTGATGTCATGTGTATTTGTAAGGGATGAGCTACATCTCAAAACGTTTGTGTTTTCCTCAAATCAACCGGACGCTCGCTTTTGCAGCAAATCCCACATTGCCGAAGCTGTGAGAGATCGAATCAACGAAATCAACCCTAGCTTCAACAAGGGCGAAGAGGAAGCCGTCATGATTCCCATGGACGGATACCACATTCCCCGCAAAGGACTCAAACAAATGGCAGACGAGGGCACCGTGGTGGCCAGCGACCAGTTTGACACAGACAATGATGATGTCGAGGAACGACAGCTCAGTTACGATCAGTATCTGGCACGACGAGGCGCTGCCTTTACATTTTGCCCGTCCAAGTTCATCCAAGACCTCAAGGCGGCCAAACAAAAAGGAGAAGGCTCATTTCCCATCTACAGTCGCTCCCAGCATGATCCTGTTCCGAATGGTGTCCATATTTCCCAGCACAACAAAATCATTCTGGTGGAAGGCTTGTATTTGCTCTGTACCGATGATCCAGAGTGGCAAGAGCTGGAGGATCTGTGGGATGATAAGTGGTACATTGACATGAGTTTGGAAGAAACCAAGCGACGGCTAGTGGAACGTCATCTCAAGAATTGGGATGACGAAAAGACAAGGCGATATGGTGGCGATGATAAAGCAGCGGCTGCCAAAAAGGCGGAATCCAGTAAGTAGATACCTTGAAAAAGTAATCATGGAAGCAGCATCGCATATAAAAATCGCGTGCCCGTAACCAGACTAATCGCATCTTTCCTATCATGTCCGTGGATTTTTTGATGTGCGGCGTGTAGACGATATTCCCAATGCCAAATGTATCAAGAAGCACTCCAAGCAGCATGCCAGCCTCATCATTAGCAATGAAGAAGTGACGGACGAAATCAAGAATGGCCCCAAAAGAAGGAGAAGCGACAGCCAAATTCTCGAGGACAGCACTCTTTACGCTTAAAAGAGCAAGCATTGGGGCCGACCACGGTACTGACTACAGAATACCAATTCATATACAACTACTAGATTAGCTAGCAAGCAAGAAGGATATAATTTTATTGTAAAAGACACCATTGCAGTACACGGATCCAACATGAACAGCCAACTCAGTCTTTTTCTGATCTGGATTCCAATTAATGCCGTAGACGGGTTGTGGTTGTGTTGCATGCCATGTCATCTCAAGACTTCCCGTCCGGCAAGCTCGGAGAGATGGAAGAGCTCCCATTCCTCCCATCCTTGGAAGGGCACCCGACTGTGGAATCGGCCAAACAACAGCCTGGATTGATGGATGGATTGGACTCTTTCAAGCCGCACAGTTGAGGGGAAAAAAACTTTTTATGAAAGAAAATTTGTGGGGCATCGCGTTTTGTACTTGTAAAGGGGTGCAAATCAAGTGGGGCCTGACTAGACCAGACCAGCCCAGCTGATGCTTGTATTCAGAGTGCCGTGTCATTCGTGCCTTTGTAGAATGGAGGACTGGAGGGACCCCATGTCTACTTTCCCATGAGCTTCGATGACGTGTGCAGTATTAACTAAGTATATTGTGCTTACAAAGAAGAACGGAAGGAAGGAAAGGATATTTGATTCATCGAATTCGATTTCGGTTGTCTAGTTTACTCTATTGTTACAGTTTCCTTTTGAGAGAATGAAAAAACGATTCATGACAGTTTGAACAGTATTGCTTGCTTGCCATTTCTTGTGCTTCTCTCGGGCTTGCGTTGATTGTTGCTTGCTTAGACCATTGGATTTTGAATTTCCAACGCATCATATTCTGGCAATGTCATATCATTATTGCCGCTAGGAGCATTGCCAGCCCGGAGTTGCGCCAGATTGATAATGAATCCAGTACCGCCCAATCCCATGAGGAAGCCCGAACTAACGTAGGTGGACACTAGACCATGATGAGCGTTGCAGTTGCCCATCTCACAAAAGAGTGCGGCTCCAGCATATGCCAAAACTCCCACAGCAAAAATCGCCGCGTAGATTTTCAGAATTTGGAGAAAGGATTGTCGCTGTTCCAAAAGGGGAGGATGAGCGTGGCCCATCATGGCCCCAAAGCCAAATGCCATGAAGAAGACGTACTCGATATTCATTTTGTTCTTGTAGCTACCGTCGTAGTAGTACTTTGGTTACGTTGCTAAGGTTTAACTATCCTTGGTTGAGTTGTTGTCGAATGAATGAACTTCTAAACAATCACACTGGACTGCACCTCGCGGGAAAAAATAATCATATTTTGGTCTGCCAATTTTGTTTGCTAAATTTTTATTTGCCGCGAGTAAAATCAAGATCTAGATTTCCTTTCTTCGCTAAAAATCAAACAGGAGCAGCGCGGATGAAGTCTCCCCTCGCGCGGTCACGAATTGTCAAGTCACGATTTGTGAGATGTAGTCACATGGAACGTCGGATCCATGACTGAATCGATCACGATCTCTAGAACGTCCAGCAGGCAACAGGAACGTGAC
>ENA-ORBV01007162-ORBV01007162.1-microbial-mat-metagenome-genome-assembly--contig:-NODE-7162-length-19243-cov-6.814776_pt1 | contig 19243 bp, 20 predicted proteins | sample MGYA00237777_ERZ505514 | MGnify/ENA primary metagenome ERZ505514 (study PRJEB26160, sample SAMN06269048) | microbial mat metagenome | isolation source: Oligotrophic lake microbial mat | place... | reverse complement strand
GGATGGTCACGTCGACCGCCGTCGTGGGCTCGTCGGCGATCAGCAGGTCCGGATCGTTGGCCAGCGCCATCGCGATCATCACGCGCTGGCGCTGCCCGCCCGAGAGCTCGTGCGGATAGGCGCCGAGCCGGCGTTCCGGGTCGCGTATTCCGACCAGGCGCAGCAGCTCGAGCGTGCGCGCGCGCGCCTCGGCTGCGCCGACCGGCCGGTGCAGCAACACGCTCTCGCCGATCTGGCGCTCGATGGTGTGCAGCGGGTTCAGCGAGTTGATCGGCTCCTGGAAGACCATGGCGATGCGGTCGCCGCGGATCGCGCGCAAGGTGCGCTCGTCCGCGCCGAGCAGCTCCGTACCCGCGAAGCGGATGCTGCCCGCGGGATGGCTCGCGAGCGGGTAGGGCAGGAGCTGCAGGATCGACAGCGCGGACACCGACTTGCCCGAGCCGCTCTCGCCGACCAGCGCGACCGTCTCGCCGCGCGCGATGCTGAGCGAGATGCCGCGCACGGCGTCGAACGCGCCCGCGCCAGCGCCGAAGCGCACGCGCAGGTCGCGGATCTCGAGCAGCGGTGGCGTCGCGCTCGCGTCGCCGCCGGCCAGCGTGGCCGACGGCAAGCTCTCGTCGAAGGTTGCCGGCGCCGCAGGCGCGTCCGCGAGCGTCTGTCGCGCCGCGGCGGCGTCCGGGACCAGGCTCTTGAACGCCTTGCGCGGATCGAACGCGTCGCGCACCGCCTCGCCGATGAACACCAGCAGGCTCAGCATCAGCGCGATGGTCGCGAAGCCGGTGAAGCCGAGCCACGGCGCCTGCAGATTGTCCTTGCCCTGCTTCAGCAGCTCGCCGAGCGACGGCGAGCCCGGTGGCAGACCGAAGCCCAGGAAGTCGAGCGCGGTCAGGGTCACGACGGCGCCGCTGGTGACGAACGGCAGGAAGGTGAGTGCCGCGACCATCGCGTTGGGCAGCACGTGGCGCGAGATGATGCGCGCATCGGCGACGCCCAGCGCGCGCGCCGCGCGCACGTAGTCGAAGTTGCGCGCGCGCAGGAACTCGGCGCGCACCACGCCGACCAGCGTCATCCAGCTGAACAGCAGCATCAGGATCAGCAGCCACCAGAAGCCCGGCGTGACCACGCTGGCGAGGATGATCAGCAGGTAGAGCGTCGGCAGGCCCGACCAGATCTCGATGAAGCGCTGCAGCAGCAGGTCGATCAGGCCGCCGAAGTAGCCCTGCACGGCGCCGGCGGCGATGCCGACGATCGAGCTCAGGATGGTCAGGATCAGGCCGAACAGCACCGACAGCCGGAAGCCGTAGATCAGGCGTGCGGTGACGTCGCGCGCCTGGTCGTCGGTGCCGAGCCAGTTCTGCCAGGTCGGTGGCGAGGGCGCGGGGGTCGGTAGATCGCGCGCGATGGTGTCGTAGCTGTACGGGATCGGCGGCCAGACGATCCAGCCCTTCTCCTCGATCAGCTTCTGCACCTCAGGATCGGTGTACTCGGTCTCGGTCGCGAAGAAGCCGCCGAACTCGGTCTCCGGATAGTCGACGACGATCGGGAAGTAGGAGCGCCCGTCGAAGCGTACGTACAGCGGCCGGTCGTTGGCGATCAACTCGGCGCCGAGGCTCAGCACCAGCAGGACGAGAAAGATCCACAGCGACCAGTAGCCGCGCCGGTTGGCGCGGAAGTTGGCGATCCGGCGCCGGGTGAGGGGAGTCAGCGTCAAGCCGGACTCGCGCTACTCTCGCCGCTCGAAGTCGATGCGCGGATCGACCAGCACGTAGGTCACGTCCTCGATCAGCTTGGTGAGCAGCCCGAGCAGCGTGAAGAAGTACAGCGTGCCGAACATCACCGGGTAGTCGCGGTTGATCGCGGCCTCGAAGCCGAGCAGCCCGACGCCGTCGAGCGAGAAGATCACCTCGGTGAGCAGCGCGCCGGTGAACAGCATGCCGATGAACGCGGCCGGGAAGCCCGCGATGACGATCAGCATCGCGTTGCGGAACACGTGCCCGTAGAGCACCCGGCGCTGCGAGAGACCCTTGGCGCGCGCGGTGACGACGTACTGCTGGCCGATCTGGTCGAGGAACGAGTTCTTGGTGAGCATGGTGAGGCCGGCGAAGCCGCCGATCACCATCGACAGCACCGGCAGGGTGATGTGCCAGAGATAGTCGAGGATCTTGCCGCCCAGGCTCAGCGTGTCGAAGTCGTCGGAGGTGAGGCCGCGCAGCGGGAACCAGTCGACATAGCGCCCGCCCGCGAACACCACGATCAGCACGATGGCGAACAGGAAGCCCGGGATCGCGTTGCCGAGGATCACCGCGCCCGAGGTCCAGACGTCGAAGCGCGAGCCGTCGCGGACCGCCTTGGCGATGCCGAGCGGGATCGAGATCAGGTAGACCAGCAGGGTCGTCCACACGCCGATCGAGATCGAGACCGGCATCTTGTCGAATACCAGCGCCACCACCGAGCGGTCGCGGAAGAAGCTGTTGCCGAAGTCGAAGCGCAGGAAGTTCCAGACCATCAGCAGGAAGCGCTCGTGCGCTGGCTTGTCGAAGCCGAACTGCTTCTCGAGCTCGGCGATGAACGCCGGGTCGATGCCGCTCGAGCCGTGGTACTTGCTCGAGCCCGAGCCCGCGGCCGACGGATCGCCCGGACGCGCGCTGCCGCTCGCGACCTCGCCCTGCTGGCTGCCGCCGATGCGCGCCGTGGCCTGCACGGCGGTGCCCTTGATGCGCGCCAGCACCTGCTCGACCGGTCCACCCGGGGCCGCATTGATGATGACGAAGTTCAGCAGCATGATGCCGAGCAGCGTCGGCACCAGCAGGAGGATGCGGCGGAAGATGTAGGCGGCCATCGCGCTGTAGCCTCGTCGCGCCGGGCGAGCCCGCTCAGCTCTTCGGGCGCGGCGTGCGCGCCTCGAGCGACTTTGCCCGCTCGGGATCGATCCACCAGGTGTCGATCTGCACGCCCTGATCGGGCACCACCGCCGGGCGGCCGAACTTGTCCCAGTAGGCGACGCGGTCACTCGCCAGGTGCCACTGCGGGATCACCCAGTGCCCCCACTGCAGCACGCGGTCGAGCGCGCGCGTGCGGTCGACCAGCGCTTGACGGTCCGGTGCCGCGATCACGCCCTCGATCAGCGCGTCGACGGTCGGGTCGGCGATGCCGAGGTAGTTCTGGCTGCCCTGCTTGTCGGCGTACGTGCTGCCCCAGAAGCTGCGCTGCTCGTTGCCGGGCGAGCTCGACTGCGGCCAGTTGGCGACGATCACGTCGAAGTCGAACTCGTCGAGCAGGCGGCGGTACTGCGCGCTGTCGGCGGTGCGGACCTCGACCGCGACCCCGAGGCGCTCGAGGTTCTTCACGAACGGCAGCGCGATGCGCTCGAACGCGGGGCTGACCAGCAGGATCGTGAAGGTCATCGCCTGGCCGTCCTTGCTCACGAGCTTGCGGGTCTTCGGGTCGATCTTCCAGCCGGCCTGCTCGAGCAGCTGCGCCGCCTGGCGCAGATTTCCGCGCAGATCACCCTTGCCGTCGGTCACCGGCGGCTCGTAGGCGGTGGTGAATACCTCGTCCGGGATCCTGCCGCGATACGGCTCGAGGATCGCCTTCTCGGCAGCACTCGGCAGGCCGGTCGCGGCGAGCTCCGAGTTGTCGAAGTAGCTCCGCGTGCGCTTGTACTGGCCGTAGAACAGGTTCTGGTTCGACCACTCGAAGTCGAACGCGTAGCCGAGCGCCTGGCGTACGCGCGGGTCCTTGAACAGCGCACGGCGCGTGTTGAAGGCGAACGCCTGCATGCCGACCGGGCGCTTGTTCGGGATGTCCTCCTTGCGGATCAGGCCGCTCTTCAAGGCGGGCGTGTCGTACGAGGTCGCCCAGGCCTTGGCGGAGTTCTCGAGACGGAAGTCGTACTCGCCGGCCTTGAACGCCTCGAGCTCGACGGTGTCGTCGCGGTAGTAGTCGATCTCGATCTCGTCGAAGTTGTTGCGTCCGGCGTTCACCGGCAGCTTGTCGCCCCAGTAGTCCTTGACGCGCTCGTAGACGATACGCCGTCCGGGCTCGAAGCTCTTCACCTTGTACGGCCCGCTGCCGAGCGGCGCCTCGAGCGACGTCTTGTCGAAGTCGCGCTTCTCCCACCAGTGCTTGGGCAGGACGTTGAGCTGGCCGAGGATCAGCGGCAGCTCGCGGTTCTCACCCGGTTTGAAGGTGAACTTGACGGTGCGTGGCCCGGTCTTCTCGACCTTCTCCACGTTGCCGTAGTACGCGCGGTAGAAGGGCTGTCCCTTGGTGCGCAGGGTGTCGAAGCTGAACATCACGTCCTCGGGCGTCACCGGCTCGCCGTCGTGCCAGCGTGCCTCGGGACGCAAGGTGAAGCTCACCCACGAGCGGTCCTCGGGCATCTCGATCTTCTCGACCAGCAGCCCGTACTCGCTGAACGGCTCGTCCGCGGACGCGGTCAGCAGGGTGTCGTAGATCTGCCCGATGCCGCCCGCCGGATTACCGCGCACGATGAACGGGTTGAAGCTGTCGAAGGTGCCGACCGCGGCTTGCTTCATCCGACCGCCCTTGGGGGCTACGGGGTTCGCGTAGGCGAAGCTCTTGAAGTCGGGGCCGTACTTGAGGTCGCCGTGCATGGCGAGGCCGTACCCGGTGTAGGTCTTCGCACCCGGCGCGCCGGCGGCGGGGGACGGCTGCTGCGCGCTGGCGCTGCCCACGAGCCCGCACAGGGCCAGCGTCGCGCTGCAGAGCAGGCCCAGGGTCGGTGTCGTTCGCATCCGACGAGATTAGCCGGAATCGGCGCCGGATGACCAATGCCGCGGCCGGGCGGGGCGATCGCCGCGGATCTCAGGAGCCGGGCTTTGCCTTGCTCTTCGCCGCCGCCAGGTCGGCCAGCACCTCCTGCGCGTGTGCCGCCGGATTGACGCTGCCGTAGGCCTTGACGACCTTGCCGTCGGGACCGACCAGGTACGAGATGCGCCGCGCCATCGTCTGATCGCGCGACTCGGCGGCTCCGACCTGGATCGCGAGCGCGCCGTCGTCGCTCAGCAGGCGGAACGGGAAGCCCTGCTCGGCGACGAACGCGGCGTTGTCGGCCGGCTCGTCGAAGGACACGCCGAGCACCTCGACCTGTGCGCTGCGCAAGGCCGGATAGTTGTCGCGCAGCGAGTTGCCCTCGGCGGTGCAGCCAGGCGTCATCGCCTTTGGATAGAACCAGAGCAGGTAGGTCTTGCCGGCCAGGTCCTGCGAGGACACCGTGGCACCGGTCTGATCGCGCATCGACCAGGTGGGGAAGGTGTCGCCGGGTGTGAGCAGCGCGGCCGCGTTCGCATCGGCCGCGAGCGCGGTCAGGGCGAGCACGAGCCCCACGGCGCGCGCCCGCCCGATCGCGGCGAGCTTCAAGAGGCGCAGCCGCCGATCGCCATCACCGTGCCGTTGGTCTTGCTGACGTACAGCGTGCCGTCCGCGAGGATCGGCGAGGAGCTGTAGCTCGTCAGGCCGTCGAGCGCCCACAAGGTCGAGCCCGTCGGCGAGAACGCGTACAGGCTCTTCGCGAACGCGACGAACACCCGGCCGTCCTTGTCGAGCACCGGCGGGTTGTTGCGGAACCTGCCCGTCAAGCCGGCGCGCTGCCACTTGAGCACGCCGTCGAGGCCGACCGCATACAGCGTGCTGTCGCTGCCGCGCGAGGCACCGAAGACGAGCGTGTTGTTCGTGATGTCGAGCGCCGGCGGCGAGTAGACGCGCTGGCTCGCCGCGCCGGTGCTGAACAGCAGCTGCGCGACGCCGGTCTCCTTGCCGGTCTCCGGATTCGTCTGGCGCTCGATCTTCCAGATGCCCTTCTTGGTGCCGATGTAGATCATGCCGGTGGTCGGGTGCACGACGGGTGCGTAGTTGGGCGCGCGTCCGACGCTGCCCGGCGGCTCGAGCTGCGCGCGCCAGAACTCCGCGCCGGTCTCGGGATCGAAGGCGCCAAGCGCCGCACCGCCGATGGTCACGTAGAGCCGGTCGCCGCTCGGGCTGAGCGCCGGCGACGCGTTGCGGATGCCGCCGCCGATCGGGTTGATGCACCACTTCGGCTGGCGCTGCTCGCCGGGGCACATGGCCATCAAGGTGCCGGCGCCGAGCGAGTCGGAGCCCATGTAGACGGTGCCGTTGTGGCCGATCGTCGGCGGGGTAGTGACGTCGCCGTCGGTGCAGATCTTCTGCCGCCAGGCGACGCTCGCCTTCGCACCGCTCGCCCGCGCGCCGGCCTCCGCCGGCGCGTTGCCCGGCGTGCGGACGTCGATCGCCCACAGGTCGTTGTCGCGTGTTCCGACGTAGAGCAGGTGTCCGTTGCCGACCGCCGGCGCCGAACGATCGACGGACTTGCCCGGATCGTCCGTCCCGCACCAGCGCACCGCTCCGGTCGCGGGATCGAGGGCACAGACCGGCACCTTGCCGACGGGCACGAACAGGGACTCGGGTTCGCCCGCCGCGCTCTGGACGAGCGTTGGCGCGCTGAAGACCTTCCCCTTGAGCTTCGTCGTCCACAGCACCTTGTTGCAGGTCGGCCCGGCGACCGGACTACGTCCGGTGTGCTGCAGGTCGAACTGGAAGACGGGCCAGCTGCCCGGGTTCGGACCGAGCGGATCCGCGGTTCTCGGACAGACCGGGTTCGCCTCCAGGCAAACGTTGCGCTGTAGCGCGGAGCCACAGCGCAGGTCTGCGCGCGCCACGCTCGCGGTGCAGAGCACGGCCAGCGCCACGGCGACGAGCCCGAAGGCATACGGTCTGGGCGTCGAGATTCGATTCACGGGTACCCTCGGGGTTTTCGTGTGCAAGAGCCGATCGGATCCAAGCACTGCCGGGACGACGGAGGCGTCGTGGGAAACTAGCGAGCCCGGGCGCGTTACGCGAGCGATTTGCGCGCCGGATCCGGGTCGACCGCCAGAAAAAAATAGGAGGCACCACGGGGCAGCGCCGGGGAAGGCGGTTTGCCCCGGCTCAGCTACCGAGCTTGCCGTCCGAGCAGGCGGCGATGAAGGCGATCAGCTCGTCGAGCGACCGGAAGCGCTTGCTGCGCCCCGACGCGACATGCTCGGCACGGCCGACGACGGGCCCGCCCCCGACGTCGGCCTCGCTGCCGAACTGGATCACGAACGCGCGATCGTAGGGGAAGGGGTCGATCGGCGGGTTCTTGTCCATGTCGGCTCGCGATCCAGGCCAGAACCCCGGGCAAGTCGTAAACGATTGGTAAACTTTCGGGAAAATGTACCACCCGTTTGATAGGCCGATGGGCATGGGGGCACCGCGGGCGCTCCGATTCGGCGCCTACCTTCTCGATCTCGCGAACCAGAGCCTCCTCCGTGGCGAGGAAGTGGTGGCGCTCGCCCCGAAGCCGTTCGCGGAAGGCGGCGGGGCTTGCGCAGGAGTAGGGCTGGGAGGGGGAACGGGAAGGGAGGGAACCGGAGGAAAGGAATCTCGCGCCAAGACGCCGAGGCGCCAAGGGTGAATGGCGCGCTTGCGCGCGAGCGGATCGGCGTGTCGGTCGAGTCAGGGCAGGTGTGCGACCTCATCGAGCGGGACGACGCTTGTCGTGACCTGCGGCGGTTGTGGATTGTCGAGCCAGCGGAAGGTGACGAAGCCGCGGTGGCGGCCGCCCGTGTCGAGCCAGCTCGTGCCCGGGATGCCCGGGTCGCGTGCCGCGACGACGATGCGTACGCGGCCATCGGGCCGTGGCGTCGCCGCCGCGCTGGTGACCGAAATCTGCCGCGCGCGCGCGTCGAAGCACTCGTGCCAGACGTTCTCGATGGTCAGGTTCCAGTAGCGGGTCTCCGGCGGCCGCGCGTCGATCACCAGCGCCTCGTCGGGGCCGAGGCGGAAGGTGCCGATCATGTAGAGGTTGTCCGGCGCCGTGTTCTCCGACCCCAGGCCGGCCGCCGCCGTCGTCAAGAACTGGTTCGGTGTGGTCAGGAGCTCCGGCCGGATCGTGCGGTGCAGGGTGGTCAGCTTGACGATCGTCCACGCCATCGCCGTGAGCTGCAGCGCAACTTCCTCGTCGGTCGGCAGAGACGACGGGGCAGGGCGGTCCAGCGGCTCGATCGAGTAGGTCGCCGGCTCCTCGCGCGTCGCGTCCGCGACGTACTGCCGCACCACGATCCCCGACGCGTCCTCCGGGATCTCGATCCACGTCGCGGCCTGCAACTCGTGCGGCGGCGGCCGGCGCTGCGCCAGCACCAGCTCGAAGTCGCCGCTCGGCAGGATCGCGAGGTCGCGGTCCGAGACGTGAGCCGCCATCCGCCGCGGCGTGAGCCCGCGTCCCGCCAGCACCTGGAAGCCGAGATACGCGACCGTGCCGCGCCGGCCGCGGATCCGGTAGCGCCGCGCGCCGTCGATCATTGCCAGGTGGTACGCGCCGTCCGGATTCGGTCCGCCCACGTAGCGCAGCGGCGTGTTCATCGCGAAGAAGTACGGCCGCTCGTGATCGACGTCGACGCTCAGCTCCGAGCACAGTGCGGTGACGCGGGCCAGCACGCGCAACCCGTCGAGCAGCTCGAGCTCGGTCTCGGCGTCCTCCTCGATCACGCGCGTCATGTCGTCGAGCATCGAGCGCACCAGGCGCCAGGCCTCGAGGGATTTCGTCGCACCCTTGCTGGGCGGGGTCTGGTCGGCGCTCATCGTCCTGCGCGCTCCTCCCGGGATCTACCTGAGTCCAAGGGCATGATCGTTCAGATGCCTCGCCGGCCCCCGCAATTGCAAAGGAGCCATGTTGACACCTAGCTGCACACGCAATACAGCTTTATGCATGCGAACGACCCTCGATCTCGACGATCGGCTGCTCGACGCGGCACGCCGCCGTGCGGCGGTGGAGGGGACGACGCTGACCGCGTTCGTCGAGGCCGCTCTCGCCGCATCGCTGGCGCCCCGCCCGAGGGGCGCCAAGGCGTACCGCTTCAGCTGGAAGACGCACAACGGCCGCGTGCTTCCTGGCGTGGACGTCGCGGATCGTGACTCGCTGTTCGACGCGATGGCGGGCCGGCGCTGATCGCTGTCGACACCAACGTCCTGATCTACGCGGATCGCGAGGAGATGCCGTTGCATCGCGCGGCGACAGCGGCGCTCCAGCGCCTGTCCGAAGGTACCGCCGCGTGGGCCATCCCGATCTTCTGCCTGGGCGAGTTCGTGCGCGTGGTCTCCCACCCTCGAGTGTTCGACCCACCAACCCCCGCGCTCGAAGCCATGACCTCGCTGGAGGCGCTTCTCGGGAGCCCGTCGGTGCGCCTGCTGACGCCAGGTCCCGCCTTCGTCGGACTTCTCCGCGAGACCCTCGCCACGTCTGGCGCCCGCGGCAACATGGTCTTCGACGCGCAGATCGCCGCGGTATGCCTCGAGCACGGCGCACGCACCCTGCTCACCGAGGATCGGGACTTCGCACGCTTCGCCGGACTCGAGGTGCGCTCGCTCGCGCACGCCTGAGCTGGTCGCCACCACGGGCATGACGACCGGCGTGACTTCGGCTATGCAGGGTTTCGTCGTCGCCTCGACCCGCGAGGGGACGGCGGCTGTTGCGGTACGCGCCCGTAGCTCAGTTGGATAGAGCGGCAGACTTCGAATCTGTTGGTCGGCGGTTCGAATCCGTCCGGGCGCACTAGAAAACACGGTTGATTCGCCGGTGGTCGGATCCGATCCGGCCTCCGGTGTCCGTGTATCCACGATCCAGTGCGTCCCTGAGTTCATCGCTGGAGAAGACGCTGTAACGGGAGAACGTCGCGTTGGTCCGGTGACCCGAGATCCGCATGATCGTCTGCTCCGGAACGCCGGCGTTGCGTAGATGCTTGATGCCCGATCGGCGGAGATCGTGCAGGAGTCTGTGGCTGAGGCCCGCCTGCCGGCACGCGTTATCCCAGGTCTTCCGGATGTCACCGATCGGCTTGCCCGTTCGGTGGAAGACGAACGGGCAATCGAGTCTCCGCAGCGCGAGACGCCGCTCCATGATCGCGGAGAGTTCGCCGGCCATCGGGATGAGACGCCCCTTCTTGGTCTTGTCTTCTTCCCGTCGGAGCCGGAAGCCGTTCTCCTGCTTGTCGTAGTCGCGCCAGGTGAGCGTGCGCACCCTCGTCGCCGCTCCACGTGCTCGCCGCGACCTTCTCGATCTCCTCTCGGAGCACGAAGCCCTGGCGGGCGTTGCTGTCGCCGACGGTGATGTTCTCGATGAACGGCCTGGAGGAGATCGGCAGCATCCTCTTCGAGACCGCGAGCTTGAACCCGCGATCGAGGATGTGGACCTCCTGCCGGATGGTCGAGTCCGCGGCGCCTTCCTTCCGGCGCTCGACGATGTAGGCGTCGATCTGGTTGGAAGTGACATTGCGCGCGCGCATCTTCCGTCGAAATGCTCGAGCAGGTGCTTCGTCAACCAGACGAGGTTTCCCGCCGAGCGGTTGCGCTTCTTCTCGTAGTCCAGCTGGACGAGCTCGAGCAGCTCGCCCACCGTCAGCTTCGCGCCCTTCGGCGCGAATTCGCCGCGGTCGGTCTCGGCTTGCCGCTTGCGCTCGCGGTACTCCTTCCCGTCGACGAAGAACGCCATGTGCCAGAAGCGGCTCTTTGGATGCTTGAAGATGCGCCCGTCACCGCGGACGCGCGTCGGAGTGTCGGCCATGGTCAACCTCGGTTCTGTCGGTCGAGGTACTTCCGGATGCCCTGGCTTGAGAAGCGGAGCGACCGCCCAACCCGCTTCGTGAACGGCAGCTCTTTCGCGTGGTGGTAGAGCCATGTCGTGCTCTTCTGCAGCGCAGCGGCTGCTTCGTCGATCCTCAAGAGCCTGTCGTCGATCGGAGGTGGCGCCGGCGCTGCCGATGCGAGGCGAGAGGCGATTCGAGCCTGCAGCGCAGCCGTTCGGGCGAGGGCGGCGGGGAGGGCTGCGACCGGCATCGCGTCAATCGCATCGAAATCGAGAAAGGCATCGCTCATCGGGGTTCCTGCGGCGGCATACTGAGAGGACACGTTCCTCCGCGATCTGCCGAGCATTCGATGAACCTCAACAGTCGGATGAAACCGCTCGGATGAGCCTGTTCGTTGCCCGCCGTTGAATCGCCCGGGCCCTCGCCGGGCGCGATGGGGACCGAGGCCGCGGCATAAGGGCGCTGTTGCCGAGTAGCGAAGCGGTCAGCGGCTTTGTTGCTCTTGAAGGTCCGGGCGACGATCGCGCCGCAGTGGCGGGGACGGCGGATCACGGCGACGATATTGAGGGGGCCGAAGGAAACGGTGGTGACTTGGATCTGTTGCATTGCCATGTCCTCGCGCTCAGAGTACAGCGGAAATATTTTCTACTGTCAACATATTGCCAGCGGTTTCGGGGAATTGTCGAAAGTAGTCCCTTGTGCGATTGTCAACACTCGATGACGTCAGTACGAGGGCGACCCCCTGCGGGTCGTAACGCAAAGGGAGAGCCGGTGGCCGTGACGAAGGGCTATCCCCAGCTCACGCTGCGGGTGGCACCGGAGTCGAAGGCCGTGATCGACTCACTCGCGGTGATCGAGCAGAAAGGTCAAGCTCGAGTGGTCGAGGACGCGGTCGCCTCCTACGTCGAGTCTCTTCCTGCCCCGACTCGCCGCGCCGTCGAAGAGTTAAAGGCCGCAAAGCTCGCTAGCGCGAGGAAGCGCGGCTCCTAAACCACCTGCGGCCCTCGCACTGAGCAGCTGGGAAAGCCGGGGCGGTTCACTACTGGTACGAGAGGAGCGCGGCGCTTGGCGAGGCCGTCGGTAACACAAGGCTCGTACGTTCGTATCTTGGAGTGTCGAGAGCACGGCCGAGCCGGACGCACCGTCTCGGAGTAGACCTGACCATGTCCAGGGTCAGTTCGAAGCGTGTCTCGCGGCCTTCTCACGGGTACTCTGCGCATGCGAACTCGGCCTCGCCGTCTGCTCCTGCTTGACTTGGCGGTGGTCGCATTACTCGTTTTGACGTCGTGCGTCGCAGTATCGTTGGCCGGTGAGCCAACGCCACTTCGTCACCATGACCCGGTGGTCTTGCAGACGGCACTGCTCGCCGATCTCGACCATCGTGACGCCCAAGGGTATCGCCTCTATTCGCGTCATGGCGGCGTGCTCGAGCCGATTCCCTTCCAGTTCGACCAGCGCAATGGAGAGGAGTTCCTCTTTCCGGACGGTACGGGCGAGCCCGCGTTCGAGATCGACGCGGACGACGAGCTGGTCTTCATGGCGCGAGACGCGGGCGCACGTGCTGCGCACGGCGATCTCCCGGCCGACCACGACGAGGCGCGCGAGATCGAACTGCGCGATCCGGTGACGGGAGGGCAGGCGTGGGTCTACCTGCTGCACTTCGCGGGAACGCCACCGCCGCGCTCCACCGCGCGCTATGCGAGCTTCGACGCGGCGAGCAATCGAGCTCGTGCGCTCTCGTACGAGATCACCTACGCCCCGCAGCGCAGCTACTTCACCGACGTTCGGGTGCGGGGAGCGCATGGTACGCGCGAGCAAGCGCTCCTCGCGCGCACCCGGTTGCTGGTCAACCCGACCTTCTCCTTGCTCTTGACGAGCTGGAGCCCCGTCTTCGACGAGGAGAGCTTCTCGTCGAGCATCGACGGGATCCGCAACGGCCTGGTGCGCGCGATCCGGCGTGTTCGGCAGTCGCTCGATCTCGGTGCCGCGCTGCCGGCAGCAGCGGGCGGCACCGTCTACACCTACTTCTACGCGAGCTCCTTCTGGACGCCCACGACGTTTTCGATCCCGGCCGCGGCCCTGGGCGCACTGGAGAGCTTTCGCTTCCGTGAGATCGAGGACTTTGGTGCGGACGCGAGCGGCATCGAGTACTGGGACGGCGCCAACATTGGCGGCGTCCGCTTCACGGGCCACAGCCGGCCGGCCAGCGTCGACCGCGGGGGACCATCACCTGCTGATGGTCTCCGTCATCCTACCGGAGCCGTTCGCGGCTGGTGCCGAAGCGGAGCTGCTCCGCATGGTGAAGGAGCCGCTCGAGGTGACAATCCATCGCGTCGAGTGAAGGCCTTCACCCAGGCCCCTATGGTCGGGACAACTGTGCCGGCGCCGGGTGGATCGGACGCCCGTCGTCGCCCGTCAGGCGATCGGGGGCTCCGCGCCGGCGTGCTTGCCCGCGCTCCAGCCGTGCGCACGGAGCGCGCTCTCGGCGAACGCACGCGGCGTCGCCTCGAGCTCGGTTGCGAGCGTGTCGTTCCAGCGGTTCAGCCAGGCGAAGAGCGCCGATACGGCGACCAGCTCCACGATCTGCTCATCCGTGAAGTGCGGGCGCAGGGCCGTGAAGTGATCCGCGGTGACGCCGTTCGGCACCAGTGCTGAATCCCGTGCGAGGCGGAGAGCCGCGCGCTCCTCGGCGGTGAACGCAGGATGGCTCTCGAACTCGAACGCCGCATCGAGCTTCTCCCGCGAGACCCCGCGGTGGACGGCGCCGTGCGCGGTGTGCGCCTGGCAGTAGCGGCAGCCCGTGGCGTTGCTCGCGACGTGCGCCACGAGCTGCTTGAGCCCGGGATCGATGCTGCCACCCGGGCCGAGGACAGAGCCCACCAGCATGCTGAACGCGCGCAGGATGTCGGGCTTGCGTGCGAGCGTGAGCAGGCTGTTGGGCACGAAGCCCATGGTCGCCTCGACGAGCTGGAACAGGGGTTCGAACTCGGGGAGCTGCTCACGGGAAAGCGGATCAATATGCGGCATCGCCGTAACGTAGCCCGCCGCCGATCGTATGGGAATGCGAGGTGGCTGCCATGCGTGACGTTGTTGCCCTCGCGATACTGCTCGTGTGCGTGCCGCTCCTGTCGGCATTCGACCTGAGCAACAGCCGCGTGCCAGCGGAGGAGATCTTGAGTGGCGGGCCAGCGAAGGACGGGATTCCCGCCATCGTCCACCCGAAGCTCGTGCGGGCATCCGAGGCGACCTTCCTCGACGACGCCGACCGGGTCGTCGGCGTCGTCGCCGGCGGGGAGGCGCGGGCCTACCCGCTCCGCGTCCTCAACTGGCACGAGGTCGTGAACGACACGCTCGGCCCTCGACCAATCGCCGTGACGTACTGCCCGCTCACCGGGAGCGCCGTGGTCTTCGAGCGCGAGGCCGGCGGCCGAGCGCTCACCTTCGGTGTGTCGGGCCGCCTCTATCAGAGCAACGTCCTGATCTACGACCACCAGTCGGAGAGCCTCTGGTCGCAGCTCGGTGGGGCCGCGATCGCCGGGCCCAGCGCGGACACTCCGCTGCGCCCGATCGGCTCGGTCGAGACGACCTGGAAGGCATGGCGAGCGGCACATCCCGATTCGCTCGTGCTCTCGATTGAGACCGGCTTCAACCGCGACTACCAACGCGATCCCTACGCCGCATACCATCGAGCGCCGTACGCGATGTTCGAGACGCGCAATGCCGATGCGCGTCTGGCGATGAAGGCCAAGGTGCTCGGCGTGCGGCTCGGTCAGGAGAGCGTTGCGTACCCGCTCGAGCGACTCGCCGGCGCAGGGACAGTCGAGGATCGCGTGGACGGCGTGCCGATCCGGATCGAGTACGATTCCGTGGCACGTTCAGCGGTCGCGGTACGGGTGGACTCCGGCGCGCCCGTGACCGGCGTGGTCGTCTACTGGTTTGCGTGGACCGCATTCCACCCCGAGGCGCGTCTCTGGGGCGCTGCGGGTCCGTCCTCGCGGCGGGAGCGCCCGCCCGGGGAAGCCTACGGTACCGAGGTGGTGGCGGTGACGAGCCACACCGCCTACTGGGCCGACCTGCCGATGGTTGCGCTCGACGCCGACGATGTCGAGACGTCGGGGCTGCTGGTGATCCGGGGCGAGCTGGCCAACCGATCGGATCACAGCCTGCACCACGTGAAGCTCCGGCACGAGCTGCTCGACGGTGCCGGCACGGTCGTCGCTGCCGAGGAGGGGTTCAGCCTGCTGGGCGAGTCGCTGGTGCGCTCTCCGGAACTGGAGGTATCCGCGCGTTCGCCCGACGAGAGTGTGGCCCTGTCGCCACGTGGAACTGACTTGTTTCGCATGCTGTTCGTCGCGAGCGAGCTGCCCTCGTTCGAGCGCTACCGCGTTCGCGTGCTCGAGCCGGGATCGCCGGGTGCGGCGCAATGAGGCGTACCGCGCCGGCCGTGGCGAGCACCCGCCAGCCCCAGGTAACTTGGCGTGGGCAGCCGCGTATGAATTGGCATGGATGCGTATTTCGCAATCGATCGCTCGAAGGCGCCGCATGGGCCAGCGCATGGCTTTGGATCGGAGCTCGCGCCCGACATTCTGACGCCCGAACAGTTCGCGACCCAGAGCGGGGCAGAGCGGCTCGACCGTCCCGCGATCAGGCTGATGATCGCGGTTCTCGAGGAAGCGGTCGCGACGTACCAGCGCTTCGCGGTGGCGGGTGACGACGATGCTCCACGCTTGCGCGACGCCGAGGGCTGGCTCTGGTCGGACGACTCGGCTTGGCTCTACTCCTTCGTCAACATCTGCGAGGTGCTGGGCTTCGTGCCGACCCACCTTCGCGACGGGCTCGCGCAATGGCGGGCCGAGCGCGCGAGCGACAGTCCCATTCGCCATCGCTATCCGTTTCGTCGTGTGGCAGGGAGGCGCAACGCAGTCGTCGCGGGCCGGAAGCCCGCGGCGGCCGCGCCGTGCTGATGGCGACGCCGTGGGGCTTGATCTCGCGAGCGAGCGTTCCCGGCAAGGAGAACGAGAATGCGAGTCGTCGCAGGCCTGGTGTTCGTGATGGCAGCGTTGCTGGCGGCAGCGCCGGAGAGCGCGTGCGCCGAGGGCTCGGTCGCGAGCTCGGCCGAGTCGGTTAGGCCGCTCGGGGTAGGTGATACGGTACCCGCGGTCGAGGTCCGCAACGTCGCTGGTGAGCCGGTCAGTCTTCGCGCGCTCGTCGCGAGACAGCCGACCGTGCTGGTATTCTATCGCGGCGGCTGGTGTCCATACTGCAATGCGCAGCTCGCCGGTCTGAAGAAGATCGACGGCGAGCTCGCGAGCCTCGGCTACCAGCTCGTGGCGGTCAGTCCGGACAAACCGGAGAAGCTCGCGCAGTCGATCGCGAAGCAGGAGCTCGGCTATGCGCTGGTGTCGGACTCGACGGCCGACGCGATCAAGGCGTTCGGTCTCGCCTTCCGCGTCGACGACGAGACGCTGGCGCGGTACCGCGGGTTCGGTGTGGACCTCGAGCAGGCATCCGGTGCCGCGCATCACCTGCTGCCGGTTCCTGCGGTGTACGTGGTGGACCGGGGCGGCAAGATCCAGTTCGTGTACTGGGACGCGGACTACAAGCAGCGGCTCGATCCCGAGTGAGCGGCGGCGGCTCGTCGCCCGAAGGGAGGAAGAGCGAACCCAAGGCGAGCGCCGTGGCTAGAAGGGCGATCGCGTCGAGCAGCCGATACCGCACCCGAGGCGCTGCCTGCGTTGTCGTGGGGCCGGGCGTGCGGCTCAGGTAGGGCTCACCGTTCATTTCATTGTGACCCGCTGCGCCGGAATCGAGGCCGCCGCGAAAGGCAGAGGGAACCGATCAGAACCGAGGCAAGGATGCCCACCAGCACAGGACCCAGGTGCCAGATGACGAGATGTGCGGCCGAGTCGAGTGGGCACGACATGCGTAGCGAGGCTGTCGCGAACAGGAACGACGCCGCGCCCGTGAGGATGCCTGCAAGGCCCGGGACGAGAGTTGCGCCGCGGCGTACGGTGACGCCGAGGACGACCCAAGGTACGGCAGCGACGACCGCGGTTCGCGCAGCACAGGGCCACCCCGTGGCGACGAAGTGACCCATCATGGGGTCCAGCCAGGGAGCTGCTGCAAAGGCGGTCGCGAGCCCGAGAACGGCGACCAGTACGCTGCCGAGTGCGAGCCATCGCGACGGCTCGCGGCCCGGCACGGCCGCGAGCAGCGCCATCACGGTGCTCGAGATGGCAACGGCGATGATGAACCCGAGCTCGAGCAGAAACCCGTCCGAGTGCAGCTTCTGTGACAGGTCGCCGCGCAGTCCGAGCGTGAGTCCCGCGACGACGAAGACCACGATCTGGAGCGAGCCGAACACGGCGAGACGCATCGATGGTGGCCACAAGCGACGTACGGGGCGCAGTGTCCTCGTCAGGCGCGTGATCAGATCTTGCGTCGGGAGTCCATGGCTCCCGTCGTTCTCGTGCATGCCGCTCATTCCTTGCCCAGGAGAAGCTCGCGCAGGGCACGGTAGCCCCGATGAACGCGAACGCGCATCGCGCCCGGCGCGATGCCCGCGCGCCGCGCCGCCTCGGCGATGCTCATGCCCTGCAGCTTCACCATCTCGATGGCGCTGCGCTGTGTGTTCGGAAGCCGTGCCAGGACGCGCGCGAGAGAGGGCTCACGACCCGCGTCCTCGCTCGACGCCTCGACGGGAAGGTCGTCGCCGGCGAGCCGCTCCCAGCGCAACCGGCCACGTGTGCGGCGGAACGCATCGATCGCGGCGTTGCGCGCGATGGCATGGAGCCAGGGATTGAACGGTTTTCTGGGATCATACGTATGTCTCGCTCGGTGCAGGGTGAGGAGCACCTCCTGCAAGACGTCCTCGACCTCGAGACCACCCGACAGACGCCGTTGCAGCAGTGCGCGCAACTCGCCGCCGACATCCTCGAGTAGGGCTCGGTACGCCTCGCGGTCGCCCGCCTGGACTCGCAGCATCCATTGAGAGCGCTGGCTTCCCTCATCGCTTGTCAGCTCCTTCCCCCTCTTGTGAATGGAGTTACGGTGCGCGCTGGCCAAAGTTACCGGTCGGCGAGGCCTCCGCGCGGCGCTCCTGCGATGGTGTGCCGCAACCGCGGGGAGGCGAGAAAGTTTCCGCAGGCCTGTAACAAGGTCCCCGCCGGGGCGAATCAACCTGGCATGAGACGATCGACGACCCGGACGGCCGCGCTCGCGGCACTCCTCACGGCGACGGTGCTCCCCGGCTCGGCTCACGCGGCCGAGTCGACCTTCACCGTAGACCCGAACCTCGGCAACAGCGCCTTCACGGCGGTGTTCGACGCATCGCTCGGCGAGCGCATCACCGCGGTCAGCTCGGCGATCGGCTGTGCCGTCCAGGTCGACGAGTCGAGCCTGGTGGGGAGCGCGAAGTGCTCCGTGCCGCTGACGTCGATCCGCGTCGACAACGACGAGACCAAGTCGGAGCACTTCGCGGAGTGGGCGACCAACAAGAAGTCCGAGCCGGCCGCCTGCAAGCTGGAGCTCGTGATCCCCACCCTGAAGCTCCCGCCGCCGGTCGAGCCGAAGAAGCCGTCAGCCTTCTCGACCGACGGCAAGTTCTCCATCTGTGGACGTCCGCGCGACGACGGCGGCGCGGAGCGCATCACGGGAACCATTGTATACCTCCCGCCGGGCACCTATGGGGACAAGCGCACGTTGCGCATCCGTGCCCGCATCGAGGGCTTCGACCGAGAGCGCTATGGCGTGAGCCCGAAGAACACCTCTGGCTGGCTCGCCCGCGTGCAGCAGCTCGCCGACGTCGTGAGCAACGAGGGCACGATCGAGGTGAACGCCTTTGCGACGGCTCCCGCCGCGGGCGAACCCAAGGCCGAGTAGTCGGCCATCAACCGGCCCCGCCGTCGCGGGGTCGATCACCGGCACGATGCCGAAGGAGAATCGAAGATGAAGAAGTCGAACCGTGCGATCCTGGTCGCGACCGCGGCCGCAACCCTGCTGCTCGCAGGGCACGCGGTGGCGCGAGCGACCGACGCGAAGGGCAGCGAGGTGCACTGCGCGGGCATCAACGAGTGCAAGGGCAAGGGAAGCTGTGCCGGTGCGACCAACGCCTGCAAGGCGCAGAACGAGTGCAAGGGCAAGGGCTTCGTCGACGTGAGCAGTGCCGACGAGTGCGTCAAGAAGGGCGGCAAGGTCGTCGAGCCGAAGAAGATGTAGGAGGCCCATCCGCCTCGTCGGCAGGTGCAGGTCGGCTCCGGTGGCCGACCTGCACCGCCAGAACCTGGGAGGACGTCGTGACGAGCTATCTTGGCCACGGGATCGGACTGCGAACGAAGCACTATCCGCAGGTGCTCGACGGCACCCTGCGTGCCGACTGGTTCGAGGTGATCTCCGAGAACTTCATGGTTGACGGTGGGCGCCCGCTCGCCGTGCTCGAGCGGGCGCGTGCGCTCGCTCCGGTGGTCTTGCACGGCGTATCGCTGTCGCTCGGATCGGTCGACCCGCTGAACGATGCCTACCTGCGCAGGCTGCGTGACCTCGCGGCGCGCATCGAGCCCGCGTGGATCTCGGATCACCTGTGCTGGGGCAGTGTGGGTGGGCGC
>ENA-ORBV01007161-ORBV01007161.1-microbial-mat-metagenome-genome-assembly--contig:-NODE-7161-length-19255-cov-10.277923_pt1 | contig 19255 bp, 19 predicted proteins | sample MGYA00237777_ERZ505514 | MGnify/ENA primary metagenome ERZ505514 (study PRJEB26160, sample SAMN06269048) | microbial mat metagenome | isolation source: Oligotrophic lake microbial mat | place... | reverse complement strand
TTTTTCAAGCAGAAGACGGCATACGAGATTCGCCTTAGTCTCGTGGGCTCGGAGATGTGTATAAGAGACAGATTTGGGATACCGACATCGTTCCGACGCCGGGACAAGACTGTATTGTCTTCACTTTTTCCACAAAAGGAGCCATTCGACCCGACGCCATTGCTTTAGGCAAAAACTGTTTCGCTTATGAAAAAGATCAAGAAGTCACTTTTCATGAAGTTACTGAGCAATTCCATAAGATGACATCAACGGGTACAAATATTATCAAGGACAAGGGCATTCATCCCCTGATTGCTACAGACTCGAATAATGTGAATGTCCTGTTGATGCAGTACCGGGATACCGTTCCCACCTACAGAAACAAAATCGTCGCCTATAACGGCAAAACCGGAGAGGGAAATACGCCGCTGATACAGGCTTTGAGCGATATACAGGGGCTTCCCGTACTGACGCCGCACAACGTCCTTGTCACCACAGAAGGCAAAACACTGCGATATTACAATTTAACGACAAAGCAGGCAACAGCGATAAAAGGCAGTCAAGTGGCGGAAGGCGACATCGTGATGGACGCCGAGGGACGTTTCGGCGCGACGCTCGGCGGGGGCGTCGCGGCGTTGTGGCGATTGGGCGGCAAAGGACGCATGGGAGAACTCCTGACGCTCGTCACGGTCGGGAGAGACGACTTTCTGGCGTTTGTTCCCAATTCCGACAACAGCGATATGAGCAACTACTATTGGGCGTCGCCTCGCTCGGTCAAAGCACTCCGAATGCGCTCTTATGGTGATATCTATCCGTTCGAGCAGTTCGAGGTTTTGCTGAATCGGCAGGATATTGTGCTGCGAACAGTCGGCTTAGCACGAGGCAGTCAAGTCAAAGAGATCGAAGCCGTCTACCGCCAGCGTTTGAAGAAGATGGAGGTGACCGAAGAAAAGTTGAAGGCGACCAAAACCAAAGACTTGCCGCATGTCAAGCCTCTGAAATTCCCGCTTGTTACCGATCAGCGTACCATGAATTTCACTGTTGAGGCGGAATGTAACAAAGAAAATATCGCCCATTTGGATGTGCGGGTCAATGGCGTTCCGATCTACGGCGCGAAAGGCAAAGCCCTTGGCGAACACGTTGGGAGTAAAATTCACGAAACGGTCTCCGTTGATTTGCGGCGCGGAGACAACCAGATCGACGTTGACGTTCGCAACGCATCGGGAGGGCGGTCTTTTATCCAAACCGAGTCGGTGCGCTGTACGGTGCTGGAGCAGCCCGCCAAAGTCTACGCGCTTCTGATCGGTGTCAGCAAGCAGCCAGAAGCCGCTGACCCATCGAAAAAGCCGGATTTTGCGGAACTGGCATTTGCCGATAAAGACGCCAAAGACATGGAAACACTGCTCAAAAAAATGCAAATTGCGCCCCCGAAGGTGCCGTCGAACACGCCGCAGAAACCTGCCGCGAAGCCGCCTGTCAAGGTCGCCAAAGGCAAAAAAGTCAGGCGCGGTGTGCGTTATTTTCCTGTTCGGACGTATGTCAAGCCGACCCCTCAGCCGAAACTTCTGCCCATTTTTGAGAAAGTCCATACCCTTGTTTTGGACAATGAGAAGGGAACGCGAGACGCGATCAAAGAGGCAAATGCCTTTCTGGCTCAGGCGGGGGCAAACGATCTGGTGCTGGTTTTTGTGGCAGGACATGGATGGCGCGATACGAAGGCTCCAGGACAGCCCTACTATTTCGCCTCTTACGGCGCACAAATCGAAAAAGGCGACGAGACTGCCATCTCGTTTGAGGACTTAGAGCAATTGCTGGACAATCTCAAGGCGCACAACAAACTGCTCTTGCTCGATACCTGCAATTCCGGCGAACCAGACGATCTGGAAGCGGGCAAAATGCCGACGATTGTCGAACCTAAAGATGCCGGGAAAGATCAGCCCGTCCGACACGGGGCGCGTAACGGCTTAGTTCGTATCTATCGAACGCGGGGCGATAATGCCGATGCCTATGTTGAAACTTCGCTGACCGACCGCATGAAAGAGCAATTCCTTGATATGCGGCACGGCACAGGAACCAACATGATTTCGGCGGCGACGGCATTTCAAGCCGCGAGCGAGGGAGGCAAATATAAAAATGGACATTTCACGCTGGCTCTGCTGGAAGGCATTGGCGAAATGAAAGCCGATATGAACAAAGACCGAGTGATCACCGTTTCGGAACTGCGCGAGTATGTCGGGATCAAAGTTCTCAAAATTTCCGAGGGCAGGCAGAAACCCATTGTTTTGCGCGAAAACGCCAGCAACGATTTTATTATTGCCGGGCGTCCTCTCCAGCCATAACGCGGTCTTTGCTTCGTCCCCCTTTTAGAAAAGGCAAAGAGGAAAACACGCGAAAAGGAGGGAATAGGCATACAGCATTTATCGAGGAGGAGAGTTTTATGTTACAGGGCGTTGAGCGACTGGTCGCTTTAGATGGAATCAAGACTTCGGGCTTAGTCGGGGCGACGACGGAAGAGGTCGGGGCGGCAATTCATACCGCCGATATTGAGACACTGCGAAATACCGATGGACACTTTTCGGGCGTCGTGCGTGATGGGCAGACGGTGCGGCTTGCCCGAACCATCGGCATACCGCTGCGCTATTTTGTGGCGAAAATGTTTCATGGTCCGTTTTTGGTTGTCGCGGACAGAATAGATCGCTTATACGATTGGTGCGTCGAACAGAAAATCGGCTGGCAGTTTGACCCGATGTATACGCGCATGGTTCCGGCGCATTATCTGGTGGAGATCGATCAGATCGGCTGTCCCGATCCGGCTCCGCGCTACAGACGATTCTTCGATCCGCCGGTTGCGAACGGCTCCGACGATATACACGAGATTGGCGCGAACTATGTTGGCGCGGCGTATACGGCACTCAAAAATTGGCTGGCGACGGTTCCGGTGGGCGAGACCATTGCGCTGGCGTTTTCAGGCGGCGTGGACAGTGCATCGGTGTTGCTGATGGCGCGGGCGGCACTATCGGAAATGGGGCGCGACCCGAACACTGTCCGTGCATTTACGCTGGATTTGGGCGGCGGCAAAGATGCGGCGCAAGCGGAAATCACTGTGAAGGCGTTGGGTTTGGAAGACAGTTGGGAAGCGGTGAAAGTCTCGCCGGATCGGATCAATTTGGAAGAGGCAATCGGCGTCATCGAAGATTATCACCCGCTCGATGTCGAATGCGCGGCAGTTGCCATTTGTCTCCTTGAAGCGATTCGCGAACGCTATCCGCATATCAATTATCTATTGGACGGCGACGGCGGCGACGAGAACTTGAAGTCCTACCCACTGGAAGATTCCGACCTGACGCTTTCGAGCATTCTCCGCAATCCCATGCTCTATCAAGAAGGGTGGGGCGTGGACGCGATCAAGCACAGCTTGACCTATTCCGGCGGCTTGTCGCGCTCCTATGTTCGCACGTTTGCGCCCGGACAGAAATACGGATTCGAGGCGTTTTCGCCCTACGCGACGCGCTCCGCGATTGCTCAAGCCGTAGCGATTCCGTTCGAGAGGGTTTTGGGCGGCAGTATCGAACGCCTCTATACGCTGAAATCGGAAGTAGTCGCGGCGGGCGTCGAAGCGGTGACGGGAATTGCGATGCCCGTGCATCCCAAGCGGCGTTTTCAAGACGGCGTAGGCGGCGAGACGTATAGGCAGTGGAAAGTCAGCAAGGCATGGTGTCGGCAAATCTTCCTGCGGCAGTGGGAGGACAAACTGCGCTTTGCATGGGAGGCAAATGATCGGCTTTCCGGCAACGACCTTTCGGTTCTGATTCCGTTGGTGCGATAATCGGGACTTTAATCGCTCCCTGCTTGCACCAACGAATCTAATGTCTCGCCCATTGTCTGTCCATGTCCACGTAGGTTACCTGCCGTCGCGGTGAATTCCGATTGTTCTTTGGTGATCGTGACGGTTGGCATTCTCATCCCTCCTCGAATAAAGTCTGTTCCGTTCAATCGTCTTGTGAAAGAATGGCAGAGACTTGCCGGCTCCCATGAATGACTCGCGCAATTTCGATGGGTTGCGCGAGGGGATCGTAGATAATCAGATACGAATAGACCGACCAGAACTTGAGTGCGTCGTCAGTCAGGTCTTCGCGAAAGTGTCCGGCTCCCGGCGTGTCACCGAGAAACACAATAGCGTCCTTGATTCTCTTGATCGTAGACTTGGCGACACGCGCCCCTGCCTCGCGTGTCAAGTATCGCTTGATGTCGGCGAGGTCTTGCTTTGCTTCGTCTGTGAGGAGGTGTTTCTTCATCGGCTTCCTGCAAGTTCGCGGGCGGCTTGCTCGTCCTCAAGGCGGATTTCTTCATCGAGTTCTGCCTCCATTTGAGCAAAAAACTCCTCGCCGTCCGTCAACCTGCCTGCCTTTGCCGATGCGACGCCCGCCGCAATTTTCTGGCGGACTTCTTCTATGATCTGGTCGCGATTTTCCATTTGGCGCAGGGCTTCACTCATGACTTCGTTCGCGGAATGATAGCGTCCGGTTTTGACCTTTGTCAGCACCAATTGTTCCTGTTCGGGTGTCAGCTGTACGTTCATGATATTTCCTCTCTGATTGCATCTCTCGTGGAGAGACATTATAGCGCGGTATGTCCGGTTCCGTCAATTTCGGACAAAGCGAAGAGTGAGGTTGTCCGCGAAGGCGGACGTTGCGTTTTCCATAGCGGGGTATCTGACTCCACCGCCATACGCTTTAGCCATACACAAGCGCGTCGTTGCTATAGCCGCTCTCGTTATCCCCGCGCCGCGCCTTCACTCGATAAACCACCCGCACGCCCGGAGTCTGGTTGAGATGCTCCAACTTGGTTTTCGTGGTGACATTGACGAAGGTAAAACTCGTTGCTGTGCCGAACTTTGCTTCAACGAGATATTGCGTGCCGCCCTTGTTGCCGTTTGCCTTCCAACTGATAACATTGGTTCCGTTGGCGAAGGCTTCGGCAACGACTTCGGCGGGAATGGTGGGATTGATCGGCGTCAGAGTGGTATCGCGCACATTGAGACCGAGTTGCTCTTTGAGGGCGTTGGTGATATTGGGGTTGGCGGTGAACGCCTTGCCGCGAAAACTGGCTTGGATATTGGCATTCTTGCGCGAGAGTTTGAGGGCGGCGGTAGCGGCTTTGGCGGCTTCGCGGGCAGCAGTCGCGGCGAGGATTCTGGTGTCGAGATCGGTTTTGAGGGCGTTGAGTGCGGTGATGTCGGCGGCGACAAGACCGAGCGGAATGAGATTGGTATTGGCAATCGTGATGAAGTTGCCGAGCCATACGGAGAACTCGGCGTCGTTGGTGGGATAGAAGTTTGCCATCGGGAAACACTCCTTTTTGCGTAGATCGCGGCGTTTTGTCTTGGGAAAACGAGATATATTCTATAGGAAAGATCGTGTTTTCTATAGAGAATACGGCAATCTCTATAGAAAACGGGGCTTTGTCTCAAGACCGAGCGATATTTTCTATAGAGAAGATGCCTCTCTCTCTGGACAATACGCCATACGCTATCGAATATCCTGCTTTGACTATAGAAAAATGTTGGGGAAACAAAGACAATGACACAAGAAGAACTGTTAGCAAGAATCGAAAAGGCAGCACGCACCGGCGCAACGACGTTAAACCTTTACAATAACCAACTCACCGCTCTGCCGCCCGAAATCGGACAACTGACCAAGTTGACAGAGTTATACCTTTCCTCTAACCAACTCACCGCCCTGCCGCCCGAAATCGGCAAACTTAAAGAGTTGACAACGTTAAGCCTTGAGGGCAATCCACTCACCGCCCTACCGCCCGAAATCGCCCAACTTAAAGAGTTGACAACGTTATACCTTTCCCCTAACCAACTCACCGCCCTGCCGCCCGAACTCTTCCAACTCACCAAGTTGACACGGTTATCCCTTTACAATAACAAACTCACCGTCCTGCCGCCCGAACTCTTCCAACTCACCAAGTTGACACGGTTATACCTTTTCAATAACGCTCTCACCGCTCTGCCGCCCGAAATCGCCCAAATGACCAAGTTGAGACGGTTATCCCTTTTCAATAATCAACTCACCGCTCTGCCGCCCGAACTCTTCCAACTGACCGCGTTGACATATTTATACCTTTCCTCTAACCAACTCACCGCCCTGCCGCCCGAAATCGCTCAACTGACCAAGTTGAGACGGTTATCCCTTTCCAGTAACCAACTCACCGCTCTGCCGCCCGAACTCTTCCAACTCACCGCGTTGGCGAGGTTAGACCTTCGGGGCAATAAACTCACCGCCCTGCCACCCGAAATCGGACAACTGACCAAGTTGACATATTTATACCTTGATGGCAATCAACTCACCGCTCTGCCGCCCGAAATCGCCCGACTCACCGCGTTGGTAACGTTAGACCTTGGGGGCAATCCACTCATATCGCCGCCGCCAGAGATTGTCGCGCAAGGAACAGAGAAGATTTTGGAGTATCTGCGCGGGGGATACTGATGGATAAGAAGAGCACAAATGCCCCGCGCTACTTCCATCGGAGTGGGGGCGTTGTGCTGTGCGAAAGAGGGCGAGTTAGGCGGCTTTTCGGAGGTATCAAAGAACCATTATCAGCCGCAATCCTGCGGCGACTTTGATCATGGTATCCGCTTCCACTATGCCGACATATTCCGTCATAAACGCTTTGTCCACCGTAACGAGTTGCGAGACGTTGACCACCGAAGCTTTCGCTAAACCTGTCTCATCGGCAGACACAGCGACATTGCCGGGCGCGTTTGCCAAGTTAAGGTTGGTTGTCAATATCGCGGTCAGCATCGTTTTGATAGAACTCAGATTCATATCATCGGTGGAGATAATTACTACAGGACGCCGATAGCCGGGTTCCGAGCCGAGCGGTTCGCGCAGACTTGCCCACCAGATTTCGCCGCGTCGCATCACCATTTATCCTGTGGCAGAGACCGTGCCTGTATCTCTACAAAAAGCGGATCAAGCGTACTGTCTTCCCTGTCATAAACCGCGTCGAACTGTTCGCGCAGACTTCGACTGTCTTGCGCGGTTTGGCTTTCCACATATTGTCTGACGGCGTTCTCGAACAATTCGTTGCGCGAAATACCGAGACTGTGTGCCAACTGTTCTGCCGTCTCGAACACGGTATCGGAAATAGAAATTGCTGTTGTCATGGTAAGAGTATATCAGGACGTTGTGCGGTTGTCAACACCAACCAAAACCGCCCCCGTTCCAAAAGTTAGAACAGAGGCGGCTTTGAGTTGAAGGCGCGAAAGGTTATGCCGCTTTTTGGAGAAGCATCTGCTCCACCATATCGAGATTGGAGACTAAAGAGTATCGGGCGTTGCGACAATGATATTGGGATAGCCGGGCAAAATGATCGCCGTCGAAGGTCAGCAGATGCGTGAAGCCGTGTTCGTGCATTGCCGCCACGAGTCGCGTATCGTGGACATTGATGCCGGAAACGCCCACCGTCGTCACAAGTGCGAACCAGCGCGGAAAGATTGCAGGAGTATCGGCATAGAGAGGAAATATGCCCAGCAGACGGTGGATTTCCGCTTCTGCCTCGGCGAGCGACAACCCCAAACCGCCGCGTGCCGATGCAGGGCGAGTAGCGACACTCCAAAACTCATACAATACTTGAGGAACCAAAGCGATGCGTTCGCCACGCGCAAGAAGTGTATCAAGCGCAGACACTGCAATAGCGTGAATCGGACTGTTTTCATCCATGTTCCGAAGCAGAATATTCGAGTCAGGAAGCCACATCAGCCGCGATCTCCGTAGATACTCTCACGCAACAACGCTTCATCGGATAATGTCGGCAGAGTGCGGCGAGGCAGAGCGACCCACTCCCGAAATGCCGCTAATCGCTCTTCGGTATTCAGATTTTCCGCAGTGTGATTATACTGTTCCAGTTTTTGGGCAACTCCTCGCCACTCTTCACTTTTGGAAACATCAGGCAATATACTCATAAGGAGACGTTCGGCATAAATCGTCGGCTCAATGCCCTGCTTGTGTGCTAATGTTCGCAAGTGAGTTTCAATTTCAGGCGCAAGATGGAGTGTCAGCATGGATGTATCCCCCGTTTGGTTTGGTTTCTATTATAGCATGGTTCCAACAAACAAGAAATGCCCCCGTTCCGCAAATTGGAACAGGGGCATTTTGGTATCAAGGACGCCAGTTTGATAGCGGCACAAGGGTTGGGGCATGGTGGTTATAGTAGAGGGCGGAATTGTGGCTGAGGCGAAAAATATGCCCTGCACGTTGAGTTTTGTTCCGAAATTCAGGGCGGCGAAATAGGCATCTCAGCAAACGATTGACGTGGTGTGCCTGCGAGTCGGAAAGATTGGCGCAAACGATACAATAATCGTCGGCGAGTTTGGCTTTGAGCCAGAAATCGGTTTCGTTGATAGTAACGAATGTCGGCGCGTTCTGCTGTTAGAGCAAATCAGGAATCGCTTCATCTTTGATGAGCGTACCGGGTCGGAGAGCATTGATGAAGCAGACCGTTCCGGCATACCATTGAGCAATCGCCGTTTCAATACCGCGCCCTGACAGTTGTTCATCGAGAACAATCATGTGGGCGTGAGTTCCGGCAGACCGTCGAGAAAGCGGCGCGTGACAAGGTCAATCGCTTCTTGCAGTGCTTCACGGGGAACGCGCCCGCTATAGCCCGCGACGATGTTTTCCATACTCTCCCCTGACGCCAAACGATCCAACGCTCCTGCAACATCAATCCGAGTATACTTGAACGTCGGACGCCCGCCGCAAACGCCGATAGCCCGAACAATATGCTCGCCCAACGGAACAAATTCGTAGGTTTCGCCGCCAACCTGTTCGCTGTGCATCGTCTCCATTGTTTCTCCTTGCTGCTTCCACACCTATTATAGCACAGAACAAAATCGCCCCCGTTCCGCAAGTTGGAACAGGGACGTTTTGCTGCGAATGGGAGCGTGAACTATGCCGCTTTTTGGAGCATTTGCTCGACCATTTCGAGGTTGTTCTTCGCGTCGTTGAGGTCGGGTTCTTGCTTCAACGCCTGCTTATACGAGACTGCCGCCGCCTCATATTTCTCTGTGCGGAAATAGCAGTTGCCGAGCATGAAGAAACCCGACGGATGGTTCAGGGAAAAGTTCAAGGATAATAATCCAATTTTACCCAGAGTAAGCGTGCTGTAATATGACGTGGCAGATTCATTTGGAGACGGTTTACTGTGGCGCGTCCAGCAGGAGTTAATCCAATGATCTTTCCACTTTCCCACTCAAATTGAAAATGGTCGTTCCAACTTTCTCGGCGCGGATGAAATATGGAGACTTCTGTTGCTGTTGCTTCGTCGTATCCGGTCTCGAATACACCCTTGTAAGAGTTACACGCACTACAAGCAAGGGCGAGATTCTCCAGCAAATTAGAACCGCCGCGTCCCTTCGGGGCAATATGCTCAACCTCGAAAGCGTCACTGAAGATCACTTCGGGAGCGCGACAGTACTCGCACCGATAGGCGGCACGATGAGCGACAGGAGGATACAGCGGGTTCATCGTGGCAAGGAGGCTTTCAGCCGTTCTTGCGTGGCGTCGAGTTCTGCTTCGATCAAGGCGTGATACTCAGCTTGTTCATCTGCGGACAGTGTTTCGCGACGGTCACGCAGTTCGTGTTTGCGATCAATCTGCTCTTGAGTAAAAAATTCATCGCCACCGAATTGGTGAATGATAATCGGCATGGTGACCTCACCTTGCTTTACCAGCGATTCCAATGCTTCGCCTATGGATTGTCCGGAACCGCGCAGATTGCCAGCAGTTGCCATGAACTCGGTTTGATTTTTGGTGATCGTAACAGTGGGCATTGTCATTTCTCCTCAGATGAAATCTGCTCCATTATAACATAGTTTCAGAAGGCACAAACTGCGGGTGTGGTAGAATAAATCTCTTTACTGCTCGTCTGTTTGAGCAGGGCGTAGGAGTTGGTCTTGCGGAGTGTCGGTAGATACGGCAGGGCGCAACAGAGTATCGTCTTGAGTTTGCTGGGATGGGCGCAGGTATTCCGTTTGGGGAGAAATCTTGCATAAACGAATAAGTTTTTCTAACTGCTGTGTCTCCGTAACACCTGAAGATTGCTTAGGGAAACGTGCCAGCAATTCCCGTTCACCAGAAGAGAGCAATTGAGCGAACTTTTTCTCTGACCATCGCCCGACCAAATACAGAGCAATGACGTGCATCAAAAGCCAAATTACATCTGCACCTTCATCAATACGCCCGTTGATCTTTAAGAACCACAAAACCATAACAAGAGTGACCAACGACATCAAAGCAGTCCAATATGCTTTTATATGCACAAAACGTTTGATAATGTATTTGACTTGTTCTTTTTCAGTACGGTTGCTGTCTGGCATATCGGCATCTCCACGCTATAGACGTTCGCTATAGTGCGTACGGTTTCCTGCTGAAATAAAAACCGCCCCTATTCCAACTTTCGGAATAGGGGCGGTTTGCTGCGAATGGGAGCGCAAACTATGCCGCTTTTTGGAGCATTTGCTCGACCATTGCGAGGTTATTTTTGGCATCGTTGAGGTCGGGTTCTTGCTTCAACGCCTGCTTATACGAGACTGCCGCCGCCTCATATTTCTCTGTACGGAAATAGCAGTTGCCGAGCATGAAGAAGCCCGACGGATGATTCGGATTGACTTCCAGACCGCTGATATAGGTTTCGGCGGCTTGGGCATAATAACCCATCTGATACAGCAAGTCGCCCGCGTTGAAATAGGCGTTGTCGTATTGCGGATTGAGCTGCATCGCGTCGGCGTAGGCGTCTATGGCTTGCGCGTGTTCGCCGCGTGCCGCCAGAACACGCCCCAAATTGACGCAGATTTCCGCCGAGTTCGGGCGCATCATACGAAGACGTTCGTAGACTTCGACTGCCTCGTCGGTCAAGCCGAGACTTTCTGCTGCCGTCGCATAACGTGCCTGTGTATCGTAATCCGAGCGGCTGCGTTCCGCCGCGTTTCGCAAGCGGGGCAGTGCGGCACTGTAGTTCTTCTCGTTGAACAGCAACAGACCGAGATCGCGTTCCGCTTCCGGGTAAACAGGGCGATAGACCAGACAATTTTCCAGTTCGACAATGGCGTTTTCCGGCTGATCGATTCGGGTATAGACGATGCTCAACAGATAGCGGGCATCTACCATCATCGCCTGTTCTTCGAGACATTTGATCAGCGGCGCGACGGCATCCGCATACCGATCCTGCCCGACATACGCCAAGCCCAAACCATAACGCGCCTTGAAGGTTCCGGCTCCCACGTCTCCGGTTTCTGCGAAAAGCCCTTCTTTCGCCTCGCCCATTCGCAGTGCCTTCTTGAACGCGGCTTCGGCGTCCGTATAGCGCAGAGTATGAAGCAGACAATAGCCGCGTGCAAACTCGATTCCGGCATGAACGACGCCTATCTTGTCGGCATCTTCGCAAATCTTCAAGCCCTCCTGCGAACGGCTCAGGCGATGATACGCCGTCGCCAACTCCATAAACAGCGTGACAGTGAATTCCTCCATTGCGTCGGGCGTTTCCGCCGCCATTTCGAGATATTTGGTGGCGTTCTCCATATCGCCGAACGTGAAATAGGCGTTGCCGAGATTGAACAGGTGGAAATGTCGGAACTCTTCCATCGGGTTCTCGTCCACTTCGCGGTGCAGCATTCGGATAAAGCGTTCGTGCTTGTTGCGGAGCGTCATGATTTCGCCCGCATACCCGAAGTGATCGAGAATCAATCCCTCTTGTTTGGCGTAACTATAACCCAACTCCTGCAAGGAACGCAAGTTCTGCTCATGAATACGCCCGACAAACCGCACGCCGGGAACGCGCCGGAACAGGCGGCACGCATGGTGAATCGCCATCTCGGTTCCGGGCTTGCGTTCCGGCGAGGTCAGCCAGTTGCGAAACATCATCATATAGCCGCCGATATCTGCGGGTGCCGTCTCCATCGTTTGGCGGAGCAGTTCGCGGCTTTCGGGGGCGAGTTCCTCGTCGGCGTCCATCCACAACGCCCAGTTGCCCGTCGCGTTTGCCAGCGAGACGTTGCGGGCTTCCGAAAAGTCGTCCGTCCAAGCGTGTTCGACGATGACGGCTCCGAACTCGCGGGCAATATCGAGCGTGCTGTCCGTCGAACCCGTGTCTACTATGACAATCTCATCTACAATGCCTTTGACGCTCTCCAAACAGCCGCGCAAAAATCGCTCTTCGTTCTTGACGATCATACACAGCGAGAGTTTGGGCTTGTCGTTTTTGACGGGCGCAGACGGCTGAGTTTGGGCTTTGCTGTCGGCTTCTCCGGTTCCGAGTTTGTCGCCGGCAAGGCGATAGCGTTCCATCAGGCGGCGATATTCGGGATCGCGCTTGCCCTTGGCTCTGTCTCGCCCCGAATATGTCCGTAGCACTTTGCGGGCGGCTTGCAGGACTCCCTCACGCGCCCGTTCGACGGTGCGCCGCAATTGAGAATTCTCCGGCGAATAGTGCAGTGCCGCAAGTCCGTCATCGAGTGCTTTGTCGTATTGTCCCGTTTCGAGGAGAATAAAGGCGATGTTGTGATGGAAGTCGCGGGCGTTGGCGGCGTTGGCGATTCCGCGCCGCAGCAGTTCAATGGCTTTATCAATTTCGCCGCTCCGATAGAATACAACTGCAAGGGCATTCACAACGTCCCAATCGTGCGGGCGTTCGCTCAAACAGGCTTCGAGTGCCGATTGTGCGATTGTCCAGTCGGCGTTGCGGGTTTGTGCGAGTGCCTCTTGTTTGTGGCGTTCGTAATCGTTCCCGGATTGTTCGATGGGTGAGTTACTGGTCGAGATTCGCAGTCCGCCCAAGCCGAGATTGTTGATACTCAGTCCGCCGCCGATCATGGCTGTACTGGCATATTGTGAGGCGGTGCGGGCTTTGGGCTTATCAGCGATCAGGTTGAGACGAGTCGCCGCAACCTCAGCGGCGTGCGCCCAAGTGTGCTTGGCGGCAATATCGAGCGCGGCTTGCGTGCCGATGATTTTTGCGGCGTCGCGGTTATTGGCGATAGAGCGCAGGGTTTCGATGAGGACATTGCGATCCGGTTCTGCCCAGAACGGATACTCGACGGTCTCCATGCCGCTGATATGCTTTTCGGGCAGATTTTTGAGCGTCGCCGGAATCAGATAGGCGTTCGTCGGATTGGCAAAATCCAGTGCTGCTCCAAAATCGGTGACCACTGTCGGTTTGCCGCACGCCATCGCTTCTGCAATCGGAAGCCCGTAGCCTTCCCCGCGATACGGCAGAGTCAGACAGTCGCACGCCCTATAGAGTCCTGCGATCTCGGTTTCGGTCATATCGCCGTTGAGGTAAACGATTTTCGCGCCGCCGGGCTTTTGCTGCAACGCCTGAATCAAGGTCACCATGCCCTGATTGGCATAAAAACTCTGCGTACCGAAGTCCTTGATGATCAGAACCACGTCGTCTTTGGCAGTGAAAGCGCGGTCATAAGCGTCAAGCAAAACGTCAATGCCTTTGCGGGCAATCGTGCCGCCGACAAACAGAAACTTGAAGGTTTCGGGGCGCAAGTGTTGGGTCAGCGGATTTTGGGCGAAGTCATAGGGTGCGACGTTCGGATTGAAGTGCGCGGTGTTGACGCCGAGCGGGACAACAACGACTTTTTCGCCGGGAACGCCGCTCATCAGATAGGTTTCGCGAACAAAGTTGGAATAAGCCCAAACCTCACCGACGCTTTTGTCAATGGCACTGACCCACTGTTTCGGCAACGAACCGAATTCCCACGGCTGAATCAAAACCAAATGCCCGCTTTTCGGGGCGGAGAATTCGGGAGGCCAGCGATGTCGGATCGTCACGACGGGATCATCAGCGACGGTATTGAGACGCGACGACAGCGCGGCAAAGCGCGGGTCTTCGGACGGCTCGAAATTGGGCGTCTCATAGTGGTCGAGCGATAACCCGAAACGCCCCGTGAACTGCGGATTGTCCAGCAGTGCAAGGCTGAGTTCGCGATTGACAAGGGCAAGGCTGTGACGCACGAAAAACGCGCCGTGCCAGAGAACCGGCGATTTTTGCGTGGCGATATGTAACGGCATAACTTTCTCCTCAAATCCGGGTGTTGAAAACACCCGGCAACAAAAAACAAGCGTCTTTCAGACGCGAATCTCTTTTGGTGCGCGGCAGTGTGCGTCTGAAAGACGCTTGTACTTTTCTGTCGGGTGTTTTCAACACCCGGACTATGCCGCCTTTTCCCATTGCATCCCAATTCGATCTTGAACGGTACACCCTAAATTATCGGCAAGCGACGCACGAAATCCACAGTGCGCGTCGGCAAAGATTACGGCATCGGCGGTAGAATAGAGCTGCCATTCGTTCGGCGGACCGAGCGGCTGATTGAGCAGCGTGATATTTGGCATCGTTGCCAGTGCGAGATCGTTGACCAGAAACCCTTGCAGCCGTTCCAGTAATTGGGTCGCGTCGGGATAGCGGGACGGATCGACACGGAGCATCAGCAGGACGGGCAAGGAAGGCTCATATTCCTGAACAAAATCCCGAATCAAACCTTGCCAATTATGCGGATCATTCCAATCGGGAAACGCCAGAATGCGTGTGATATTGTCTTTCTGTGGTGAGATTTGACCCTGCGCTTGAGATGCCCGTGAGACAAGCGTCTCCAAGATAGGGCGAAATTCTGCATAAACAGGACAGCCGTCCAACAGCGTGCGAACACTGTTTAGAAGAGCAAGCGCGTCATCGGGGCGATAAAGTTCGAGTTGGTAGGACGCCAAATCCTGCCATGCCTCCATATCGAACGGAGCCTCCTCGCAGACCTGACGATAGGCAGAAAGTGCCTCATCAATTCGCCCTAAAGCGCGGCAGGAGTCGGCGAGAAATTGGCGGCTGTCGTTGTGGTGCGGCATTCGCTTGAGGGCTTCGCGGGCATGGTTAGCGCAAATCCCATATTCGGCGCGATCAAAGGCGGAACCGGCGAGCAGAAAATGAATCTGCGCGGTGGCAACTGTGCGAATGCCCTCTACCCATTCGGAACTGCCAACGAGATAGTCATCCCAAACCCGTTCCACTGCCACCATAAACGCATCGAAATCACGCGGAAACAGTGTGCCTGTGAGTTGCTCCGCCGTCAATTGCGGGTCGGCTAATTGGTTGAGAACCGTTGTCAGAATCTCTTCGGCATAGGGAATTTCCCCCGCAAAGCACGCGAGCAAGCCCAAGTTGCGCCGAGCAGTCACTTGATACGGATTCAAACGAACCGCCCGCTGATTTTCGCTAATTCCGACGGCGATCACTTCCTTGCAAAACTCGTGATCACGCGGCACGCGCCGCGCCCATTCGCCGAGCATCGCGCCCCGAAACGCGGAAATCTGTGCCTGATCGCTCTCAGAGACAAAATTCTCCTGATAGGTCGTGATGATATGATTGAGGCGGTGGAAGCACGCCCTGTCGCTGCTGTGATACCATTGTGAGGCAGTGCGTAATCCACGCTCCAATTCGGGCAGGGCAGCAAACGGACGCCGGAACGCTTCGGGATTTTCACGATGTTCTGCTACGTATGGTTCCAAAATGTCGAGCATTCGGGCAAAATGGTGGGCATACGATTCGGTCTGGACGCGCCGATTTCCCGCCGCTGCGATCTGTTCGCGTTCTGCGGTGTTTTCCGGCGCAAGATAATAAGAGAAGAGATTCTCTAAGTCCTCGTCGCCGTAGAGAACGCACTCCTCTCGGTCTTTATAGAGGGAAGAGATTTCGCCGTTTTCGCGTTCATAGAACAGCATCGCGCCGCACGCCGCCGCCTCATAAGCCCGCATATTGATCTCGCCGCGAATGCTCCGATTGAAGACAATTTTGGCGCGGTTCATCAACTTCACATATTCCTCGCCAAAAACGCCGGTCACGACGAGAACGCGCCAGCGTTGACTGAGCCGCGCAATGCGTGCCAGCCAGCGAGACCGCTCCCATTGGACGGCGTGATTGAAATTGCCAACCATGAGAATATCAATGTCGCGCTCGGAATCGGGCAGGGTGCGGTGCAGTTCGGGATAGTATGCCCACAGCGGCACATACTCTACCCGCCTGTGTCCAAACCGTTTCAGCCGTTCGCCGCCGCCCCGATCCGCGAAGATCACGTCGAAACCGGGCGAGGTCTGCTGCATCACCACGCCGCCGAGATTCCAGTCGCCGAAAACGCCCGCCGTCAGGCAGTCGGCAGTCTCCCAACCCCAAGGCAGGGCGTTATATTCGGGACTCCAATGGATATAAACATCGGGCGTCCAGCCGTTCGGACATTCGCCGAGCAGCTCGTTCCACGAGGCTCCGGGCTGCGGGCGCAGATGGGTATAGCCGTTGCCAAACGCGACGATCTCATCCCGTTTGTTTTCGCGTCCGGGCAAGGGGCGGTGCATCACAATTTGCGGCACTTGGGCAGTGTATCCGACAAGAACACGCATTGCAGCATTACTCCGGTTTCCGCAATTCGACGCACGCGAGACCCGCCGCATTGCACGCGCCGTTGGTCTGATAGCCGACTGTTTCCAGCTCGTAAGCGAGGCATTCATGCCAGCCGTTTTGGTACTTGAAGAAGTGCGCTTCCGCGAGTTTGAGTTCCGATGACGTGCAGAGGCGCATGAGGCGATCCAGATCGTATTGCCGAAACCAGCCGTGATTTTCCGCTTTGCCGAAGGGAACCGTGATGACGAATCTGCCGCCGGGCTTCGTAATGCGGGAGAGTTCCTGCAACGCCTGAAAATCGCCGCACAGGTCACGGGGATCGTCGCCGGGTTTGTGGTATCCGGTATTGTCCATGCCGACGTGTTCAATGGTCGAGATGCAAAAAATCAGATCAAAGGTCTCGTTGGCGTAGTCCGTGCCGCGAATATCGCCCTGCGCCGGAGTGAGTAATGGGCGCGTCAGTCCGTTTGGTTCGCTGACGGTAATATATTTTGGCGACACAATATCCAAACCGTGCAGTTCGGGAATGCGCTGATTCGCCAAGCCTTCGAGATAGTAACCTTCGGCGTTGGCGTAGCCAATATCCAAAACCGTGTGCGCTCCGTTGACGCGGTTGAGGCACCACGGAATCTCTATAAAGCGTTCAGTTTGTCCAAATCCGTTTGTGTTGTTCATTGTTGTCATTCCTTGTTGGGTCGTTGGGTCGTTGGGCAATGCAGATACAACGAAGCCATATCAAACACGGCGGAATAAATTCTTCCGATAAGGGCGTTCCGCCGTGCCGTGCTTCGCACTCAATCCCAATGCAGAGGCATCAACTCTCAGTCTGTTCGTCCGTAGGACGTCTGTTTTTCAGGCGGGTACGTTTCTGTACCCGAACCCAATGACCCACCGACCTATTGCAGTCTTGCCCATTCGTCCATGAGAATGCGGGCAACGGGTTCGTAAGTGAAGTTTTGTTCGAGATGAGCGCGGGCGCATTGTCCGCGTTCGCGTCCTGCCGTGCGGTCTTCATAAGCCTGTCGCATCAGGGTTTTGAGATGAGGAAGGGACGGCTCCGCCCATTTATGACCTTTGTAGGTCGGAGTTTCGCGCCAGCCCGCTTCGGGAACATCCACGAGTTGATAGTCGAGAAGCAGGGCGGTTTCGGGCGTCAAAAACGCCGTTTGTCCGCTCCAGTTGGTCGCAATCACGGACAAGCCCATCGCCATCGCTTCCATGTACGGGCGTCCCCAACCTTCGCCGCGAGACGGCATGACGTAGCAATCGGCGGCGCGATACAGGTTCGGCATACGGAAATCGGGGACGTTGGTATCCTGCAAAATAATATCGGGAATCGTGTTCATATCACGCCCAAGAACGGTGGTGATATGCTCTCCGATCATCGCGCCAATCTGCTCCGTCGTGTAGCCCATCGAGGAGTGCGTTTTGATAATCAGAGCCACGTCGTCGTTCGGCGAAAACGCTTCGAGATAGCCCTGCAAGAGAACGTCCCAGCCTTTGCGGAGTGTCCAATCGAAGACCGAAAGGAAGTTGAAGCCGCGTGCGCCGTCAATTTGGAGCGGGGCGCAGTTCGGGTCATAAGGCGCAAGGTCTATGGCTCCCGGAACCACACGCAATTTCTCAGGCTTGACTCCTGAGAAGACAAACGTCTCTCTGTTGAACTCACTGGGAACCCAAACGGCGTCCATCTGATTGCAGTTATTTGCCCAATCCGCCGGAATGCGATCCGTCTCGAACATGGTGCGCCCGACACAGATTCGGCTGTTCGGGTCGCGCTGAAGCATCGAACCGAGAATATGGCTGACCGTAATCGCGTGCGGCGGTGGCGGCGTGGACAGCAGTTCATTGAGAATCTGTTCGCGGTCACGGGTCAATGCTGTAACTTTGTTGCTCCAGCGCAGTTCGCGGGCGGCAGTTGGGACGCCCGCTTTGTGAAGAGCAAACAGGAAATGACGGGCTTCATCTGCATAGCCGCTCGGATCACGCAGAGGAGCCGACCAGACGAACGCGCCTTTGCGGGTTGTGATTCCGGTGATGCTGTCGTAGCCTTCCATTCGCAGGGTTTGGAGGCGTTGGACAGTCGCGGTATCGTTCATGGCGCGAGCGATATGCAACCGGAGTTGAATGGCTTCTTCGCGCTGCATCGGCAGGGGCGCGTCCCGGATGGCTTCTTCGGCTTCGGCGATTTGCGGCACGCCCTGCTGCAAGAGGTCACGGACATAATGGAGATTGGCGTTCGTCGCGTGTTCCGGGTTGCCGAGGTAATCGAAGGCAACCGTGCCGTCATCGTCTACACGGACGTTGAACGGATTCGCCTCGTCCCATTCGATTTGAGCGGCGGTGATATTGCGATAGTTGACTTCGAATGAGTGCTGAATATCGCGCTGAGTCAGCAGTGTAGGCAGAATCGCACTGCGGAACGGAATCTGCTCGAAAGGCTTGCGTTTGAAAACAAGCGTGCGCGTCTGTGCCTCCCAAGAGACGATCCAGCGATGCGTCGGGTGTCCATAGAACGCTTCCCAGAAGAGATTGGGCGTCTCCAAGAAGCCGCGCTTTGCCACACGTTTGAGTTCATTGCACGCCTTGATCGGATCGAGGACGTGTTCCAGAACCATGCGGCAGCAAACGACATCGAACGCTTTATCCGCAAATGGAAGTTCTTCGACGTTGCCGCACACCAACGGCTTTTCGCGGGAGATGATTTGTCCTTGGCGGTGCAAGCCATCCTCAACATCTAAGTCCTGTCTCTTATACACATCTGACGCTGCCGACGAATAGAGAGGTGTAGATCTCGGTGGTCGCCGTAGCATTAAAA
>ENA-ORBV01007160-ORBV01007160.1-microbial-mat-metagenome-genome-assembly--contig:-NODE-7160-length-19255-cov-57.468297_pt1 | contig 19255 bp, 11 predicted proteins | sample MGYA00237777_ERZ505514 | MGnify/ENA primary metagenome ERZ505514 (study PRJEB26160, sample SAMN06269048) | microbial mat metagenome | isolation source: Oligotrophic lake microbial mat | place... | reverse complement strand
GAGCGGGGGCGATGCGCGAAGCGAGGACGGCGTCTCTTGGACCGCCGAGCACCAGCTCGGCCAGATGGTCCGGTGCGCAGGACTGAAGCGCACTCGCATGTGATGGCGTCGTGCGCAGGAAAGTGCTGACACGGAGCGCACGGAGTTCACGCGTCCCCTCTCGCGGCGGCATTTCCGGCCTATGAGAGGTGCCGCGCACGCGGCACACCTCAGAAGCGGAGGCGCAGCCGGAGCGCCAAGGTCGGCGGAGCCGACCCTCCCCTCTCTGCCTCCGCGTACCCTCGACCACGATGAACCCCCGCACCCAGATCGGTCCGCGCGTCGCTTCATGTTTCGTTGCTGGTGCGATTGGAATCTCCGCATCGCCCGCCTGCGGCCAGTCCTCGAGCCCCGCGATCTTCGTCGCCAACAACGGCAACCTCGAGGGGTCGATCAGTGCGCTGCTGGTCGCGCCGGACGGATCGCTTACCTTCAAGCAGAAGATCGTCACGGGGAGCGTTCCCAACTCGCAGCAGTTCCATCCGGGATTGAACGCCTACTCGATCTCGATCTCGCCCGACGGTCGCTTTGTCGCGGTGGGACACGCCACGGCCTCGCAGACCGTCGAGCAGATCACCATTCTCGAGGTCTTCGAGGACGCGTCGATTGCCATTCGCAAGACCTTCACGACGCCCGACAGTCCACTCGATGTGGAGTGGATTCGGGATGGTCTCCTTGCGGTCACGCGAACTTCCTTCGGGGGCGTCAACAACGTGCTCGTCTACGCCTTCGACCCGAGTGGTCCCGCCGGCGGCAGGGTGACGCTCGTCGACTCCGAAGTGACCGGGGCGTTCTCCTCCTGGATTGCCGTGCATCCTTCGCGCGAGCGCATCTCGGTGCAGGATTCGACGGGAACGCAGATCTCGACCTTCGCCGTCGCCGCGAATGGCGAGCTCGAGTTCCTCCAGTCAATCGACACCGGAAGCACCTATCCGCTCGGCCTCGGAATCTCGCCCGATGGCACGTGGCTCTACTCCGGTGGCGGCATCAGCTCCGGCGGCAATGCCATGCAGGGCTGGTCGATCGGTGACGACGGCACTCTGGCCCCGCTCGACTCGTCACCCTTCGTCTCGCCCGGTTCATCTCCCAAGCAGTTGGTGGTCGCCGGGAGCGGTGCCTTCGCATACGCGGCTCACGGCACCGACGCGACGATCCGCGGCTTCGCCCTGGACGGCATCACCGGTGCGCTCACCGACATCGGGGTCTCCTTCGACGTGGGCTTCCAAGGGTCACTCGGCGAGATCATCGCCAAGGGCACGCTGCTCTTCGCCACCGACCGCGACACGCTCTTCGACGGCGTGCGCGGGGTCTATTCCTTCACAGTCGGCGAAGACGGTTCGCTCACCCAGAACGGTCCCCTCGTCGACACCCAGGGCATCGCCCCCAACTCGATTGCCGTCTGGATGCCACGGTCGTCGCTCTTCGCCGACATCAACGGCGACGGTATCGTCGACGGCGAAGACCTCGGATTGCTCCTGAGCGGCTGGGGCAGTGACGCCGAGAACCTCGATCTCGACGCGAACGGAGTGGTCGACGGGGGGGACTTGGGGATGTTGTTGGCGAAGTGGAGCTGAGGGTCGTCAGCTTCGCTGACTCGGGGGGCAGGTGAAGTGTTCGAGGCAACGGTTGGCACGCCAACCGTGCCTTCGCCCCCGGGCGTGACATCGCCCCCTTGGACCGCCGAGCACCAGCTCGGCCGGACGGTCACGTGCGCCGCACTGAAGCGCATTCGCGTGCGGTGGCGTCGTGCGCAAGAGGTTGGTGACACGGAGGACACGGAGGACACGGAGGACACGGAGGACACGGAGGACACGGAGGACACGGAGGACACGGAGAAAGAGTGGACTCTTCCGGAACGCCTGTTCTCACACGGCGGCTCGCGCCGCCGTACGTCGAGCTGGGGGTCGACGTTCCCAGGCGCGGCGATCCCCGCACACCGTGCCGGTGCGCAACCCCAGTCACAACCCCAGTCACAGCCCCAGTCGCAATCCCAGTGCGCCGTCCGCGCACCCCCAACTGAATCGCCGGACATGCCGCCTTTCACATGCGAGAAGAGTTCGTGCGTCCCCTCTCGGCGGCAGAATTTCCGGCCTCACGAGGGTGCCGCGCACACGGCACACCTCAGGAGTCGGCGCAGCCGGCCCCCACGCGCCACCTCACTCACCGCGCGCCAACCCCACCGCCATCTCAACTGCGTGTCGAAGTTGGCGCGGAATGTCAGGGGCGTTCTCGGCCTCCAGGGCTTCGACGATCTTGCGGGCCAGGTGGGGTTTCGAGGTGGCGTCGATGGCCCGTCGGATGATGTGCTGGGGTCGGTCGTCGCGGCGGGAGCGGCGCGAGATCGAATCGCGGCCTGCGGCGGCGCGGCGATAGACGTCGTGGAAGCCGCCGCGCCAGAGGCAGAACTCGATGTCCGGGGCGTCGAGAGCGGTGATCCGGCGATTGCGCGGCTGACGCTCGAGAAGCTCGCTCGCCGACGCGTCGTAGGTGCGCCCCGCGACATCGCCGTCGGTGAGCAGATGCCATTCGATGCCCAGATCGCGGGCCACGCGAATCAGCGGCTCGACGCCGCACTGGGCGAATTCGACCAGCGCCACCGACTCCAGGGCGAGGTCGTAGCCCAGCCGCTCGGCGATGGCGGGCATGAGCCAGAACTCGCTCTCGCCCTCGATGAGCAGCCAGCAGCGGGCGAAGAGGACCACACCCCGCCGGGCGCGGATGTGATAGGCGATCTTGCGGGAGTCCTCGGCGCTCAGGTTTCGCTCTCGCAGACGGGCGTTGTGAATGTCGCCGCCCACGCGGTGCAGGCGGCGAATCGAATGAAGATCGACGGCGGTGAGCACCTCGCCCGAGTGCGTGACCACGAGCTTCTGAGCCCGCACGCTGCGCAGCACCCGTCCCAGGAAGGCGAGCGTGGTGGGATGCAGATGGGCCTCGGGATCATCGATGATCAGGAGTGGTTCGCTGAGCGGATCGTCCGCCGCGGCGTGTCGGGCCGCGACCACCGAGGCGACCAGCAGCACCATCACCAGACCGTGCATGCTCACGCCAAGTCGCAATTGGCGGCCACGCCGGGTGAGGTCGGTGGCTTCTGCAAGCCGACGCGAGAGCGCTTCGAGAAGTCGATCGGGCGAACCCGACGCGGCGGGCAGATCGTGGCTCTCGGCGAGTGCGCGGCCCAGCTCGACCAAACGGGCATGGATGTCGCTGTCATCGAGCCGCGGGTCGATGAGGATGGCGTTGAGATCCGCGAGGCGATCGACGAGATCCGAAGCGATTGGCTCGCCAGCAGGCGGGTCCGCTCCAATCGACGCAGTGACCGGCAGCGCACCTTCCGGACAGGGCGGCCCGAAGAGCTCGCGGGAGTTGAGCCGCAGGACCGGCTTCAACTGTCGAAGCGCCCCGTGAAGCGCGGCGACATCGCAGGAGAGTGCTGCGTCTCGGCGGTCACGGAAGGAGACGTCGATTGCGCCCGCCGCAGGAGAGCCGGCTTCGACGGCGAGGATCACGGTCAGGCATCCATCCTCGCGCGGATGGGACACCTCGCGGAACGTGGACCGGATCGAGTCGGGCCAGGCCCCGGGGTGTTGCTCGGTGAAGGCCAGTCGAACGCGGATCGGTTCGGGGGCGACGTCGGCGCCGTTCTCCCGGCGGACGCTTCCGCTGCCCGTTCCCGAGCGCTCCGTGTCGCGCCCGGGCAGATGCCCGGGCAGATGCACGGGAAGATGCACGGGAAGATGAAAGTCGAGCGGATCGAACCGCGCCTGCGGTCCGACGATCTCGGCACTCAGGCAGCGCTGGACCACGTCGAGGATCGAGGTCTTGCCGCAGTTGTTCTCGCCGATCAGGACCGTGGTGGCGTCGAGCTTCGTCGAGAAGCGACGGACGCCGCGGAAGTGCTCGATGGAGACGTGGGCAAGTCGCATGAGTCACTCCCGATCATGTCAGAGGCGTCGGCTCGCCTGGAGCGACTCGGCTCACCAGCACCTTGTCGACGCGCTGGCCGTCCATGTCGACGACTTCCAGCGTAAGTTCGCGCCACGACGCGATCTCGCCGGTCGCGGGCCCTCGTCCCAGCGACGAAAGCACCAGTCCGCCGACGGTGTGGACATCGGAGGGAAGGTCGTCGTCGTCGAGCTCGATCTCGAGGGCGTCGAGCATGCCGCGAATGGTCAGTCGCCCGTCGACGAGCCACGTGCCATCGCCGCGGGCGATGGCCGAGGGCGCCTCGGGCTCGCCCTCGCGACTGAGGTCGCCGACGATTGCCTGAAGCAGGTCGTTGAGCGTGACCAGCCCCTTGAGGACGCCGTACTCGTCGACCACGAAGGCCACGTGATTGCGGGACTCGCGGAAGCCGTCGAGCACGCGCAGGGCCGGCGTCGTCGCGGGGACGAAGATCGGGTCCTCGACCAGTTCGGCGAGCCGGATGTCGCCGCCGACGATCAGGCCGTTGCGGACCATGTCCTTGACGTGGACGACGCCGACGATGTCGTCAAGGCCCTTGCGACAGACTGGAAAGTGGGAGAAGGGCTCGGTGGCGACGACCACGCGGATGCGATCGGCGGACTCGCTTTCGTTGAGCCAGACGATCTCCGAGCGGGGCACCATCAGGGCCCCGACGGGAAGATCGCCGAGGCGGAAGACCCGCTGGACGATGGCCTGTTCGGACTCCTCGAAGACACCCTCTTCGGTGCCCTTCTCGATCATCGCCTTGACGTCCTCTTCGCTGACCGATTCGGTCGCCGGCGGTGACACCCGAAGGAGCCAGAGGACGAGGTCGGTCGAGAGCGTCAGAAGCTTGATCAGCGGCGCCGCCACCACCGAGATCACGAGCATCGGCGGGGCGAAGAACTTGGCGAAGGCTTCGGGGCGGGTCATCGCCATGCGCTTGGGCACGAGCTCGCCGAAGATCAGCGAGAAGTAGCCGATTGCCAGCACGACGATGACGATGGCCAGGCCATCGGCGAACGGTGCCAGCACGCTGATGCCGGAGATCGACTCGGACACGTCGTCGGCCAGGGTCTGCTCGCCGATGGCCCCGGCGAGGATTCCAATCAGGGTGATGCCGACCTGGACGATCGAGAGGAATCGGGTGGGATTGGAGGAGAGCGCAAGGGCCATCGCCGCTCGGCGATCGCCGCGGGCGGCCTCCTGTTCGAGGCGGATCTTGCGCACCGAAACCAGAGCAATCTCCGACATGGCAAAGGCCGCGTTGATCAGCACGAGGGCGGCGAGCAGGGCGACGTACATGGGGGCGATGGTACGAGGAGACCCTCTGGCGCGGGCACGCACCGGCCGTTCCGCCGACCCGCGCCGACCCGCGCCGACCCGCGCCGATCCGCGCCGACCCTTGATGTCGGCCTCAATCGGACGCCGTCGAGGACCTCACTCGAAGTATCGCTTGAGCCTGAGAAACCACTTCTCGTAGCAGTGCCAGCTCAGCCACGCGGCACCGAGCGCCAGCGGAATCGTGATGGCGTGGAAGAGGAGCTGCGCCGGAATCTGCGAGCCGCCGATGATTGGGAAGATGAACTTCGCTCCGGTGCCGGGTGGCCCGAAGGCGAGGTCTCTGACCAGAGCGCGGATCGGCAGATGGAAGAGGTACATCGCGTAGGAGTACTTGCCGAATGTGCGGAGCACGGGGTTGCACCAGAAGCGATGCGTTCGACTCGTTGGTGACGCGGTCACGGCAAGGACGAGAATCGAGGCGAAGGCGAAGGCCGTCAGCGAGAACCCCACGGTCTGGCTCCACGAGATCACCCGGGGCTCGCCAGGCGACCAGTGGGCGCGGCGCCATTCGTCGGCGAGGAAGAGCCCCAGTCCGCCGAGAGCGCAGGGCCAGGCGAGCCACCTGGCACTCGGGCGGAGGGGGAGCAGTCCGCCGCGACCGCCGTCCTTCGCCGCCGCGCCGCTCGCCGCAATCGCCAGAAGCGCTCCGAGCGCGAGCGTGTCGAGGCGACCTGGCGTCAGCACCGTGGTCGTCACCAGATTCCATCCCAGCCAGTACGTCCCGAACAGCCGAAAGAGAAGCGCTCCGACCACCATGGCAATTGCGGTTCGGCGAAGGACCGTGAGCGAGCAGTAGCGCACCACGAGCGGCCAGACGAGATAGAACTGCTCTTCGATTGCCAGCGACCAGGAGACGTCAAGGATCGCGTGGCGCCATCGTCCGGCTTCCGCAATCGTGAAGTTCGAGAGGTAGAGCCAGTAGCTCCACTCGTCGCCCTCGATGCGTCCGAAGTTGTTGGCCTTGGGGTGATCGATCTGCGGCAGGACCACCAGGGCGACGAAGACCACCGCGTAGTAGAGCGGGAAGATCCGCAGCGTTCGGCGGGCGTAGAAGTTGCGGAAGTAGCGGGCCCCGGGTTGATCGGCGGTTGCTCGTGCTCGAAGCAGGATGCCGGTGATCAGAAATCCCGAGAGCACGAAGAAGAGGTCGACGCCGACGCCGCCGAAGTGGGAGATCGTGGCGACGCCGAGATCGAGTGCGGCGGCGCCGGTCATCACCGTGTGGTGATGCAGCACCACCAGCAGGATGGCGAGGCCGCGAACGCCGTCGAGGACGGGGTTGTGCGAGGGGCGCTGGCCCGACCGAGCCACCGCGCCGCCCTCGGGCTCACGCCGCGACGGTGGGCTTGGCGAATCGAGATCGATCATCGGGTGCCAGGTCCCCTGACGGGATGGTCACGACAGGATCAGCGTGGGGTCAGAACTTGATCAAACCGGATCAGGGCAGAAGGAACACGCTCACCAGGGTGTCGCCGATGCCAACGAGCGCGGTTCCCGCGATGAGTCCGGCGCAGATCGGTTCGTGCGTGCCCACCCAGAGCAGATTGCCGCGGGTTCCGGCCTGGTTGTACACCTTGGCCATCAGGGCGAAGAACATCGCTCCGGTCCACATCATGAGCGTGGAGTCGGCCGGGATGACCACGCCGAGGCCGATGGCCAGCGGCACGATTGGGAACTTGCCGCGGCTTCGGATGCGCACGATCTCGAGGATCATCGCGACGAAGCCGGCGACGACCATGGCGACGATTGCGCTCTGGGCGAGATTGCCGCCGCCCGAAGTGATCAGGTCGCTCACGCCCTTCCAGATCGACGCTCCCGGGAAGGGATACTGCGCGGTCGTGAGGTAGGGCTCGACCTGGTCACCGGTCTTGAACTTCGAGAAGAAGAGGAAGTAGAACAGCGGAGTCGCCGCCAGCGCTCCGGAGAAGACGCCGATCACGTGGCCGATGGCCTGCTGCCGGGGCTTGGCCCCGAGCATGTAGCCGGGCTTGATGTCCATGAGCAGGTTCGAGGCGTTCGAGGCGATCTCGCTGGTCATGCCCGCGGTCATCAGGTTGGTCGCGGGGTTGGTGCGATCGAGGGCGCCGAAGCTGAACTGGGTGATCTTCGAGAGCGCACCGGTCGGCGTGGTGCTGGTGAGACCGGTCGCGTTCGCCGCGATCATGGTGAGCACGATGATCAGCGGAATCGCCAGCAGGCCGTGCCACCAGATCAGCCCGAACCAGAAGTGACCGAGGGTGACGGCGATGGCCGTGAGAATCGGCACGCCGACGAAGGAGAGCCAGATCGGAAGCTCGATGTCTCCGAGGACGTCCTCGGTCTTCTCCTTCTTGCCGAAGAGCCCGGTGAAGGCCCCGATGATCACCTTGGGCTTGGCGAAGAGGGCCGTCAGTGAAGCCACCACCATCGCCGAGATTCCCCACCAGAGACTCCAGGTGTTGAGGATCTGGTTGCGGCCGAAGACCGGCTCGCCCTGCGGGTTGATGCGAACTTCACCGGTGGCCATCACCGTGGCGGGCAGGATGTCTCCGACGTTGATCATCCACGGGGCGAGGATCATGAAGTTGACCACGCACCCGATCAGCAGGCTGTTGGCAACCCGCGGTCCCATCAGGCCACCGGCGCCGAACATGCTCATGTCGAGCGAGAAGCCCAGGCCGAGTTCACGGATGTCGATGCCACCGATGCGGGGAATGCCGTCCGGCCCCGGCCCGGTGAATGAATAGATGTAGTCGGAGACCCGCTCGTGGATGAAGCGGGCCTTTTCGAGGCCGAAGACCTGCACCTGGAGGAAGGTCTGGTACCCCTCGCCCATGATGAACTTGAGGCCGCCACCGATGATCGCCGCCCACAGCAGGGCCTTGGCCTTGAAGAGGCCGACGGCCGCTTCGCTGGTGTAGAGGGCATCGAGCACCACGCCGCACGCCCGACCCTCGGGGAAGGGCTGCTGTTCGTCGTTGATGAAGCGCCGCTTCATCGGGAAGGCCACCAGCACGCCGATCAGCGCGAGGATCACCGACCAGCCGACGAGCTGGTACCAGGGCACCAGTTCGTTCTTGATCATCATGTACGCAGCCATGCTGGCCACGAGTGGTCCGGTCATGTATCCCGCGGCGGTGGCAATCGACTGGGTGCAGTTGTTCTCGAGAATCGTCAGGTCCTTCGCCAGCCGCAGCCCGGAGAGGGCCCGGAAGGTGATGAAGGCCAGGATCACCGAGGTGAGTCCGACCCCAAGGGCCCAACCGGTCTTGGCACCGACGTAGAGATTGGTCGCCGAGAGCAGTCCGCCGAGCAGAAACCCAGTCAGCCCGGATCGCAGCGTGAGCTGCGGCATGTCGCCGCGGAAGACGTTGGCAAGCCACCAGCGGTCCTTCTGTTCAAGCGTCCACGTGCGAATCTGTTCGTCGTTGAGTTGCTGGAGGGCCATTGGGGGGATTCGGTGGGGCGAAGGTCGCGGCGAGGATAGCGAAAGCCTTCGCCGGACGAGTGGGTGGCGTCGTCGACCGGGCGGGCCTCACTCGCCCACGCGGCGCAACTCGGCGGCCCGCGCCCGCATGTGGGTGGTGTGATGGGCGGCGGCGTCCCGGAAGCCGAAGCGGACGTACAGGGAGGAAAGTGCGGTCATCAAAAAAGTGCAAAGCTCGGGGGATTGCGGTGCCGAGTCGACGAGGAGTTGTCGCATGAAAGGCAACGCGCGGTCCTCTCCCGACTGCGCGGCTGTCCTGGCGAGCTCCCGACCTGGGGTCTCCTCCGACGGCGGGCGCGCGAAGTGGGCCGCCCGCCGTTTTTCATTGGAGGTCCCAGTGTGGGGTGCCCGGTCGCCTCGGCCCCGCGCCCCGGCCCCCGCGGCGGTACGCTCCACCCGATGACCCAGCGCGAGACCGGGCCCGAGTTCGAGTGCGAGTCCGAATCCAAGTCGGGCGGCGTCGCCTGCCGCGAATGTCGTTGGCGACGATGGGTCGCGCTTGCCGTCCCCATCGTGGCCCTCGGGCTCCTCGCCGTCGTGAGTGGCTGCATGGAACGACTCTTCTATCTGCCCACTCGGGAGGCGACTCCGGCGCCCACCTGGCTCTCGCCCGGCGCCGAAGTGGTTCGGTTCGAGTCGTCGGACGGGACCCGGCTCACGGGTTGGTGGGTGCCGGCGCACGGAGTCGACTCGCGTGGCGCGGCGACCGTCCTTCACGTCCACGGCAACGCCGGCTCGATGGAGGGTCACGTCGCCTTCGTCGACCATCTCCCGGGCGCGGGTTTCAACGTCTTCCTCTTCGACTACCGCGGGTACGGCGAGAGCGAGGGCACGCCGCGCTCCCGCGGGCCGCTGGTCGAGGATGCCAAGGCGGCGCTGCAAACGCTTCGGGCGAGAGAGGACATCGACACCTCGCGCATCGCCCTCTACGGCGTCTCGCTTGGCGGAGCGATCGCCGTGCTGGTCGCGGCGGACGACGTGGCATCCGGCGGAGATCTCCGCGCCCTCGTCCTCGAGTCACCCTTCGCGAGCTGGCGCGACGTCGCGGCCAGCGCACTTGGCGGCGATCCTCCGGCCTTCTGGGCGAGGTGGCTGGCAGCGCTTCTCATCAAGGACCGAACTCCCGGCCTGACAACGCCAGTCGAAGCGATCGCGGGAATCGATTGCCCGATTCTCATCCTGCACGGCGACGCCGATGGCATCGTCCCGATCTCGCACGGCAGACGACTCGCTGCCGCGGCCCCACGGGCGACGTTGATCGAGTTTCCAGGCGGCGATCACAACACCCTTCAGAGCACGCATCCGGAGGCGCGAGTGCGGATGATCGAGTTCCTTCGCGATGCGCTCGCGTCGATCAACCGATTGCGCGAGCGGGCACCAGCCTCGCCGGTCGGCGGTCAGTCGGCCGCGCCCACTGCCGCGGAGTGACCATCTCAGAGCGAGCCGGCGATCTGGCCAGCGACGGCGCAGGCTCCCACGACTGCAATTGGCGGCGCCTTCCAGCACACCAGCAGCACCAGGGCCGCGGCGGCGATGGCGAGGTCTGCCGGCGTGCGAATCCCCTCGGCGATGACCGGCGAGATCAACGCCGCGGCGAGGACCCCGACGACCGCGGCATTCGCCCCCAGCACCGCCGCCTGCGCGCCCGGGTGCCGACGTATCGCGCCCCAGAGGGGCAGGGCCCCGCCGACGAGGAGCCACGCGGGAAGGAAGATCGCAAGGAGCGCCCACACTCCGCCGAGCCAGCGCGGCAGGCCCAGATCGATCATCGCGCCGAGGGCCCCGGCGAGCGCGAAGAGCGGGCCGGGAATCGCCTGGGCGGCGCCGTAGGCCGCGAGAAACGCGTCGTCGGAGATGAGCCCGGCGGGCACGAGTTCGGCCCGGAGCAGTGGGAGCACGACGTGCCCACCGCCGAAGACCAGCGCTCCGGCGCGATAGAGGCTGTCGAAGACGATGATTCCCGGGCTGCCCGACGTCCGGGCGAGGGCCGGGGTGAGCAAGAGCAGGAGCGCGAAGCACACCAGAGCCGCCACTGCAGACCGTCGCCCGCGCCGCGACGAGTGCTCGCCGAGTGGTCGGCGGACAACGCTCCCGCGCAGGAGGATCGCTCCTGCGACTCCTGCGATGGCAATCACCGCAACCTGTCTCCATGCCGCTGGAACCACCTCGTCGGGAACCAGCAGGATGATGCAGGCCGCGATGAGGGCGGTGATGCGTCGCATCGCGTCGGGGCAGAGTCTGGGGGCCATCGACCCCACCGCGTGGGCGACGATTGCCACCGCCGCGATCCCCAGGCCTCGCACCCATCCGGCCTGGGCAAGACCAGGAATCGCTCCGAGTCCGAGACCGAAGGCGATCATCAGGAGCGCCGATGGAAGCAGAAAACAGATCGACGCGCCCAACGCTCCCGCCAGTCCGGCGCGGTGCATGCCCAGTGCAAAGGCCACCTGACTGCTCGCCGGTCCAGGCAGGAACTGACAGATCGAAACCAGCTCGCCGTACTCCGCCGAACTGAGCCACCGCCGCCGCTCGACAAAGGCGGTGTGAAAATAACCAAGGTGGGCCACTGGTCCACCGAAAGAGACGAGTCCGAGCGCGAAAAACGCCCCGCAGACTTCGCCCAGATGGCGATGCTGCCGGTGATCCGTCATCCGCCCATGGTCCATGTGGAGAGCAACTCGCCAGGATCGGCGCCGGCGACGATCCCGTCGCCGATTCCGCACATCAACTGCACGAACCCCACGCTGCAAGCAGCGCTCCCAGATCGGCGCCGTCGGTGAGGCCGTCGCCATCGAGATCGGCCAGCGCGTCGGTGCCCCATGAGGAGAGCAGAAGGCCGAGGTCCGCGCCTTCGACGGCGCCGTCTCCGTTCAGATCGGCAGGACACGGCACGGTGCTGGCAATCGTCAGCGTCTGATTCACGGCGACGTTGGTCAGGAGGGTGGTCGCGCCACTGGGCCAGAGCACCGTGAGCGAGTCGATCATCGCTGCCGCGCCAAGCCCGAAGTGGGCCGAGAGTTCATTCATGCCGAGATAGCTGCCGCCACCGTCGATCCAGCGGGTGCAGCTCTTCGGACCGACCATCGCGGTGATCTTCGCGCCATAGCCGTTCGGTGCGTTGAGCGGGTCGCCGCTGGTGTCGAGAAAGACCCGCAGCCAACTGGTGCTCGGGCCCGAGAGCGAGTTTCGGAAGTAGGTGAGCGGTCCGTTGTTGGTGAAGAGGACCAGGTCCTGATCACCGTCGTTGTCGGCGTCGAAATGAACCAGTCCCCGTCCCTTGCTGTTGTGGATGAAGCCGGAGGCAACGGCACGCTCGGTGAAGGTTCCGTCGCCATCGTTGACGTACAGGTAGGACTGCTCTGCGAAGAAGGGCGAGCCCGACTGGTTGTCGCCGTTGGTCTCGGCGATGTCCAACCAGCCATCGTGATTGAGGTCCACGCCCACCGAGCCCCATCCGTACCCGCCATCGGCGGCGCCGGCCGACACGGCGTACTCGACGTAGAGGTGGTTGCCGCCGTTGCGGTAGAGCTTGTTTCCGCTCCAGCCGAATGGGGGGTGGTAGATCGACGTGACGTACCAGTCGAGGCGGCCATTGTTGTCGAAGTCGCCCCGACACTGACCCATCCCGTTCTCTTCCTTGCCGGTATTCGAGGAGGCGGTCTTGTCGGTGAAGGTGCCATCGGTGTCATTGCTGAAGTAGCGGCTGCCGACGAATGAACCTGCTCCCTTGAAGTCGCCCCCGAGCAGCAGTTCCGGATAGCGGTCGCCATCCATGTCGACGAAGGTCTGACTCAGGCACGCCACCGATCCCACGCCGCTGAAGAGACCGATGGTGGGGGTGACGTTGGTGAAGGTGCCGTCGCCGTTGTTGCGGAAGAGTCGATTGCCGTTGTTGTTCGGCGAGCTGGTGGTGAAGCCGCCGACGAAGAGATCGAGATCGCCGTCGAGGTCGTAGTCGCCGAAGCACGCCCCCCACGAGTCCTGCACCGAGGGATTGACGAAGGCGACGCCGGCCGACGCAGCGACGTTGGTGAACGTGCCGTTGCCGTTGTTGCGATAGAGCTTGTTGTGCCCCGGCGCCGCATTCTGGCCGACGGGTCCGGCGCTGGTGACGTAGAGGTCGAGCCAGCCGTCGCGATCGAAATCGCCGACGCAGGTGCCCTTGCCCTTGTGAAGCGCGGTCAGACCCCACTCGACGGCGCAATCGGTGAAGGTGCCGTCACCGTCGTTGATGAAGAGTCGATCAGGCTGGCTGTTGCTGCCTCCGCTCACCACGAAGAGATCCTGCCAGCCGTCGTTGTTGAAGTCGCCCGGTGAGCCTCCGCTGGTGTACTCGCTCAGCGGAAAGCCCAGCGTGGCGTGGGTGGCGGCCAGCCCGACGTTGGCGGTCTCGATGGTGAATGATGGATCGACCGCGGAGGCGCTCGACACCCACAGCGCGGGGAGCAACGCCATGGCGCCGAGTCGCATCGACCGGTTGAAGAGTGCGGACGGCGAGAGACAAAGGAGTGCGGGTCGATTCATGGGCAGACGAAAGCGGGAGGGGGGCGAGTCATCTCCGGAACCTCAACGGACGATATCGTGCGGCTTCTTCCCAAGGAACCCCATGCGCGTGAAAGTCGATTCAGCCCAGATGGCCACTGCCTTCCGTGCCGTCGCCGCATCGCCCGTCTTCGCGGAGAGCGCGGCCCTGGTGGCCGCCGGCGGCGTGCCGGTCGAAATGCTCCAGGCGATGTCGCTTCGCCCCGAACTGTTGAGCGGCTTCGCCGCCTTGAGCGAAGCGATCTACCCCGGAGGCATCGTCGAGCGGGAGGTGAAGGAGTTCATCATTCTCGAGGCGTCGCGACGCAACCGCTGCCAGTTCTGCGCCGAGAGCCACGTCTCGATTGCCCGGGCGATGGGCCTTTCGGATCACCCGATGTCGCTGCTCGATGACCCGTCAGGACTTTCGCCACGCGTTCAACTGGCCATCGAGTACACCCGGGCCGCCCAGCTCGACTCGAATCGCATTCCCGAAGAACTCTTCACCCGTCTGCGCCAGCACTACAGCGAACCCGAAATCGTCGAGCTGACGGCGATGGTCGGCCTCATCTCGATGCTCAACATGTTCAACAACGCGTTGGAGGTGAGGTATGGGGGGGAGTATGAGGCGTCGGCTGGCGCCGACTCCTGAGGAGGGCGGCTTCGCCGCCTGGGTCGTCGGCTTCGCCGACTCCTGAGGTGTGCCGCGTGCGCGGCACCTGTTTGTCGCTCGGCACGATCGACGCTGCGCTGACTGCGTCAGTTTGGTCGATCGAGTCGAGCGGACAGATTGGGGGGGCAGGGAAAGTTCTGGATGCCACGGTGGGCGTGCCAACCGTGCGTCCGTTCCCATGCATGGCATCTCCCCCCCTCGGGACCGCCGAGCACCAGCTCGGCCAATCTCACACACCCAACGCAACCCGCGCACCGACGTTCCCCCCTCGGGACCGCCGAGCACCAGCTCGGCCAGTGTCACACACCCGACGCAGCTCGCGCACCGACGTTCCCCCCTCGGGACCGCCGAGCACCAGCTCGGCCAATCTCACACACCCGACGCAACCCGCGCACCGACGCCCCCCTGGGACCGCCGAGCACCAGCTCGGCCAATCTCACACACCCGACGCAGCACGCGCACCGGCGCTCCCCTGGGACCGCCGAGCACCAGCTCGGCCAATCTCACACACCCGACGCAACCCGCGCACCAGCGCCCCCCTGGGACCGCCGAGCACCAGCTCGGCCAATCTCACACACCCAACGCAGCACGCGCACCAGCGCCCCCTTGGGACCGCCGAGCACCAGCTCGGCCAATCTCACACACCCGACGCAACCCGCGCACCGGCGCCCCCCTGGGACCGCCGAGCACCAGCTCGGCCAATCTCACACACCCGACGCAACCCGCGCACCGGCGCTCCCCTGGGACCGCCGAGCACCAGCTCGGCGTACGGCGACGCCAGCACGCCGTGAAGAGCAGCGATTCTCCCGCTTGAGCGAAGACCGAAGTGACAGGGAGCAAGTGAGACCACCAAGCTCATGCATCCGTCACGCGAGACCGTCCGACCTCCGACGACCCTCACCCTCCGCCGTTCGCTCGCCGCCCCTCGACTCGCTCCGCTCGCTCGGGGCAGCGGCTCACGGCTCCTCCCTCTCCCGCTGGCGGGAGAGGGGATGTGCACGGGGGATGGGCGTCGGCGAGCGATGGAATGCGAAGCGCGCCGGAGAGCCACGCGCCACCTCAATCCGAGCATCGCCTCACGCGCTCCCGCGCCCCCGTGAATTGCTTGGCTTGATCGACCAGGGAGTTCCCGCCGGCCCTTCCCGTCAGCCCCCTCCTGCCAGCGAGTGACGAGCCCGACTCACGCGCCGACTGCCCAGTCCGGCACAGGCGACTCGACCGCAAGCGACCCGACCGGGAGCGACCCGCCCTCAGGCAACTCGATCGAGACCCGCCAGGCATGGAGGGCGATGGTCCCCTCGGAAGGCGGTGCATCCGGGCGCCTGAGCGGCGAGCCGCCGTACAGCAGATCGCCTGCCAGCGGATGTCCGAGCCAGGCGAAGCCGGCGCGGATCTGGTGGCGCCGTCCGGGTCCGACGAGCTCGATTGCCGCCAGATCGAACGCAGCAGGATCGAGCCGCTCGAGCGCCGCGAGGCTCGCGTTCGAGCGTTCGTCGGACGATGCGGGCATCGCCACTGGTCCCGTCGACGCGGCTCTCCGAATCGTCCAGCGGCATTCGCCGCATGCCCCCGAGTTCTCGTGAGCGCTCACCGTCACCTTTGCGCTGCGGGCATGGCGGCTCGAGAACCAGAGCCGCCAGCTCCCCTCTGCCGGGGCCGAGGGTCTCAGAAGCGCGAGATACGTCTTCTGGATTGAGAGCGCCCCGAACTCGGCCGAGGCGGCGAACCCAGCCCGCAGCGCTTCGAGCGAAGCCTGGTTTCTGGCGACGACCAGGCACCCGGTCGTCTCGCGATCGACGCGGTGAACCAGGCCTGATTCCTTGAGCCCTCCCTGCGCGGGTCGGCGCTCTCTGAGCCAGGTCATCACCGTGGGGGCGCCATCGGTCCGCCGGGCCTCGACGCAGTGCCAGCCCGCGGGTTTGTCGAGGACCAGCAGTCGCTCGTTCTCAAAGAGGATGGCGGGTTCGAGGGGTGCCATGGGAATCATCGGCGGGGAGGCCCGAAGTCGGAAAGCGGGACAGTATCTTCTGCGGAGATGAATCCCCTTGACGCCGAATTCCACCAGCGCGTCAAACAGGTCTTTGCCGAAGTCGTCGATCTGCCCGCGGTCGAGCAGGGGCCGCGACTGGCCGAGCTCTGCGGAGGGGACCCGCGGCTGCGGGGCGAGGTCGAGTCGCTTCTCACTCATGAGGCGGCCCCGCGCGTCGACATTCAGGCCGGCAACGACTCGCTGCGCGAACTTCTCGCCGATGCCGCCGAGGAGGGCCTGCTGCTGTCCGGGCAGATCGTCCCGGAGCGGATCGGCGAGTACGTGATCCTCGAGGTGCTCGGCGAGGGCGGCATGGGCGTGGTCTATCTCGCCGAGGCGCGGAGTCCAAAGCGCACCGTGGCCCTCAAGGTCATGCGTCCCGGTCTTGCGGGTCGAAGTGTGATGCGTCGCTTCCGCCGCGAGAGCGAGATCCTCGGTCGGCTTCAGCATCCGAACATCGCCCAGGTCTTCGCCTCCGGCACCGAGGCTCTGGAGACTCCGCGGGGAACGATCCTCGTTCCCTTCTTCGCGATGGAGTACGTGCGGGGCTCGTCGATTGCCGAGTTCTGCCGCGTGCGGGCCTCATCGATTCGCGAGCGGGTCGGCATGATGATCAAGGTGTGCGATGCCATTGCCCATGCCCACGCGGCAGGAGTGCTCCATCGCGACATCAAGCCGGCGAACATCCTGGTCGACGAACGCGGCGAACCCAAGGTGCTCGACTTCGGGATCGCCCGGTTCACCGAGAGGAGCGAATCGCAGACCACCCTGCGCAGCGAGATCGGACAGGTCCTCGGGACGCTCCCCTACATGAGTCCCGAGCAGGTCTCGGGTCGTCCCGAGGAGATCGACGAGCGCAGCGACGTCTACGCCCTCGGTGTGGTGCTCTACGAACTGCTCGCCGGACGCCATCCGCTGGATCTCGACACCCAGGGAATCGCGGAGTCGATCCGGGTGATCATCGAGCAGGAGCCGCGCGGGCTCGGCACGATCGCTCGCTCGCTGCGCGGCGATCCGGACACCATCGTCGGGAAGTGTCTCGACAAGCGTCCGGAGGGCAGATACCAGTCGGTTCGCCTGCTCGCCGACGATCTGGCCCGCTACCTCGACCATCGCCCGATCGAGGCCCGCCCACCAAGCGCGATGTACCAGGTCGCCAAGTTCGCGCGGCGCAACAAGCCGCTGGTGGCGGGAGTCATCATCGCCTTTGCCGCCCTGCTCCTGGCGACTGCCGGCTCGCTCTGGTTTGCCTTCGATGCCGTCGAGGCTCGCGGGCAGGCCGAGACGCAGCTCGAAGTCTCGCAGCGGGAGGCGGCACGGAGCGTCCAGAGCTTCGCGCTTCTCAGCTCGATCATCAAGGGTGCGAATCCCGCCAGCGGCGGATCGGGACAGATGACCGTCCTCGAGATGCTCGACCGCGGAACAGCGACGATCGAGGCCGATCCCGGCGCGGTGCCGCACATCACCGGGATGACGCTGCGGATCATCGGGGCGACCTACTTCCAGCTTGGAGAACTCGCCAAGGCGGAGCGCGTCCAGCGCCGGGCCATCGAACTGCTTCGACAGGTGATCGAGCTCGGCGACACCGAGCTGACATTCACATTGATCGAGTTCTCCCGCACCTTGGCCGAACTGGCCAGGTTCGATGAGGCCGCCGCCGCAATCGAGGAGGCGGTGTCGCGCCGAAGGCGATCCATCCCCGCGGGTGAGGCCACTGCCGCGACGGCCAGCGCCTTCAACGACCTCGGGCTTCTGCGGATGGAGCTCGGCCAGTTCGAAGCCGCCGAGAAGGCCCTGCTGGAGTCGCTGCGCATGCGCGAGAGCCTGGGCCAGATGGAGTCGCATGGCGCCCTCATCACGCTGGTGAATCTCGGCAGCACCTATCTGCTCGGTGGTCGCTACGCAGAGGCCGAGCCCATTCAGCGACGGGCTCTCGCGGCCCAGATCAAGCTGCTGGGAGAGAGTCATCCGAATGCCCTGCAGGCGGCGAACAACCTCGCCGCCACGCTGCGGTATCGAGGACGACTCGAGGAATCCCTGACGCTGGCCCAGCGGGTGGTCGAGCTGCGCAGCGCGGTGCTGCCCCCGACTCACTTCGAGGTGGCCAGCGGACACGCGAACGTCGGGACGATCGCGCTGCTGGGCGGCGACTTCGAGATGGCCGAGCCCGCCCTTCGCCGCGGTCTCGAGCTCCGCATCGCCAAGCTCGGCGCTGATCATGTGGACACCGCCCGGAATCGAGTCGTGCTGGCGAGCCTCCTGACGCGCACCGAACGCTTTGACGAGGCCGAGGCCCAGCTCGCTCTGGCCATGCCGCCGCTGCTCGGGCAGTACGGCGAGAGCCATCAGCGGGTCGCCGAGGGTCATCTCGAACTGGCTCGTCTGGCCAACGCCCGCGGTGACGCCGCGACCGCGCGCGGCGAAGTCGAGGCAGCCGTGGCGAGTGCCGGCGGAGTCCACGCCGCGGTGACCACGGTCGGGAGCGCGCTCGCCGAGCGGGGTCTGGCGTCGTGGCGACTGGGTGAGCTGGAACGCGCTCGAGCACAGGTCGTCGATGCCATCGAGTGGCAGCAGCGTGTGATCGGTCCCGATCATCCCGATCTCGCCGACACCCAGTGCGTTGCTGCCGCTCTGGCGCTCCGCTTCGCCGCGGACGGCACGGCCAGCGCGGTCGAGATCGCCGAGGCTGTGCGACTCGCCGAGGATGCCGCCCGGATCTACGAGGCCGCAATCCCCGCGGTCACGTGGCGACCCGCGCTGGCCCGGTCACTCGCGGCCCGCTTGCAGGCCCATGCAGCCGCTGACGACGCAGCCCGGCTGGCGGCCGAGGTTGCCGCCGGCGTGGCCGAAGCGACCATGGACTCGACTCTTCCCTCGAGGCCGTGGTGGATTGCGGACGTGCTGCCTCCCGCAACCCCAGCAACCCCCGCAACTCCAGCAACGGGCGATGTCGACCGAGCTCGGTGATTCCCAGACGTCGCTCGTCTGGAATGCGCCCCGGACCATGAGGACCACGACAACACGCTGCTTCCTGAAAGGCCGCGAAGGGCAGCGGGCTCGCTTCGCTCGCCGGCAGGGAGCAGGGGGGATCGCAGAGGGTTGCACGATTGGGTGCGTGCGCTGCAATTGACCCGGTGGGCGTCGGAACCGCGCGCGCGCATCGAATCCTGCAACCCACTGCCATCTTTCCCTGCCCCCTGCCCCCTGCCCCCCGATCGCCTCCGGCGATCGCTACACC
>ENA-ORBV01007158-ORBV01007158.1-microbial-mat-metagenome-genome-assembly--contig:-NODE-7158-length-19258-cov-7.700328_pt1 | contig 19258 bp, 19 predicted proteins | sample MGYA00237777_ERZ505514 | MGnify/ENA primary metagenome ERZ505514 (study PRJEB26160, sample SAMN06269048) | microbial mat metagenome | isolation source: Oligotrophic lake microbial mat | place... | reverse complement strand
CTACTAGGATACAAAGCGGGCCGGTGCTCAACACCGGCCCGCTTTGTATATTTATGCGCCGTAACATTCAGGCAGCGGTTTTTACCCCAGGGCGCGTTCCCGGCTGAATCATGGATATTACTACGAAGATGCCTGATCAAACGCGACCAGAAATTCGCTGACGCGCTGGACGACGATTTCGAGTAGGGCTTTGCCTTCTTCGGCGCTGGCTTCGGCAGGATTATCGCTGTAGCCGGTGCTGGCGGCCCAGGCACCATGGACTTGCATGGTCGCGCCAGCCAACGCGCTGAAGAGCCCCTGCTTGGCCAGGGACGTATCGACCACCTGCTTCATGCCTTCGGGATCGATCAGGTCGGGGCGCAGCGCCATGACCATGGAGGTTTCAAAGCGACCGGCGTGACCAGGAATGCGCGCGCTGGGCATCAAGCCTTTTTCCACAATCCCCGCCCGCGCAATATCCCAATAGGCACCGCTGGCAATTGTCACATCGTGGCCGAGCCGGTTGACAAAATCCAGCGCAACCACGGCGTTGGAATCGGTGTTGCCGCGCGGTTGAAAGATGGACATTACGCGGGCTTTTTCGGGTTGGGGCATGACGGCGAAGGCCGCAATAGCCAATATTGGCGCGGCTAAGACGAAGAGTCTGCGCCAGGACCAGATGAGGTAGAGCATGCCGGCGAAAGTTCCGATCCAAATGCCGCGAGTCCAGCCGAGGAATAGGGCGGCGGCGATAATGAGAAGCGCCGCGGGGACCCGCCAGCGGATGGGCTTGTTGAACAGGAAGTAAGCGGCGCCGATGAGGAAGACGGTCATCATGGTGCCGCCGAAGGTCATCCAGTGAGACATGAATCCGGTGATGCGATCGGCGATGTAGGCGTCGGTGAAGTTGATGCCGGCGGCTTGGGCGGCGCTGTATTTCCTGGCGTATTGGAGGAGGCTCCAGACGGCGGAGAGTGTTCCGGCGGCGCCCATGGCGGTGAGTATGATTTTGGCGGAGTCCGGACCTTTGTAGGCGGCGGCGAGACAGGGAACGATGAGGTAGACGAAGAATTTCCTGACTTGCGGCCAAGCGGTCATGGGTGCGTCGGACAGGGACGCGGCGAGGAGGGTCCAGGCGAAAAAGAAGAGTAGCAGATATGCCCCGGGGGGGTATTTGGCGTTGCGCCATTCGCGGATGGTAAGGAGGATGGCCAAGCCGAGGCAGATTTGGGAAGCGGCTATGGAAGAAACGCTGGCGGCGAGGGTGGCGCCGGCGGCAAGGATGGGCCAATTGTTACGTTTTAGAGCGTCCTGCATGGGAAAGCAGCGAGTATGACAGAATTAAAGTGTCTTTCGACAAACCATGCAAATTTACCTTTTACGGCATGGCATCGCCGAGGACGCTAGTCCCGGACAGGCGGATGCCGATCGCGGGCTGACTCCCGAAGGGATTAAGCGGCTGCGAGAGATCTTGAAGCGGGCGCGAACGGCGGGTGTGGCGCCTACGGTAATTGTGACGAGTCCGTATGTACGCGCGCGGCAGACGGCGGAGTTGGCGAAGGAGATATTGGGCTATGAGGACGAATTTTCGCTGTCTTCGAAGTTGACGCCGATGGCGTCGCCGATGGACACGTGGGCGGAGGTGCGGGCGTTGCGGCGGGAACCGAGTTTGCTGTTGGTTGGGCATGAGCCGCATATGAGTTCGTTCACGGGGCTTTTGCTGGGTACGCCGGAGTTGCGGGTGGATTTCAAGAAAGGCGCGATGGTGCGGATTGATTTGCTGGATCTGGGAGTGCAACCGCGGGGGGTGTTGAAGTGGATGATGGCGCCTAAGTTGGCGTTGTAGAATCGGGGCAAATCACATTTGCGGATGCCTCCCCCGTTTTCCTGGATCCGTTCGCCGCAACCTATAGTGACCCCGATAATACGGAAGATGAACTCCGCGAGATCACGATCGGCAGTCAACTGAACGCGCAAGTGGTTTTTGTGCTCCATGGGGAACGTGGGGCGCGAATTCGGATTGTTAGTGCGCGCCCAGCGACACGGGCGGAGCGAAAGAAATATGAAGAAGGAACTGACATTTAAGAGCGGCGATGATATGCGGCCGGAATACGATCTCTCGCAACTGAAGGGTGGCGTGCGCGGCAAGCACTTTGGACGGGTGCCTGCGGGAACGAACATGCTCGTGCCGATTGAGCCGGACTTCGCGGCAGCCTTCCCGGATAGCGAGGCGGTGAACCGGGCGTTACGCGAGGTGGCGGCGAAACGGCGGCGCACTGGCGCATAGGTCCGGTAGTCTCGTCCCCATCAAGTAAACGGCAGATTCGACTGGCGACAAATAGGAACCTATCGCGTGCTGGCGGCATGGTTGGTTATCGAAGGAGGTTTCGTGCTTCTTCGACGATCGATTTGGAGGTGTAGTCCGGGCCTGAACGCGGGCGTCTTGGACTGAAGATGCCGAGTTGATCTTTTAGTTTGATCCACTCGCGGACGGAGGATTCGTCGGTTGTCTGGATCTCGCGGTAGCTGAGTTCGGCGCCGTGCTCGAGTTCGTCGTCGATGACAGTTAGCTCATTTAGGCCATGGAAGCGGAGAGACACCGATTTTCCTTGCGGGTTTTCGTAGGTGATTTCGGCTTCGGAACCGAGGCTGAGGGCTTCCTGGCAGGCGTCTTCGGGGCTGCCGGCTCGGATGAGGATCAGGATAACTTGCCGAGGATCGTCTTCGACGGTGATCTGCTCGACGATGTCCGCTAGGTACCACTGGGCTCCGGCGGGGATGACGGAATGAGAGGTAGGCACATAATGAAGGTATTCCGGTTGTGATGGAGATTCCGATTTCGTTTGATGCACCGCCGCAGAAGTTCTGGACGCGGGAGGGGTGCGCTGTATTGGAGCGCACCGGAGTTTTGGACCAGGTCCGGTATGAACTTATTGAAGGGGAATTGATACTGAAGATGGGTAAGAACTTGCCGCACATGCGAGCCCTCTCCGTGTTGACGGGTTGGCTGTACAGTGTGTTCGGCATGCTCTTCGTAATGCCGGAACCTTCGCTTGATCTGAACCCGGAGGATAATCCGAAGAGTGAGCCGCAGCCGGATGTACTGGTGCTGAATTGTTCGATACGGACTCTTTCCGGGCGGCCCCGGCCGGAGGAGTTGTTGCTGGTGGCGGAAGTGTCGGGGGAGTTTCTAGGGTTTGATTTGATGGTAAAGGGTGGACTGTATGCGCGGGCGGGGATTGCGGAGTATTGGATTCTGGATTTGAATGAGCGGCGGGTGATTGTGCATCGGCGGCCGGAGGGTGGGCAGTATTTGGAACGGTGGGCTTATTTGGAGGAAGAGATGGTTTCGAACCTAGGGGCGCCAGAGGTTTCTATTCGGGTTGGGGATTTGTTTTAGGTTGCGTGCGTTAAGTTATGGGCATGGTGCAAGGCGCACTTCGCAGTATCCGGATTCAGAATTTTCGGCGGTTTAGTGATTTGACGATTCCGCGTCTTGGGATGGTTAATTTGTTGGTGGGGCGGAATGGTACTGGGAAATCGACTGTACTCGAGGCGGTGAGGCTTCTGATGTCGGATCCAGATCTCAGTGTGCATCGGGACATCAGCGACCGCCAGGAGGATGGTTTCGCTGAAACCCTGGAGGAAGATTATTCCGCGCTAGATGGACTGAAGCGAAGAGGTAGTTCGAGAGACGATGAATTCCGCATAAGTGACGGGGAGCGGTTCGTAACCGGGGGGCTTCGCGTTTACCAGCGCGTGAGGGATGAGGATGGGGATTATCACTATGAGCCAGTTCCGTTTCGGTCGTCCGCGGAAAACGTGGAACTTGTATTTGAGTTGACCAGTCCGGATTGGAGGCGTCGATATTCCGGCGATGTACCGCGCAAGCCGAAGGGAGTGTTTGATTCGGTTCGGGGGTCATGCGTTTTCATTGGCACGGGAGGGCTTTCCCGTGCCGAATTCGCGCATCTTTGGATTAGTGTGGCATTGACCGAATTGGAGGATCGGATCAATCAATCCATGCGCAATAGTTTCACCGAGGTGGAGCGCGTATCGATTGTTCCGGGGAATCGAGAGAGCAGTGTGATCGCGAAAGTACGAGGTGTCGAGCAACCCGTGGCGCTGAAGAATCTCGGCGAAGGAGCTACTCGGTTCTTTGCTCTCGCGCTGGCGGCGGCCAAAGCGCGGAACGGCGTCTTGTTGGTTGACGAGGTGGAGGTCGGCCTTCACTATTCGATTCAGGTTGAACTCTGGCGGTTACTGGTCCAAATGGCGTTAGAATTCAATTTTCAGATTTTCGCTACGACACATAGCGAAGACGCGATACGGGCGTTTTCGATTGCGACGAAGGAGAATGAGGCGGTGGACGGGCGTTTGATTCGGTTGCAGAGCCGGGGCGGGGAGATTGAGGCGGTTGAATATGACGAGGGCAAGTTGTGGGATTCACGGAATGCCGAGATGGAAATTCGATAAGCCGCAATGGGGACCATGGCTCGAAACCTTTTGATTGTTGAGGGACCCGGTGACCGGCATTTCGTAAACCACTTGTTAATGTCTCGCGGGTTTACGGCGGCGGCAGGCGCGAATGCTAAGAACTTCCTTGTCAATAAACCTAGTCGGCCTGGAGCGGCGGCCATCAAGATCATTGTGGCTGGAAGTTTTAACAGTCTTGGGAAAGCAATTGAGGACGAGTTTCGACCTGACGAAACGACCGGGCTTGCGATTGTAGCGGACATGGACTTGTTGGCAGACAATCGCTGGGAATCGCTTCGAGGGACGCTTGAGAAATTCGGTTTTGATTCTTTGCCGGGCGTGCCATCTAAGGATGGGCTGGTGGCGCGGCAGGAACAGAATCCGGCGTTGGGTGTCTGGATGATGCCGAACAACGAGAGCGCCGGCATGCTGGCGTCATTTGCCTGTAAACTCGTCGCTGGAGAAGATCCGGCTTGGGTTCACGCACGAAAGACTGTCGCCACGCTGCCGGAAGAGGCCGGGCGGTTTTCGCGCGAACGCCATCTTGAAAAGGCGTAGATCCATACCTGGCTGGCGTGGCAGGAGGAACCGGGGCGCCAGTTGGGTACGGCAGTCGCCAAGAACTATTTGGCAACCGATCACGACGACGTGGGACGGTTTTGCAGTTAGATCGAACGATGGTTAGCGGCGAGCGATGGCGCGGGCCTCCGCTTCGGTGGTGATGGCGCCTTCTAGCTGGGCGTCTTCGATTTGACGGAGGAGGTGGCCGATTTTGGGGCCTTCGGGGATTCCCATTTCTACTAGGTCCGCTCCGGTTAGGAGCCGGGCGGGCCTCAAGACTTCGGGAGGAAGCCTTTCCAGTTCGGCTTTGCAGAAGTTGTATGTCTCCATCTTGCGGTGGGAAGACTCGCTGTCAAGCCGATGAAGTTCCAGTAGTTCCGGCATCAGGGCCTGACGAAGAAAACGCTTCTTGGTGCTCTCCTTCATTCGGTGGAGTTCGATGAACTTCAAATGTTGGGCTACAAGGTCGCGCACCCTTTCGATTGTGTGGGCTGGGAAGCGGAGGCGGTTCAGAATTCTGACGCTCATTCTTGCGCCTAATTCAGCGTGGCCGTTGAATCTTATGCGGTCTTTTTTTTCGTATGTGAGAGGCTTGGCAACGTCGTGGAGGAGGACTCCCCAGGCGAGGGTTGCGGCCGGATTTACTAAGCCCTCCAGCATGAGAAGCGTGTGGGTCCAGACGTCCCCCTCGGGGTGGAATTCCGGGGGTTGCTCCACGCCTCGCATTGCCGTTACTTCAGGGAGGAATTGTTCGAGTAGATTCAGTTCGTTGAGGAGTTCGAAACCGCGGCGAGGATTTGGTTCCGTCAGGATTTTTGTCAGTTCGTCGCGCGTGCGTTCGGCCGCTACCTTGGCGATTTCAGCACTGTGGCGGCGAATGGCTGCACGGGTCCCGGGTTCGATTTCGAATTCGAACAGGGCCGCGAATCGCACGGCCCTCAGGAGGCGAAGATGGTCTTCGGCGAACCGCGCGCCGGGGTCTCCGATAGCTCGGATCACTTTGTTGGCGAGGTCGGCTTGGCCGTTGACGTGATCGATGACATGAGCATTTTGGGTGTCGTAGAAGAGGCCGTTGATCGTGAAGTCGCGGCGGGAGGCGTCCTTGGCGGGGTCTGTTTCGAACGTCACGGACTGTGGATGGCGGCCGTCGGGGTACGGGCCATCGCTGCGAAATGTAGCGATTTCGACTCCGTGCCAAAGGATGACGCCGAAGTGCGCGCCGATGGGTTCAGCGCCTGCGAAGAGATTCGTAAGTACGGCGGGCTGGGCATCGGTGGCGACGTCCCAATCCTTGGGTTCGCGGCCGAGGAGCATGTCGCGGACACAGCCGCCGACGAGGTAGGCGGCGTGTCCGGCGGCGTGAAGCTTGCTCAAGATTTCCGCCGCCGGCGGGGAGATCTGCATCGTAACCTCTATAGTCCCTCAAATTGGGCGCTATTATGGTCCCTGGAATGCCTGATCCCGCCGAGCGGATGGCGACGACTTCGAAGGTAGTCGTTGCCACCACAGTTGCCCTCTCGTTCATTTCTTTTTGGCGCGGGGCCGCCATCGTTCTCTCCGATCTAGCTTCGACGATGTACTACGTCGGCGGCATTACGGAATACGCGATTGGCAAATCGGCTCCCTGGTTCGTACTGGCGGTGATGTTCTTCAGCTTCGCGGTCCGCTCCATTTACATGGAAAGCTGCGGGATGTTCGTGCGGGGCGGAGTGTACGTTGTCGTCCGGGATTCGATTGGGCCGTCGATGGCGAAGTTATCAGTCTCGGCGCTGGTTGTCGATTACATCTTGACGGGGCCGATTTCCTCGGTAGCGGCGGGGCAGTATCTGGGGCATTTGGTGAACGAGATGGCGGACTTGGCGCAGCAGCCGATTCACGTCGATCCGAACGGGTTCGCGGTGTTTTTCGCAATTGCGGTGACAGGGTGGTTCTGGCGCTCGAATATACGCGGGATCCATGAGTCGTCGGGTCATGCGCTACGGATTATGCAGGTGACGACGGTGATGGTTGTCTGCATGCTCATCTGGTGCGGAATCACGATCGCGGTGCGAGGCGGAGCGCCATTGCCGCCGCTGCCGGCGCCGTCGCAATTGGTGTTTCACGAAGAGTCGTTGGGCTGGCTGCACGGGACGTTTTGGGCGCAGTTGCCGATGGTGCTTATGGTGGTGGCGTTCGGGCATTCGCTGCTGGCGATGAGCGGGTTTGAAACGCTGGCGCAAGTGTACCGGGAGATTGCATATCCGAAGCTGAAGAATCTGCGGATCACGGCGAACATCGTCTGTATCTACGCGACCCTGTCGACGGGACTGTTATCGATTTTGGCGGTGATGATCATTCCGGACGCGATCCGGCCGTCGTATAAGGACAACCTGCTGGGCGGCCTGGCCATGAGCCTGGAAGGGCCACATTTACTAAAGCTGGTTTTCCACGTCTTCGTGGTGATTGTTGGCGTTTTGATTCTTTCCGGCGCGGTGAACACAAGCTTGATCGGCGCCAACGGCGTGTTGAACCGGGTGGCGGAAGACGGGGTATTGTTGAACTGGTTCCGGAAGCCGCACTTGAAGTTTGGCACGACGTTTCGAATTGTGAATCTGATAACGCTGATGCAAGTGGCAACGATTGTGGGCAGCCGGGGAAACCTGTATTTGCTGGGTGAGGCGTACGCGTTTGGCGTGGTGTGGAGTTTCTTTTTGAAGGGGCTGGGAGTGTTGGCGCTGCGGTTTCAACGGACCGATCAGGAGTACAAGACGCCGTTCAATTTCAAGATGGGCGGGCGGGAGTGGCCGGTTGGTTTGGCGGTGACGGTGGCGATGTTGTTCTTTGTGGCGATCGCCAATTTGTTCACGAAGAAAATTGCGACGATCTATGGCGTTTCGTTCACACTGGTGCTGTTTACGGTCTTCATGATTTCCGAGAGGGTGAACAAGCAGCGGGCCAAGACCGGGGCGAAGAAGGGGTTGGAGGAGTTCAACCTGGACCATCAGCCGCAGGTGGATGTCGCGCATTTGAAGGCGCGGCCGGGGTGCGTGCTGGTGGCGTTGAGAGACTACAACAATATGGAACATTTGCGGCGCGTGATGGAGAAGACGAACCTGCGGCGCCATGATGTAGTCGTGATGACGGTGCATCCGATTTCGGCGGGGGCGGGCGAATTCGAGTTACAGGATGAGCAGTTGTTTGGGACGTATGAGCAGGAATTGTTCTCCCGCGTGGTGACAGTGGCGGAGCGGGAGGGGAAGCCGGTGGAGCTATTGGTAGTGCCGGCGAGCGATCCATTTCAGGCGATGATACAAGCGGCGGCGACATTGAAGGCGTCACGGCTGGTGACGGGCATTTCGGCGCGGATGGCGAGCGATGAATTGGCGCGGCGAATCGGGCTGGCGTGGGAGCAGTTGCCGGAGCCGCGGCATCCGTTTTCGCTGGAGATTATCAGCCCGGACCGGAAGCCGACTTATGTCAATTTGGGGCCGCATCCGCCGCGGTTGTGGCCCGAGGATGTAGACCGGTTGCATGATATTTGGCTGACCTTGACGGAGACGGAGGGGCTGGGCGCAAAGCTGCATCACCGGGATGTGTTGGGGGTGGCGCTGCGGCGGTTGGAGCAGGAGTTGACGACTTCGGAAGAGAAGGAGGAGATCTTGGCGTTGATTCGGGAGGAGATGAGGCGGGGGTAAAACCTCACTGATCCGGTGCGGCATATTCTCATCGAAAAGGATTCGCATGGACGACGACACCCGGTGACGGATCACCGGAAAATACCGGATCCGCCGCAGCGGTCAGGAAATCCAGGGCCGTTTCAATTTGCTCACCGGTCACCGGCGAATAGTTTTCGAGGAGTCGGTACAGCGGCAAAGTCAAGTTCCTGAGGATCGTAGGATCGCCGAAACGGATACGCGGGTTCCTCAAAATACCCAAGCTCCGCTCACTTTGCCAGGAATGCTTTCAAGAATGGAACATTGCGGCCAATCCAATTTTCCCATTTCAGGGTGCTCACTCAGGTTACACGTTGGTGGGCGTAAAGGATGAATTTTAGAGGCCAGGGCGGTTACAGGCACTGCGGCGGCCCGGCATCGATATATTATTCCTATGAAGTTACCTTGGCGTTCCACGGAATCTGAATACCTGGAAGCGTTCGAACTGCATTCGCCGGAGAATATTCGTGCCGCGCTCGCAGTCGGCGCGAGTCCCATCGAACCGATTAAAGGCAAGAAACCGATCGACATCCTGATTGAGATGTACACCTGATCGCCGCATTTCGCCGATTGCCTCCGGGTGATGCTCGACGCAGGCGCCACGATTGAGGACCCTCTGCTCCAAGCGGTCCTGCTCGACGACGAAGCCGCTGTCGGACGCCTCGTGAAAACTTCCAGGCAGAACCTCACGCGCAAGCTCTATCCGCGTTGCGCCTATACTTCCTGCAACGGCGTGTCGGCCCTTCACGTTTGTGCGGAGTTCAACTCCGTGCGATCCGCGGCAGCGCTAATTGATGCGGGCGCCGGCATCGACTCCCGCGCCGATGTGGATGCCGATGGGTTGGACGGACAGACGCCGCTATTCCACGCGGTGAATAGCAACCAGAACCATTGCCGGCCCGTTATGGAATTGTTGGTCGACGCCGGCGCCGAACTCGGCGTGCGGCTCAAAGGCCTGATTTTGGGAGCGGGTTTTGATTGGGAGACCGTTGTGTTTGCTGTCACGCCGATTTCCCTTGCCCAATGCGGTTTGTACCGGCAGTTTCACCGCGAAGAGGCGGACATATACGGCGGTACTGCGTATATGTGCCGGAAACGATACGGAACGGTACCGCAAATTCGAAATGTTCCGAACAGGTACCTTTCCTAAGAGAAGCTCGTGGGGTCTACAGCAGCCACTCTCGAATCTGCTCCGGAGTAAGATTTCCCCCGCACAGAATCGTGCCAACGCGCCGTCCTGAAAACATATTCGGATTCTCCAGTAACGCCGCCACTCCCACTGCTGCGGAAGGCTCCACCACCAGCCCCGCATGACGGTGAATCATTAGCATCGCCGTAATGATACTCCGCTCCTTCACCAGCAGCGTATCATCCACCAATCCCTCTAAGTCCGCCAGCGCTTCCGGAATCGGAATCCGCACTCCAATGCCATCGGCAATTGTTTTCATCTCCCTATGACTTACTAACTTCCCCGTTCGTAACGACTCCGTCATCGCCGGCGCGCCCGCCGCCTGTATGGCTACTATCTTTACGCCCGGCGCGAGCGTCCGCAGCGCCAGGGCCACCCCCGCCAGCAACGCCCCATTTCCCAACGGAATCAGCACCGCGTCCAGCCGCTGGCCGCTTAATTCCAATCCAATCGTCCCTGCGCCCTCGGCCGTCGCCGTTTCCAATCCATCCTCCACAAACCGCAGCCCCGCCTCCTTCGCAAACCGCCGCGCCGCCATTTTTGCGTCGTCAAAGTCCGTTCCCGCCAATCGCACTTCCGCGCCCATCGCCCTCATACGCTCTACTTTTAGCGGATTCGCACTCGTTCCCGCATACACCACCAACGCCCGTCCGCGCGACCTGCAAGCATACGCCATCGCCTGTCCGAAATTCCCGGCGCTCGCGCAAACCAGCGGTCCATCTTCGGGCAGCATGGAAACGCAATACGCCGCCCCTCGTCCCTTAAAGCACCGGACAGGATTCAGCGTTTCCACCTTCAGCGTCAACGAAACGCCCAGCGCCTCTCCTAGCGGTTCGCACACGTATTGCGGTGACTGTTGAAATACCGGATCAATGACCCGCGCCGCTTCCTGCACGCGGGCGAAGGACAGCCTCACGGCAGATGCGTCTCCACCCATTCGAGCATCGCCCGCTGCGCCGCGTCCCGCCCTCTGGCCGCCTCAATATTCACATAGCGGATCCGCCGCGCGGCCGCCAATCGCGACAAAGATCCGTCGTCGTCCCCTTTCGCCTCATTCTGCAGTACAACGTTAAAGGACGACCGCTTCAATATCGCAAAGTCGCTTGCAACGGTGCATAACATAAAGTCATTCGGTTCGCCCGGCGCGGGAATGGAAAAGTCATTGCTGATTTCCACTTCGTCTTTCACCGAATAACCGCGGCTGTTATTGTGAACGACAGTCAAAAGCCCATTAGACGGCGGCGTCAACGCCCGCAATAGCTTCTCACGGTCATTGCCTACCATTTTATGAACGCGGCGCCGTTCCTCCACGCTTGCTTGCGGATTTAGCCGCACCAGGTTCCTCTCCAGTCCCACCTCGGTAAACATCCGGTTCGGATCGAATGTCAACCTACCCGCCTGGATCACGCGCGTCGGATTATCCACCAGCAATGCCCGTCCGTGAAACGTCTTCATGTGGGACCTCAGCACCTCGCGCGCCGTCGTTTCGTCCCCGTGTATCCAGAAATATCGCCGCGCCGAACGCCCCCTCGATATCGTTTGAAACCGAATTCCGCAGTACTTCTTCGTCCCCGCTGCCAGCGCCGACGCTGTGGCCAGCGCAAAAAATGTCCGTCGAGAGAGCACTACAAACCAGTGTAGAATACGGCGCGGTAACCCCAAAGTCTTTGGCGTCGTCGAGTCTCAATAGCTAATGCGCATAACCGTCCGCGTAGCGTTATATCTCCCCCCTCGGCCTGATGCTGCTGGCCCAGCGCCCCTTTCGCTCATACCCCGCCATGGAAGGCGCCGCTACCGAAACGGAACTACCCGCCGATTTCAATAATCCCGCCGAACTCGTCATGGGCCGGCTGATGTACCCATCCAGCGGGCGCGGCCGCCGTGGCGGTTCCGGAAACTGGCTCCAAGGCCGCACGAACTGGACCGTCGATTACCCCAAAGGCGACCGCACCTTCGCCGCCGCCCTCCGCCGCCTCACTCGCATTGATGTCCGCAGCGTCGAACAGCCCATCAACCCCGACGATGGCGATGACATTTTCTTCTGGCCATACCTCCACGTCAGCATGCCTGGTAGTTGGAATCTCACCGGCGCCCAAACCGTTAGAATTCGCGAATACCTCCTTCGCGGCGGATTCCTGTTCTGCGATAGCTTTTTCGGGACCGAGGAATGGAATGCATTCGAAGCCGGTATGAACCGCATCTTCCCCAACCGCGAGGTTGAAGAGTTGCTCAACGACGATCCCATCTTACACACGGGTTTCGACATTACCGAGCGTTACCAGGTCGCCAATTTTCGCAGCATGCTCCGCGACGGCCGCGGATACCGTGCCGATGGCGCCATCGCCCACTGGCGCGTCATCCGTGACGACGTTGGTCGCGTCATGGTCGCCATGGCGTTCAACTCCGATTTGGGCGACTCCTGGCAACTAGCCGACGAACCCCGCTACCCGGAAAAATACTCCGCCCTGGGGATCCGTATCGGCGTCAACTATGTCGTTTACGCGATGTCGCATTAGTGTGCCGGTTTTCTGCGCTTTCGTCGAGTCGATAGCGCCGCGGTTAGCCCTCCGATAACCAATATTGCCGATCCCGGTTCAGGAACGTCGTCCGCCGCCTGCGGATCCGGAGTTGGCGCTCCACCGCTAGGCGCTCCGCCGCCACCGCCGCCCGTGGCCCGGTGTACCGCTACCGCCCGCGCCTGGCATCCCGCTGCCGCCGCCGAAAGGATTCACCACTGCCACGCGGTTTCAGCCGCTAGCTGCGCAACCGGGTTGACCGTCGCCGGACGATACAACACCTGCAAATCGTACTGTTTCGCCAGCGACTCCTCCATCGGAATCACCATCGGCCCGTCAGCCCAAAGCGCCACCATCCGTGTCCCGTCATGCGTCAGAAACACCGACTGCTACCCCGGTCCGTCGGGATTCGCCCAGTTTCGCAACTCTTCTACCGGTGAGAATAACGGTCCTCCCGCCATCGTCCAGCCGGAAAGGAATAGGATCGCTCTGCTGACGCGGAATAGGACCTGGGATTTCATGGATTACGTGGACCATCGGCAGGACCCCGCAAATACTGTAGAAAAATTTTGCATAATTCTTTTGGACCTCGGCAGCCGCCTATCCGCCAAAGACTCCTCCTCGCCGCCCAATGCAATAATGTAGGCGGAGACTTGATGGTCACTGCCGACGCCGTCCTTAACCCGCACACCGCCGACGAATTCAACCCTTGGAAGAACGCGGCCATCCGCTTTGAGAACGCAGCCGCAAAGCTCAATCTCGACGACGGAATGCGCAAAATCCTTAAGACTCCGGCCAAGGAACTCACCGTCGCCATTCCCATCGTCCTCGATGACGGCCGCATTGAAGTCTTCACCGGTTACCGCGTCCAGCACTCCATCGCCCGCGGCCCCGCCAAAGGCGGCATCCGTTACGCCCCCGATGTGTCCCTGGACGAAGTGCGCGCTCTGGCATCCTGGATGACATGGAAATGCGCCGTCGTCAACCTCCCCTACGGCGGCGGCAAAGGCGGCGTCATTTGCGATCCCGCCATCCTCTCCCACATCGAACTCGAACGCATCACCCGCCGCTATACCGCCGAAATTCTCGACATTATCGGGCCGGAAAAGGACATCCCCGCGCCCGACATGAACACTAATGAGCAGACCATGGCCTGGATCATGGATACCTACTCGATGCACAAACGCGAGACCACCACCGGCGTTGTCACCGGCAAGCCCCTCAATCTCGGCGGCTCGCTCGGCCGGCCCGAAGCCACGGGCCGCGGGTGCCTCTTCGTCTCTCGCGAAGCTCTAAAACGGTTCGAAATTCCGCCCACCAGAGCGCGCGTCGTCATCCAGGGTTTTGGAAACGTTGGCGGCATGGCCGCGCGCCTCATGGCCCGCGAAGGCATCAAAGTTGTCTGCATCATCGAAACCGACGGGGCCGCTTACAATGCCAACGGCCTCGATATTGAAGCGCTTCTGAAGCACCGCCGCGAAACCGGCTCTATTCTCTATTTTCCGGAAGCCCAGAACCTCAGCGCCGAAGACGGCCTCAGCCTCCACTGCGATGTTCTCCTGCCCGCCGCTAAGGAGAATGTCATCACCGCCGCCAACGCCGCCAGCCTCAACTGCAAAATTATCTGCGAAGGCGCTAATGGCCCCACCACCGCTCCGGCCGATCATATTCTCGCCGAACGGGGAATCTTCGTTGTCCCCGACATTCTCGCTAATGCCGGCGGCGTTACCGTCTCTTACTTCGAATGGGTTCAAGACCGCCAAGGTTACTTTTGGAACGAAAAACTGGTCAATGAACGGCTGGAAGAGATCATGGTGAATAGCTTCTACGACGTACTGAAATACGCTCGCGAACATAACGTTGAGAACCGGACCGCGGCTTATATGCTAGCCCTTGATCGCGTGGCATTCGCCATCAAGCTGCGCGGACTTTACGCATAAGTCATGGCCGATGCTTCCACGCCGCTCATGCGGCAGTACAATTCCATCAAACAACAGGTGCCCGGGGCTCTGCTATTCTTCCGCTTAGGCGATTTTTACGAGCTCTTTTTTGAAGATGCCGTTACCGCCGCGCGCGAACTCGAAATCACCCTTACGTCCCGGAACAAGGACGCCGAACAGCCTGTTCCCATGTGCGGCGTACCCTATCATTCGGCCGATGGCTATCTCGTTCGCCTCATCGCCAAGGGTTTCCGCGTCGCCATCTGCGAACAGATGGAACTACCCGGCCCCGGTAAGAAACTGGTCCGCCGGGAAATCACCAGAATTGTAACTCCCGGAACCGCGACCGATAGTAACATGCTCCGCTCGCGCGAGAATAACTATCTGGCCGCGGTCGTTCGAAATAAAGACCGCGCCGGCGTCGCCTATGTCGATGTCTCCACCGGCGAATTCCGCTGCACCGAACTGGCTAACGACGAAGTCGTCCCCGCGATTGAAAGCTGGAACGTCCGCGAGGTACTGCTTCCGGAGGGCGCCACACTCGACGGCATCCGGAACAAGACCAATGTCGATACCTGGATTTTCGATCACGACTACGCGGACCGCCTCCTCAAAGAGCACTTCACGCTCCTGAGCCTTGATGGCTGCGGCCTCGCCGGGCGTCCGCTGGCCACCGCCGCCGCCGGCGCCATTCTCCACTATCTCCGCGACACCCAGCGCGCCGCGCTGAGCCATGTCGAGCGCCCTTCATTCTTCGATCGCAGCGAAGCCATGGTCCTCGACGCCGTCACTGTCCGCAACCTCGAATTGATTGACCCGCTCTTTGCCGGCGAGTCCAAAGACTCAACCCTAGTCAGCGTCCTGGACGCCACTATGACCGGTATGGGCGGGCGTCTCCTCCGCCGTCGCCTCCTTCGTCCCTCCGTCACCGAATCGGAAATCAGCGCCCGCCTCGACGCCGTCGAAACGCTGCTGAAGGACACCATTCTCCGCGCCGAACTCCGCAAAGTCCTCGCTCAAATTCTCGATCTCGAACGCCTCTTGGCCAAGATCACGCTTGGTACCGCCACCCCTCGCGAACTCCTCGCCATGGGCCGCAGCCTCCTGAAAATCCCCGAACTCAACCGCCTCCTCAACGAACCCCGCTTCGATGAGATCGCCGGCGTCCGCGACAAGATTCTACAGGGAATCTCCGACGATCCCCCCCTCAATCTCAATGACAGCGGCACTATCCGCGACGGCGTCCACGCCGAACTCGACGAACTCCGCGACCTGTCCCGCAACAGCAAACAATACCTTGCCAACATCGAAGTCTGCGAGCGTCAGCGCACCGGCATATCGTCGCTAAAGGTCCGTTTCAATAGCGTATTCGGCTATTACATCGAAATCTCCAAGTCCAACCTGGACCGCGTCCCGGACGACTATGACCGCAAGCAAACCCTCGTCGGCGCGGAACGGTTCATCACCCCGGAACTCAAGGAGCTCGAAGGAAAAATTCTCGCCGCCGAAGAAAAGATGCTCGAAATCGAACGCACGCTTTTCACCGATATCCGCGCTTTCGCCGCCTCCCACGCCGAGCGCATCCGCTTGCTCGCCGGAGCCATCGCCGAAATTGATTTGAACGCCGGCCTCGCCCAGGTTGCCGCCGAAAATCGGTACACACGCCCCAAATTTACCCAGGGCGGGGAACTCCGCATCGCCGGAGGACGCCATCCGGTCATCGAGCAACTCGCCGCCCGCGACGCCCAGCGATTCATTCCCAATGACGTGTCGCTCGACAGTACCGGCGAGTATCTCGGCATCATCACCGGCCCTAACATGGGCGGTAAATCCACCTATCTCCGCCAGGCGGCTTTAATCAGTATCCTCGCCCAAATGGGCTCCTTCGTACCTGCTGACGAAGCCGCTCTGCCCATCGTCGATCGCGTCTTCACCCGCATCGGCGCGGCCGATAATCTCGCTCGCGGCCGGTCGACCTTCATGGTCGAGATGACCGAAACGGCGGTGATTCTCAACACCGCCACGAAGAACAGCCTCATCATCCTCGACGAAATCGGCCGCGGCACGTCAACCTACGACGGGCTCGCCCTTGCCTGGGCCGTCGTCGAGTTCATCCACGAACGAATCGGCGCCCGCACGCTCTTCGCCACTCATTATCACGAACTCACCGAACTGGCCGATCGTCTCCCCGGCGTCCGCAATCTCCACGTTGCCGTGAAGGAATCCGGCGACCAGATCATCTTCCTCCGCAAGGTTCTCGCCGGCGCCGCCGACCGCAGTTACGGCATCGAAGTGGCCCGTCTGGCGGCTCTCCCGATGTCAGTGATTGAGCGCGCCCGCGAAATTCTGGCTCTGCATGAAGAGGCCGAACAAACGGTCGTCGCCGTCTCCGCAAAGGAACCGGTCGAACAAACCGGGCCCATGCAAATCCGCCTTTTCGAACCTGTGAACGGCAACATCGCCGAACGCATCCGCGGCCTGAAGTTGGATGAACTCCGCCCAATTGAAGCGCTGCAATTATTAGCCGAACTTCAACGGGAACTCCAATAAATGATCATCGCCGGCATTATGAGCGGTACCTCCCTCGACGGCATTACCATCGCCGCCATCGAACTCAACGGCAAGCGCTGGGACCTCCTCGAATACACAACCCTTGCCTATCCCAAAAACCTCCGTCAACGAATCCTCGCCATTTCCAACGCCGAAGCCCATACCGGCGAAATTGCCCGGCTCAATTTCGAACTCGGCGAACAGTACGCCAAAGCCGTCCACAAGCTCCAATCCAAACCCCAACTCATCGGTTGTCACGGCCAAACCGTTTTTCACGGCCCCGGCTGCACGCTCCAACTCGGTGAGGCCCAAGTCATCGCCGAGCGCACCGGAACCCCCGTAGTCAGTAACTTTCGCCCCCGCGACATCGCCGCCGGCGGTCAAGGCGCGCCGCTCGTCCCATTCGTTGACTACCTGCTCTTCAACAGCCCCAAAATCAGCCGCGTCCTACTCAATATCGGGGGCATCGCCAATGTCACCATCCTCCCCGCCGCCGCGAAACCGGACCAGGTAGCCGCGTTCGATACGGGCCCCGGCAATATGGTGATCGATCAACTCGCCTGGATCGTCACCAAGGGCAAACAGAGCTACGACAGGGACGGCCGTCTGGCGAAAAAAGGCAAGCCAAACGCTAAGCTCCTGCAAGATCTGTTAGCCGACAAATACTACAAGAAGAAGCCTCCCAAATCCTGCGGCCGCGAACAGTACGGCCGCGAGTTTGTCGCCCAGCTACTCGCCACGCAAATCGACTTATACGACCTGATCGCCACAGTAACCATTCTCACGCCAGTTACTATCTTCGAAGCGATCAAAGACACAAACCCCGGCCAACTCATCGCTTCGGGCGGGGGGACCAAGAATCCGCAAATCATGAACCACCTCCGCGGCCTAATGCCCGGGACGCAGGTGCAAACAACTGACGACTACGGCCTCCCAGCCGAAGCCAAAGAGGCCGTCGCCTTTGCCATCCTCGCCCATCAAACCTGGCGCCGCCGCACCGGTACGCTCCCCAGCGCCACCGGTGCTCGTCATGCTGTTATTCTCGGGCAAATAACTCCGTAACCCTCCGCCCTAGAACCCGTCTCTGCGGCGAAGAGGAAATCGATCCGCCCGCTCTCGGCCTGCTCCGCGATGAGGGTGTTGAACAGCCGCTGATTCTAGCGCCGGACTATCATTCCGTTCTCCGCAACTGCCCGCGCCTCGTCCGCTTCCGCTGGGGCTCAAGTCCGAATGCGTTGGCCACGTCATCCACATAGAAAAATAGCTCGACGCCCTTACCAGTCAGCCGCATCTCCATTCAGTTCAGAGAGAATGCTTTCTTCTGCTTCACCCTAAATTCGGCAGTTGTGCCAAAATCTTCCAGACCATACGTTGGACCACAAGTAGTGACAGCAGAAGCAGTGGTCACCCGAGTGGTGAACTGCGCGGCAGTTCGAAGTTGAGGAAGCGAAGTGCTTTGGCGCGATTCGCGCCGCTCGAACTGCCGAATTTAGGTTCACAGGTAAGGAACCTTTACCGGAGCGGCCCTAACTCATTAGTCCGTCCGCTGGGCAAATGTTGAACGGGGCCGAAGGCAAGCGTCTCTTCACCTGGTCCGAATTAACTCGCGTCGTAGAATACACCGTCACTTTTACGGTGGCTTCCGCCGGGGCGATGGAATTCGTCGAAACCGCCAGAACCAACCGGTTATCCACCGAACTGCCAGGCAACGGCCAATGCACTTCTCGCGTCGCGCCCGGATTCCCCGACGACAGCGTCTGGCCCGTTCCGGAATCGGCCGGTTCACGCACGCTCTGAATCGGAGGCCTGGAAGTGCTACGATTCCATCACTCGGTAAGATGAACAACCCCGCCTCCATTGCGCACTACCGCATCACATCCAAGCTCGGCGAAGGCGGGATGGGAGCAGTGTATCGGGCGACGGATTCGAAGCTGGATCGGGAAGTCGCGATCAAGATTCTACCGGAGAGGTTGGCGCAGGATCCGGACCGGCTGGCACGGTTTGAACGGGAAGCGAAGGTGCTGGCTTCGCTGAACCATCCCCATATCGCGCAGATTTACGGGGTCGAAGAACGCGCTTTGATCATGGAGTTGGTTCCGGGCTCGATTCTGCGGGGGCCGCTGCCTTTGGCGACCGCTGTGAACTACGCATGGCAAATTGCGGAGGCGTTGGAAGCCGCGCACGAAAAAGGAATTATCCATCGAGATTTGAAACCGGCGAATGTCATGGTGACGCCGGAGGGCGTGGTGAAGGTACTCGACTTCGGCTTGGCGGCGGTGCAACACACTCCGACCAGCGACCCGGAGAACTCGCCGACGCTAACGATGGGGGCGACGCAGGCTGGCGTGATTATGG
>ENA-ORBV01007157-ORBV01007157.1-microbial-mat-metagenome-genome-assembly--contig:-NODE-7157-length-19261-cov-5.723520_pt1 | contig 19261 bp, 18 predicted proteins | sample MGYA00237777_ERZ505514 | MGnify/ENA primary metagenome ERZ505514 (study PRJEB26160, sample SAMN06269048) | microbial mat metagenome | isolation source: Oligotrophic lake microbial mat | place... | reverse complement strand
GGGGTATTATCCGACCGATCCCGATCAGATCGGATGGCCGGGTGAGGGGCTTCAGAATACGATGAGTTCTGAGATAAGCTTCGTCGTCAAATATCACGGCCTGCCGTCGAGTGATCCGGTTGTGTTCTACGATCAAACGCACACGCTACTGGGTAGCTGCTACGAAGGCGCCAACGCCGTGGATCTGGGCGAACCGTTCCCTGGCGTCGTTTTCAACGTCCAATGCTTCGATCCGCAATACACGACGCACGTGCCCTGAGCCCCCCTGTTTACTGCAAGCCCCGGACAACCCCCGTGACCCTGTGTCGCTGGGGGTTTTTGGGTTTTAGGGGGTTAGATAGACAACCAGCGAATCGCTAGAGGTGTATTTCGACCCTTCTGCGCATGACCCATTTATACCCCCATCTTGTCCGATTTGTCACTGTCCAGATCGGTTATCCTGAGGCGTCAATTCCCGCGTGATCGGCAGGCGTCTATTCCCCGTTCTGGTCGTGCCGCCGTGTGCGCATCCTCTGTACAATGGCGAAATACAGAAAGGTGGTCGTATGAAAAAAAGTATGATGCAGGGCTGGTATGCCCTTCTGGTACTGAGTGTGATGAGTCTGGCCTGTGACACGGCCGGCACCGATTCGATGAGCGATACCCCCCAGGCGGCCGCCGCCAGTCGACACGGCGGCGTTGAGGCGTCGCGCGTGTACCCCTGGATGGCGGCCGGGGACATTGGCGGCGGGGTATTGTCGCCCGGAGATCTGTTTCCGGCGACACGCGCCGCGAAGGCGACGCTGGTCCGCCATGACAACTCCGTCGAGGTCAGCTTCAGCACCGACGGTCTGCCGGCCGGCGCGTACACGGCCTGGTGGTCGCTGTTTAACAACCCGGACGTCTGTCTGGCTGCCGTAACGCCTGAGGTGGCTAACAGCCGCTGTGGAGGCGCGACCGACGACTACTTCAACCCCGAGACCATGGCGTCGGTGTATTACCTGGGCGGGGCCGTGGTGGAGGCGGGCCAGATCTGGTCGTTCACGGCGAAGACGGCTGTGGGGGATGACCTGGGCGCACCCGGGTTGCAGCTGATCCTGGGCTCCGGGCTGGTGTATCCGGACCAGGCCGAGGTTCAAGTGGTGCTCCGTTACCATGGGCCGGCGTCCGACGATCCGGCTGTTCAGTACGAACAGACCCATACCTTTGGCGCAGAGTGCCTCGAAGGGGCAAACGGAGTGGACGTCGGTTTCGGGCCGGAATGCTTCAACCCGCAGGTGGCAGCGTTTGGCGGGCTCGGCACACTCAGGAGACACGCATGCAATTTTTGACAGGCAGTACTGCGGTGGCCGGCATGGCATTGCTGGCGGTGGCCGGCCAGTCAGCCAAACCAGACGCTGGGGTCGCGGTGATCGTTCGCGCGAAGATTCCGACCCAAGAATGCGCAATACAGGCGAGGCAGGCGACATGCAGTTGCAGCACATCGGATTGATCGGGTACGGCGAGGTCGGCCAAGCCTTCGGCGCCGGGCTTTGCGAGCAGGTCGCAGCCATCGGTGCCTGGGACCTGAAATTCCTCGCCGCGAACACCCGTGTCGCTGCCACGCAGCAAGATCAGGGGGCGAAAGCGGGCGTGCGCGCCTGCGCGGCAATGGCGGAACTTTGCGCCGAAGCCGACCTGCTCATCTGCGCAGTCACCGCGTCGCATACGCTGGCGGTGGCACAGGAGGCTGCCACCCATTTGCGACCGGGCGTCTTTTTCCTGGATCTGAATTCGGCCTCGCCGTCGACCAAGCAGCAGGCCGCGGCAAGTATCGAGGCAGCTGGCGGGCATTATGTGGAAGCGGGCGTCATGACCTCGGTTCCGCCCTATGGCATCCGGGTGCCGATGTTGATCGGCGGTTCGGCCGCGGCCGGACTGGCGCCGGTGCTGCGCGGCTGGGGCATGGATGTGACGGTGGTGTCGGACCAGCTGGGTGTGGCCAGCGCGATCAAGATGTGCCGCAGCGTGATGATCAAGGGCCTGGAGGCCCTGGTGATCGAAAGTTACACCACGGCGCGCCAGTATGGGGTGGAGGACCGCATGATTCCCACGCTGCAGGAGACTTTTCCAGGCATCGACTGGCAACAGGTCGGGGCCTATTTTTTCAGTCGTGTGGTGCAGCATGGCCAGCGCCGCGCCGAAGAGATGCGCGAGTCGGCCAGCACCGTGCGCGAGGCGGGTTTCGAGCCCTTCATGGCCTCGGCCATCGCCGCCAGGCAGCAGTGGGTGGCGGACCGGGCCAGGGCCGGTGTATTCGAGGGCATCGACACGAAGAACAGTCCCTGGCAGGTCTACGCAGACCGGCTGATCGACGACAGCCGGCACTGAGAGCGCCCAATCGATTGCCTCTTGCGCCCCGAGGCCCGGCTGGAGCCGTAGCTGGGGTGCAAATGGTCTCAGATCGGTATGGCGGGGGCAGCGCTGTCGAAGTCGATGTCGACCATCCATTCATTGGCCAGGCTCTCGAGGCCGTCGCGCAGTGTGTCGGTGTCCAGGTCGTGCGGCGCTGTCAACTGGGCATCGAGGTGGAACATCTGCTCGCCGGACATCGCACCGCTGGCGATATGCGTTTTCATCGTGTCGATGCTCACCCCCTGCGCGGCCAATCGGGTCGAAATGCTGTGGATGATGCCGGGCCGGTCGTGGCCGACCAGGGCCAGGTGAAGCCGGCGCAGCGGCGCGGTGGCCGCGGCCCCTGCGGCCTGCGCAACCTGGATATGCAGGTCGTCGCATTCCAGGCTGCGCAGCGCAGTCAGCAAGGCCGCGCTGTTGGCGTCCGGAACCTGCAGGTGCACGATGCCGGCAAACTGTCCGGCAAAATTGGCCATGACGCTGTCGGTCCAGTTGGCGCCGTGTTCAGTCGCCTTGTCGGAGATGGCGCGAACCAGGCCAGGGCGATCGGGGCCGATCAGGGTGATGACAAGTGCGCTCATCGCGAGCTCCTGGAAGGGTGGTGGGATCGGCCTTCGCAATAACGTGGCGCAGGCCGGGCTGCACTATCTTAAGTCGCGCGAGTGCCGCGCATCGTTCCCGCCCCCTTGGCTGGCGCGGCCGCAGCGGCCGCCGGCTGGACTGCGGCCAGGGTATCGATGAGCAAGGCCTGCGTGGCCTGCTGCGTCAACGTGGCCGGGCGCTGCGCACTGACCGCCAACGCGATCTGCGCCTGCAACCGGGGCTGCTCGATCGGCCGCAGCCGGAACAAGGCCGGATGGGCCGAGCTCGCGACCGCGTTGCGCGACAGAACCGCGTTGCCGACGCCGTCGGCCACCAGATCCAGGATGGCCGAGACGCCATCGATCTCCAGCGCGATGCGTGGGCTGCAGCCCAACGCGGCCAGTTCGGACTCGACCCGCATCCGGATCGCGTTCGGGCGGCTGGGAATCACCAGTGGCAATGCGGCAACTTCCTGGAGCCGGATCGGGCCGGCGACCTCGCTGTGCGCACAGGCTTGTACCAGGTACAGATCCTCGACTTGCAGTGGCGTGATCTCGATGTCTGGGCTGGGCCGCGCGTTGTACAGCAGCACGACGTCGAGCCGGCCATTGACCAGCGACTCCAGCATCGCCGTTGACAGCCCCTCGCTGATCGAGATGGTGGCCTCCGGCATCTGCCGGCTGAAGGCCCGCGTCAGCGGCACGGTGAGTACCCGGGCCAGGCTGGACGGCAGCCCGACAGCGACCCGGCCGGCCAGCGCGCCGCGCAGCTTGCCCAGTTCCTCGCGCGCGCGCTCGACCTGGTGCAGGATGCCGCGGCCATGCGCTAGCAACAGCCGACCGGCCTCGGTCGGCACCGCACCCCGCCCGTCGCGGGCGAGCAGGGTCTGGCGCAATTCGACCTCCAGCAAGCGCACCTGGCGGCTCAGCGCCGGCTGGGCCACGCCCAGCGCCGCTGCAGCGCGGGTGAAGCCGCCGAGCTCGGCCACGCGGACGAAATACTCGATCTGCTTGAGGTCCATCAGGGGTTCATCGGAAGATCGCAGGGTTCATGTAAGGTCCGAATATCATTCTATTTCCCATGCCGGATGGTTATAACTGCTAGAGCCTGGCGGGTCTTCACCTTTGCGGGCCCTGCGACCACAATGTGAGCAGCACCCGCGCGCCGCACGGATGCCGCCAGCGGCGCAGTTTCGCGAGGCGCGCGATCATTCGACAAACTGCCGCTGAGGAGACAAGCCCGTGAGAAGCCCCTTGGTCATCGACTGCCACGGCCACTACACCACCGCGCCCAAGGCGCTGGAAACATGGCGCAATCGCCAGATCGCGGGCATTCAGGATCCAGCGTCCCGCCCGAAGGTATCCGAACTCACGATCAGCGACGACGAACTGCGCGAATCGATCGAGACCAACCAGTTGCGGCTGATGAAGGAGCGCGGCTCCGACCTGACGATTTTTTCCCCACGGGCCAGCTTCATGGCGCACCACATCGGCGACTTCAATGTGTCGTCGACCTGGGCGGCGATCTGCAACGAGTTGTGTTACCGGGTGTCCCAGCTGTTCCCGGACAACTTCATCGGCGCCGCCATGTTGCCTCAGTCACCGGGCGTCGATCCGGCGACCTGCGTCGCCGAACTCGAAAAATGTGTCGCCCAGTACGGCAACGTCGGCATCAACCTCAATCCGGACCCGAGCGGCGGCTACTGGAATTCGCCGCCGCTGAGCGACAGGCACTGGTTTCCCATCTACGAGAAGATGGTCGAGCACGACATCCCGGCGATGATCCATGTGTCGACCAGCTGCAATCCGTGTTTCCACACCACCGGTGCACATTACCTGAACGCGGACACGACGGCCTTCATGCAGTGCCTGACGTCCGACCTGTTCAAGGAGTTCCCGACGCTGCGTTTCCTGATCCCGCACGGCGGCGGTGCCGTGCCCTATCACTGGGGTCGTTTCCGCGGCCTGGCACAGGAACTGAAAAAGCCCTTGCTGCAGGACCACCTGCTCAACAACATCTACTTCGACACCTGTGTCTATCACCAGCCGGGTATCGACCTTCTCAATACCGTGATCCCGGTCAAGAACGTTTTGTTTGCCTCCGAAATGATCGGTGCCGTGCGTGGCATCGATCCACAGACCGGAAACTACTACGACGACACCCGGCGTTATATCGAGGCGTCGAAGATCCTCAGTCACGAGGACCGGTTCCAGATCTACGAAGGCAATGCCCGGCGCGTGTTTCCGCGCCTGGACGCCGCATTGAAAAAGAAGGGCCAGTGACATGACGCAACTCGGTATCGTCAAGCGCAACATCGTGCGCGCCGACAAGGCCGCCACGCAAGCCTTGTCGGCGTTCGGCGTCGCGACCATTCATGAGGCGATGGGCCGCGTCGGGCTGATGAAACCCTATATGCGGCCGATCTACACCGGCGCCCATGTCTGCGGCACTGCGGTCACGGTGTTGCTGCATCCGGGCGACAACTGGATGATGCACGTCGCGGCCGAACAGTTGCAGCCCGGCGATGTCGTGGTGGCGGCCGTGACTTCGGACAACGCCGACGGTTTCTTCGGCGATTTGCTGGCGACCTCGTTCCGCGCCCGGGGGGCGCTGGGCCTGGTCATCGACGGCGGCGTGCGCGACACCAAGGACCTGCGCGGCATGCAGTTTCCGGTGTTTTCCCGGGCAGTGCATGCCAAAGGCACGATCAAGGCCACGCTGGGTTCGGTCAACATCCCGGTGGTGTGCGCCGGCGCCCATGTCAACCCGGGCGACGTGGTGGTGGCCGATGACGACGGTGTCGTCGTGGTGCCCGCTGCGCTGGCGCAGCAGGTGGCCGATGCGGCGGCTGCGCGCGAAACCAACGAGGCCGACAAGCGCGCCAAGCTGGCCGCCGGCGTGCTCGGGCTCGACATGTACCACATGCGTGCGGCGCTCGAGAAAGCCGGCCTGAAATACATCGACTGAACGGCGCGTACGACCATGGCGACGCAATTCACCAAGACCCCCGGTTGGCTCGACTGGTTCGACGGCCCGAGCAAACCCGGCTTGCAACTGCCTGCTGGCGCGGTCGATGCGCATTGCCATGTGTTCGGCCCTGGCCAGGTGTTCCCTTATGCACCCGAGCGCAGGTACACGCCCTGCGACGCATCCAAGGAGCAGCTGTTCGCGTTGCGCGACCACCTGGGCTTCGACAGGAATGTGCTCGTGCAGGCCACCTGCCATGGCAGCGACAACCGGGCGCTGGTCGATGCGCTCAAGGCCTCCAACGGCAAGGCGCGCGGCGTGGCCACGGTCAACCGCAACGTGACCGATGCCGAGCTGCAGGACATGCATGTCGCCGGCGTGCGCGGCACCCGGTTCAACTTTGTCCGGCGCCTGGCCGACTTCACGCCGCGCGAGGTGTTGCTGGAGATCGCCCACCGCATCGCGCCGCTGGGCTGGCATGTGGTGGTGTATTTCGAGGCCCAGGATCTGCCGCGGCTGTATGATTTTTTCACCGCGCTGCCGACCACGGTCGTGGTCGACCACATGGGCCGCCCTGATGTGTCCAAGCCGGTCGACGGGCCGGAGTTCAGCCTGTTCATGAAAATGATGCGCGAACATGGCCATGTCTGGAGCAAGGTCAGTTGTCCGGAACGGCTGTCGATCACGGGTCCGAGCGCACTGCACGGTGAGCAACACGCCTACCAGGATGTGGTTCCGTTTGCACGCACGCTGGTCGAGACCTTTGCGGACCGGGTGTTGTGGGGCACCGATTGGCCACACCCCAACCTGAAGGACCACATGCCCGATGATGGCTTGCTGGTCGACTTCATCCCGCAGATCGCGCCCACCGCGCAGTTGCGCCAGCAACTCCTGGTCGACAACCCGACGCGCCTGTATTGGGCGTGACACAAGAGGAAACCGCGATGGCATTGGACAAACCGTACAAGGATGTTCCCGGCACGACGATCTTCGATGCGGAGCAGTCGCGCCTGGGGTATCACCTGAACCAGTTCTGCATGTCGTTGATGAAGGCCCAGAACCGCATCCGCTTCAAGGCCGATGAGCGCGCCTACCTGGACGAGTGGCCGATGGGCGAAGAGCAGAAGCAGGCGGTGCTGGCGCGCGACCTGAACCGCTGCATTGCGGCTGGCGGCAACATCTATTTCCTGGCCAAGATCGGTGCCACCGATGGCAAGAGTTTCCAGCAGATGGCCGGCAGCATGACCGGCATGACCGAAGACGAGTATCGCGCGATGATGGTCGCCGGTGGCCGTTCGGCGCAAGGCAATCGTTATGTCGGGGAAGATGGGGATGCGCAGGCGCACCGACAACCCCAGGGCCGCGCAGGACAGGAAGGAGCCGTTTGATGGCCAGCATCACCGCCAGTGTCTACACCTCCCATGTGCCGGCGATCGGCGCCGCGATCGACCTGGGCAAGACCACCGAGCCTTACTGGCAACCGCTGTTCAAGGGCTACGAATTTTCCAGGCAGTGGATGCAGGACAACCAGCCCGACGTGGTCTTCCTGGTCTACAACGACCACGCCACCGCGTTCAGCCTGGAGATGATCCCGACCTTTGCCATCGGCACCGCGGCCGAATTCCAGCCAGCTGATGAGGGCTGGGGGCCGCGCCCGGTACCCAGGGTGATCGGTCACCCGGAACTGGCATCGCACATCGCGCAATCGGTGATCCAGGACGATTTCGATCTGACCATCGTGAACAAGATGGATGTTGACCATGGTTTGACGGTTCCGTTGTCGCTGATGTGCGGCCAGCCCGAGGCCTGGCCGTGTCCGGTGATTCCGTTCGCGGTCAACGTCGTGCAGTATCCGGCCCCCTCGGGCAAACGCTGCTTCGATCTCGGCAAGGCGATCGCCCGCGCCATCGCATCCTTCGACGCGCCGCTCAGGGTGCAGATCTGGGGTACGGGCGGCATGAGCCACCAGTTGCAGGGGCCACGTGCCGGATTGATCAACAAGGAGTTCGACAACAACTTCCTGGACCGGCTGATCGCCGACCCGGCAGGCCTGGCCCGTGTGCCCCATATTGACTATGTGCGTGAGGCCGGCTCCGAGGGCATCGAACTGGTGATGTGGCTGATCGCGCGCGGCGCGATGGCCGATGTGACCGGCGGCGCCAAGCCGCATCTGGCGCATCGTTTCTACCATGTGCCGGCGTCCAATACCGCCGTTGGTCACCTGATTCTGGAGAGTCGGTCGTGAACATGTGCCATGTGGGTGCGCGCTGGCTGGGGCTAACACCGTTTGCGGCGAAGGTCGCGCGTGTTAGCGTCCAGGAGGCGGGCCACATGACACGGCGCGAGGGTGTGCCAGCGCCCCGGATCCCATTTGCAACCACCAGGAGACTGACCATGAAATTCACCCTGACCTCCGTGCTGGGCGCGTTCGCGTTCACCATGGCCATGCAGTCGGCGCATGCCGCCGACGTCACACTGCGTTTACACCAATTTTTGCCGGCGCAAGCGGCCATTCCGGCCAAGGGATTGGTGCCTTGGGCCGAGAAGGTGGAGAAGGAAAGTGGTGGGCGTATCAAGATCCAGCACTTCCCGACCATGCAGCTTGGCGGCAAGCCGCCCGAGTTGTTCGACCAGGCCAAGGACGGTGTCGTCGACATCGTGTGGACGGTGCTGGGTTATACGCCCGGCCGTTTCCCGAAGACCGAGGCGTTCGAGTTGCCATTCATGAGTGGTTCTGCCGAAGTCTCGTCCAAGGCGTTCATGGAGTATGTCCAGAAGAACGCAATGGACGAGTTCAAGGACGTCAAGATGATCGCGGTGCATACCCACGGTCCTGGCCTGTTCCACAGCAAGGATCCGATCAACAAGCTCGAGGATCTCAAAAGCATGAAGGTGCGTGGCGGATCACGCGTCATCAACATCATGCTCGAACAACTGGGCGCCACGCCGGTCGGCATGCCGGTGCCGGCGGTCGGTGAGGCCTTGTCCAAGGGCGTGATCGCCGCAACCACCATCCCGTGGGAAGTCGTGCCATCGGTCAAGGTGCAGCAGATCGTCAGGAACCACACGGGTTTCACCGGTGACAAGGGCTTGTACACGCAGACGTTTGTCGTGGCCATGAACAAGGGCAGCTACGAAAAGCTGCCAGCCGACCTGAAGAAGGTGATCGATGCGAATTCCGGTATCGAGGTGGCCGGCAAACTGGGCAAGGTGATGGACGAGGCCGACAAGCTGGGCCTGTCGCTGGCGCAGAAGGCCGGCAACAACGTCATCACACTCGATGCGACGGAGACGGCACGCTGGCAGCGCGCAGCCAACGGCGTGCGCGGGGTCTGGTTCAAGGAGGTGGGCGACAAGGGCATGGACGGCCCGAAGCTGGCGGCCGAGGCCGAGGCGCTGATCCTCAAATATTCGAAAAAATAGGTTGGTGCGTGTCGGCGCGGGGCGTTCGCTTGAGCGGGCGTCCCGCGCTGGTTTTTCCATGAGCAAGATCATCTATCGGTTGAGCCAGTGGCTGGCATGGTTCGGCGCGCTGGTGCTGGGCCTGTTGTCCATGCTGACGGTGACCAGCATCGCGGGGCGGGCCATGTCCTTCGCCGGTCTGGGCCCGGTGCCGGGCGATTTCGAACTGGTCGAGGCCGGAACGGCGCTGGCGGTGTTCTGCTTTCTGCCGTGGTGTCATCTGAAGAACGGTCACGCGATCGTCGACATGTTCTGGAAATCCTATCCGCCGGCCATGCGCCGGGTGCTGGAGGTGTTGTCCGACGCCCTGATGCTGCTGGTGTGGGCGCTGCTGGTCTGGCGCATGGGGCTCGCCATGCTGGATTACCACGGCAATGGCGAGGTCAGCTTCATCCTGCAGATGCCGGTGTGGTGGGGTTATGCGGCCTCGTTCGGACCCGCCATGCTTGGCTGCATCGTATATGCATGGCGCCTTTTCGAGACGCTCGGTCTGGTGCCGGCGCCGCAAGGTTTTGTTGTCTCCAGGAGTAGTCACTGATGGATCCGCTGCTGCTCGCCGGACTCTCGTTCCCGGTCCTGCTGTTGCTGATCTTCCTGCGTGTGCCGATCGGCCTGGCCATGCTGGTGCTCGGCCTGATCGGATCCTGGCAGGTCTATGGCAGCGCCGCGCCACTGCTCAACCAGGTCAAGACGCTGGCGTATGGCCAGTTCTCGACCCACAGTCTGTCCATCATCCCGCTGTTCCTGCTGATGGGCCAGTTCGCAACACTCGGCGGCATGTCCAAGGCCTTGTTCAAGGCGGCCGAAGCATTTCTCGGACACCGCCGGGGCGGCGTTGCGATGGCGGCCATCGGCGCCTGTGCCGGTTTCGGTTCCATCTGCGGCTCATCGTTGGCCACTGCCGCCACGATGGGGCAGGTGGCCTTGCCCGAGCTGCGTCGTGCCGGTTATTCCGGCGCGTTGTCCACCGGGGCGCTGGCCGCCGGCGGCACGCTGGGCATCCTGATTCCGCCGTCGATCGTGCTGGTGATCTATGCCATCCTGGCAGAACAGAACATCGCCAAGATGTTCGCTGCCGCCTTCGTGCCCGGCATCCTGGCGGCGATCGGGTACATGGTCGTGGTCAGCATCTATGTGCGCGTCTCGCCGTCTTCCGCAGGCCAGATCGAACCGCTGCCGTGGAATGAGCGCTGGCAGGCGCTGGGCGCCGTGTGGCCGGTGCTGCTGATCTTCGTCGTCGTCATCGGCGGAATCTACGCTGGCATCTTCACGCCCACGGAAGGTGCGGCTGTCGGTGCCGTAACCACCGCAATGCTGGCGTGGTGGCGTGGCGGGCTGCAGCGGGGCAGGTTGCTCGAGGCGTTCGAGTCGACTGCGTCGGCAACCGCGATGGTGTTCATGATCGTGCTCGGTGCGGCTGCCTACAACACCTTCCTGGCCCTGTCGCAACTGCCCCAGGAACTGGCCAGCTGGGTCGGTGCCCAAGGCTTCGGGCCGTATGCCGTGTTGTCGGCGATCCTGATCTTCTACCTGATCTTCGGCTGCGTGATGGATTCGTTGTCGATGATCCTGCTGACGATACCGATCTTTTTCCCGATGATCTCCGGGCTCGATTTCGGCTTGTCACCAGAGCACACCGCGATCTGGTTCGGTATCCTGGTGCTGATCGTGGTCGAGGTCGGGCTGATCACGCCACCGGTGGGCATGAACCTGTTCGTGATCCAGTCGATGGCGCCCGACATCGCGATCCGCGATACCTACCGCGGTGTCATGCCATTCGTCGCCAGCGATCTGCTGCGCGTGGTGCTGCTGGTGCTGTTTCCGGCCATCACATTGTTCATCCTGCAGTTCTAGATTCGAGGCCGCCGGTGCGGCCGATCGCCATCGCACACATCACCACGGAAAAGGAGATTCATCATGACCAAACCCATCAAGGTTGCGCTGGCCGGTGCCGGTGCATTCGGCATCAAGCACCTGGACGGCATCAGGAACATCGACGGCGTCGAGGTCGTCTCGCTGGTTGGCCGCGAACTCGACAAGACGCGCGAAGTCGCGGCGAAATACGGCATCGGCCATGTGACGACCCGCCTGGCCGACAGTCTGGCCTTGACGCAGGTCGATGCGGTGATCCTGTGCACGCCCACGCAGATGCACGCCGAGCAGAGCCTGGCCTGCCTGAAGGCCGGCAAGCATGTGCAAGTCGAGATTCCGCTGGCCGACAGCCTGAAAGACGCGCAGGCCGTGGTCGATCTTGCCAGGCAGAGCGCCCTGGTAGCCATGTGCGGCCATACGCGGCGCTTCAATCCCAGCCACCAGTATGTGAAGAACCAGATCGCGGCCGGCAGGTTCAACGTTCAGCAGATGGACGTACAGACCTATTTTTTCCGGCGCACCAACACCAACGCGCTGGGCCAGCCGCGCTCGTGGACCGACCATCTGCTGTGGCACCATGCGGCTCATACGGTAGACCTGTTCGCCTACCAGTGCGGCAGTCCCATTGTGCAGGCCCATGCGCTGCAAGGCCCGATCCATCCGGTGCTGGGCATTGCGATGGACATGGGCATTCAGCTCAAGACGCAAAGCGGCGCGATCTGCACGCTCAGCCTGAGTTTCAACAACGACGGGCCGCTGGGCACCTACTTTCGCTACATCGGCGACAGCGCGACCTACCTGGCGCGGTACGACGACCTGTTTACCGGAAAGGAGGAGAAGATCGACGTGTCGCAGGTGGCGGTGTCGATGAACGGCATCGAGCTGCAGGACCGCGAATTTTTCGCCGCCATTCGCGAGGGCCGCGAACCCAATGCCAGCGTGGCCAGCGTGTTACCGTGTTACCAGGTGCTTCATCAACTGGAGCAGCAGCTGGGCTGATCGATCCCTTGGCCCCCATGACAGGAATTCCACGATGCAGCAACGACAACTCGGCCCGTTCACCGTCTCCGCCATTGGGCTGGGCTGCATGAACCTCAGCCATGCCTATGGCACGCCGCCGTCACCCGAGCAAGGTGAACGGGTGCTGCTCGCGGCGCTCGATGCCGGCGTGACCTTGTTCGACACAGCGGCCTTGTACGGCTTTGGCGCGAACGAAAAGCTGCTGGGGCAGGTATTGCAGTCACATCGGAGCCGGTTCACGCTGGCCAGCAAGGGCGGCATGGCCGGTGTCGCGTTTCCCGATGGCGTCAAGCGGGTCATCGACGGCTCGCCCGATGCCATTCGCCGAGACTGCGAGAACAGCCTGCGCCACCTGCAGACCGACGTGATCGACCTGTACTACCTGCATCGCTGGGACAAGCAAGTGCCGATCGAGGACAGCGTGGGCGCGATGGCCGATCTGGTGCGCGCGGGCAAGGTGCGGGCGCTGGGGCTTTCCGAGGTGTCCTCGGCAACGCTGCGCAAGGCACACGCAGTGCATCCGATCGCCGCTGTTCAGACCGAATACTCGTTGTGGAGCCGCAATGCGGAGATCGCCGTATTGCAAGCGTGCAAGGACATCGGGGCGGCGTTTGTCGCGTTCAGTCCGGTTGCGCGGGGTTTCCTGTGTGATGCGCTGCACGACGTCGACACCTTGCAGGCCAAGGACATCCGCCGTGGCATGCCCCGCTTTGCCGCCGACAACTATGCAGCCAACCTGAAGCTGCTGCCCGCTTACCGGCAGCTGGCCAGTGACGCGGGCTGCACGCCGGCCCAGCTGGCGCTGGCGTGGCTGTTGCACAAGGCGCCACACATCATCCCGATACCGGGCACGACCAGCGTGGATCACCTGCACGAGGACCTTGGCGCCACGCAGGTGCAGCTGAGCCTGGACCTCATTGCGGCGGTGCAGGCCCTGATCAACCAGCACACCGTGGTCGGCGCGCGTTACAACGCGCAGTCATCGGGCGAGGTCGACACCGAGACTTTCTGATGCACGCCCGCCAGGCCCGGATGGAGATTGCGCGCGTGCGCAGCTGAGCGGGCCGAGTGGCAGGTGGCGCGACGGGGTGCCAGGCCTGCGCTGAAGCGCTGCTCAGCCTTGCAACAGGCCGAAGGCCTTCATGAAGAAGTCGTCGGCACCGAAATTGCCCGACTTGAGCGTGAGGTGCATGTCGCCAACCGATGATTGCGCATGGCACCACGGCACGCCCGGGTCAATCTGAGGACCGATCTGCATCTGGGTGATGCCCAGGGCCTGCACGCAGGCGCCCGAGGTTTCGCCTCCGGCCACGACGAGTTGCCGCACGCCGCGCTCGACCAGTCCCCGGGCAATCGCCGCGATGGCATGCTCGACCATGGCGCCGGCTGCGCCGACACCGAGTTGCGATTGCACCGCCTTCACCGAGCCGGCATCGGCCGTGGAGTAGACCAGCACCGGCCCGTCCCCGAGCAAGGGCTCGGCCCATGCCAGTGTCCGGGCCACCACATCGGCACCCGCGGCGAGCTGCATCGGGTCAAGCGCGCGCGCGGGACGACCGGAGGCGATGAAAGCGGCGACCTGCCGCTGGGTGGCCGGTGAGCAACTGCCGGACACGACCGCCTGCAGGCCCGCTGCCGCAGGCAACGCGCTGGCCTGCGAGGACGGCTCGATGCCGAAGTTCTGCGGCAATCCGATCGCCACCCCCGAACCGGCAGTGACCAGCGGCAGGTCCTTCAGGGCCGGTCCGAGGCGCAGCAGGTCGTCATTGGTCAGCGCGTCCACGATCGCCACACCCACGCCGTCCGCACGCAGGCGCGTCATCCGGTCGCGCACCGCCTGTGCATCGCGCGCGACCACGCTGTAGTCGATCAGATCGACCTTGCGCCGCGTCTGTGCCTGCATGACCCGCACCAGGTTCGGATCGGTCATCGGCGTCAGCGGATGGTTCTGCATGCCGCTTTCGTTCAGCAGCGTATCGCCGACAAACAGGTAACCCTTGAAGACCGTGCGCTTGTTGTCCGGAAACGCCGGGGTGGCGATCGTGAAATCGGTTGCCAGTGCATCCATCAGCGCCTCGGTCACCGGACCGATGTTGCCCTGCGCCGTGCTGTCGAAGGTCGAACAGTACTTGAAGTAGATCTGGCGCGCACCTTGCGCGCGCAGCCAGCGCAAGGCGTCCAGCGACTGGGCCACCGCCTGGGCGGGTGCGATCGTGCGTGATTTCAGCGCCACGACGACGGCCTGGACATCGGCGCTCAGCGCTCGGTCCGGCACGCCGATCGTCTGCGCGGTGCGCATGCCGGCGCGCACGAGGTTGTTGGCGAGGTCGGTTGCGCCGGTGAAGTCGTCGGCAATGCAGCCCAGGAGAATGGAAGCCATGGCAGTTGCGCTACGGGTGTGTCGGTCGGTGCGGGGTTCGGGTCAGTCGGCAGATTTTCCCGCGGGCAGCGTGATGCCGGGGAAGATCTTGATCACCGCGCTGTCATCCTCGCGCGCGAAGCCGGCGGTGGACGCCTGCATGAACATCTGGTGCGCGGTGGACGACAGTGGCAGCGGAAACTTGCTGGCACGCGCCATGTCGAGCACCAGCCCCAGGTCCTTGACGAAGATATCGACTGCCGACAGCGGCGTGTAGTCTGCCGCCAGCACGTGGGCCATGCGGTTTTCGAACATCCAGCTATTGCCGGCGCTGTGGGTGATGACCTCGTACAACGCGGCCGGGTCGACTCCCTCGCGCAGCCCCAGCGCCATCGCTTCGGCCGCAGCAGCGATATGCACGCCCGCCAGCAACTGGTTGATGATCTTGACCTTGCTGCCCGCGCCCGCGCGGTCGCCGAGTTTGTAGACCTTGCCGGCCATGGCTTGCAGCACCGGATCGGCTTTCGCATAGGCCGCCGGTGTGCCGGCCGTCATCATCGTCATCGCGCCGCTGGCCGCCTTGGCGGCCCCGCCGGAAATGGGCGCATCGATGTAGAGCAGGCCCTGGCTGGCCAGCCGTTGTTCCAGCGTGACAGACCAGTTCGGGTCCACGGTCGAGCACATCACAAACACCGAACCTGCACGCATGGCCGCGGCGCAGCCATGCGGCCCGTACAGGACCTGTTCGGTCTGCTGCGCATTGACCACGACCGACACGACCACATCGCAAGCCGCTGCCAGTTCGGCCGGCGACGCACAGGCCACACCGCCATCGCGGGCAAAAGCCTGCGCTGCCTCTGGCCGTACATCGAAAGCATGCACCTGGTAACCGGCGCGCCGCAAGGTCTGGGCGATGCCGCTGCCCATGGCTCCCAGGCCGATCACGCCTGCGATTGTGTTCATCTGTTACTCCTGGGTTGCGCGGCGATACTGCCCCGGCACGGGTCGCTACCGCGTGGGAAACTTCGACGCGAATGCCCGCCACTGCGGGCCGACGAATTGTCGCTCAGCCTGCGGTCTTGCCGATGCCGGCGCTGCGCCCGGCGCGCAGCATGAAAACGCCCGCCACCACCATCAACACGATGCCGGACCACGCCATCAGGTTCGGCACCTCGCCCCACACCAGCCATCCGAGCAACAAGGCGTAGATCAAAGCGGTGTAGCGGAACGGCGCCACCAGGCTGAGTTCGCCGCTGCGCATGCCGACGATCACCGCGTAGTAGGCGGTGCTCAGGAACACACTGGCGCCTGCAAGCAGGCCCAGTTGGGTTGCGTCGACGGGCTTCCAACCTTGCAACAGGCTCCAGGGACCGGTCAGCAACAGCACCGCAATCGAGGTGGTCAACGTGATCAGGATGGACGGTACGGTCAGCGCGATCTTGCGGGTGATCAGGTCACGGCCGGTGTGCAGCAAGGTGGCGAACAGGCACATCAGGCTCCAGGCGTTGAAACCGTCCGCGGCCGGTTGCACGATCAGCAACACACCGGCGAAGCCGCCGGCAATGGCCAGCCAGCGTGCCGAGCTGACCCGCTCCCGCCATGCAACAGCGGCGTACACCGCAATGAACACCGGCGAGGCCATGTTGATCGCCGATGCGTTGCCGATCGGCAGGTGAAACAGCGAGGTCAGGTAGGCCATGGTGGCCAGGGCGTCCAGTGCCGCTCGCGCCAGCACCGGGCGCTGGGTCAGCTGTTGCCAGGCGCCATCGCGGGCCAGCGTCCTGGGCCGCAATGCGCCCATGGCCAGCGCAGCCGCCAGCAACAGGCTGGTGGCGAAAACACCGCGGATGAAGATCAGCTGCGCCGCCGGCAAGGATTCGCTGACATACTTCACCAGCGCATCATTGGCGATGAACAGACCCATCGCCAGGCAGATGGCGACGATTCCCTTGCGATTGTCGGCGTCGGACAGGTTGGACATGGGTTGCGATGGTAGCGCGCGAAGGTTCGGTGCCTGGGCGCGCGTGTTCACCAGGCGACCAGGGGTCGGGCTTTTGTCCCGTACCATTGCCGCCATGAACGATCCCTCTCGCCGCCTGGAACTGCGGGGCAGCACCAACTTCCGCGACCTCGGCGGCTACGTCGGCCACGATGGCCGCCCGGTTCGCTGGCGCCGCCTGTTCCGATCCGACCACCTGGGCGAACTCACGCGGGACGATGTGCAGGCCCTGTCCGACCTCGGGCTGGCGCGGGTCTGCGATTTCCGCGGCGCGCGGGAGCGCGCCATGGTTCCCTGCGTGATGCCGGGTGTCACGGTGCACGCGTTGTCGATCGAACCGACGGTGGTGCAAGGCATGCAGTCGCTGCTGGCCACCGGCAAGGCACTGACGCCGCAGGCGACGGTCGAGCTGATGGAGCAGACCTATCGTGACTTCGTGCTGGACAACAGCCCTCGTTTTGCCGCCTTGTTCGACCATCTGCTGCACGATGACACACCGCTGGTGTTCCACTGCACCGCTGGCAAGGACCGCACCGGCTTCGCCGCCGCACTGATTCTGTCGGCGCTGGGCGTTCCGCGCACGGTGGTGATGCAGGACTATCTGCTGACCAATGCACATTACCGGCAGCCGAAATCGGCGGTCGGTTTCGCACCGCAGGACGTGCTCGATGTGTTGTGGAAAGTCCAGCCGCGGTTCCTCGAGGCTGCGCTGCAAGTGGTGGAATCGGACTACGGCAGCCTCGAGGTTTACCTGGCAGACGCCATCGGTCTGGGTTCGTCGCAGCGCAAGCGGCTGGAGCAGTTGTACCTGGCGCGCTGAAAACGCCTGGCAGGGCGGCGCGGCCTGGGCAAACCCACGGCGCCGCTGCCGCCGACCGGTGACCGCCAGCCGAAAAAAGAGCCGCTGCCCGGCACCGGGTCAGCGGCTTTGCGCTTGCGGGAAACGAGCGGCTACAGGCTGTCGGTGAAGCTGCGCAGTTTGTCCGAGCGGCTCGGATGCTTGAGCTTGCGCAGTGCCTTGGCCTCGATCTGGCGGATGCGTTCACGCGTCACGTCGAACTGCTTGCCGACTTCTTCCAGGGTGTGGTCGCTGGTCATCTCGATGCCGAAACGCATGCGCAAGACCTTGGCTTCGCGCGGCGTCAGGCTGTCCAGGATGTCCTTGACCACGTCGCGCAATCCGGCCTGCATGGCCGCGTCCATCGGCGCGGTGTTGGCGCTGTCCTCGATGAAGTCGCCCAGGTGCGAATCGTCGTCGTCGCCGATCGGGGTTTCCATCGAAATCGGTTCCTTGGCGATCTTCATGATCTTGCGGATCTTGTCTTCCGGGATCTCCATGCGCTCGGCCAGCACGCTGGCGTCGGGCTCGAAGCCGAATTCCTGCAGGTGCTGGCGGCTGATGCGGTTCATCTTGTTGATGGTCTCGATCATGTGCACCGGGATGCGGATCGTGCGCGCCTGGTCGGCGATCGAGCGGGTGATGGCCTGGCGGATCCACCAGGTGGCGTAGGTCGAGAATTTGTAGCCGCGCCGGTACTCGAACTTGTCGACCGCCTTCATCAGGCCGATGTTGCCCTCCTGGATCAGGTCCAGGAATTGCAGGCCGCGGTTGGTGTATTTCTTGGCGATCGAGATCACCAGGCGCAGGTTGGCCTCGATCATTTCCTTCTTGGCACCGCGCGAGTTCGATTCGCCCTCGTTCATGCGTTTGTTGATGTCCTTGAGCTGCCACAGCGGCACCACCACCCGCGCCTGCAGGTTCATCAGCTTTTGCTGCAGGTCCTGCACCGGCGGAATGTTGCGCTCCATGATGGCTGACCACGGCTTGCTGGCGGCGGCCTGTTTCTCGATCCACTTGAGGTTGAGCAGGTTGCTCGGCACGCTCTTGCCGTGTTTGTCCTTGCCACTGAACTCGGTGATGAACTGCTCCTGCGGATAACCGCACTTGTCGATGATGATGCGGCGCATTTCGCGCTCCTTCTTGCGCACGTCATCGACCTGGCCGCGAACCATGTCGCACAGCTTCTCGATCGCCTTGGCGGTGAAGCGGATGGACATCAGCTCTTCGCTGAGCAACTTCTGTGCCTTGTGGTATTGCGGCGTGCCGTACCCTTCCTTGTCGTAGGTCTTGTGGATCTTCTCGAACAAATCGCGCAGACGATCAAAGCGGCTCAGGGCTTCACGCTTGAGTTCCTCGAGTTTCTTGGTCAGGGCCTTGGATCCGCCCTTGCCATCGTCGTCATCCTCTTCATCGAACTCGTCGAAATCTTCCTCGGCCACGTAGTCGTCGGCTTCGTTCGGGTCGGTGAAACCGTCGACGATGGTGGTGATGACGACCTTGCCCTCGCGGATCTCCTCGCCCAGGCGCAGGATCTCGGCGATGGTGGCCGGTGAGGCGGAGATCGCCTCCATCATGTCCATCAGGCCGCCTTCGATACGTTTGGCGATCTCGATCTCGCCCTCGCGGGTGAGCAGCTCGACCGTGCCCATCTCGCGCATGTACATGCGCACCGGGTCGGTGGTACGGCCAAATTCGCTGTCCACCGTGGACAGTGCGGCTTCGGCTTCTTCTTCGGCTTCTTCTTCGGTGGTCGAACCGGTGGTGTTGTTGAGCAGCAGTGTTTCTG
>ENA-ORBV01007156-ORBV01007156.1-microbial-mat-metagenome-genome-assembly--contig:-NODE-7156-length-19261-cov-8.021841_pt1 | contig 19261 bp, 20 predicted proteins | sample MGYA00237777_ERZ505514 | MGnify/ENA primary metagenome ERZ505514 (study PRJEB26160, sample SAMN06269048) | microbial mat metagenome | isolation source: Oligotrophic lake microbial mat | place... | reverse complement strand
GTGGTGTTTCGTTGGAACAAGTTTGACCTCGGCGTGACTTGATATGTATTTGTTTTAATGGAACGAACTACTAGGTTCTCCGAATATCCACCACTGTTCTCGTAAACGCTCGCGCCTGTTCACTTCGCGCTCTGGCTTCACGCGCTCTAACACCCACTGGAAAACGCCCGGAAATCTCTGGCGCACTTCCTCTGAAGACAGTCCATACAAGTCGATGAGCCACAAGCCTCTCGGCCTGTCGGTCAAGTCGCGGCCATTTCGGAATGGTCTTATACGCTCGCTTAATGCAGGGAGTTTTCCAAGCCCGAGATTTCGGGCCTCGTCTTCAGTCACCAGGAACCCAGCGCCCGCACGCATCATCGAAAGCGATTTGGTGCTCGGGCGAGTGAGAACAACGTATTCGCGAGATTCAGCCATGAGATCCCTTCGGTGGCAGCGTGCTCATTGCGGCGTGGTATTTGGAGGCCATCATGTCCGTCTCAGAGAAGAGAATCAACCGCTTGCAGTTGCTCAGCAGTCGAAAAAAACTTCTCGCTCATCGATCTTGATTATGCGGAGCTTGCGCGAACACCGCTCGACGGCCGGCAGCGCGGCCGTACCGACCGCTGAGTAACAGGCAGGTAAGCGGCCAGCCACGCCAGCAAGGGGTACGTTTTTCGGGGGCAAGGTCACAGGTAGCTGGGCAGCGCGGGCGCCGCGTTGCTCTTGCGGTACAGCCGCGACTCGGGGTCGGTCGTGGACTGGTGCGTGTCGTTGCTGCGCGGCTCTCCGCGCCAGTCCTCTGGCGGGCCCCCATCGTCCGATCCGTCCTCGACGCGCCGCCCAGTGCGGCTGAGCTGGGCCAAGCTGCTGAAGCGGGTGTTCGAGATCGACATGGCGCACTGCCCGAACTGCGGCGGCCAGCTGAAGATCATCGCGGCGATCCTGGAGCAGCCGGTGATCGAGAAGATCCTCACGCACCTGGGTCTGCAGGCCAGGGCGCCGCCGCGAACGCCAGCCCGTCGGTCGCAGCTGCAAGCGGCCTGACTGTCGCGTTCCCTCGCCAATCAGGCGGCCCCGATGCCGGAGCTGCGGAGATCGGCTGCGTCTGGGCTTGGCAAGGCCGAGGTTTGAGGCCACGTCGCCCGGGAAAACCTGAAGGCAAGCGCTACGAACGACACCCTTTGGGGCTGCAATCAGTGTTCAACGGGCTGGTGCCGCGCGCAACAACCACTTGGGTTCGTGTCCGAGAGCTCGGCGGGGGGTGTTCCAAGGAGGAAAAAGGGCGTTTGAAAAACCTATCCTCAGAATTGCACGCCAGAGCTTCCTTGACCACCTCGCGCGGGTAGACCGAGGTCTGCGTCACCGTCCCGCGGAACATCTGCTTCAACGCGATGATCCGATGCTGCGCATCCAGAAACAGCACGCAGAACACCTCGTGCTCCAGCACCCCGATCTCCAGACGCAGGTAGTCTTTCACCGCCTGCGGCGACGACATCGTGGCACCGCGCCGCACCCGCTGCGAGAGCACCCGACGAGCCTGTGAGAGAACCTCCTCGGCCCGCGCATGACGGTACTGACCATCGACATCGCGCACCAGCAGCGCATCGACAGCGACAACGGAAGAAGTGGAAGACATGGCGAACTCCGGTCTGTATCGGGCAAGGCAAGCCGACATTCAGCCCAGCGTCATGCCGGCCTGTCTAGCGAGATTACGGGAGGGGGCTTGCGCGGCTTGGCCTGAGGCGGGTGTGGTGCCAGCTGCTGTTTGGGTCAACGAGGCGGGCGGCTCCACCCACTGCCTGGCCGTCCTGTCACCGCTGCAAGGCACCAGAGCACATACCCAGAGGAACGGCTTGAACACAGGGCTACCCGCGGCGCGCAACGCTGGCATGTCCTAAAGGCGGACACCACATGGCGCAGGCTATAGTTTGCGTGTTGGTGCTCGTCAAGGCTTTCCGCCAAGACAGTTCAACGGGAATCAGGAAGGCAAAGGCTCCACGGCCTGCGTCCAACCTGAGCTGCCCCCGCAACGGTAAGCGGACGGCAAGCCTTCGAAATTCTTCGGCGGCTTGCATGCTCGTGACACTGCCACTGGAAGTCACCGCCACGCGCGGTGCCGACCGGGAAGGCGTCATGGGTCGTCTCCGTCAGCCCGGATACCGGCCAACATAGTGGCGCGCCAGTGTTTGGCATGCTGTACGGCGCAGGGCTGCGGGGAAGCGGCTTGGCGCGATCGTCTTGAGTCATCGCCATGTTCCCCTTTGTTTTCGTTCGCGTACGGCGCGTTGTGGCTGCCGCATTTTCATTGTCCTGTCTCGTCGTTGTGCCATCGGCGCTGGCGCAATCCGCGCCCACTGCGAACCTTGACACCGTGGTCGTCACCGCCACCCGTACGCCCCAGCGTGTCGACCAGGCGCTGGCGCAGGTCACCGTGATCGACCGCGCACGGATCGACGCCGCCGCGGGCCGTACCCTGGCCGAGTTGCTGGCCACTGAGAGCGGCGTGCAATCGTGGAGCAACGGTGGCCTGGGCAAGTCGGCCTCGGTGTCGCTGCGTGGTCTGGAAAGCCGCCACACCCTGCTCCTGATCGACGGGGTGCGTTACGGCTCGGCCACGCTGGGCACGCCCAGCCTGGACAACATTCCGCTGGACACCATCGAGCGGGTCGAGATCGTGCGCGGGCCCATGTCGGGGCTGTACGGCTCAGAGGCCGTGGGGGGTGTGATCCAGATCTTCACGCGCCGCGGGCAGGCCGGTTTCAACCCCGATGCCACGGCCACGGTGGGCAGTCGCAGCTACGGCGAAGTGGCAGCCGGTGCACGTTTTGGCAGCGGCGCGGTGGATGGCAGCCTGAGACTGCAGCACCGCCGCACCGACGGCTTTTCAGCCACCAATCCGCGGGTGCAGTTCGGCAACTACAACGCCGACGACGATGGCTTCGACCAGACCAGCATCAACGGCCGGCTGGGCATGCGCCTGGGCGACTGGCGCGCCGAAGCCACGCTGCTCAAGGCTACAGGCACCAGCCACTACGACGACGGTCCGGGTGCAGACACGCGCGCTGCATTGCGCACCGAGGTGCTGTCGGCACAGGTCTCCGGCCCCGTGGCGGACTCTTGGCGGACGGCCATCACCTTGGCACGTTCGCGCGATGACTTCGATACGCTGGCGAGCGCGTCGGCCTTCACCACGCTGGGCACCATCGCCACCACGCAGCAGCAGTTGACCTGGTTGAACCAGATCGGCACCCCGCTGGGCACTGCCCTCGTGCTGGTCGAACGGGTGGTTCAAGAAGTGGAGCGGCCGGGCGCGCCCTTCGCCGTCAGCGAACGCACGGTCACCGGATTGGCCCTGGGCTTGAATGGCGAAGCCGGGGCCCATGGATGGCAGGCCAATGTACGGCGCGACCGCAATTCGCAATTCGGCGGTCAGACCACCGGCTCGCTGAGCTACGGCTACGCGCTGGCACCGGGCCTTCGCGCGACAGCATCCGTCGGCACCAGCTTCGTGGCCCCCAGTTTCAACCAGTTGTACTTCCCGGGCTTCGGCAACCCCAACCTGCTGCCTGAAGAGGGCCGCCAGCGTGAGCTGGGCCTGGTGTGGCGCAATGGGCCGGTCACCAGCCGCGTCGTGTACTTCGACAACCGCATTCGCGGCTACATCAGCAGCGGGCCGCTGCCCACCAACATCCCGCGCGTCAAGGTTGACGGAATCAGCGCGAGCGTGGACGCCGTGCTGGGCGCCTGGACGCTGGCTGGCAGCATCGATAGCCTGCAACCCCTCAACGACACCACGGGCACGGCGAATTTCGGCCGCATCCTGCCGCGCCGCGTCCAGGACGCCGGCCGCCTGGCCGTGGATTGGCGTGGTGGCTCCTTGACGCTGGGCGGCAGCGTGCAGGCGTTTGGCGAACGTTTCGACAACGCCAGCAACAGCATCCGGCTTGGCGGCTTCTCCACGCTGGATTTGCGCGCCCAATGGATGCTGTCGCGCGACTGGACCCTGGCCGCCAAGCTGAGCAACGCACTGGGCAAAACCTACGAAACCGTGTTCGGCTACAACCAGCCGGGACGAGAGGCTTACCTAACGGTGCGCTGGACACCGCGCTGAACCCGCAAAGGCGTGGCCGCGACATGACCGCCGCCCTGCTGATCGCCGCCCCGGCCTCGGGCCAGGGCAAGACCACGGTCGCATCGGCCTTGGCGCGGCTGCACGCGCGGCAAGGCCGGCGCGTGCGCTGCTTCAAGTGTGGGCCGGACTTTCTGGACCCGCTGTGGCTGCAGGCGGCCAGCGGCCACGCGGTCGATTCGCTGGACCTGTGGATCAACGGCGAGGCCGATTGCGCAGAGCGGCTGGCCCATGCGGCAGACAGTGCCGACCTGGTGATTGTCGAAGGCGTGATGGGCTTGTTCGACGGCGAGCCCAGCGCCGCCGACCTGGCGCAGCGCTTCGGCCTGCCGGTGCTGGCCGTCATCGATGCCAGCGCCATGGCCGGCACCTTTGCGGCCGTAGCCCACGGCCTGCAAACCTGGCAGCCCGGCCTGCGCTGGGCGGGCGTGCTGGCCAACCGCGTGGGCAGCGCGCGCCATGCCGACATGCTGCGCGGCGCGCTGCGTGAGCCGGCGCACTGGCTGGGTCACCTGCCCCGGCAAGACGCCCTGCACCTGCCCGAGCGGCACTTGGGCCTGACGATGCCGCACGAATCGGCCGATGCGCTGGCGCGGCTGGACGTGGCGGCCGATGCCCTGGCCGTCACACCGCTGGGCCAGCGATCCTTGGGCGACTGGCCCCAGTGGGTGCCACCTGCGCCCGTCGCTGCGCCGCCACTGCTGCCCTTGCTGCGGGGTCGGCGCATTGCAGTGGCGCGCGATGCGGCCTTTGCTTTCATCTACCCGGCCAACGTGGCGCTGCTGCAAGCGTTGGGCGCTGAGCTGGTGTTTTTCTCGCCGCTGGCCGGCGACCCCTTGCCTGCTTGCACCGCGCTGTGGCTGCCCGGCGGCTACCCCGAGCTGCATGCCGAAGTCTTGTCAGCCTGCCACTCTCTGCGAGTCCAGGTGGCCGCTCACCTGCAGGCCGGTCGGCCGCTGTGGGCAGAGTGCGGCGGCATGATGGCTTTGGCCGACACGCTGGTGGACGCGCAGGGCCGTTCGCATGCGATGTGGGGGCTGCTGCCAGGTACCGCGGTGCTGGGCAAACGGCTGGCCGCGCTGGGACCACACCAGCTGGCCCTGGGCCCACGCGCAGGGGCCGTGTTGCGTGGGCACAGCTTCCACTGGTCCCGTTTCGACACCACCTTGGTGCCTGCGCTGACCACGCGGCCGGCACACGACGCGCTGGGCAAGGGCGAGCCGGTGTACGAACGCGGCAGTCTGCGCGCGAGCTGGTTCCACCCCTGGTTCGCGTCGTCACCCGAACTGGCGGCGCGGCTGTTCAGCCCGGCGCGCTTGGGCGCCTGATCGATGGATCGCCCAGACCCCTGCCATGTCAAGCCCTCAACATGAACTCATCCTCGGCGGCGCCAAGAGCGGCAAGTCGCGCACCGCCGAGCTGCGCGCAGCCCGCTGGTTGGCCGAGGGTGCGGGTCGCAGCGCCACCTTGGTGGCCACCGCGCTGGCGGCCGATGACGAGATGGCCGCTTGCATCGCACGCCACCGCACCGACCGCGCCGCGCGCGTGCCCGCCCTGCACACCGTGGAAGCGCCGCACAGCATCGGCGCCACGTTGCGCGCACAGGCCCAGACCGAGCGCCTGCTGGTGGTGGACTGCCTGACCCTGTGGCTCACCCAATGCCTGATGCCGCCCGACAGCGGCCCCGCGCCACGTCCCTGGGCCGAGGAACGCGACGAACTGCTGGCCGCACTGCAGGACAGCTCCTCGCCCATCGTCCTGGTCTCCAACGAAATCAGCCTGGGGGTGATGCCGATGTCGCGTGAGGCGCGTGCTTTCATCACCACGCTGGGCCTGCTGCACCAGGCCGTGGCGGCGCATTGCGCTCGCGTCACGCTGATGGTGGGCGGTTGCGAAATGCACGTGAAGGATCTTTCATGACCCCGCGCACGATTCCGCGCAGCGGCCGGTTCGCCGGCCTGGCATCGGCACTGACCTTGACGTTGGCGGCTGTGTTGGCCTCGTTCGGCCTGGCCCCAGAAGCAGCCGCGCAAGTCATCACCCAAGCGCTGACCGTGCGCGACGACCGCGGCACCGAGCACCGCATCGACAAGCCGCCGCAGCGCATCGTCAGCCTGCTGCCCTCGCTCACCGAAACCGCCTGGGTGCTGGGCGTGGGCCGGCGGTTGGTGGGGGTGGACCGCTACTCCAACTGGCCCGCCGACATCGCGCACCTGCCGCGCCTGGGCGGCATGGACGACGCGCAAATCGAGACCATCGCTACGCTCAAGCCCGACGTGATCCTGGCCTCCACCTCGTCGCGCGCGGTCGACCGGCTCGAAGCGCTGGGCTTGACCGTGCTGCGGCTGAAGTCCGAGACCCATGCCGACGTGCGCCGCACCCTGAACCTCGTGGCGCTGCTGCTGGGCACGCCCGACGAAGGCCCGCGCGCGTGGGCGCGGCTCGAACGTGAAATCGCTGCAGCCGCTGCCCGCGTGCCGGCGTCGGTGCGCGGGCAGCGCGTGTACTTCGAGATCGGCGGCGGGCCGTATGCGGCCGGCACCTCGTCCTTCATCGGCGAAACACTCAGCCTGCTCGGCATGGGCAACATCGTGCCGCCGCACATGGGCCCCTTCCCGAAGCTGAACCCTGAGTACGTGGTGCGCGCCAAGCCCGACATCCTCATGGGTGTCCAGCGCGAACAGGCCGGCGTACTGGCGCGGCCCGGCTGGGGCACGCTCAGCGCCGTGCGCGAGCAGCGGCTATGCGGCTTTGCCACGCCGCAGTACGAGATGTTGATCCGGCCTGGACCGCGCCTGGGTGAAGCCGCTGGCCTGCTGGCCGATTGCTTGACACGCCTGGCACAGCCGGCACCCCGATGAACACGCACGCTTCGGTTGACGCGCCCGCGGCCGTGGCCCGCAGCGGCGCCACAGACGCCAGTGCGCGGCGGCGGCTGGCGCTGTGGGTGTTGGCGGCTTTGGTTGCGGGCGTGGCAGCCGGGCTGGCCACCGGCTCGGCAGGTTTTTCACCACGCGCGTTCTGGGCTGACCTGAACGGCGACGACGCAGCGCTGCTCATCGGCCAGATCCGCGCGCCGCGCACGCTGGGCGCGGTGCTGGTGGGCGCGCTGCTGGGGCTGGCCGGCGCCATCGCGCAAGGCGTGTTCCGCAACCCGCTGGCCGATCCGTTCCTGCTGGGCAGCGCAGCGGGTGCCGGGCTGGGCGTAGTGCTGGTGCTGGCCGGCGCGGCGCTGGGCGGTGCCGGCATCAGCCTGGCCACCATCGCCTGGATCGAACGGGTGGGTCTGGTGGCCGCGGCGTTCTGTGGTGCGCTGACGGGCGTGTCACTCACACTGATGCTGGCGCGCGGGGCCGTGCACACCCTGCGCCTGCTGCTTGCCGGCGTGGTAATCGGCGTGCTGCTGGGTGCGGTGAGCGACCTGGTCACCGTGGCCTCGCCCGATGCGCTGCGCGGCAAGCAGGCTTTCATGCTGGGCAGCACCAGCTTCCTGGGCTGGAGCGCACTGGCCTTGATGGCCGCAGGGCTGGCGCTGTTGACCGCGCTGGCGCGCCGCCATGCCCGCGCGCTGGATGCGCTGACGCTGGGCGAAGACAGCGCCGTGACGCTGGGGTTGGACCTGGGCCGTGTGCGGCTCGCGCTCGTGGCAATGCTCAGCCTGGCCACGGCGCTGGCCGTGTCGCAGGCGGGCCTGGTGGCCTTCGTGGGCCTGGTGGCGCCTCACCTGGTGCGCCGCCACGCGCCAGGCCCGCATGGCTGGCTGCTGCTGGCCAGCGCCGGCATGGGCGCGGCGCTGCTGTTGTGGGCCGACGTGGTGTCCCGCGCAGTGATCGCGCCACAGGAGCTGCCGGTGGGCGTGGTTACCGCTGTGCTGGGCGGCGGCTACCTGGTCTGGCTGCTCAAGCAGCGCACAGCCTCATGAACATCACCATGCAAACCAGGGGCGTGCATGTGCGGCTGGGCGGCCGCGACGTGCTGCAGGACATCACGTTGGACCTGGGGCCTGGCTGGACCGCACTGGTGGGCCCCAACGGTGCTGGCAAATCCACGCTGCTGCGCGCACTGGCCGGCCTGCAACCCCTGGCGGCGGGTTCGGTGACCCTGCTGCCGAACGGCATGCAAGGCGATGGTGACAACGGTGCGGTCGACGACCGATCCCTGCCCGTCCACAGCACGGCGCCAGCCGTGAACGTCCACAGCACGGTGCCCGCCGTGCGGGCCCGGCACCTGGCCTGGCTTGCCCAACAGGGCGACATCACCGGTGAGCTGACGGTGCGCGAGACCGTCGAACTCGGCCGCATCGCGCGCCTGGGACTGATCGGCACACCCGGCGCCGCCGACAGAACTGCCGTGGACGACGCCATGGCGCTCACCGAATGCGCGCCGTGGCAGCACCGCCGTCTGCATGAACTCTCTGGCGGCGAGCGCCAGCGTGTGCTGCTGGCCCGCGTGCTGGCCACGCAGGCGCCGCTGCTGCTGCTGGACGAACCCACCACCCACCTGGACGCACCCCACCAGGTGGCGCTGGCGCGCCTGTTTCGCCGCCTGACCCGGCCCGGGCCGCAGGCGCGCGCGGTGCTCAGCGTGCTGCACGACCTGCCCATCGCGCTGCAGGCAGACCGGCTGCTGGTGCTCGACGCGGGCCGCCTGCAGGCCGACGGGCCGCCTGCCGACCCGGCTGTGCAGTCGGCGCTGGTGCGGGTGTTCGGTGGCGCCATCCGCATCGGCGCCGACGCCGCCGGCCGCCCGAGCGTGGCGTTGGCGCTCGACGCCGATTGACAACCATCAACCCACTCCGAGACACGCCATGGACATCGTCGCCCCACCCACCGCCACCAGCCCCAAGGCCGAGGGCGAACGCCGCGGGCTGGTCATCGTGCACACCGGCCACGGCAAGGGCAAGAGCACGGCAGCCTTCGGCCTGGCGCTGCGCGCCCACGGCCGAGGCAAGGCGGTGCAGATCTACCAGTTCATGAAAGTGCCGTCGGCGCGCTTTGGTGAGCACCGGATGTTCGAGCAACTCGGCGTGCCCATCGTCGGCCTGGGCGATGGCTTCAGCTGGAAGAGCCGCGACCTGGAGCACAGCGCCCAACTGGCGCGCGAGGGCTGGGCGCAGGCCGAAGCCACCATCCGCGCCGGCGCGCATTTTTTGGTGGTGCTGGACGAGGTGATGTACCCGCTGCGCTACGGCTGGGTACCGCTGGAGCCGGTGCTGACCTGCCTGCGCGAACGCCCCCCCCATGTGCACGTCGTGCTCACCGGCCGTGATGCGCCGGCCGAGCTGGTGGAGGTGGCCGACACCGTGACCGAGATGACACTCGTCAAGCACCACTTCAAGGCCGGCGTGCCGGCACAGCGCGGCATCGAAGACTGAATCCACGACCAGACCTCTGCCCATGCCCATGCCCATGCCCATGCCGATCACCGAACTGATCGTCTGCACCACCTGCCGCCCGGCAGCGCAATCGCGCGAAGACCAGCCCGCTGGCGAAGCCCTGCTCGAAGCGCTGCAGATCGCGATGTTCGACGCCGACCCCGACGCGCCCGTCGTGCTTCGCGGCGTGGCCTGCATGAGCGGCTGCGGCCGGGCTTGCACCGTGGCGCTGCAGGCACCCGGCAAGCACAGCTACCTGTTCGGGGACCTGACACCCGACGCCGACACCGCTGGGCAGGTGCTGGCCTGCGCTCGCCTGCATGTGCGCAGTGCCGATGGCAATCTGCCCTGGAAGGAGCGCCCGGAGCGGCTGCGCAACGGCATCCTCGTCAAGCTGCCGCCTGGCTTGCCGCAGGGCGAGTGCAGCCGCTGAGAGCCATGCTGGTGGATGTCCCCAACGCCCCTGCCTGGGCTTTGCTGCCCACCGCCGTAGTGCTGGCCTGGGCGCTGGACGCGGCCTTCGGCGAACCGCCGAAGGCCCTGCACCCTGTCGCCTGGCTGGGCCGGGTGCTGGGACCGCTGGGTCGGATGCTGAGCCTCTGGCCGGCCGCTCCGGCGTTCATGGGCGGCGCCTTGGCCTGGTGTGCGCTGGCCGCTATGCTGGCCTGGCTGAGCCTGTGGGGGCAGCAAGCGTTGTCCACCTGGCCTACAGGCGGCGGCTGGGTGTCGGCCGGCGTGCTGGCCCTGCTGCTCAAGCCGTGCTTTGCGTGGCGCATGCTGCACGATGAAGTCCAGGCCGTGGAGCAGGCGTTGGCCACGTCGCTGGCCGCAGGCCGTGAACGCATCGCCCGCCTCGCCAGTCGCGACGTCAGCGCGCTGGACGCTGGCGAGGTGCGCGAAACCGCCATCGAGACGCTGGCCGAGAACCTGAACGACTCGGTGGTGGCGCCGCTGTTCTGGTTTGCCGTGGCCGGCCTGCCGGGTGCGGTGGTCTACCGATTCGCCAACACCGCCGACGCGATGTGGGGTTACCGCGGCCGCTACGAATGGGCCGGCAAGTGGGCCGCGCGGGCCGACGACGTGCTGTCATGGCTGCCCGCGCGGCTGACCGCCCTGTTGTTGACACCGTGGCGGCGCGGCACGGGCCCGCAAACGCTTCGCGCGCTGCGCGCCGAGGCCGCAAGAACGCCCTCGCCCAATGGGGGCTGGGCCATGGGTGCCATGGCGTTGCGGCTGGGCGTGCGGCTGCGCAAGCCCGGCGTCTACACGCTCAACGGTGCAGCACCCGGGCCCACCGTGGCCGACATGCAATGCGCACTGCAGGCGGCGCGCCTGGCCGCGTGGGCCGCTGCTGGGCTGGCACTGGGGGTCACGGTGTGCACGCGCTGGAACGGTGCGCCGGTGTGATGCCGATGCCCGCGACGACAGTCGTACCGCCAAGCGCGCATCGCCCGCACGGCGGCCCCGATGCGCAGGGCCCCGTGCGCTGGGACTTTTCCACCAACGCCAATGCCGCGGGTCCTTGCCCGATGGCGGCAGAAGCCCTGGCCCGGGCCGACGCCAGCCGTTACCCCGACCCCGGCTACCACGCCCTGCGCGAGCGACTGGCAGCCTGGCACGGCGTGCCGACGTGGCGCGTGCTGGTGGCGGCCAGCGCGAGTGAGTTCATCCAGCGCCTCACCGCCGTTGGCGCGCGCCTGGCGCCGGGCCCGGTCGCCGTGCCCGCATTGGCCTACGGTGACTACGCAGCCGCTGCATCAGCCTGGGGCCGCGTCGTGCTGCAAGGCGACGCTGCCCAAGGTGCTCAATCCCTCACCTTGCGCTGGATTTGCAACCCCAGCAGCCCGATGGGCCAGAACGCGGCGCCACCGGTCGACCCCGGCGCCTGCCCCACTGTGCTGGATGCCGTGTACGCACCCCTGCGCCTGCAGGGCGACGACCCCTGGCAGCGCACTGCGCGCGACCAGGTCTTCGAGCTGCACAGCCCCAACAAGGCGCTGGGCCTGCCCGGCGTGCGCGGGGCCTACGCGATTGCGCCGCTGCACGCCGCCTGGCCGGTGGCGGCCTGGTGTGATGCCCTGCACGCCGCGCAACCCTCGTGGCCGCTGGGTGCCCACGCAGTGGCCTTGCTGAACTGCTGGACCGGGCGCGCCACCCAGGTATGGCTGCAGGACTCGCTCCACACCTTGCGCGGGTGGACCGGCGCCCTGCGCGAAGGGCTGGCCTCCCTGGGGCTGCACCCCGGCCCCAGCGTGACGCCCTTCCTGTGCGCACGCCGCCCGGCTGCCGCCGACGCCGCAACGCTGCGAACACGAGGCCTTGCTGTGCGCGACACCGCCTCGTTTGGCCTGCCCGGCCACATGCGTGTGTCGGCACAGCCTCCTGAGGCCTTGGCCGCCTTGCTGACCACCTTGAAAGAACTGGAGCCCGCCCGTGATTCCCGACATCCCTGACCTGCACGACGATGCCCTGACCGCGACCTTGCGCCTCCGCATCGACGGCAAGACCAAGCCGCTGGGCGCCCTGGGCAGGCTGGAAGCCCTGGCCGTGCAGCTGGGTGGCATTTTGGGCACGGTCCAGCCGCAACTGCTGCAGCCCCAGCTGGTGGTGTTTGCCGGCGACCACGGCCTGGTGGCGCAGGGCGTGTCGGCCTACCCCAGCGACGTGACCTGGCAAATGGTGGAAAACTTCCTGGCCGGCGGCGCGGCCGTCAGCGTGCTGGCCCGCCAGCATGGGCTGGCGCTCACGGTGGTGGACGCCGGCGTGGCACACGACTTTGCACCACGCGCCGGCTTGCAGTTGCGCAAGATCGGCCCCGGCACGGCCGACGCCCTCGACGGCCCGGCCATGAGCACGGCGCAATGTGCCGCCGCGCTGCAAGCCGGTCGCGAGGTGGTGCAGGGCCTGCCCGGCAATGCGCTGCTGCTGGGCGAGATGGGCATCGGCAACACCTCGGCTGCGGCGCTGCTGCTGGCCCGCCTGGCCGATCTGCCGATCGAGCGCTGCACCGGGCGCGGCACCGGTCTGGACGATGCTGCACTGGAGCGCAAGACCGCGGTGCTGCGGCAGGTGTTGGAGCGCCACACGGACGCCACCACGCCCTTGTCGGCCCTGGCCGCCTTCGGTGGCTTCGAGATCGCCATGCTGTGCGGCGCGGTGCTGCAAGCCGCGTTGGAGCGCCGCGTGATCATGGTCGACGGCTTCATCACCGGCAGTGCGGTGCTGGTGGCCGCGCGGCTGCAGCCGGCCGTGCTGCAGCGCTGCGTGTTCGCGCATCGCTCGGAAGAGGCGGGGCACACCTTAATGCTGCAAGCGCTGGGGGCCACACCGCTGCTCGACCTAGGGCTGCGTCTGGGCGAAGGTTCGGGCGCCGCGCTCGCCTGGCCGCTGCTGGAATCGGCCTGCCGCATCATGAATGACATGGCCAGCTTCGAATCGGCTGGCGTCAGCCAGCAGACCACGCCACCGTGACACACCCAGTGAAGCACGAGCTGCGGCTGTTCTTCGTCGCCCTGCAGTTCCTCACCCGCGTGCCGGTGCCGAATTGGGTGGGCTTCGAGCCGGCTTGGCTGCAAACTTGCCTGCGCCATTTCCCGCTGGTCGGTGCGTGCATCGGTGCCTGGGCCGCCGTGGTGCTGTGGGCAGCACTGCAACTGTGGCCCCCGGCGGTGGCCGCCGTTGTCAGTACCGTGGCCACGCTGTGGTTGACCGGCGCCTTCCATGAGGACGGCCTGGCCGACACCTTCGACGCCCTGGGCGGCACGGTGAGCCGTGAACGCGCGCTGGAGATCATGAAGGACTCGCGCATTGGCAGCTATGGTGCGGCAGCGCTGGTCCTGATGCTGCTGCTCAAGGTGAGTGTGCTGGCCGCGCTGGTGGTCTCAGTCGGTGCACTGCAAGCCGGTGTGGCGCTGGTGTGGGCGCACGCGGTATCGCGCGCGGCGCCCGTGTGGCTGGTGGCCACGCTGCGCTATGCGGGCGATGCCGAACATGCCAAGGCCAAGCCGCTGGCGACGCAGATCACGCGCGCCGGGACGGCCGTGGCCGGGATCTGGGTGTTGCTGGCGAGTGCGGCGGCTGTCGCCCTGATGCTCCTGGGTTCGCCGGACGCTCGACCCGCCGTCGCGGTACCACTGGCACTGCTGGCCGTGGTGCTGACGACCTTGATGTGTGCGCGCTGGCTGCGCCGCCGCCTGGGCGGCTTCACCGGCGACACGTTGGGCGCGACGCAGCAACTGGCTGAAGCAGCGGCCCTGTTGGCGTGGCTGGCCAGCCTCGGCGCGGCGCAGCCATGAGCCAAGCAGCCCATACGCAGGGTCAGACCGAACTCTGGGCTTGGCGCCACCCAGGCCCACAAGGCGCTGCCGGCCGATGCATCGGCCGCACCGACCTGCCCGTTAACCCGCGCCGCGCCAAGCGGCTTGCCCACCGCATCCGCCAAACCGCGAGGCGGCACGGCCTGCCACGTCGGGTTTGCACGTCGCACCTACAGCGAGCTGCCGATGTGGGGCGCTGGCTGCGGCGCTGGGGTTGGCAGCACCATGTGGACCCGGCGCTCGCAGAGATGGACTTCGGTGCTTGGGACGGGTTGGCGTGGCCTGCGATCGAGCATCAAGAGGTTGATGCCTGGTGCGCAGATTTTCTGCACCACGCGCCCGGCGGCGGCGAGTGTCTGCGCGCGCTGTTCGAACGGGTGCAGCTTTCTGTGACAAGCCTGCGCGCCGACACGGTGCCGGGCCCCTGGCTGATCGTGTCGCACGGCGGCTGGATGCTGGCCTTCGGCTGGCTAGCGAGTGGCCGACCGTGGCCCACTCGGGCAGACCAGTGGCCTCCCGCACCCGGTTACGGTGCCTGTCAGCGGTTTCAGCTTGTTGCTGGCGCGAACTTCAATGAGGTTCGGGCATGACCCGCACCTCGAACAGACAAACCCGAAGCCTGATGGTCTGGGGCACCAGCAGCGGTGCCGGCAAGAGCCTGTTGACCACCGCGCTGTGCCGCTGGGCCGCCCAGCGCGGCATCGACGTGGCGCCGTTCAAAGCCCAGAACATGAGCAACAACGCCCGCGTGGTGCCCGGCCTGGAAGGTGCGGCCGAGGGCTGGGGCGAAATCGGTGCAGCCCAATACTTCCAGGCGCTGGCTGCGCGCGTACAGCCGCATGTGGACATGAACCCGGTGCTGCTCAAGCCCGAGGGGGATACCGCCAGCCAGGTGGTGCTGCATGGCCTGGCCGATGCCGGGTTGTCCAAATTGCCATGGCGCGAGCGCAGCGCCGTGCTGGCTGAGGCTGCCCGCGAAAGCTTTCTGCGCCTGCATGCACGCCATGAACTGCTGGTGATCGAGGGTGCAGGCTCCCCAGCCGAGACCAACCTGGCGCCGCAGGACTACGTGAACCTGGGCACCGCCCGCTGGGCGCGCGACGCAGGGCCCTGGGCCAGCCTGCTGGTCACCGACATCGACCGTGGCGGTGCGTTTGCCCACCTCTTCGGCACCTGGGCCCTGCTGCCCGAGGACCTGCGGTCGGGCCTGGCCGGTTTCGTGTTGAACAAATTTCGCGGTGATGCCGCTTTGCTGGCGCCCGGCCCGGCCCAGCTGCAGGCGCGCACCGGCGTGCCGACGGTGGCCGTGCTGCCGATGTGGCGCGAGCATGGCCTGCCCGAGGAAGATGGCGTGTTCGACGCCACCGCGGCACGCTTCGAGCCCGACGCCCCCGGTCTGCGCGTGGCCGTGGTGGCCTACCCGCGCATCAGCAACCTCGACGAGTTCCAGCCGCTGCGGCAAGTGCCAGGACTGCGGCTGACCTGGGCACGCCATGCGCAGATGCTGGCCGGGGCCGACTGGATCATCCTGCCCGGCTCCAAGCAGGTCAGCAGCGACCTGCGCTGGCTGCGTGAACATGGCATGGACATGGCCATTCACCGCCATGCAGCGGCAGGCAAACCGGTGCTCGGCGTGTGTGGCGGCTTGCAGATGCTGGGCCACGGCCTGAACGACCCTCACGGCTTTGACGGTGAGCCTGGCCATACCACCGGCCTGGGTCTGTTGCCCTTGAGCACGCACTACGCCAGCCACAAGCGTGTGATCCCCGTGCAGGCACGGTTTGCGGACACGGCCGCGCCCTGGGCAGCGTTGGAAGGCATCACCGCCGCGGCCTACGAGATCCGCACCGGTGTCACGGAGCCACTGTCCGGCACGGCTGCGCGCGCGGTGTTGCGCGACGGTGCGGGCGAGGCCATCGGTTGGCAGGCCTGCTCGGTCCTGGGCGTGTACGCACATGGCTTGTTCGAAGCGCCAGACGTGCTGCGCGCCTTGTTCGACACCGAGCGCTCTCTCGATGCGAATCTGGACCGCCTGGCAGGCTGGCTCGACGAACATTTCGAGCCTCGCGTCCTTGACCGACTCCTGCGGGGCTGATTGTCGGCATCAGTCCTGCGCTACTTCGTCGAATTTCTACCCCCAAATCACGTCCTGCTAAAAATACTTCACAGGACGCGAGCGGGTGTTCAGCGAGGCTATCTCGACAGACAAATGGAACGTGGACCCCGGCATGCCGGGCTGACTGTCGGCTATCTGGCCACAAGACGATCGTCAGCTTGTGGCCGAAGGCGGGTACCCGCGAACGGCAGCTTGCAGTCGTGATCAACTGCATGAGATCGCAAACGCTCGGGCCGCTGGGAGGTTCAGCGAACCACCCGCACCCGCGGACATGACAGTTGCCCCAGCGCTGCCAGTTCGATTCGGCGCAGCAGGGGCTGATCGGGCGCCCAAGACCCACCGCGGGCGATGAAGCGGCTGGCTGCATCGACGATGGGACCCCCGAGTCCCGACGCTGGTCCCGCATGTGTGAACGGGTCGTCCACGCGGGCGAATTGCGGGGATGTGAAGCGCTCGACATCCAGGAAACCGTCAGCATCGATGTCGAGGATTGAGAAGGTGCAGTGCACCATGCGCGATGGCTCTCCGCCCACCACTTCAACAGCGACGCTGGCCCGACGGATGCGTTGTCCGGCAAAGCCGGGAATGCGAGTGCGGGCTTCCTGCCGCAGCATCCGCGTGAAGGCAGCGTTAGCCAACGCGCACCGCATGTTGTCGGCAGAGAGTAGAAATAACTTCGACGACAAGCCCATAGGGTCACTTCTCCAGTCAGCTGCGGGCCGGCGGGCGGTCGCGCCGATCCCACAGACTGCCCTGCCCGTTTGAAACGCGGCCCTCCGTGCGGCAAGCCGGGCAAGCCCACACGATGACGTCGTCATGGGCGTGCGTCGCCTTGACCCCGGTCTTTCTGCACTTGAAGCATCTTGCCGCGGGCAAGGCGTTTGGCGCGGTGTCAGACGCACGGGCGACCACATCGACATGGAACTGCGCCATGGCGCGAGCCGGGCCCTTGACAGGACCGATCGCGCCGGATCTGCCGAGGAAGTGGGTCAGATCGGTGATGTACATCGGAGGTCGGCGAGGTGACTGCCGGGACTTAAGCGTCGGCGCGTGAGGTCATCCGTTGTCGCGTTGGCGCCAAGTAGGTCGCGACCTATCGGATGCCCTCTGGAGAACCACTAACCACAGCTGGCCCTCGAGGTGCTCGCGGTGCAGTTAGGCTTCGCTCTCGGCATCCCGGCCCCGTGACCACGAATTCAGGCGCTGGAGCAGCTGTGCCGCTACATCACGCGCCCGGCGCTGGCCAACGAACGCGTGCAAACCAACGCCGCCGGGCAAGTGGTGCTCAAGCTCAAGACGCCCTGGCGTGACGGCACCACGCACCTGGTGATGTCGCCGCTGGAGTTCATGCAGCGGCTGGCTGCGCTGGTGCCACGCCCCAGACTGCACCTGATCCGTTTGGTGTCCGCGTAACTTCGCTGCGCGAAGTGAGCGGACCCCCGCTGCGCGAACCACGGCGTTCTCGCACCGAACGCCAAGCTGCGCGCGCAGGTGGTGCCGCAGGTGGTGCCGCAAGAGCCCGAGCTGCCCGCGCAGGCTGCACCGCCGGCCGAGTGCGAGGCGACGTGCGCAAATCACCGCTCAGCGCGGTCGAGCTGGGCCAAGCTGCTCAAGCGGGTGTTCGAGATCGACCTGGAACACTGCCCGAACTGCGGTGGCCAGCTGAAGATCATTGCGGCGATCCTGGAGCAGCCGGTGATCGAGAAGATCCTCACGCACCTGGGTCTGCAGGCCCGTGCGCCGCCACGCGCGCCAGCCCGTCGGTCGCAACTGCAAGCGGCCTGAGATCCTCCAGCAACACGTTTCAGGCGACCCGGTGCCCAGGGCCGCGGGGATCGGCTGCGCCGGAGCTTCTCAGAGCCGAGGTTTGGCGCCCGATCGGAGGGGAAAACCCGGAGGTGGCCGCCATGAATGAAGCATTTCGGAGCTGCGGTCGACCCTCAACGGGTTGCAGCCGGCCCCAAGGCCTGCATCAGTGGGTGTCGAGCGCCTTGCCGGGGGCACTCGGGAGGGAAAAAGGGTGTTTGAAAACCCTATCCTCCCTGAGGTTGGCGGGGCCAGGGCCGGGCCATTCACCAAGCCGCACCAATCACTCGCCGGGCTTGTCAGCAGTTGCCATTATGCACGCGACGCGTTATTATTGTGCCCCGTGCCTATCAAGAGCTTCAAGTGCAGCAATACCCAGGCCCTCTTCGAGGGGAAGCGAGTGAGGCGCTGGGTGAACATCGAGCGGCCTGCCCTGCGGAAGCTGGCGCAGCTGGACTGGTCGGCGGTCCTTGACGATCTGAAAATTCCGCCAGGCAATGCGCTCGAAGCCTTGAAGGGCGATCGGGCGGGCCAGCACAGCATCCGCATCAACAGGCAGTGGCGGGTCTGTTTCGTTTGGACGACCGATGGCGCTGCCAACGTCGAGATCGTCGACTATCACTGAAAGGCTGAAACATGCGCACCGTTCCACCCGTCTCCCCCGGCGAGATGCTCGACGAAGAGTTTTTGAAGCCACTCGGGCTGACGAAGTACCGCTTGGCGAAGGACATTGGTGTGCCTGCGCAGAGGATCGGGGAAATCGTTTCTGGCAAGCGTGCAGTCACGGCGGATACCGATCTCAGGCTGTGCCGCTACTTCGGCCTGACTGACGGATGGTGGCTGCGTGGGCAAGTGGCGTACGACACCGCCATTGCCAAGGAATTGCTCGGCGAGGAACTGGCCGGTATCCAAAGATGCCCGCTGCTGGCGGCGTAAGAAGAATACAAACCCAACGCCTCACCACGGTACCAACCCCGACCTGCGAACCGCCTCGACTCTTCTCATTGCCCTTGCCCTTGAAACCGCCGCGACGACGGGATGTTCGAGCGCGCTCAGGTACACCCAGGTCCAAGGGACTCAATTCGACAAGTGCGAGAGACTCACGAGTTCAGAAGATCGACGCCGATGCAAGGTTGAGACGCACCCCGATCACGACAAGTACCAGAAGGATCAAGCAAAAGCCAAAGGCTGAAATCCGCCGGTTCACTTGTCCAGGAATCAGCCGAGACAGGTGCATCGTCAGTTCAGCATGAAGGCGCAGCTGGCTGCGTCCGCGCTATGCCGGCCACCGCGCCGCCGGTGAACGCCGCTCAACCCACCTGCCGCAACCCCACCAACCGGCCAAGATGAATGTCGTTTTACCGGCCATCCTGATTGACGCTGTCCAGTTCTCGCACCCAACGCCAAGCTGCGCGCGCTGGTGGTGCCGCAGGTGGTGCCGCAAGAGCCCGAACCACCCGCGCAGGCCGCACCGCCGGCCGAGTGCGAGGCGACCTGTGCGCACCACCGTCCGGTTCGGCTGAGCTGGGCCAAGCTGC
>ENA-ORBV01007155-ORBV01007155.1-microbial-mat-metagenome-genome-assembly--contig:-NODE-7155-length-19263-cov-13.445637_pt1 | contig 19263 bp, 16 predicted proteins | sample MGYA00237777_ERZ505514 | MGnify/ENA primary metagenome ERZ505514 (study PRJEB26160, sample SAMN06269048) | microbial mat metagenome | isolation source: Oligotrophic lake microbial mat | place... | reverse complement strand
CTTCCCTTCCCCCCTCCCCCATGCCCCAAGAAACCAAATCCTCTCCCGGCGCACCCATCAACGGAGTCGCCGCGCCCGCGCCGGCCTCGCTCTCCGTTGCCGGCCTCGCCGCCGACCTCGCGAGCGACCCCGCCGCCGCGCTCGATATCCTCGAAAAGGCCTTCGACTATCGCGGCGATGTCACCATCACCCGCACCGACGGCCGCACGCTCACCGGCTATCTCTTCGACCGCCGCCGCGGCACATCCCTCACCGATTCCTACATCCGCCTCATGCCCCCGCCCGCCGGTGGGGGGGCCGGCGCGAAGGACGGCGAGAACGACAAGATCAAAGTCCCCTACAGCGACATCCGCCACATCACCTTCTCCGACCGCGACCCGTCATCGGGTAAATCCTTCGAGACCTGGGTGAAGAAGTACGTCGAGAAGAAACTCAAAGGCGAGAAGGCCAGCATCGAAGCCGAAGCGCTCGACTGAGCATCCGCTCCTGATTTGGCCATGTGGCCATTTGCCATTTGGAAACTTGGTTCCCATGCCCACCTACGTCTACGAACTCCTCGATAAAAAAGGCGAGCCCACCGGCGAGTCCTTCGAGATCGTCCAGCCCATGAAGGACGATGCCCTGACCGCGCACCCCGAGACCGGCAAGCCCTGCCGGCGCGCCATCGTCGCACCCGCCATCGCCAGCAGCATGTCGCCGCTGAAGACCAAGGGCACGCTCTCCAACAAGAACCTCGAGCGCATGGGCTTCACCAAGTACGAGCGCAAGGGCAAGGGCTACATGGAGCGTACCGCCGGTAGCGGCGGCCCTCGCTCCATCTCCGCCGACGAGTGAGCGGTCGCGAGGCTACTCGCCCACCACCTGCTCGCGCATCGCCTTTCCCATCCGCTCCGCCGCATCGATGAACGGCGCGCGTGCGGCCGCGGGCGCGACCCGCTCCACCGTCTCGCGCCACAGCGCCAGCCACCGCTCAAAGTGCCGGCCCGTGAGGCCCTCGATCTTCATGTGCGCCATGATCGGCCGCCCGCTGTACCGCCCTGTCCGCAGCACCATCGACGACCAGAAGTCGTACATCTTCGCCAGGTGCCTGGGCCAGTCCTGCACATGCGCACCAAACACCGGCCCCAGCAGGTCATCGGTGCGCACGCGCTCATAGAACGAGTCCACCAGCCGCCGGATCAGCGCCTCATCTTGTGACAAGCCCCCCTCTGTCATGCTTCGCATGACATCTCCCCCGTCGGGACCGGGGGAGAGGGCACCCCTCGTCAGCGGCAACTCTCGGTCTGCGTCCATTTCTCATCCTACGCGCCAGTGCCTATCGCCTGATTCCCAATGCCTATGGCCTGCTTCCCGCCCCGCTTCTTGTCTTCCTCCCTTTGTCCCTCGATCCCTCGGTCCCTTCCACTTCCCCTCACACCATCCGCGTCACACTCACCGCCGCGTACAGCCCCGCCACCCGCTCCCGAGCCATCACCATCGCCGGATACTTCGGGTTCAGCGGCTGCAAGCGGATCATCGCTCCGCACAGTTCCGACTCGCCCTCGATCCCTTCATCCCTCGATCCCTTGATCCCCGCATCTTCGAAGAAGATGCGCTTGAACGTGCTCTGGTGGTCCGGCTCCAAGCGCACGAAGCAGTCCATCCCGTCCTTCAACTCCCGCGCCGGGCTGAACACCACGATGTCCCCCTCGCGATACTCCGGCATCATCGAGTCGCCCACGACCCTCGCCGCGAACGCGTCCGCATCGCGCACATCCGGCACCCGCACATACTCATCCGCCACCCGCGCCGGATACCCGAGGTCCGTGAAGTCGCACGGGTAGCCCGCGGCCACCGAGTTGATCAGCGGCACCTCCACCGCCAGGCAAATCGCGTCCAGCCCGTGCGGACCCGCGCTCGACGCGCTCGCCGGCCCCGTCTCCGGCTCGCCCGCGCACCGGTCGATCAGCGCCCGCAGCCGACCGCTCCGGTGCAGGCCATCGAGCCCGTCTCCACCCGCGCCGACCCGTGCCCCGGTCAGCATCTCCCGCAACTGCTCCGCCGCGGCACGCCTCCCCGCTTCCACCCTCGCCAGTTCGCGGCGCACCGGCCCGGGCGTGGCCTCCCATTGGGCCGCGAACACCAACTCGCCGCCGCTCAGACCGAGCGCCGTCTCGAGCCGCGCAAGCAGGGCGGCGTTCACCCCTGATCCGGGCTTGTGGCCGGTCTCGATCTGGGAGAGGTACGACTTGGCACAACCAACGATGTCTGCTAACTTCTGTAGTGTCAAGCCTTTGCGTATACGCCGTGTTCGCAGCGATGCACCCAACCCGGCTCCGGTTGGTTCGGCCACCACGAACTGAGCATCCCTCGACAGCACTTGGATAATCCTATCAAAATCCAATCAACACGCTTGTATGTTTGGTATATATGCGGTATTCTTGAGGTGTTGTTCGCCGATTGGTGAACACATCTCGCGACAAGGGGAGGGAACCAGATGCTCGCTCAACGCACAAACACAATCCGCACAACAATCCTAACCGATGCCAATCAACAAAGCAAGCGTTCTCTGTCTCTGACGGTTGAGCGCGATGCGCCGCCGAGCCGCAGCCGGTCCATCGCCCGCCTGGCACGTCGCGATGTTGACCGCCTGCTCTCCCTCGCCGAGTTCCTTCCCGTCAGCGATGGCCTCATCATCCGCGAGGTCGTCGGCTCGGGCCGCCCGGTTGCCTACGTCGCACGGCTCATCGGGCAATCGCGGCACCGCGTCCGCACCCGGATCAGCCGGCTCATCGCCCGCACCAACGACCCGGCCTTCCTCTATGTGCTCTCGCGCCGAGTGCGTTTCGATGCGCCGCAGGCCGGCGGTCCCGGTGCCTGGCGTACCGGCCCGCGCGTAGGTGGACGCGTCGACCAACCCGCGCGATGCGCCTGGCCCGAAGAATGGCCCGAGCCGCTCCGCGCTACAGCGCAACTCTGCGTGCTCGACGGCCTCTCGTGCCGGGCCGCGGCGGCGCAAACAGGAACATCCTACCACGTCTTCCGCCGCCACCTCAGCACGCTCCGCGAACTTGGCCATGTGTGGCGGAGTTCGTGGCGGGAGGATTGAGTGGTAGAGGCCCTGGCGCAAGCCCGGGCGTTCGTCTTGCTTTGGGGGGGAACATGAAATCAACACTCTCTGCGCGGACGCTCCGCGCGCTCGCCGTCTTCGGTCTGTCCGTCCCGCGCGCAAGATCATCGTTCGCGCTCGGCCCCGAGCCCGCGGCCAGGTCCGCCGCCGCCCGCTCACTCCGCGCACTGCGAAGCAACAACTGGGCGCGGGCCATCCTGCTAGCAGGTCCGAGTGGCGCGGGCAAGTCCACGGCCATGCGACTGGTTGCACGAGCGCTGCGGCGCGCGCGATCTACACGCAAGCCTTCCCGCATCGTCACCGTGAATCCCGGTGGGCTGCGCCGTGAATGCCGCCCGCCGATCGACCTGATCGGCGCGCCACTCGCGCAGGCCCTGGGCCTGCTCGCCCGCGCCGGTCTTTCAGATGCGACACTCCTGGCGCGCCCCGCCAAGCACCTCTCCGACGGCCAGCGATGGCGGCTCGCCCTCGCCCTGGCGCTCCAGCGCGCGGCCATTGCTCGCCCTCCCACCATCATCCTCGCCGACGAGTTCTGCACGGGCCTCGACCTGCCCACGGCGATCGGCGTTGCACATTGCGCCCTGACACGCTGCGCGAGTCGCAAGAACGTCGTGCTGCTCGCCGCAACCTCGCGCGAAGACCTCATCGACGCCGTTCGCTCGATGCCGACATGGCTTGTGATTGACATTGGTTCTGCCTGAAGCGTTCTCCGCCAGTGTTGCCGGTCTTCAAGTTCCGACTTCCGTCTTCCCACTTCCCACTTTCACGCCGCAATCCGCAATCCAACATGCTCCCCCAACCCACCATCTCCCCCGGCACAGCCGCCGATTACACCGCCCTCGCGCCGCTGCACTACCGCGCCGGCCCGCCCGCGACCTGCGCTCGTGTCCTGGTCGCGCACTGGCGCGACCACCTCGCCGGCATCCTCATCGTCTCCATGCCCACGCTCAACGCACGCTGGCGGCCGCTCCTGTGGCCCGGCGAGTTCGATTCGCCCGACCGGCGCGAGAACGCGCAGCGCATCAACTCCCAACTCCGCTGCATCTCCCGCGTCGTCATCGACCCGCGCTTCCGCGCCATGGGCTTCGCCACAGCCCTCATCCGCGCGTACCTCGCCTCGCCGCTCACGCCGCGCACCGAGGCCGTCGCCGCGATGGGCGCGGTCTCCGGCTTCTTCATCGCGGCGGGGATGCGCGAGGTTGTTCCGCCGCCCACCCTGCGCGATCGCGCCCTCCTCAGCGCCCTGCGAAAGGCAAACCTCCCGCCCTGGCGACTCATCGATCCGGCATTCATCACCGCATTGTCACCCACGCGCCGCGACCCGCTGGAACTCGCCCTGCGCCGCTGGGCAAACGATGCACGCTCAACCCGCGCCGGGGCGAGCGCACCGCTCCCGCGTCTCATTGATCTCGCCGCACGCGCTGTCGCCAGCCCGCTCGCAACGCGGGCATACGGGTTCGATTCCGGGAAGAACTCGGAGAAGAGGAACTCAGAGGGAGCAGAGCAAGCAGAGGGCAGCAGAGATCAACGGGAGCAATCAGACAGGTTCGCACCAATCGGCAAGCGCCCGTGACATCAATCCGGCACTTCCTCCGATCGGTTCTTCCACCAACTTCTTTCTCCCTCTGCTTCTTCTCTGCTCACTCTGCTCTCTCTGAGTTCCTTCCGAGCCGTCGCTGTTGACAAGTGAGCCACTTTAAGCAAGGGGGAAATCATGTCCGACAAGCCGAAACCCAAGTCACGCGCGCGTAAAGACAAGAGCAGCATCGCCGTGCCAGCCGACCCGCCCGCGCCGCCGCCCGCCCATTCTCCCGCGGAGCACGCCGACGCCGACACCACTCTCGCCGGCGCGGCCAAAGCCGTCTCCCGCATCCTCTGCTTCCCCCCCAAAACAGGCGCGCGCAAGTTTGCAAGAGCGACCAAAGTCCTCGCCGCGCCCGCCGCGCCACCCTTCCCCGCACCCGCCGACCCCGCAGCCCTCGCGGCGTTCCTCCGCACAACACTCGGCATCAGCGTCCCCGGCCCCACCGAAGCGCGCGACCACGGCCACACCTCCTCCCCCCTCGACTACCTCGCACACGCCTTCTTCGAGGGTCGCCGCTTCACCCATCCCGACCCGCTCCACGACTCCTACGCGCCGACCGACTGCGTTGTCTGGGCCAATCGCGGCGGCGGCAAGACCTTCCTCGGCGCTGTCGCCACCATGCTCGACCTCGTCTTCAAGCCCGGCATCCAGGTGCGCATCCTCGGCGGCTCGCTCGAGCAGAGCCGGCGCATGCAGGACCACCTGCACGCACTCTTCGCGCACCCTGCGCTCGCGCCTCTCGTCCGCCGCGGCCCCAACGCCACCGGCACCCGCCGCCTGCTGCTGACCAACGGCTCGCGCGCGGAAATCCTCGCCGCATCCGAGACCTCCGTCCGCGGCGTGCGCGTCCAGAAGGTCCGTTGCGATGAGGTTGATCTCTTCGACCCCGCGCTCTGGCGCGCGGTCCAACTCACCACCAGGTCCATCCCATGCCCCGGTCCGTGGGGCGCGACCGTCCGCGGCACCATCGAAGCCCTCTCCACCATGCACCGCCCCTTCGGCCTCATGTGGGACCTCACCCGCGCGGGGGCTCCCGCCTTCTCCGGCTCCTCCCCCAAGGGGGAGGTGGCGCCGAAGGCGACGGTGGGGGCTACTGCCTTTTCTACTCCGCCTTCTGTCTTACCTTCTCCTCCTTCCTCTTCTTCCGTCCCCTCTTCCCTTGCTCCCTCACCCCTCCTCCCTTCCCCTTCCTCCCGCCTCCTCTTCCGCTGGGGCATCATCGACGCCCTCGAGTTCTGTGGCCCCCAGCACCACTGCGACACCTGCAACCTCTTCGACGACTGTCGCGGCCGCGCGAAAGCCATCCCGCCAGAAGCATCCGGCCACATCCGCATCGCCGATGCCCGCGCCCAGAAGTCCCGCGTCGACATCGAGACCTGGCGCAGCGAGATGCTCTGCCTTGAGCCGCGGACGCACGACCTGGTCTATCCCGAGTTCGACCCGCGCATCCACATCTTCGGCCTCGCCAGCGATGATGCGACACTCGCGCCGTTCGCGCCCGCACCGAGCGGCCCCGTCGATGCCCTCGCGCCGGAGTTCCTTGTTACGCACAGGCCTTCCTCTTCTTCCTCCGGCTCCTCCCCCCAGGGGGAGGTGTCGCCGCAGGCGACGGTGGGGGCTCCCGTCTCTTCTACTCTCTCCTCCGCCTTCCCTTCTTCCTCTTCCGGCCCCCCGAAGTACTGGCTCGCCGGCATGGACTTCGGCTTCCGCGCCGACACCGCCATCCTCCTCGCCCGCATCGACGACTCCGGCACAATCTGGATCGAGCGCGAGAGCATCGCACGCCAGCGCATCCTCGGACGCCACATCGACACTCTCCTCGCGTGGCTCGCGCCCCTCGGCGGCCCGCGCGCCCTCCGCTTCCTCGCGGCGGACCCCGCCGGCAACGCCGACAACCAGCAGTCCGGGCGCGACAACATCGACCTCATCCGCGCATCGGGCCTCACCGTCCGCACCCGCGCCTCGACCATCGAGGCCGGCCTCAAACTCGTGCGCGCCCGGCTTGCTCCCGCCGCGGGCGGCCCGCCCCGCCTGCTGGTCCACGCCCGCTGCACCGGCCTGATCGACTGCCTCCGCCGCTACCACTACGAGGAGTCCGATGGCCGCTCGCTCATCCCTGCCAAGGGCGAGTTCGACCACGCGTGCGACGCCCTCCGCTACATGATCGCCATGCACGATGCGGGCCTGACCGGGACCAGGACGGGGAGGTGGTGAGAGTGGCAGAGGTGGTAGAGACGCCCGCCACCGAGAGGAGATATGCGCTCGGGTGTTGACATTCCCTGTATTGTACCTGTATCTTATGGGCATGGGCACGATACAGGAAGCGATGGGGGTGCTGGCCGCGGCGGAGGGATCGCTCCGCCATCTTATCGAGCAGGCGATGCGGGAGCAACGGTATTCAGACGTAGCCAAGGTCGCGGGCTTGGCTGACGGGGTTTCGCGGCTGCTCCAGGAACGACTGCTGGAAGTCGGAGAGGCGGAGGAAGAGCGCGAGTCGACGCCACGAGCAGCGGTCCTTTCGGCGAAAAAACGAGTGGACGGAAAATCGCGCAAAGAGGAATATCCGCACTTCGTGAGGGAGGGAGACAAGTTGGTGAAGATCGGATGGTCAAAGAAGAACAAGTCCTCCTACGAGCATAAAGCCCCGCGCGAAGCGGTGATCGCGTTTACGCGCCACCTCACGGGTTCAGTTCAAGACGGGAAGGTCTTCGTGATCGAAAACCTCCTGCCGGTGCCGGATGTCGGCAACGGCGGTGAACTCCCGGCCTACCAGGTCTATGTGACTCTGGCGTGGCTGCGGCAAGCCGGAGTGATCCAGAAGAAGGGCCGGGACGGGTATGTGCTGCGCCGGGGCGGTCTTGGCGATGGTGCGATTGACAAACTATGGACGTCATTGAGCGTTCGCGCGGCATAACCGTAGTTATACGAGCAAGGGCGAAGAGTCGGTATTCTGTCAGCCATGTCCAGGAGAACGCCAACATGACCACACAATGGCACGCCCGCGAGAAGAGCCCGGATGAGCGGGCGAGAGACCCGATCGGCAACGCGTACTTTGCTGACGAGGCCATCAGCCAGCCGGCGCAGGCTTTCGTGCGCGAACTGCTCCAGAATGCGCGCGATGCGAGAGCGAACGACGGTGCTGTTCGTGTCCGTCTGAGCGTGCACGAAGGGTCCGAATCCCTCTCGGCGAAGGCAGCAGAGCGTTGGTTCGGGGGCCTATGGATGCACCTCGGAGCGGAGACCTCTGGAGTGAGAGTGCCGTCTGAGCGGCCCGAGTCCATGCGGTACATCGTCGTGGAGGACTTCGGAACGCACGGTCTGACCGGCGACGTTGCACTGACAGAAGTTCCGGCGAAAGGCGCGGCTGCTCGCGAGCGGTTCTTCGCGTTTGTGCGCGCCGAGGGGTACACCAATAAGGAATCGGGTCGCGGCGGGAGTTGGGGGGTCGGGAAGACCGTCTTTCCGCGCGCGAGCGGCATCAACAGCATCTTTGTTCTGACGGTACGTGGGGAATCGCCCAGAACTGCCCTCATCGGCCAGTCCGTCCTTTGCCATCACCGCTTGAACGGCAAGGCTTACGCACCGGATGTCACATGGGGAAGTCGTGACAGAGCGGGCCAGGTCGTCATGCCCGTCAGCGACGACGCCACGCTCGAGAGTTTCCGAAGTGATTTCCGCATCACGCGGGTCAATGAGCCCGGACTGACGGTTGTCGTGCCTATGGCCGACGCGGAAATTTCCGCGGCAACACTGGTGACCAACGCGATCCGGGAGTACTTTCTTCCGATCCTGCGCGGGCAGCTGGTGGTGGAGGTCGCGGGTAACGACGTCCCCGGCGGGCTCGTTCGGCTCGATTCTGAAAGCTTGGAGCGTCACCTCTCGTGGCTCGAACATCAGGACGCTGAGGACTTATTGCCACTTGTTGGCATGGCTGCGTGGATGCGGGGGCATCCAGAGCGTTACGACCTTACGTTGCGCGAGGGCAGCGCTGGTGAATGGGCGGAACGGCTGAATGCGGAGACCGCAAAGCCGCTGGGCCAAGCCTTTCTGCGGGGAGATACGCTGGCCTTTCGAGTGCCCGTGGTCGTTCGAAAGGAAGGCGAAGGAAAGCAAGACTCTTACTTCGAAGTGCTGATGCGAGCTGCGACAACCGGCCGATCCTGCAAGCCGGTGTTCATCCGCGATGGGATTGTGATTCCGAAAGTCCGAGACAGAGGGCTTCGGTCACTGCGGGTTCACACGATCGTCCTTGCAGAGAACTCTGGACTTGCCGAAATGCTGCGGGACGCCGAAGGGCCCGGACACACTGAATGGACTTCCGGGAACAAAACGGCTCGAATGGAGTTCAAGAAGAAGTACATCAATGGAGTTGGGTTGATTAAGTTGGTCGAGAGCGCTCCGCACGGGATCGCCGAGCTGTTATTCGCCAGTCAACAGGAGCGCGACACGTCCAGTCTGGCGGATGACTTCCCTGCTCCGATGGATGAGGAGGAGCGGCAGAATCGGCGACGGCGCAAGAAGCGGCGGGAGCCCGGTGATGATCCACCGGAGCCGCCGAAGGGCGCCAGACCGAAGGCCTTTGTCATCGACGAACGCAAGGGCGGCTTCGTCGTGCGCCGCGGCGACAAGGCCGTCGAGCGACCGGGCCGCTTACATATCAGAGTCGCATACGACCGGACTCGCGGCAACCCGTTCGCGGCATACCAAAGCGCAGACTTCAAACTCAACCAGTCACCAATCAAGTGTCGCATAAGCGGGGCAACGGAAGTCAAGCGGTATGAGAACGTGCTGGTCGTGGATGTGGTGGATGATGGTTTTCGCGTTGAACTGGACGGGTTCGATGTGAACCGCGACATTCTGGTAGACACAAGGCGGGTTGTCGTATCCCCGGAGAACGGGACCCCCCTTGAGGAGGTCAAGTCTTGAGACGCACGATCAACTCCACGGGACGCCAGAGACTTGAGCGTGGCGATGTCAGGCTGAAACTCACGGGGCCGGAGGCGGGGCCGCGAGCCTTCGAGTTTGACATTCAGCTGGACGAGTATGAACTGCCGACGGACGCACGGGTGCTTGTAGAAGCGTCGCGACAGACCAACTGGAAGAGGTTCGATTTTGGAAGTGTGGGAACTCCGAGCGCCGAGCGTGAAGGTGTGCTTGATGAGTTCGGGAGCGCTCAGGGCGTCAAGTTCCGGGTCAAGGTGGTCGCCGCGGGGGGCGACGGTCCCGCAGCGCGAATCCTTGCGCAAGCGGACAATGTGCCCGCGGGTGACCCGGATGACCAGACCGGTGGAGAGTCGCTGCTGGCTATCGACTGGAACGATGAGAGCATGGGCGACGAGTTGTACCGCGTTGAGTTCGGGGAGAGCACGCCCATCTTGCGCATCAACAAGCAGATGCTGGGCGCGCCAACATGGCACACACTCACCGATGGCGACGCCTTCCGCGCTCTGGCATTGCCCGCGATCCTTCGCCAGATTCTGACACACATTCTGCTGATCGAGGGCGAGCCGGACGATGAGGACGGCTGGCGCGGGCAATGGCTGCGGCTGGCGACCGAGGCGTTTGCGGCAGGGGGGCGCCCCGAAGCGGGAGAAGATGAGCAGCCGGATAAGTCCGAGGTGATGGAGTGGATCGACCGGGCCGTCGAGGGCTATTGCCGCCGCAGCGGCGTCAAGCAGCGGGCCGGTGCCGGCAAGTTGATCGGTGAGGGTGAATCATGATTGTCCGAAGGTTCAACACGGTGGGGTTGGAACGCTTTGCAGAGTGGGTCCGAAACCTGCGTGAGCATCCGGCGACGCCCGCGCTCGCGGAGATGCTCGAGGACCCGTCGCTTACGGAGTCGCTCGGCGTGCAGATCGAAGTTGAAGCACGGCAGTTCCCACGCCGGTTTGAGGCTGGCGCCTATCTGCACGGGCTACTGCATGGGAAGGGTCTACATGAGCCGGAGCGCGATGCCGGACTGTGGGCGTGGCTCTCGTTGTTCTTCGTCGATCAGGTCTGCCCGAAAGACAAGAATGGGAGAAGGAAAGCGGGCGAACTCGCGAGGCATGTCCCCGCACTTCAACGGTACGACCGCTACTACCGCCATCTGCTGCTCGGTCCGTATTCGCTCTACGCGGCGCATAGCGAAGAGCCCGACCGCGCGCTGGGAGTCTTGGCGAACCCTGTCGACAAGCCCGGTGACGTGGTCGAGCAGTTTGCGAGCAGAAAGTACTTGGCGACCTCCACGGCGGTCATGGGCGCGTGTACTGCCCTATACGTCCAGAACGGTGCGTACCGCAAAGGTGCGCAGGGAGGCGGCAAGAGTTTGATGGGTGGAACATCACGTCGTCTCGCAGATTTCGTGATGCAAATCGACCGCACCTTTGACATCGGGTCGATGGCTCGTTTGGGTTTGCTCGATCTGCTTCCAAAAGAGTTTCAGCGATTCCGATGACCTATGAACTGCCGCCAGTGATGTGGATCAACTGTGCCGAATGCCTTTCGAATCTCACGCCCAGTGCTTGCCAGCCTGCGATCAGGCACACGGCTTCATACTCTTCATCGCCAAGCAATGCCGCAGCACGACCAAGATCGTAATTTAGCAAGCGGGCTTGTCGGCGGTTGAGCGTCGGTTCCCCCGCTTGATCAACATAATCCGCAGCGGCAGTGTCGAAATGAAAGCCGGGACCAATCTGAAACACGATGGCACGGAGCCACCGGCGGGCGTGCCGTCGCGATGGGCAAGAATGAAGTCGCGAGAGATTCATTTGCGCAGTCTACCACGGCGCAACCATCTGTCCAATTGACTTGCAAGTCGGCCCGTGTCTCGGACCTGACACTCCCAGACGACGAGTACCCTCCATCCGAGTCGGCGAAGTGCGCGCTGCACGCGATGATCGCGACGCTTATTTGCTTCAAGTTTGCCTAGCCAGAACTCGGTTCTGGTCTTCGGGGTGTATGCGAAGCAGCATCGACTGTGTCGATGCCAGAAACACCCGTGAACGAAGACCACGATCCTGTGTCGCGTGAGCACAATGTCAGGGCTGCCGGGGAGCTTCTGAGGTTTCAGGCGGAACCTATAGCCCAAACGGTGGAAGGCTGAACGAACGAGTCTCTCCGGCTTGGTGTCGCGGCCTCGGATCCGTGACATGTTCCACGATCGGCGCTCAGGAGTGAGTCGGTCCATCAGCGAATGGCCCCGACGGCGTCTAGCACCGAATGGACGATTCCGGCGATCTTGTGTGCCAGCAGGGGCGGGACCGCATTGCCAACCTGCGTGTACTGCTCAGTCCTGTTGCCGACAAACAAGTAATTGTCCGGGAAGGTCTGAACCCTGGCGGCTTCGCGTACCGTGAAGCTACGGCACTGTGTCGGGTCGTAGTGGATGTAGTAGTGTCCATCTTTGGCGATGTGACTGACAACGGTCGTCGCGGGTCGGCACCTTGCCTGCACTCTGAATCGGTCCCCAAACTTCTGTCCCACGATGGCCTGCGCGACGTTCGCGTGATCGGGCAGCAGCTGCACGGGAAACTCCGCAAGATCAGGTGACCGCTGGTGCACGTGCGTGAAGCAGCTCGCGAAGAGGTATCGGGCGAGATCGGAAGGCATGTGGGAGCGCGTGTAGTGATTCGCGATTCCACCGAGTCGACCATCAGCGAACCAGCGGGGCTCGTAATCCGTGGGAGCGTCGCACTCGATGAACTCGTTTCCACGATCTGCCCGTGGCAATCGAAGTCCACTGAGCGTGTTCCGCACAAGCCCGATTACTTCACGGGCCTCCGCAGCCGCAGTCTGAACGACCCATCTGGCTTGAAGTTGTTCCTTCAGAATCGCCTGCCATTCAACAGCCGAATCGGGCTGCCCCGAAACTCCACTGCGCAATCTGGGGAGCCGTTCTATTACTTGCTCCACAGTCGTTCGCGAATTGACAGCCGGCAGACGAGGCACATCAGTACTCCCCAGGTCGCTCCGCACCCCGACGAGAATCACGCGATGTCGCGCCTGCGGAAGGCCGATCCGCTCAGAATGCACTACGTAATCGCGCGGCTCGAGTGAACTCGTTACTCCTGCGGGATCCCAGACGGGACTCTCCGTCGATACTGTCAGGGAGAACACTGTGTATCCACGGGAGTCCGAGACACGGCGCGATCCGACTACCCGCTGAGGGTCTGAGAGATCTTCGAGGATCTGTGAGAAGACGCTCTTGCCTTCGATCTGCGCGGACAACATTCCCTTGACGTTCTCCATAACGAACACGTCCGGCCAATGGTCCGCGATGACCTGCAGGTACTCGAGATAGAGTCGTTGGCGTGGATCACCCTTCAACGTATATCCTGCCTTGGTCTTGTTCCGCGAACGGCCCACGATCGAGAAAGCTTGACACGGAGGGCCGCCAATCAATACCCACGGCTTGCGAGTTCGTGCGGCACCGGCACCGGCACCGGCACCGGCATCGCGCAGCGCGGAGGTGATCCGCTCTTTTACCGCATGTGGGCCTGGTGTTTCGGCACCCAACTCGATGTTCCATGCCTCGGCGTCCGCCGCATCAGCAGCCTGCGGGTGTCGCTGTCGAAGTTCGCCCACCGTCATTTGTTGTCGAAGGTGGTCGTAGTAAGACTCCGGCACTCTGAGGCCTTCGGCATGGAAGTACCTGAAAAAGGCGCGTAGCCACAGCGTGCGCCACGCGGCCCTATCTTTCTCGATCGAAAGGCAAATTCTGAAGTTTGCGGGACCATTTCTTGCGATGCCTTCTCGCAGCGACGAAAATCCCTCACCGAGCCCGCCAGGCCCGGCAAACAGATCAATCACCGGGATGGCGTCGTTCGCTAGGCTCGCACCCATGTAAGTGCAGTTTATCTCGCCGCCGCCCCCACCGTCATCTTCACCGGCACGAACGTCGGCTTCACGCGGCTCTCAAACTCCGCGCGTAACGGCTGGCCTCATCCCGCCTTTCTGCGGCGGAACTTCACGACTTCCAGCGCGGTCATCAGCAGAAGGTCGAGAATCCGTGCAACACCCTGCTCGTCGTGAACAGTGCAGATGCGGGACTTGGGTGCGTAGGCAAGGTACTCGGGGTGGGGAACGGGGTAGCGTGTGCCATCGGCCATGACAATGTCGAACGGGATGAACGGCCGCGCGGTGTGGAGTGTGTGGAGTTGCTCGGTGGTCATCGGGGGGTCTCGGGGATATGGAAAAGTTTACGCGGCGAAGCGAAGAAAGCCGGAACGCCCTCTCCTTGCCCCTCCCGCGGGGAGGGGTCCGATCACCTGTCCCCACGCTCGCGCGTGGCGCTCGTTCACCTCGCCGCCGCCCCCACCGTCATCTTCACCGGCACGAAGGTCGGCTTCACGCGGCTCTCAAACTCCGCGCGGTACTTGTTCATGATGGTGCGGATGGCCCAGTTGTTCCCGTCCGCCAGGCCGCAGATCGTGGTCCCGGGCATCGTGCCCATGCTCGTGGCGATCTCGAGCGCCAGGTCCAGGTCCTTGGTCTTTGCGTTGCCCTCCTCCACGCGGCTGAGCAACTGGTACAGCCACCCGCTGCCCTCGCGGCAGGGTGTACACTGGCCGCAACTCTCGTGCTTGAAGAACCGCGCGATGTTGCGCGCGACCGCGACCATGTCCGTATCCTCATCGAACACCGTCGGGCACGCCGTGCCCAGGCCCAGCACGTTGTACCTGCGCCCGATGTCGAAGTCGAGTTCGGCATCGTACTGGTCCGGGCCGAGGATGCCCATCGACACGCCGCCGGGGATCGCGCCCTTGAACTTCTTGCCATTGCGCATCCCGCCGCAGTGCTTCTCGACCAGAACGCGCAGCGGGATGCCGAGATCGAACTCAAAGACGCCCGGACGGTTGACATGCCCCGACACGCCCATGAGTTTGGTGCCGTAACTCGCCGGGGAGCCCTTGATGCTCGACTCGCAGCCCTGCCCCATGAACGCGTCCGCCCCGCCGACGCCCTCGGCCCCCACGATGAACGGCAGGTGCGCCAGCGTCTCCACGTTGTTGATGATCGTCGGCTTGCCGAAGAGCCCCTTGATCGCCGGGAACGGAGGCTTGTTCCGCGGCCATCCTCTCTTGCCCTCCAGCCCCTCGAGCAGCGCGGTCTCCTCGCCGCAGATGTACGCGCCAGCCCCGCGATGGACGTGACACTCGACGGCCCAGCCCTTTCCATTCGCGCCGTTCGAGAACGGGTTCTTGGTTTCCGCGCCGCTCATCAGCCCCTGCTTGCCAAACACACCGTGCGCGTACGCCTCCTTGATGGCGTTCTCCATGACGCGGGCCTGGTGGTGATACTCGCCGCGGATGTAGAAGTAGGCGGTCTGGATGCGGCAGGCGTAGCAGCAGATCGCGATGCCTTCGAGGACCAAATGCGGATCAAAGTCGCACAGCAGGCGGTCCTTGAAGGTGCCCGGCTCGGACTCGTCGGCGTTGATGGCGAGGTAGCGGACGCCGCCATCGCCGGTGGTCGCATCGGGCTTGGGGAGGAAGGTCCATTTGAGGCCGCAGGGGAAGCCTGCCCCGCCGCGCCCGCGGAGTTGGGACTTCTTGACCTCATCGGTCACCTGCTCGGGCGTCATGGTGAGCGCCTTGCGGAGCGCCTCGTAACCGTGGGGTGTGCCGGTGCGGACATACTCGTCGTAACCGACGATGTGGCGTCCCTTGGGGTCGGCGAAGGGCCAACTGGGGATGCGTGCGGTGAGGATGGGGGCGGTGGTCTTGGGGGTCCAGGTGGCGGTGGTGGACATAGGGAAGGAGTGTAGGGGGAGGGGTCATGGTGCGTCGCGCTTGACAGACCCCGACCTCACCCCACCATCCCGCAGCACCTCCGCCCACGCCGCGCCATCGCGGGCGGTGACCCACCACGCCGACTCGCCGCGGACCGCTTCCCATTCGCGTCGGCGCGCACGTCGCGGCCCGGTGCTCTGCAGAACCACCGCCGGCGAGACTTCACGCACAAACTCCATCGCCGCCTCGTTGACACTCCCGTGGTGCGGCAGCTCCAGAACGCTCACCCCGTCCCAGAGCGCGGGGGCGTTCTCGTTTTCGTTCGCTGCGTTGCCGCTCGGCCGATCCGCCGCGCTCTCCATCAGAACCGCGATCGCCTCGCGTCCGATATCCCCCGTCATCAGCGCCGCACGCTCCCCGGCATCGGTCGTCACGCTCAGCCGCGCCACCAGCGAGGCGTCGTTGACCAGGCGAGGCGAATAGTTTGCGGGCGGCCACAGAAACTCGACGCGTGCGCCATCTCCGCCGCCCAACTCGAACACATCACCCGCACCCACCGCGCGGACCTCGACGCCCCGCTCGCGCAGCGCGGCCAGCAACCTCCCCGGCCCACCCCATGGCGCGGCCTCCGCCTCGGCCGCGAACACGCGCGACACCAGCACCACCCGCACGCCCAGCGGCCCGACCACATCCACAAGCCCCGAGAAGTGGTCGAGGTCCGAGTGCGTCACCACCGCCGTCCGCACGCGCCACGCGCCCAGGCCTCGAACCGCGCGTTGCACCACCCGCTCCCCGATCCGCGGCGACAAACTTCCGCAATCCCACAGCATCGCCTCTCGCCCGGCGCGCACAAGGTGGCACGTCCCATCGCCGACGGCGAACGTGTCCACCCGCAGCGCGACCGCGCCGGGCAGGCGCGTGCCGGCCCAAATCTCGATTCCGAGCCATGCGACGATGATGGCCGTTGCGCCCCACGCGATGCGATCGCTCCGCCGTCCGCGCGCAAACCACCACAGCCCGCACACAGTCGCCGCGACAGCCCAAGCGGCGCTGACCCGCGGCAGGTAGAGCGTCATGCCGGGGAGCGCATCGAGCACGAACACCACGTCGATGAGAAACGCGCCGAGTGCATCGAGCACGCGGCTCGTGAATGGCGCGACCGCCGGCACGAGCATCCCCGCCAGCAGCGCGATGTAGCCCGCCCACAGCACCAGCGTCACCAGAGGCAGAACCAGCAGCGTCGTCAGCGGGGCAAGCGGGCTGAGCATCCCGGTGTGGCAGATCACGATCGGCGCGGCGACGGCCCAGGCCATCAGGCTCACCGCGGCGGTCTGGCGGGTGATCGACCACAGCCATCGCAAAGCACGGCGCAATCGCGCATCCCATGTGCGGGAACGATCGGGCAGGAGGCCGCGGATCGGCGCGCCGAAGAGACGGTCGGCGACGTGGCGGCCCTGCCACAGGAGGAGGGCGGTCACGCCCATCGAGAGTTGGAAGCCCAGCGACCACAGGTCCAGCGGCCTCCAGAGGAGGAGCGCGCAGCCGATCCAGCCGAGCGTCGAGAGTCGGTCGTAGCGCCGTCCGCCCGCCTCGGTGATGAGCAGCGCGAGAACGAGTGCGCCCGAGCGAATGATCGGCGCCTGCGCGGGCAGGACCAGCATGTACAGGAGGACGACGAGCGCGAGGAGCGCGGGCTCCAGCCAGCCGCGGTCGCCGGTGGTGCGCAGGAGGAAGAGCGCGATGAAGGCCATGACCGCGAGGTTGAAGCCGGAGATGGCGACGAGGTGGACAAGGCCGAGGTTCGCAAATGCGCTCTGCACCTCGCGGAGTTCGGGGTCGCGCTCGCCCAGCAGCATGGAGCGGAGCAGAGCGCGGGGCCTCTCCTCCGTCTCCGACGGAAGAAACGTCTTGCGCAGCGAAACGGACCGGACCTCATCGCCCGCTTGTTGATCTGCTGATCTGCCGTCCTGTTGCCCTCCGCCCAGCGCGGCATCGGAACGATCTCGCAGCCACCCGCGCCAGCGAAACCATGCGCTGCGCACGGACTCGGCCCCGCCGCGCCCGGGGATCACCTGCACGAGCGCGGTATCGGTCACGCCCATCGAGCCCGCGACACCCTCCTGCGCTGCCCACGCGGCGAGGTCGAACTCGCCGGGGTTGCCGCGGGTTTGCACCGGCTCGATCGTGCCGGTTGCGCGCACGCGATCGCCGGCGCGGGCATCGGGCGGCGCTGGGCCGGACACGAGCAGCCGCACTCGCCCATTCGCGGCGAGCCGCCCGGCATCGACGATCACCGTGTCGGCATCGATCTCCATCGCCCTCGCGCTGTCGCCCACAGGCGCATCAAACTCGGTGCGGTCGGTTTCGTGCGTGCGGGCGCCCTCGACGGCCAGGCCCTCGATCGTCAGCGCCGAAGGTTCCGCGAGTGGGTCCGGGTCGAGCAGCGCCGCGAGTGCGTGTCGCGGTGATTCGACGATGCAAAGCGCGAACCATCCGCCCGCGCCGGCGACGACCGCGGTGGACAGGGCGACCCTGCATAGCCAGCCGCGCGAGAACACTCCCGCGCCAACGAGGATGCACGCCGCGCTGAACCACACGGCGGATGATGGGCCATCGGTGCCGAGGCGGCGGGCGAGGAAAAAGCCTGCGGCCATCAGCGCGAGGACGATAAGTGACCGGCGCGCGGGACGGGGACGAGCGGGGGTTGCGCGCTCGCCGTCTTCAGTTTGCTCGGGTCTCTTGGTTCGCACGCACACAGCCTACCGCGAGTCGCCGGTGCTTCACAACTGCCCGCGAGAGCAGCCCGCTGTCCCGATGTACTGCTCACTTACAACCCGTCGCTCGCGCTCCGGGCTCTGATAAGTCACGATTCAGGCACTTCCCTCGAGTTCCTGCAGTTCGCGGTGCAGGTTGTGCCGGGCCTTTTGTTCAAGTTCCCGCCCAAACCACTGCGTCGAATAGATGCTCTGGCGGTCGAGCATCCGGCGCAGGAACGCGGCCCGCCCGTCGCGGAACATCGCATCGTCGGCGAACTCGAACTCCTGCCGGATCGCCGCGCGGTACGCCGAGTAGGTGTCCCAATCAGCCGCGAGGATCGACAGGTCGATGTCCGCCAGCAGCGACGCATCGCCGCGCGGGGGCGCGCTGTCGTGCCGGGTCGCGCCGATGAGGTCGCGCACGCGCGAGGTGAACTCGGGCGGGCACCCCAGCAGCCCGGCGATCATCGCCGCGGCATCGGCGCTGCGGCTCTCGTTGTCGGGCCGCTCGGGGAAGAACACGCAGTCGTGCAGATAGATGGCGAACTCGAGCGCATCGCGGTCGTCGGCGAGCATCGCCGCGCCGTCGAAGACGCCGAGAAGTTGTTCGATGTGGTCGAGGTTGTGGTAGGCCCGCGCGGGGTGCGCGTAGAGCGTCAAGAGCATCTCGAAGGTGAGGTCGGATTCTTCCGCCGTCTTGAACGCGCCGACCCGCTCGCACAAGCGGTCCCAGCGGTGGCGGAGTGCGGTGGGCATGTAGAAAGGATAGTGGGCGCGTGGCGAGCGCTGAAAGCAAGGCCCATCTTGTGGCCTACGCCATTTTTTGCGGCGGGGCCCGACTCTACGAGTCGGGCCTTGATGAGGAGCCCGCGATTTGTACATCCGCCGTGGTTTGCCGCGAAGGGCCGTTCTAGTACACTTACCGCGACCGCCGGCACCGCCGGAGGCATGCCGTGGTTTGCCGCGAAGGGCCGTTCTAGTACACTATTGATCTCTGCAATGTAAAAGGAGTGAGGCCGTCTCTGCCGATACATGGGGCATGAGGATCAAAGGTACTCCGGCGGAGCTGGAGGCCCGGCGGCGGCGTGCGGCCGCGTTGCT
>ENA-ORBV01007151-ORBV01007151.1-microbial-mat-metagenome-genome-assembly--contig:-NODE-7151-length-19269-cov-11.674604_pt1 | contig 19269 bp, 16 predicted proteins | sample MGYA00237777_ERZ505514 | MGnify/ENA primary metagenome ERZ505514 (study PRJEB26160, sample SAMN06269048) | microbial mat metagenome | isolation source: Oligotrophic lake microbial mat | place... | reverse complement strand
CGCCAGAGGGCGAAAGGCGGCCGAAGGCCGCCGGTTGGGCCGTCCGATCGCAAAGCTGGTGAATAACCCGGGCTAGCTCGAGCGTGCGAACCTGGCGCCGGAGCCTGGTCAGCTTTTCGCGTTCCTGGCTCGTCAGGGCTCCTTCGCGGCCGCGACCTTCGTCGATTTCGGCTTGTTTCATCCAACGGTGAAGCGGACTCGCCGTCAGATCGAGGTCGCGTGCGACCGTGGCCAGATTGCCGGTTTCGCGGACCAGGCGGACAGCGTCAGCCTACTGTTCAGGGGTGTAGGTGCGTCGGGCTCTTCTGGGCATAGCGGACATCCTCGCGCAATCCGCGCAATCTGGGGTGTCCAAGTTGGCTAGGCAAGGGCAACCTTGCCTCTGGCTTCTGTGGCGCGCCAGCCCTAAACCATGGGCCCCGCCGCTGCGGAACCCATGGCGCCTCCACCCCTGCCGCGCTCGCGCCAACCGTTTTTTCCAAGGGTGGAGCGCGCCCGCGCCACCTGGTCGGGTTTCGACCCCGCCGCGCGCCGGTTCCTAGTGGGTTCGGCGTTCATGGGAGCGGCCCACGCGTTCCCCTGGACGCTGCTCAGCCTGTACCTCGATGCGGGAGGTCTTTCGAAACCGCAGATCGGTTTTGTGCTGTCGGGCGAAGCCTGGGGCAAGCTCGCCGCCGCGCTCCCGGCCGCATTGCTCCTCGCGCGCCTCAAGGATGCGACCGTCCTCGCGCGGGCGAGTCTTGCGGCAGCGGTGCTCTACGTCGTCCTGCCGTGGATGCCAACGCGCGGCACGCTATTCGGGCTCAACGCCGTCGCCGGATTTGTCTGGGCGATCCATTACATCGCGATGGCGCCGTTTTTGTTCACGTGTCTTCGCGGTGAATGTGTTGCGTTGCCCTTCCTGCGGCGGGCGGCGCAAGATCCTCGCGGCGATCACGGAGCGCTCCGTGGTCCGGGCGATCCTGGCGGCCTGTGGCCTGCCCACCGATCCACCGTACGTGCACCCTGCGCGCGGTCCCCCCGAACCGTTGCTGTGGGAGTGATGGCTGGGGGACGTCGCACGGTGTGCATCAGGGACACTGCCGGGGGAGGTCTGCCCGGGGCGTCCTTGTCGAGCGCTGATGACGGGGGTGACCGGCCCCGGTCACACGGACAGCGTCGAACGAAGGGCTGATTCGGGGCATCGTGCACTGCGGACACCAGGGTCTCGCGTTGGGCGGTAGGATGGGTGGGTCTTGTTTGTCCTATCCCCCGGCGTGGACATTCGGCTTGCCCAGGTCCGTAACGACTTGCTCCCAGCTCGCTCCGCAGTAATCGCGCAGCAGCACAACGCGTTGCTGGTCCGAGGGGAGCCCTGCAACCGCCTCGTCGACGATCTCCCGCAGCTCCGCGTTCGCGACGCGGTCCTCCGGAAGGGTATCCCTGGCTTGTGGCTCCAGTAGGCGTCGCTCGCTTGCCTCGACCCCGTCCAGCGCGACCTCGCGAGCGGGATCGCGCTTCTCGGCGGCGTGATGATCTGCTGCATCTCGGATCTTGTTTACTGCAATCCGGGCGAGCCACTGCAACAGGCTCGAGGGATCGCGCGGCTGAAACTCGCCGAGCTTGGGAAGCGCAGCCTGGAAAGCGCTCTGCACTATATCCAAGGACTCGTAGTGGCGTCTCAGGCTCGGCCCCAACTGAATGCGCACGATCCGCCGAAGCCGGTCCTCATAACGTGCAAGCAACTCGTTGAGCGCCGCCGCATCGCCGGCCTGAGCGCTAGCAAGCAACTCCATCGACGACTTGTCGCTCGAGCTCGCGGCACCGGAGGCCCCTCCTGAGAGCAATGGCATTAGGCGCCCCGGCGACCGCCGGGCCCCCACCTTGGTCCTGGTCGAAAAGAACATCGCGCGAAGGATCGATTGGGGCGGCGTCGCTCGCGGCTGCGAGCGATGCGCTCGATCAGGGCGGTCATAGCGCGAAGTCGAGCGTCGTCGTCGGCGTGGAGAAGTATTCGAGTGAGGAAGTTGCTCAAGGCGAGATAGGCGCCTTTTTGGGATAGCTGTACATTGGGCTCCGTAGGGTGCTGCTCGAGGGCGCTGGACATGCTGACCCTGGTGAGCGCGAGTAAGAGCACGATGGCGTGGATTTCTTGGCGAATGCCGGAGGCGGATTTTGAGCGGAACTGACGTTGCCCGACGTATTCGCTTTTCAGGAGCTTGAAAAACTCCTCCGCTTCCCAGCGTAAGCGGTAAAGTCCAGCGATTTCGTCACGGCTGGCATCCTGCGCGGATAGCGAGCTTATGAAGTACGCGGTTTTCTCGTCGGGCCCTTCGATGCTGACCAATCTGACGTGGAGGGGTGCCCATTCGCTGGGCGAGTGTTCGGGGGACTCGAGCATGACCTCGCGATCATTGCAACCGTCGGCGCGGAGTAGATCAATCGCCTTGAAAGAGTGACTCGCTGGGACCCTAATGAGAAACTCGATACGGGCCTCGCAGAGGTAATGGAGCAGCTCATGAGATGGGTAGCCCCGATCAAGGACCAGCACATCCCCCTTCTCCAGGCTTTCAAGCATGCGGTACAAGTGCGCGCGCTCGCTGGTGGCGTAACCGGAAATTTCAAGATCAACCGGAGTTCGCGTGCAGACGTCCACCAACACGCTGAGCAGCGCCTGCGGACAGTGACTGCCAGACGGCACGCCGAAAGCGTATGCGAGTTCGTCTCCACGCTGGAGATTCAGCTTGGTCCCGTCGGCGGCGAAGACACGGCGGCCCTTCCACAGTCGCCTGGCGGGGTCGTCGTGCGGACGAACTGCCGCCGCTACTTGATAGAGAAGTTCGCGGAAAAAAGTTGGCGTGATCTTCTGGCGCGCCTCGCAAAAGGACGCCGCGCTGACCGGCTCCACGCACGGCAGTGGAATCCCATGGGCCGCGGCCTCGTCCCAAAATCCGCGCAGCAAATGAGCGTAGCCACGGCGTCCGGCATCGCTGACCATATAGAGGATCAATACGGTCACCAGGTCAGGCGACAGCGGACCCGACCGCGTGAAGTCGCGATGCGAGTTGAACGTCTCGGGCATGCGACGGGTCTCAAATGCACTTGCAATGATGTCGAAAAAGCGCCTATAATCTGATGCCGCGGCACGAAATTTCCGACTTTGCAGATTCAAGACAGTCGGCGCCCACGACAGCGGCACTCGTCAGCAATGAGGTCTTCATGCGCTCATTCTATCTCCCTGGTCTGTAGGCTTAACCCTTCGAGGAGCTTTCGATCTGGCCCCTTCCCAGTTGAGTCACTGATGACACAAAGCGGGCCGCGTTTGGGCGCCTAATGCCATTGCCCCCAACCCGGTGGCGCAAGCCCCCTCCCGGAATTGCGCGGTTGTTTCGCCTGAAGACTCAAAAAACTGGCTCGATCGTTGCCCTGCTCAGATCGAAGACCAGGCCCCGAAGATCCCGAGCCCAACCGCGGCGCCGACGAAGACGCGTTCCGCACTTCCCGCACGTGCTCGTCACTGCGTTCGTCGAGCTCGCGCCCGAGGACGAGCCCGAGGAACGTCTGGCCGATACGGGCGGGCAGACCGCCGCCCGAGTTAGCTGCGGAGCGACTTTCAGGGCGCGAACGTGCCCACGAGGGCGTTGCTCAGCTCGATCGGAGTGCCCGGAACGGAGAGCGCCACGTGCACACCCTGGAGCCCGATCGGCAAGCCGACGAGTTGGGGCAGGTTCGGAACGGTGAACGACAACGACGTCACACCCCCAACCGCCGGGCCACTTGCGAGCGGGAGCGGACCCACCGCGATCGCGAGGAGGTATTCCCCAAGGCCGGGCAACAACACACCGCAGCCCTGTGCATCGACATTCATGCTGCCGGCGTAGAGCAGCCCGACGCCAGACCCGCCCGCGGTCGCGGTCAACTTGAACGACGCCGGTTGCCCGAGGACCAAACCCAAGGACTTGGCGGCCAGCTCGGCCGGGTTGCCAAAACAGCCGGGTTCGGTTTGGAAGCCCAATCCGGAGCACCCGCCCCACTTGGCGAGGTAACTGTCACCCCCTAGGGATGTCGAAAAGGCCCCGCCAACGTGGAGCGCGGGACCCGAACCGTCGTCGAGAACCTCGAGGGCCCACACACGGTCGGTCATTCCACCGCCAACCGGGCTCCAGCCACTGCCGTCCCAGCGCGCGAGGTAGTTGGCCGCGACGCCCCCGGCCACCGTGAAGTCGCCCCCGGCGTAGAGCGCGGGACCCGAACCATCGTCGAAGGCCGCGAGGGCGAAGATTCTGGGAAAGTCAGCGCCACTCACGCCGCTGCCGAGCGCACTCCAGGTACTCCCGTTCCAGCGCGCGATGTGAATCGCCGTCAGACCCCCGACGGAGAACTGGAAGGAGCCCCCCGCGTAGATCGCGGGGCCAGATCCGTCGTCGAAGACAGCGATCGCGTCGACCGAGCCACCGTTGGACTGTATACCGGTGCCAAGAGCGCTCCAGTTGCTCCCGTTCCAGCGGGCGATGCGGCGCGCTCCCGACACTCCAATGATGCCCTCGAAGCTGCCGCCGGCGTAGAGCGCGGGACCGGAACCGTCGTCGAGAACCTCCAGAGCTGCAACCGAGCCGCCTGTCCCCGTTCCGAGCGCGCTCCAGGTGTTCCCGTCCCAGCGCGCGATCCGGTTGACCGTCACGCCGCCAGCCAAATCGAAGTCGCCCCCCGCGTAAAGCGCGGGGCCCGATCCGCCGTCGAAGACCGCGAGGGCCGAGACCGAGCCGCTCATTCCGCTGCCAAGCGCGCTCCAGGAGCTCCCGTCCCAGCGCGCGATGTGGTTCACCGCCACGCCGCCGGCGATGAGGAAATCGCCCCCGGCATAGAGCGCGGGCCCCGTGCCATCGTCGAAGACGGCCAGGGCGAAGACCCGCGTGGCGCCGACGAAGCCCGACACGCCGCTACCCAGCGCGCTCCAGGTGTTTCCGTCCCAGCGGGCGATGGGGGTCGTCGCGACGCCCCCCGCCGTGGGGAAGCTGCCTCCCGCATAGAGCGCGGGGCCGGTGCCGTCGTCGAAGACCGCGATGGATAGGACCCAACTGCTCAGGCCGCCGCCCAGCGAACTCCACGCAGCGCCGTCCCAGCGCGCGAAGCGGATCGCCGCCGCTGCCCCGGCCGAGGTGAAGCTGCCCCCGGCATAAAGCGCGGGCCCGGAGCCGCTGTCAAAAACCGCCAACGCGGCGATGCGATCGTTCGTCCCGGTGCCGAGCACGCTCCAGCTAGCCCCGTTCCAGCGCGCGATGCGGCTCGCCGCCGCGCCTCCGGCCAACGTGAAGTCACCTGCGGCGTAGAGCGCCGGACCGGTGCCATCGTCGAAAACCGCGAGGGTCGCGACCCGAACGGAAGGGTTGCCGCCGCTCACGCCGCTGCCGAGCGCGCTCCAAACGCTTCCGTTCCAGCGCGCGATGCGGCTTGCCGCCACGCCTCCGGCCACCGTGAAATCGCCGCCGGCGTAGAGCGCCGGGCCGCTGCCATCGTCGAAGACCGCGAGCGCGAAGACGCTGGGCGAGCCGGCGCCGCCGCTCATCCCACCGCCAAGTGCGCCCCAGGCACTGCCGTTCCACCGCGCGATGCGGCTCGCCGCCACGCCCCCAGCCGAGGTGAAGCTGCCTCCGGCAAAGAGCGCGGGTCCGGAGCCGTCGTCGAAGACCGCGAGGGCCGAGACTGAGTTGTTCGTTCCGCTGCCGAGCGCGCTCCAGGCGCTCCCGTTCCAGCGCGCGATACGGCTCGCCGCCCCGCCACCGGCAACGGTGAATGCGCCACCGACAAAGAGCGCGCTGCCGGAGCCGTCGTCGAAGACCGTGAGCGCCGCGACCGCCTGGCTGACACCTTGGCCGAGCGCGCTCCAGGCACTTCCGTCCCAGCGCGCGATGTTGTTCGCGGCCACGCCACCAGCCGAAACGAACTGTCCGCCGGCGTAGAGCGCGGGACCGGAGCCAGCATCGAAGACTGCGAGAGCGGAGACGAAATGGACCGCGTTGGAGGGGCCGCCGCTCATGCCGCTGCCGAGCGCGCTCCACGTGACGCCGTCCCAACGCGCGATGCGACTCGCGGCGAGGCCCCCCGCCGAGTTGAAGATGCCGCCGACGAAGAGCCCGGGGCCCGAGCCATCGTCGAAGGCCGCGAACGACAGGACCGTGCCGTTCAGTCCAGGCTGTCCCCCGAAGGTCGGCAACCAGTCGGCTTCACAGCTCGTGCTCGCGGAAAGCTGCAAGGAGCCCGCGGGCACCGTGATGTTTTGCGCGGCTGTGCCAAGGCCCGCCACCGAAATCCTCTGGCGCGCGCTGAGGGATCCCAACGCGCTGCTGGAGACCGCGGTCAACTCGAGCGATTCGATGCCCGCAGCGAGGTCGAGCTCCAACACGAAGGTGCCCGTCTCTCCCACGGCCGCCAGTCCTCCGGCACTGGACACCACCACCGCTCCCGCGGCCGGTGAACCCTCCGGCAAGAGCACGTCGCCGAGCACGACCACGTGGCGCGTGGCGACGTGCTCGGCCGGGTGCTCAGCAAGCAGCCGCGAGTCTGCGGACTGCGCGTGGAGCGGGGCGGACGAACTGACAGACAGAACGCCAGCGGCCAGAGCCGCGGCGAGGCGCGAGGTGAGCGATTTCATAGTTTGCGAGGCCAACCGGGAAGAGGTCGACGGGACTTGCGACTCCCTTCGCGTCCAAACCGGACGGCTGCGGGGAGGGCAGTCCCCACGAAGTCGCAAGTGCGAGGCTAACCCGGCAACCAACGGGCGTCGAGCCCCCCAGCGCGCGCCCAACCTTCACCAAGGGCGAGCCAGTACCGGGAACACGGGCCATAGGCAAGCCGCCCCGAGCAGCGTCCCAGTCCGGGCGCGAACGCTCTTTCGAAAGCATTGCTCCTTACCTAGGCGATCCAGACGCCCAGCCTTGGACCCCGCTCCCCCCAAAAATGGAGCGGAGGAGGGAAGCTCCGAATGCGGCGCTTGCCGACAAACGATCGAGCCGATGATCTTCTCGAATCGAGAAGATCATCGGCCATGCACGCCTTGGATCGAAACCGTTTGGAAGTGGCGCTAACGCGCCTTGGGGAAACTCTTGCGTTCCGCAATCAAGCGGTCTCGGTCCTCGTGATCGGCGGCTCAGGACTCTTGTTGCTAGGGACCGTGACCAGGGCGACGTACGACGTCGACATTGTGGCAGTGGTCGACGGCTCGAAGCTGAGTCGTGCCCAGCCCTTGCCGCTCGGCCTGGCGAACGCGGCACGCGACGTGGCGCAAGCTTTCGGGCTCGACCCCAATTGGCTCAACCCGGGGCCGAAGAGGCTGCTGGATTTTGGGCTGCCGGAAGGTTGCCTCAAGCGCAGCGAACTTCGGCGTTATGGCTCGCTCGAAGTGCACGTCGCCAGCCGGTTCGACCAAATCCACTTCAAGCTCTACGCCGCTGTCGATCAGGGACCGCGCAGCAAGCACGCGGCGGACCGGCGTACGCTGGGACCCTCGCGTTCGGACCTCATCGCTGCAGCGCGGTGGTGTCGGACCCACGACCCTTCGATTGGCTTTCGTGGTTCCCTCGGCGATGCGCTGACTGCCTTCAGCATCGAGGTCGGCGATGACGAACTCTAACCATGAACTCCGGCAGGCGATCGCGGATTACGCTTGGAACGCATGGGCCTGCCTTGGCGTCGCGGGTTGGCGCCGACGAGGTTTTGCCGCCTGCATCGACATCGACGCGCTGGTTTTGCTGACAGGTCGTCTCGGAGACGGGGACGCGCGTCTGCGGGATGAATCGCTCGACTGGTGCGCTTCGAATCTCGAATACGTCGCCCGTTCGCGGCTCGTGCATCTCTTGAAGGACGGTGGCGCGCCGGGATCGTGGGGCGCGTACGCGGCAACGCTGCAACACGCAACCAAACAGAGCTGGCCGGGATCATCACAGCCATTCGGGTGGCATCCATCGGGGAAATCGCGGCTGCCCCAACACGCCGATGGGGCAACGCTCGCCCTACGCGCTCGAGCCCTTTTTGGCGCGACGGCGCGGGCGGAAGCCATTCGCATTCTGATGTTGATCGTCGGCGAGCTTGCGTCGCTGTCGAAGCCTCCTACACGAAGCGGTCCGTCGCGCAGGCCCTCGCGAGTCTGGAAGTCGCGGGTCTGGTTCGATCGACATCCGTCGGCAACAGCCATCCGTATCAACTCCGACGTCGGGCGGAACTGGAAGCGCTATTGGCACCCATGCCAACGCTTCGCACGAGCCAGAGGGCGTTTTGTCGTGTCGCCTGGTCGGTCTTGAGCGCCGCGGAGTCGGCCGCTTCCGCCACCGTTCGGCGAGTCGAGGGCGCGCGATTGGTGCGCGAGCTCGCGAGCGATCTCGCCCTTGCGTGCCCGCAATCCCGCGCCGACGACGGCCGTTCTCCGTCCCTCGACGACTTGCTCGCATGGACCGTCGATGCGTGCGGCACCGTCACGGGCAGACGCATCGGGGCTTGACAGCCAAGCCACCGAGTTGGCGTGTCCGTGTTGCGACACAACGCCGCCGCACTTCGCCACGCCGCTTCAGCCGGGAGCGCGGGCTTCGAGGCCCACCTGGGAGCGGAGTGCGAGACGCTGCGAACTCACCACGCGCGAGGGCGGGATGGGAGCGCCGCGCTCCGGCGTGAGCCGCTCCCCCCGGCGTGGCGGGTCAGACGCCGGCGCCGAAGCCCGGGCCCGAGTCGCGGGAGCGCTGCGGTGCGCCGGATGCGGCGCGACCCGCTGAGCGAGTCGCGCGTGTGGATGCGGCTGCGGCTTTGGCGGCGGGTGCGACCCGGCCTGCGCTCGACGCCGTCCGTGTCGTGCTCGATGCCGTCCGGCCCGAGCCCGCCGCGGCGCGGCCGGAGCCTGACGCGGAGCGGGTCTGCGCGCCAGGAGCGCTCTTGGCGGCATCGCGACCAGCGTCACGCCCACCCTCGCGCCCACGACCCTGCGTGCGCCCGCGACCTTGACCGCGGCGACCGCCGTCGCGGCCATCGCTGCGGCCGTCCGTTTCGAGGACGGCGCGCTCGAGTTTGCCCTCCACTGCGCCGGGCGGCAGGGCCGCGCGGGGCAGCGGTGCGCCGAGCAATTTTTCGATCGCGCGGATCATCTCGCGGTCCTGGGGTGTCGCGAAGCTGTAGGCGCGGCCCGTCAGTTCGCTGCGGCCCGTGCGGCCGATGCGGTGGGTGTAGGCCTCCGCGGTCATCGGCAAGTCGAAGTTGACGACGTGGCTGACCGCCGCGACGTCGATGCCGCGGGCGGCGATGTCCGTCGCAACGAGGACGTCGTACGTCCCCGCGCGGAAACCGCCCATGGCCTTCTCGCGCTGGCTTTGGCTGAGGTTGCCCTGCAGCGCAACCGCGCGGTGGCCGAGGCGCTCGAGCTGCTGCGCGAGTTTCTTCGCGCGGTGTTTTGTGCGCAGGAAAACGATCGCGGAGCGGAAACCGTCCTCGGCGAAGAGACGCTGCAAGAGCGGCAGTTTTTCGGCTTCCTGGACGGCGTACACACCGTGCTCGATGGTCTCGGGCGGACGGGAATGCGCGAGCTCCACAACCGCCGGGTTGTTCAAGAGATCGTCGGCGAGCTTGCGCAGCTCGCGCGGCATGGTCGCCGAGAAAAACAGGTTCTGGCGGCGTTTGGGCAACTTGGCAACGATGCGGCGGATGCTCGGCAGGAACCCCATGTCGAACATGTGGTCCGCTTCGTCGAGCACGAGCGTCTCAACCGACGACAGCGTCAAACACCCCTGCTCGATCAGGTCGAGCAGGCGGCCCGGGCACGCCACGACGACGTCGGGGTGCTGGCTGAGCGCGCGCACCTGGGGCGCCTGGCCCACCCCGCCGAAGATGACCGTGGAAACGAGCGGGGTGTACTTGCCGAGGCGCTGCAACTCGGCGTGGATCTGCGACGCGAGTTCGCGGGTCGGCGCCACGATGAGCGACGTCGGCGCGGGTGCGGCGCGGGGGGCGTACTTGGGGCGCGGGCCGCGGGCGATGATGCGCTCCAGGATCGGAAGCGCGAACGCAGCGGTTTTGCCGGTGCCGGTTTGGGCGAGGCCCAACACGTCCCGGCCCGCGAGAGCGTGGGGCAGTGCGGCGGCTTGGATCGGGCGGGGCTCGGTGAAGCCGGCCGCCTCCAGGGCGCGCAGGATGGGAGCAGAGAGGGAAAGGGAGCGGAAGCCGGCGATGGCCGGCGGAGTGGACGGAGAAATGGGAAACCTGCCTGTTGAGCGTTGCCTGTTAGAAGGCCGTGTGGGAGTTCGAGATCGAACTCGCCGCGATCCCCTCTGCCATTCGCCCGAGGGCGAAGCCCCGGTGGGGCGGCGCCGCAATCGCCGAGCTCCCCGGGGGGGGCGCGTGCTGCGGGAACCGCCCGCGGGGAGCACTGGCTCCCTGGGGCGCGGCCCACGATGGGCCCGGCAGGCGGAGGATCGCCGTGAAGCGCGGCCTCGCAAAACCCCGGGGCAGGGCGCTGGCCCCTGAACCGCGGCGTGGCCGCGGGGGGGGCGAGCGAGCGAGGTTTCGCTGTCGCGTTCGGCCGATCGCGCATTTCGCGCGGCACCCCTGCCCGGGTGCTCCGGTCCCGCTCGAGGCGGGTCGCCGTTCGGCCATGTGGTCGAAGAATCTAACCGATCATCGACCGTTAGCCGTCACCGCTCGCGCAAATTCCCCCGCAATCGGGGCGGGAGACCGTTCGCCAACGGGCTAAAACGCCTCGAGCGAGGCCTTTAGAGCGTGCGCACCACCAGCTCAAACCCGTTGACCGTGGTGTTTTGGCCGAAAAACACGTCGGCAACGTTCAAGATCCAGGTCCCGTTCGCGCTCTCGCCCTGGAACGCCGCCATGCTCTGCGTGGTCGCGAAGTACCCGCCAAACACCGCCTTCATGTTGACGGAGGCTTCGGACAGGTTCGGCCCGTGAACGAGCACCACCGTGCCCGCGGGACTCGTGAGGCGCAAACGCACGTGGCCGTAAAACCCGGCGTCGATGTTGGTGATGAGGCTGACCTCGGCGATCGGACCCCCCACGCCGGTCAAGGAGATCGGAAAGTCGATTCCGGCCGAGCTTGCGTCGGGGATTGCAACCGCGGGACCGTTGAAGGCGGCGCGCGCGCGGCGGTCGAACCGCAGCCCCTGCGCGATCGTCGAGGGCGCGCCGAACAGGGGAATCGGAAAGGGGTCGATCACCACCGCCGCGTGGTGGAGTTCGAGGCCGGCGAAGTTGGGCGGGAGCGCGCCGGTGAACGCCGCTGCGGTGGCACGGCCATTCGCGTCGAGGAATCCCAGGGCGCCGGTGAGCGGCGGCAATCCAGGGCTCGCGAGGCGCAGCTCGAAGTAGGGGTCGAAGTTGAGCGGCACAAACGGGAACCCCGGCAGGTTGAGGCCCGGCGCGGTCCCGCTGAGCGAGCCGAGCATCATGTACAGCGACCCCGCCGACTGCACACCCGCGTCGAGGATCAAGTTTTGGACACCGCCTTGCCACACGGAGATCGGGCCGCCATCGGCGCTCAGGCGGCTTGCAAGCCCCGCGGCGATTGCCGCCGCGATCCCCGCGTCGGGCTGTCCGTAACCTGACACAACGTCCTTGCCCACGAACGCCGCGATGCCGCCGCTGACCACGTCGGTGCAACTCGCGCGCAGGATTTCGCCCACGTCATCCGCGTCGAGTGTTGGGTCGAGCGCGACACACAGGGCCGCCGCTCCCGCGACGAAGGGCCCCGCAAAGGACGTCCCTTGCACGAGGACTTCGTTCCCCGAGCCATACCCTGCCGCGCCGCTGCGATCGAGGGTCCAAACTTCGAATCCGGGCCCCGCAAAATCCACTTCCGGCCCGATCGACGTCAAGTTGTAGGTCGCACCTGACGGCGCCGTTCCGCCGATGGCGAAGGTCGTGGGCAGCGTCGCGGGGTACGTCACTCCGAAGCTCGTGAAGTTGCCCGCCGACACGAAGTGCACCATGCCGCCCGCGCGTGTCTGTGCGTACTTGGCCTCCAAAACCGCCTCAGTGAAACCGTACGCGTTGGAGTTGACCGTGACGCGCGCTCCCACGGACACACCCCAATCCAGCGCGAGGGCGGTATTGCCCGTCAGCGTGGTCCAACTGCCGTTGGCCGACACCGATTCAAAAATGCGCGCGGAAAACAAAGCGGCCGACGGAGCCACTCCCGCGATCCCGATGCCGTTGTTGCGGCGCGCCGCGATGACTCCCGCCACCGCCGTGCCGTGGTTGTCGAACGCGTTTTGCGGACTGCCGGGCACCCCGATCGGCAGCGGCGACATGAAGTCGGTGCCCGACGTGAACACGAGGTCGGGGTGGTTCGCTTGCACACCCGTGTCGAGAATCAAAACCCCCGCCGCCGCGCTGCCCGTCGTCAACGCATGGGCTTGCGCAAGGCCCATGTCGAATCCGACTTGGCCCGGCCCGCTCAAAAAGTTCTGCCCCGTGTTCACGTGGCCCCACTGCACCGGATACAGGGGGTCGTTTGGCGGCGCCTGGCTGCCCTGGCCGCCCGCAAGGACCACGGGCTCCACCCACTCGACCTCCTCGCGCGCGCGAAGGCTCCGCGCAATGTCGAGCACTTGGAAGCCGTCACCGGTTGACAGTTCGAGTTCGTACACACCCTCGAGCCCGGCGAAGTCCGTGCGCAGCACGCGCGCGCCCGGCAGCAGCTCGGCGTTTAAGCGCGTCGCCTGCGCGCGCTTCGAAGCCACCCAACGCACAAGGATCCGATCCGTCGGAACCGCGCGTGTTCCGTGCGCGCCGCGCAGAACGGGTGCAACAAATCCGGAGTCCAAAAGTCCTGCGAGGTGATCGCCCGCCAAACGCAGCGCGTCCGCATTGCCGAGCGGAGATTCGAACTCTAGCTCCATCCAACCCGCCCCGGCGCCATGCAGGGCCGGGCGCACCACAAAGTCCGCCCGCCCGAGCGTGTTGGCGATGGCGGCAGCGCTTGGCATGCTCGCGGCGTTTGCGCGGCAGAGGAACGCAACACGCTGGAAGTCGAACGTTGCGTCGAGCGCGGCCACTGCGCGCAGGGGTTCAACCTCCGCGGGCACCACCGGCGAAACTTGAGCCGCGTGTGACGACGTGAACGCGAGAGCGACCAGGGCAACTGCGAGCATGGCGATCCGGGGAACGGGGAACCGGGACACGCGGGAGCGAACGCGGCGCGACGCCGCGGCTGCCCCGCTGAAAGTCTGGACGGGAACGGCGCGGACGTCGAGGGGGGCTCCCCGAAGTTCCGCGCGGCCCTTCAGCTCAAGAGCGGCAGAACAACCAGCGCCCGGGCCACCGCGGTTTTAGTGCCGGTCAGGCTTTGTTCGGAGCCGTCGCGGCCAAACAATGTGACCCGGGTCGTATCCGCGCCCAGGGCGCTCGGGTCGTTGAGGACGACGTAGTCGGCGCCCTTGCGGTTCAGTTTCGCGCGCGCGCGGCGCGGTCCGCCGGCGGTTTCCAGCGCGAACCCAACGACGAGTCGGCTGCCCTTCTTCAAGGGGCGTTGGCGCGGGTCGGCCGCGGCACCCGTCACCGTCGCCAGGATGTCTGGGTTTTTCACGAGCTCGATCACGGCCGTTTCCTCGCCGCGATCTTTCGCCCGCCATTTGCCCGACAGGCGGCGTTTCGGGCGCCAGTCGGCGACGGCCGCGGCCATGAAGAGCGAATCGCACGCTTCGAACTCGACTTCGAGCGCCTGCAGCATGTCGAGCGCCGAGATGACGTCGATGCGCCGCACACCCTTCGGAGTTTCGAGCGCCACCGGGCCCGCGATCAGCACCACGTCGAATCCGCGCGCGGCCGCGGCACGGGCGATTTCAAAGCCCATCTTCCCGGTGGACTCGTTAGTCAAATAACGTACGGGATCGACGTGTTCACGCGTCGGGCCCGCCGTCACGACAACGCGGCGACGGGGGCGCTCGCGGCGCGCGGCGGCTTCAGCATCAACTTCGGCGGCGATCGCCAGCGCGGCGAGCTTGCCAGCCCTCTTTTCGTCGTTGTCCTTCGCGCGCTCCGCGCCCGGTTTCGCGGCCTCGCCCGATGTCCCCTTGGTCCGCTTTTTCGTTGCGCGCTTTTTCGCGGTCGCTTTCGACTTCGTCGCTCCGCTGGTGCTGGCCTTCTTCGTCGACTTCTTCGCACTCATGATTCCAGCACCTCCTTCACCCGCGCGACGATCTCCGCGGGCTCGAGCAGCCGCCCTTGGCCATGCACCCCGCACGCCATGTGGCCCGCGCCGCTCCCAAGGATACGCCATCCATCGCTGGCGAGGCGGTCGAGGTTCCGGGCAACGGCGGGATGCGCCAGCATGTGCGGATTCATCGCTGGCGCAAGGAGTCGCGGGACCCCGAGCGGAGTTGCCAGCACCACTGTTGTCAGCAGATCGTCCGCGATCCCGTGGCTGAGCTTCGCCACGAGGTCGGCGCCGCCGGGGGCCACGAGAATCAGCTCCGCCCACTGGGATAGGTGGATGTGGTCCATGGCGGACTTGCGCACATCTCCAAACTCGGCGACGTACGCGTCGTTCGACGTCAGCGCTTCGAACAACTGCGGCGCAATGAGCTGCGCGGCGCGTTCGGTCAACACTGCGCGCACCTCGTGGCCCGCTTGGGAAAGTTTGCTGGCGAGGTCTGCGCCCTTGTGGAGCGCGGCCGAGGCCGAACAGCCGAGGATGATGCGCGCCATCAGTGGATTCCTTGTTCGGACGTTTTCGGCTCGGACGTTTCTTGCTCGGACAGCCCCGCGATGCGGCACACTTCACGCAGCGCCGCGGCGAAGTCACGGTTGATCACGACGTGATCGTACTTGTCGCGCTCCGCCCGCTCGACCTGCGCTTTTTGGAGCCGGCGATCGACGACATCGTGCGAATCCGTTCCCCGCACTTCGAGGCGCCGACGGAGTTCGTCCAAATCCGGCACGTCGACAAAGACATAGAGCCCGGGCACGTCCAGTCCCTTGAGCTGCAGTGCCCCTTGGACGTCAATCTCGACGAGGTAGACCTGGCCATCCTCAAGGGCCTTCTCCATGGGCTCGCGGAGCGTCCCGTAGAGGTTGCCGTGGACCTCGGCGGACTCGATGAACGCACCCTGGCGCTGGAGCTCGCGGAAACGCTCGGGCGTGATGAAGTGGTAGTGCACTCCGTCGATTTCGCCGGCGCGTGGCGCGCGTGTGGTGGCGGACACGGAAAACACGACCGCGGGATCACGCTGAAGCTCGCGGCAGATCGAACTCTTCCCGCTGCCCGACGGCCCCGAGATCAACAGCATCCTGCCCTTTTGAGTGCGCATGGTCACCGCCCCATCACTCCACGTTCTGGACCTGCTCGCGCAGGCGCTCGACGGTCGCCTTGGCGTCGACCACCCACAGGGCGACGTCGGCGTCGTTGCATTTGGAGCCGATCGTGTTGACCTCGCGCAGCAGTTCCTGCACGAGGAAGTCTAGGCGTCGCCCCACACCTTCCGCGCCACCCGCCAAAAGGAGCCGCACCTGCGCCATGTGGCTACCAAGGCGCGCGAGTTCTTCGGACACGTCCGCGCGGTCGGCGAGCAGTGCGAGCTCGCGCGCGAGGTCCGGCTCGGCGACCGGTTTGGATCCCGAGCCCGTCAGAAGTAGAGCCACGCGCTTTTTGAGCGCTTCGTGCAAGCGCTGCACCACGAGTGGCATGCGCCCTTCGATCGCCGCGGCGCGTTCGGCAAGGACATCGACGTGGCGACCGAGTTCCACCGCCAACGCGGTGCCTTCGCGCGCGCGCATCTCGAGCAAGCTGTCAATCGCGCGACCAAGCGCGGCGAACGCGATCGGCAGCACGTTTTCCGCACCCAAGTGCGCGGCCTGCGGGCCCAGCACACCCGGCAGTGCGGCGTAACGCTCGAGGGACAGGTCGCCTTTCAGGCCGAGGGCCGCGCCAAGCTCGACCACCAAACTTTGGTACTGCCGCGCGAGCACAAGGTCGACACCGACCGATCCGGCGCCTGCACCCGATTCGATCGACACACTCGCGGTCAGGGCACCGCGCTCGAGGCGCCGTCGCAACTCCTGCTCGAACAGCGCTTCGTGCTCGATCAGCTCAGGCGGCAGCTTGATCTTGACTTGCAGGAAGCGGTGGTTGACCGAGCGCACCTCCGCGCGCACGGCGAGGCCGTCCCGCTCGAGGACGCCCGCGCCGAACCCAGTCATCGAGCGCAACATGCGCAGTGTTACCTAACCGCGGCGCCGGGACGGCTGCCGGGCTTGATCGGGGTCGAATCCTTGAACTCTACGGGCGCCTCTTCGGCTTTCCACGTCCGCACGGTGGCTTTGACCAAACTCGTCAATTCAAGACCGAGGTCCGCAAACGGATTGGCCCCGCCGGTGCGGTCGACGATGCATCCCACGTGGGTGGGCTTGGCGCCAAGTTCGCACAGCAACGTCACGACCTCCCGCGCCGAACCGCCGGTGGTCACCACGTCCTCGACGACGAGTACACGCTGACCGGGGTTGACCTTGAACCCACGGCGCAGCGCCATCTTGCCGCCGTCGCGTTCGGTAAAAATGCTTCCCAGGCCAAGCGCGCGCGCCATCTCATGCGCCCAGATCACGGCGCCGAGCGCGGGTCCCGCCACCAAGTCGAAGGACTGCGTGAACTTCGCTGCGAGGGCTTGGCCGAGCTTCTCGGCGTTCTTGGGATCGCGCAGCGCAAGCGCACACTGGAAATAGCTATCGGAGCGCAGGCCCGACGACAGCAGGAAATGCCCCTCGAGCAGCGCTTCTTCACGGCGCAAAAGGTCGAGCACCTGGTCGGGAGTCACGTCACTGGCCTCCGGCGGGCGGAACGCCGATCGGAGCACCCGCGCCCGCACCACCCGCGCCCACTTCCGCGGGCAAACCGGCGTCGTCGCCGAGCAGCGAACCGGACGCCTGCTTGTTGACGAGGTGAATGGCAACCGCGCTGACGAGGAACACCACGGCAACGGCCGCGGTGAACTTCGTGATGCCTTTCGCACCCACGCCGAAAGTTTGCTGGCCGGCGCCGCCAAACGCGTCGCCAAGGCCACCGCCCTTGCCCTCCTGAATCAGGATGATCACGACGAGGAGAATCGCCGACAGCACGAACACGAGGTACAGGAGGATCGAAAGCATGGTCGTAGGAGGAAGACGGACGTTGGGAAGCGGGCGCGCGAAGGTCAGCGCGGCGCTGCGGCCGCGATCTTGAGGAACGAGTCGTGTTTGAGGGCGGCTCCACCGACGAGCGCGCCGTCGATACCGGGTGCGGCCAAGAGCTCCGCCGCATTGTCTGGTTTCACGCTGCCGCCGTACTGGATGCACACCGCGCGCGCGATCTTGTCGTCGTAGAGCCCGGTGATGAGGCCGCGCAGGTACAGGTGGACTTCACTTGCCTGAGCGGCGCTGGCGGTGCGGCCCGTGCCGATCGCCCACACCGGTTCGTAGGCGATCGTGACACGTGCCATTTCGTCGGCGGAGACACCCGCGAGCGCGCGCGTGGTTTGTTCGCGCACGACGTATTCCGACTTGCCCGCGTCCCGCTCGGCAAGCTGTTCGCCGACGCAGAGCACCCCTTCGAGACCGCCGTCGAGCACGGCCCGAAGCTTCGCCGCCACCGCGTCGTCGTCGTCGCCGAACACGTGGCGGCGCTCCGAATGCCCCACCAGCGCAAACGTGCAGCCGACATCGGCGAGCATCGACACGCTGATCGCGCCCGTGTACGCGCCCTCCTTGTGGGCACACACATCCTGTGCGCCCAGGGTCACCTTCGAACCTTCGAGTTCGCGCGCAACCGATTCGAGGTAGACAAACGGCGGGATCAGCGCGACCCGCGCCCCGTCCGTCCACGCTTCGACGCCCCGGCGCACGTGGCTGGCGAGCTCCACCGCGCTGTCGCGATGAAGGTGCATCTTCCAGTTGCCAGCGATGTAGGGCTTGCGGGGGGCCATGGGGTAACGGGCGAGGAGGCGGCGCGTCCGCACGGGGCGGTCGCTGGGGGAACTCGCTGGGGGGCAATAGGATAGCGATCCCGGGCCCCGCGTGGCACCGTCGGCCTCGGCGCCCGCCACCGAGTCCCGACGGGCCAGCCGCCTGGCGCGCTCTACCCGCCTAGCGCGCTGTGGCCGCCTAGCGCGCTGTGGCCGCCGGGTGGTCCAGGGCCGCAAAACGGCGCCCGTCGAGTCCGAGCAGCGCCTCCGCGTCCCGGGCGATGTCGGCGAGGGTCGCAAGGTCCACCGCCTGGGCGCCGTCGGAATGGACCTCGTGGGGTGCCGGGTGGGTTTCCACCATCAGCCCGTCCGCGCCTACGGCGATGCCCGCGCGCGCCAAGGGGCGCACGAGGTCGGCGCGGCCAGCCGCGTGGGACGGGTCGACGATCACCGGCAGATGCGTCGCGAGCTTGAGGTGCGCCACAACCCCGAGGTCGAGGATGTTGCGCGTGAAACGGTCGAAACCGCGCACACCGCGCTCGCACAGCACGACGTTGGGATTGCCGGCGGAAAGGATGTACTCCGCAGCGAGGCGGAACTCGCGCTCCGTCGCTGCAAGGCCGCGCTTGAGCACGACGGGTTTGCCCGCGCGCCCCACTTCGACAAGGAGCGCCGCATTGGCCATCGACCGCGACCCGATCTGGAACGCATCCGCGACGCGCCCGACGGCCTCCACGTCGCGCGGGTCGAGGACTTCGGTGACGATGCCGAGGCCGGTGCGCTCCCGCGCTTGTGCAAGCAGCGCAAGGCCGCGCGCGCCCAGGCCCTGGAACGAGTGGGGCGACGTGCGCGGTTTGTAGGCGCCGCCGCGCAGCAAAGTGGCGCCCGCAGCGCGCACCGCGGCTGCAATTTCGAACAAACGCGCCTCGTTCTCCACGGCGCACGGGCCCGCGATCAAGGACGCGTATCCGCCGCCAAAAATCGCGCCTTTGATGCGCACCACCGTGTCGGCGCGATCGCGCGTGCGGTCGACGAGCTCCGGCTGGTCGGCGCTGTCGAGGACCCCCGCAACCGCCGCGAGGTCTTCGAATCGCGAGCGCGCCCGGGGATCGGCGGGCCCGACGAGCTCCAGGATCGTGCGGTTCGCGTCGAGGAAGCGCGTCGCGAGGTCGAGATCGCGCGCGACGGCGAGGACGGACTCAAGTTCGGAAGGACCCAGATTTTTGCGCAGTCGCAGCAGCATCGGCGTGGGCCCGCGCCACCAGAGGGGGGGCGGTGAGGGCGCAGAACTATAGGGCCGCCGCTGTCTCTTATACACATCTGACGCTGCCGACGAATAGAGAGGTGTAGATCTCGGTGGTCGCCGTATCAT
>ENA-ORBV01007150-ORBV01007150.1-microbial-mat-metagenome-genome-assembly--contig:-NODE-7150-length-19277-cov-7.659063_pt1 | contig 19277 bp, 10 predicted proteins | sample MGYA00237777_ERZ505514 | MGnify/ENA primary metagenome ERZ505514 (study PRJEB26160, sample SAMN06269048) | microbial mat metagenome | isolation source: Oligotrophic lake microbial mat | place... | reverse complement strand
TTTCAAGCAGAAGACGGCATACGAGATTCGCCTTAGTCTCGTGGGCTCGGAGATGTGTATAAGAGACAGCGTCTTCCCTGGTCCGTATCGGAGCGTCGCTTTACGCCGATGTCCCCTTGGCCGCATTCATTGTCATCGCCGGCTCGTTCCTGGTCTATGGGCTTGAAGTGGAATCGGCGGGGATGGGGCCTCTATTTCTTACCGGACTGGCCGCCGGCTTCGCCGCCTGGACCAAGAATGAGGGCTTGCTCTTTTGCTTGAGCCTGGCCGCCGCCCATCTGTTCTCGGTTTCGGCGGTATCCGATGTGCCCCGCCGCATGCGGACCCTATTTCCGCTGCTGGCCGGGATGGCCGCCGTGATCGCCCTCGCCGGGTACTTCAAAATCCGGCTGGCACCCGCGAATGACCTCGTAAATGCTTCGAACGCCAGTATCATTGGCGCGAGAATAGCCGATTCCAGCCGTTATTGGGTGACGTTTTGGGCCTTTGTTAGCGAATCTCTCACCTTCGGCAGCATCCTGGTTCCCCCGGTTATCGTATTTTCAGCCTGGCTCGCCCTGGTTCGTCTGCGTGCCTTGCTTTCCGGCGCCGCGCTGCTGCCTATTGTCACGGTGGCGGTGCAATTGGCTGGATACTTCGCCATCTATGTCGCAGCGCCGAACGACCTGGACTGGCAACTCAATACGTCTCTACCCCGGCTTCTCTTGCACGTTTGGCCGCTTTCCGTGACCGGCATCTTTCTAATTTCCAGGGACATTTTTCCAGTGCCGCCGCAACCCGAACGCCGCGCGGCGCGTTCAAAATAGTGGGTCGCGTTCGCAGCTGCCAGCCGTACAATGAAGGAGGATTCACCATGTCACTATCCATGCTTTGTTTGATGGGATTATGCGGTGTGGCGGTGACCGCCCAGGATATCAAGCCAGAAGTGTACCCGGTTCCGACGGGTACCAGGGTGCCGCTGGTCATGATCAATAGCGTCTCGACAAAACACGCCGCCGAAGGGGATCGCGTGTATTTGGAAACCTCTTATCCGATCCTTGCCGACGGGCGGATTGTGATTCCTCCCGGTTCATATGTTGCCGGAACCATTACCTCTTCCAAGCGTGCGGGACGCGTCAAGGGCCGTTCGGAACTCTACGTCCGTTTCGATTCGCTGACGCTTCCTAACGGCGTAACTCGCGACTTCAGGGCGCGAATGGGATCTCTGGACGGCCGGGCAAGCGAAGAATTTGACCGTACCGAGGGGAAGATTAAAGGGGAAGGCACCAAGGGTCAGGACGCTGTGAAAGTGGCGACGGCGGCTGGCGCCGGAACATCGGTAGGCGTGATTGCCGGCAGCGCGGCGGGACGGCCCGGAATGGGGACGGGGATCGGCGCGGCGGCCGGCGCGGCGGCGGGGATGGTCGGGGTCCTGCTTTCCAGAGGGCAGGATGTCGTTTTGGGACGGGGTACTGTCGTTGAGATGGTGTTGGACCGGACGATTGAATTTTCCGAAAGCGAGATCAATTTTAGTAGCGCTCCGGCTGGGCGGCGGTCGTCGATAACGGATGAAGGTCCCGTCCGGAAGCGTTCAAACGGGACCGGACTTCCAGGGCAGCGACCGGTTCTGGGTATTCCCTAGGACAATCAGCCCAGGGGGCCTTAAAAAGGCCCTGTACGACCATGGTACTTTTGGCCTTACGCATAGCCGGGGCCGAAGTACCTATTTTTTTTGGGAGCAAAGGCCTATCCCCGCGAAGAAATCCCGCCGATACACTCTCTGTGGAGCTATGGACCTAGGATCGTTGGAACTCCAAATATTCGTAAGCCTGACGGTGGTGCTCGGCGCGGCTTTTGTGGCGTTGGTGTGTGACTACCTAAAGGGAAACAACGAGCAGTTGCGAGAACACAATATCGAACTCCGGGTACGGAAGGAAGAGCAGGAGCGGAAGCTGCTGCTGGACCCCGCCGGATTTCTTGGCCAGTGGTTACCGGACGGCAATGTAGCCAGTCGCCCCGCAGCCCAGTCGGCCGGTCATGGTAGCGGACGAACGGTTTCCGCTCACGAAGTAATGCAGTCTTTCGCGGCGCCGGAGGCGCTGGTGGAAGCGGAGACCCGCGCAGCCAGGTACCAAGCCCGTAGCGGAAAATCATCTTCCGGTTCCGCCGATGTACCCCGGCTGAGCCAGCGGCGGAGGGGGCGATTCCGTGTGCGTAGAAAAGAAACGCGGGATACCCCGGCCAACGGCGAATCGTACGCGGAGTCGGTGCGTCCGGAAATGATTGCGCGGATTGCTCGTAAGTCCGATGCCGCTGCCGTCTACGGGTCCGACATTCGGGACGAACTCGAAGCGACACGCGAGGACGCGCGGCCGGAACCGCTGAATGCCGCTGAAAATTGGGATATACGGGATCGGATTCCCGGAAGCGCGAAGCGGTTAAGGCCACCGGTTGATAAGGTATCTATTGAAACGCCGATCAAGGCGGAGCTGGAAACGGTTGCTGTCGAGCCGCGTATGGATGAGGAGGATGCGTCCCGCTTACAGACGGAAATTGAACGCGTTTCTCAGTTAGAACGGCAGCCGGTTTCTCCAGCGCCAGGGACCATCTTGCGGCCGCTGACCGTTCCGTCTCTGAAACTCCAGGAAGAGATCCAGCGGGTTGCCGAACAGTCGGCCGTCAGTGTTGCCATCGCTGCCGCGTGGCATAGCCCCTTTTTGGACGAAGTTATCGCGGCGAGCGGAACTCGAACAAAACCGATTATCGAAGTGTCGCCGGTTGCCGGGTTGGCGGCCTTAGTGCCGGAGTGTGAAGCCGAAGTCTCCGTGGTTGAAGCGGGTGCCGCGACGGTCTTAGTTGAAGAAGAGGCCGTGGAGCCATCGCCGTTCACGTTCGTCATGGATGAAGAATCTGCGCCAGTGGTTGTGGCCGCGCTGGTTGTGGTGGATGAATCTGTTCCCCAAAACGAAGTGATGGAGGCTGTGGAGCCTCCGCCGCTCACCTTCCTCATGGATGAACAATCTGCGCCGGTGGAAGTCGCCAGTCTGGCCGTGGTGGACGAAACCGTTTTCCAAAGCAAAGTGAATGAGGCCGTGGAGCATTCACCATTCACTTTCTTCATGGACGAAGAATCTGCGCCGGTTGGCGTGGAAGAGACAGTTTCCGAGAACGAAGTGATTGAGGTTGGGGGGCCTCCACGGTTCACGTTCGCCGTAGATGAAGAAGTGGCTGTCGCCCCTCCGGCCGTCATCGAAGAAACAATGTTGCAAGGCGAAGCGATTGAGGCCGTAGATCCCCCGCCATTCGCGTTCTTCATGGATGAAGAATCTGCGCCGGTGGCTGTCGCCCCTCCGGCCGTCATCGAAGAAACAGTGTTGCAAGGCGAAGCGATTGAGGCCGTAGAGCCCCCGCCATTCGCGTTCTTCATGGATGAAGAATCTGCGTCAGTGGCTGTTGCCACTCCGGCCGTCGTCCAAGAAACAGTTTTCCAAAGCGAAGTAATTGAAGCCCTGGAACCTCCGCCGTTCACATTCTTCTTGGATGAAGAATCCGCGGCGGTTTTGGTGGAAGAACCAGTTGCGCCAAGCGAAGTGATCGATGCCGTGGAGCCTCCGCCTTTCACTTTCGCCATGGATAAAGAAGCTGCGCCAGCGGCTGTCCCCGCACCGGTTGTAGTGGACGAAACAGTTCCCCAAAACGAAGTGATCGAGGCGGTGGAACCTCCACCGTTCACCTTCTTCTTGGAGGAAGAACCTGCGCCTGTCGTTGCCGCCGCGCCGGTTGTGGTGGAAGAAACAGATCCCCAAAACGAAGTGATCGAGGCGGTGGAACCTCCACCGTTCACCTTCTTTATGGATGAAGAACCCGCGCCGGTACCTGTGGCCACGCCAGCCGCCGAGATCGAATATGAGGTTGCGGAACCCGCACCTGCGAGTATTCTAAACAACTATTCGTTCGACCCCCTCCACTCCCGCTCGGCTGGAAAGGGAGTATCGCCGATTGTGGACTACCTGCCGGCACTCCCGGAAATTGAGAAGCCGGCATATGCCGCATCTCTAACTGAAGAACCCGCATTGGCCCCTCCCGCACACTCGATACCTGTAGAGAGCAACCTGGAGTCGCTGCCCAGGATGGAGTCTGCGCCCATTGCGGAAGAGCAGTTCGCCGTCGCCGCCGCGATTGCCGAGCCTCCGCCATTTTGGGGAATGCCAGCCGCCTCGCCGGAACCGCCGGCGGCTACTTCCCTACCAGCGCCGATTGACATCTCCGCGGCTAGGCAGTTCGATCAAGCCCCGATTGCGCAGGCGCCGATCGCCACTATCCCCGATCTGCTCCTGCCCACCGGCATGCATGACCTGTCCACCTGGACCCGGCTTCTCTCGTTGCCGAATCCGATGACCGGCATCTTGTTTGTGATTACGCTCCAACCGGGAGAAGGCGCGGCGGTTCCCGAACGTAAAGCCGCCGCACCGGCGCCCGATACCGATCCCGCAATCGAGAAATTGATGGCTTCATTCGTTCGCGAGGGCGACTTTGGGACCCGTATCGCCGAAAACGAGTGGATTTTTATCTACAACCACGATGTCGCCACCTTCAATCAGCGGCGCGTTGGAATGATCTCCGAAAAGCTATGGGACTTCCAATTGCGTCACCTGGGAATGGCGAACGTCAATTTCAAGTGGGGAGCTATCGACGTCAAATCAGAGGGCTTGGCGGAGGCCGTGCAGGCGGCCCGCGATCACATGAATCAGACGCGCCGCGCGCGCAAGTTGCCCGGCGCCGATCAAGCTGCCGCCCGTCGCGTCGTGAACGCTTAAGGCTGTTTTCGCAGTTCCGCGTCCAGCGCTTCCAATGCCTTGCCGGCCTCGCTCCATTGGCCCTGTTGGGCCGCTTTCCGGTACCGGTCCATCAATTGCCGGAGGTTGGTAATTCGCTCGCCACCGGTGGTCGGCGGACCTGCGGAAGGCGCGGGAACGGGATCGCCAGGCTTGGCGGGCACGCTGGGTACGTTGGCGGCTTGGCCACCGGCCAGTTGGGCCAGTTGGGCCAGCGCCTGCTCGTACGTATCGGTGTAAATCAACTCGTTTCCGTGAGCCAAAACCACTTTCTTTAACTGTGGCATTCGAGCTTGGGACGATTGGAGATAGATCGGCGCCACGAAAAGGAACGTGTTGCCGACTGGGAGTACGACCATCGGCCCGTGTATCACCTGCGAACCTTGTGAATTCCAGAGCGTTAGGTCCTTCGAGATCGTCTGATCCTGATTGAGACGGCTCTCAATCTGCATGGGGCCGAAGAACAACTCCTCTTTCGGCAGTTCCATCAGCGCCAACTCGCCTAGCGATTCGCCGTCGCAGCGGGCAATGAGCAGCCCTATCAGATTGTCCTTGCCGCGTGGCGTGAAGGGCAGCATCAGAAGGAATTCCGCTTCTCCCGATCCGCCGGCTTCTTTCGGGAACGACGCCACGACGTAGTTGGCGTCGAGTGGCGCTTTGCCTCCCGTGTTTCCAGCGGTGGAGCGCCGGGCGACGTCCCAGACGTCCACTTTGTTGTAGAACGCGTCGGCTGCGTCCATGTGGAAAGTAAGCAAAATCTCGGCCTGCATGCGAAAGAGCCATTCCGGATAGCGGACGTGTTCCCTTAGATCCGCGGGCATGGCGGCCTTGTCAAGGAAGAGGCTGGGGAAAACGGTACGGTAGGCGCGAACGAGCGGATCGCCGGCGTCGAAGACGTATAAGAGTGTTTCGCCAGTGTAGGCATCAACGGTCGCCTTGACGGAGTTGCGGGCGTAGTTGATTCGTCCGCTCTCTTTTGTACTAACCGGTTCGGCGTAGGGATGGCGGGAGGACGTGCTGTACCCGTCGATCATCCACACCAGCTTGCCGTCGGTCCGAATGATCAGGTACGGGTCGGTATCCCACAGTAGAAACGGCGCGAGTGTTTCGACGCGATCTGTGACCTTGCGGCGAATCATTATACGGCTATCATTCTGCAAGTACGAGGTCAGTATGATATTCCAGTCGTTGTATGCGATAGCGGCGACGGTTCGCATGGCCATCGACTTAATGGGGAAACCGCCGGAACCGTCGTAATGGTTCTGCACGTTGTCGGAGCCGGAGGGATAGTTGAACTCGGGCTGAGACGAAGGCACGAAGATCGGTTCATGGGCGACCTCGCCGTAATAGATCTCGGGGCGCGTGAGCTTCAGTCCTTCGGCGGTCACTTTCGGCGGCGCATCCTGGATGAACAGGCGCGGCAGACCGTCTGGCGTAATCCGATTAACGTCGGCGGCGACAACGCCGTATCCGTGCGTATAGATAACGTGGCGATTCGGCCAGCGGTTGCGGGCTTCACCAAGTTGTTGAATATCGAGTTCACGGGGGGAAAGGAGTACTTGGCGCAGTTTTCCGCCGATGCGGTAGCGGTCAATATCGGTGTCCACATAGGTGTATGGCCGGAGGGGTTGAATCTGGGTGATGGTGTCGTGGAAGGCCTCCCAATCCCACAGCCGAACGTTATCAAGCGAGGCTTGATTGGCCGCGATATCGATTTTAGCGGTGGGAGATGCTTGCACCTGTAGTTCTTTCAGGCTGGCGCCGAGGCCATAGGCAACCCTGGTGGCGCGCATGTGATGTTCGATATATGGCTTTTGAAGCGTGATTTCATTCGGCCGGACGTGGACGGAGTTGACGATGCCGGGAACGATGGCGCGAATGGGAAGGAACAGCAAGATCAACAGCGCCCAGCGCCCGCGTCCGGAGGCGAGAAGGGCGGCGCCGATGACGATGAGAACAGCCCAGGCGGTGGTGAGTGGGATGGTCAGGTTGACGGCGACGTAGTCGGCGCCGGTAAGAAACGGGTGAGTATCGTAGAGGGAACTGTAGCGGCCGAACCACTCGCGGACGGCCAGGGCGAGGAGCGCCGCGGCGCCCAGGAGACGAGCGCCCAGCAGATCGCCACGGGTCATGTCATCCCAATCGATCATGATCTGTGCGCCGGTAAAACGGCTGCGAAGCGTCCAAAGACGGCTCACGAGCCAGTAGCCGATGGCGCAGACGGCGAGTAGTACGAAGAGATACGTCGCGAAGCTCTTGTACACGGGCAGTTCGAAGAAGTAGAACTCGACGGAGTTGCCGAAGACGGGATCGCGCCAGTCCGAGGAAGGAGTCATACCGCGGCTGCCAAGCCAAGTGGCAATGTCCCAGGAGGAGAATTGCACGGCGGCAAGCACCCAAGCAACGGGCAACAGAACGAGCGAGGAGATTCGGGCGTACCAGGGGAACCGGGAGAGACTGGCTCCGCCCGCTTTCAAGGCACGGGCGTGAACGATCCAGAGGACGGCGTAACCGAAGACGGTGGCGTACAGCAGCGGCGCCGTGTGGAGGTAGATCTGTTTCCACCAGGTTTCCAACTGGCCGACCTCGTTCCACCACTGGTAATCGAGAATCGACGAGGCCGCCGATTTCGCGACGATCAGGAAAAGAAACAGGCCCAGAATAATGCTCCCGCATCCAAAACGGCCGCGGCTAACCGGCGGGCCGGGTCCTGGTCCGTCGGCTTCAATATCGATTACTCGTCCGGGCATCCTGTTCCCTCCATCATCGAAGGCGGGATTCCGAAGAAGCCGCGCCGATTCCATTCAATGGTATCCGCTTCGGAGAGTCCATTGAGCGCTAGAACACAAATCGCAGTCCCATCTGCATAATGCGCGGACCGGAGGTTGTATCGATCTGCCCGGGCCGAACGGTCCCAATGTTGGCCCGTGGATCGCCGAGATTGGCGTGGTTGAGCGCGTTGAACATCTCCCAGCGGTACTGCAGTTCGCGATGCTCGGCGAAGCGGAAGCCTTTGAATAGCGCGAAGTCGAGATTGTAGTTGCCAGGGCCGACGATGACATTACGGCCGAAGTTGCCAAAGGTCCCCAGCGCGGGGAGTGCGAAGGCTGCGGCGTTGTAATAAGACGCCATTTGATCGTCGCGCGAACGCCCGGCGGCGAGATACGGGTTGCCGATAAGATTCGCTCGCTGGGTGCCCGTTCCGGTCAGTGCGCGGTCGCTGCCGGAAACAATGTTGACGGGCGTTCCGGTCTGCGCATTGAAGATGCCATTGGTTTGCCAGCCGCCAAGAATCCACTTGGCGATTCCCGTCGAAGGTCCGGGAATGTCCCACAAAAAGCTGGCGATGAAGCGCTGCCGAACGTCGAAATCGGAGAGTCCCTTGTCGGCGCCGATGTTGAACGGATTCTGCCCGTTGAAGCCATCGACTTCCAGGGAACTGGCGTCCAGCGAACGGCCATAGGTGTAGCTGGCAAGCACCGTGTAGCCCTTGCTGAATCGCTTATTCAACGTAGCCTGGAAGGCGTTATAGCTGGAGTTAATGTTGTTCTGATAGTTCAGGATGCTTTGGAAATTGGGAGCGTACAGACGGCGGGCATTGATGTTAGCGGTGGTGGCGCCGGGGCCGAAGACGGCGGGGTTGGCCTCGGTACGCATGGAGAGTTTGGCGCCTTTGGAGCCAACGTAGGCGAGCGTGGCCGTGAACCCGGCGGCCACTTCGCGCTGCACATTAAGGTTCCATTGCTGGAGGTATGAAGTAGCGAGGTCCGGGTCGATGGACAGACCGACGGTGACCGGCAGGCTGAAGCGGTAACGCGAGCGCTCGTCCGCGGTGACGGGCGGCGCGTAGGGAAAGGGGTTCACTTCGTTGCGATAGGGATCGGAGAAGCTGGCCGGTTGGTTGATCGTAGTTTGGAAGGAGTAGGGCGGCGAATTCACAAAGTGGCTGAGCATGTGAAAGCGCGGCGTGTCGAAGAACACGCCGTAGCCGGCGCGGACGCTGGTCTTCGTGGAGCCGTTGGGACGCCAGGCCAAGCCGAAACGGGGCGCGATGTTGTTCCAATCGGTGTCGGTGCCGCCGCGTTGCACGCCGGCATCGCCCACGTAAAGCAGCCCCGCGGGCGCGGAGGGAAAGATCTTCGATTGCTGGCCGGGACGGAAGACGGTGAGTTCGTCATTGGTGGCGTAGAAGGGCAGATACGGCTCCCAACGAACGCCGGTGCTGAGCGTCAGGTTCTTGGTCACCTTAATGTCATCCTGGAAGAAGAACGACGGCGCGTGGTTGGCGTTTTTGTTCAGCCGTAGGGACCCTTGCGTCATGGCGGAGGGGCGGCCAAGCAGGAAGTCGGCGAAGGACTCATTGGAGAATCGGCCGTCGAATGTGAATTGGGGGTCGACGCCATTTCCCGTGACCCGGTCGGAAAAGCTGTAGCGGTATTCGCCGCCAAACTTCACTTGATGCCGGCCGCGAATCCAGGACAGCGTATAGGTGCCCTGGTAGGTCCGGCGGTCAATGGTGACAAGGTTATCCTGGGCCAAATTCCAGTAGCCGTTGACGGCGCCGCGGTAGAGCGGGACCAGCTTCAGTCCATCCGTCTCGGGAGCCCCGCGATTGACCTTTACGCCGAGGTCGGCGAAGCCGATTCCATTGCCGGACCCAATGGGCAGCGGGCCGCGAACAATCTTGGTTTGATTGCCGGTGAACTGTCCGGAGCCGAGCAGGCCCGGCGAAATTGTCCAGGTGTGTTGGCCCTGCACGTTCCAGCTATTGAATTTGTTTTCGGCGTGCAGCACCGGGAGGCCGGCGGTGTTCGACTCAAAGCTTTTGCTGGTGAAGACGCGGCCGGAGACGCGCTGGGCGGAGGAGAGTTGGTGGTCCACGCGGCCAATGTATTGATTGGCGTCCTGGAGATTGGGGCGGTTAAATATGAAACGGTTGTTGGAAGCGTTGGGCAGGGGAACGGCAAGCTTGTCGAGGAAACTGAGCGAGGCCGAATCGAAACGCGAGGCGGGTATGATGCCGCCGGGGAAAGGCTGGCCGGTAGCGGGATCGTTAGGGAAGCGGGCGAACGCGCTGAAGTTGCCGCCACGCATGGCGGCGGTAGGAACGGTTAGGCCGGAGAAGGTCGCGCCGGAACGTTCACGAAGACCTTCGTAGGAGCCGAAGAAAAACGTGCGGTCGCGAATCACGGGGCCGCCGGCGGAGCCGCCAAACTGGTTGCGGCGCAGCTTGCCTTTTTCCAACCCGAAAAACGCGCGGGCGTCCATCACGTCATTACGAAGGAATTCGTAGGCGGAGCCGTGGAACTTGTTGGTGCCCGACTTGGTGATGGCGTTGATGATGGCGCCGGAGTTGCGGCCGTATTCGGCCGAAAAGTTGTTGGTTTGAACGCTGAACTCTTCCAGAGAATCGGGGTTGGGGATCAGGGCGGCGGTGTTGAGTTGGGGATCGTTGTTGTCGCCGCCATCAAGGAGATAATTGTTGGCGGTGCCGCGCGCGCCGTTGACGGAGATGCCGTTGTTCTGGCCCAAGCCATTGTTGCCTCCGCCGGGAACTGCACCGGGGAGCAGACGGACGAGTTGCAATGCATTGCGGCCGTTGAGTGGGAGTTCGGTGATGCGGCGTTCGTCGATGATTTCTTTCAGCGTCGCGCCGACGGTTTCTACTTGCGAGACGGAGCCGCCGACGGTGATGGATTCGGAGACTTGGCCGAGTTCGAGGACGGCCTGGACCTGGCGCGTGGCGTCGGCATCCAGCCGGAAGGACTGGGAGCGGAAGGGGCGAAAACCGTCGCGCGTGACTTCAACGCGGTATTCGCCGATGGGGAGTTGCGGAAGGGTAAAGCGGCCGGCTTCGTCGGAGATGGTGGAGGAAATGAGGCCCGTTCCTTCGTTGACGGCGCGCACGGCGGCGGTGGGCACCACGGCGCCCGACTTGTCTTGGACGGCGCCGGTGATTTGACCCCCGGATTGGGCGTAGCCGATTGCGGCCGCGGCTATCGAAATTAGAAAGCGATGCACGAAAAGACCTCTGCTGAATGCCGAGTATATATGCCGTGTTACCCTCACAGCAAATGCCTCGCGCTATCTGCTTCTTTGTTTTTGGATGTTTGCTTGCCGCCCAGCCGAAGCCACTGGATTGGGCGCAAATTGATAGAGAGACGCTGCAGCACTTTTCCGCTTTAGTAAAGATTAACTCGACCGATCCGGGCGGCAGCGAGAAGCCGATTGTCGATTACTTGAAGGCTGTATTGGAGAAAGAGGGGATTGAATCGAAGATCTTTACCCGAACGAATCTGGCGGATCCGGCCATCGTCCGGCCGAATCTTATCGCCCGGCTGAAGGGCAATGGAAAGAAGAAGCCGCTGCTGATTGTGGGCCACACGGACACGGTGAATATCGACGCGAAGAATTGGACGCATGGGCCGTTTTCGGCGCATCGGGAAGGCGGTCATATCTATGGCCGCGGGACCGTCGACGATAAAGACAATCTGGCCGCCGCGTTGATGTCGATTATTCTCGTGAAGCGGCAGGGCTTGGCATTGGACCGGGATTTGATCTTCCTCGCGGAAGCGGGCGAGGAAGGCGCGACGTCGATTGGGATTGCCTTCCTGGTGAGTGAGCACTTTGGCGAATTGGACGCCGAGTATTGCCTGGCCGAAGGCGGATCAGCCGTGCGGACGGGCGGCAAGCTGAAATTTGTTTCGGTGCAGACGACGGAGAAGATGCCGCGCGGCGTGAAGCTGGTGGCCAGCGGAGTGGCGGGCCATGGATCAGTGCCGCTGCGGTCGAATCCGGTCACGCGCATTGCGAAGGCCGTCGCGAAGGTTTCCGACTGGCAGCCCCCCATGCGGTTGAACGACACCACGCGAGCGTACTTTGAGCGGCTCGCCGCGATGTCTAGTCCTGAGGACAAGGAGCGCTATAACGGCATCCTGAACCCGGCGAAGACGGACGCGATTCAGGAGTATTTCGCGGTGCATGAGCCGCGTCATAACTCAATGCTGCGGACGTCTATTTCGCCCAACATCATGCAGGCCGGGTACAGGTTTAACGTGATCCCGTCGGAGGCGGAGGCCTCGCTCGATATTCGCGCCTTGCCGGATGAGGACATGGCGAAGTTCTACGAGACGTTGAAAAGCGTGATCAACGATCCGGCGGTGAAGCTGATTCCGCAGTCCGGATCGGCGCGTCCGGGCGCCGCGCCATCGGCTTTGAACAACGAAGCGTTCCGCGCCATTGAGACCGTGGCCAAGCGGCATTATGATGGCGTGCCCGTGCTGCCATCAATGTCGACGGGCGCGACGGATATGGCGTTTTTGCGGGCTAAAGGCGTGCAGTGCTACGGCATCGGACCGGCGATTGATTCCGAGGACGGACCGAAAGGGTTCGGCGCGCACAGTGATCAGGAGCGGATTTTGGAATCGTCGTTGTACCAATTCGTGAAGTTCCATCATGATCTGGTGGTGGAGTTGGCGGGCGCGAAATGAAGGCTGTTCTTTGGCTCGTGGCGGCATTGGCCTGGGGACAGATACCGCGGTTGGAACGGCCGGTGACCGTGGACGGTTCGCTGGCCGAGTGGAAGAACTACGCCTTTAGCGATGGGTTGTGGGACATGGAGCGGCTGCGCCAATCGCCTTGGTATGACCCGGCGATCAACCGGCTGACGGTCCATGGGAAAGAGACTGGCGTGGATCTGGCGGCGCGCTATTACATCGCCTGGGATGACAAGTATCTATATTTAGGCGCGGATGTTCAGGACAACGTCAACGACGTCACCGACCCGGCGCACGCGCCGAAACGCTGGTACTACAAGGATGCAATCTGCTGGTTTATTGAAGCGCCGCGATTGGCAACGGGCAAGAAGTTCGGCGAAGGCGATAATGCATTTTGCTTTGTGATCGACACCGCGCTGCCGGTTTACGGTGCGTGGTGGCGGCATGGCGCGCCAGGGAAGACGTATGTCGAAGAGCCGCTGCCGAAGGATGCGGTGAGCTATGCCATTCGCCGGGGGCAGCGCGGAGATTTTGTGCTGGAGGCACGAGTGGCGATGGCGCCAACACTGGGCGTCAGCGCGCCGGCGTGGTGCGCGCCGCGGGTTGGCGATGTGTACGGGTTGGAGATTGTCCACACCGATCCCGACGGCCGCGACTACGGCGGACACTTCCTGATCTACGGGCGGGGCGACGATGACGCGACCTGGGGGCGCATGGTGTTGACTGGGCCGCAGGACGTGATTGAACGGAGAACGAAGTAAGAAAATGAAGCGCTGCCTCTTGTTTGTGATTGGCCTGTTGGTTGCTTATGGGCAGGATGCACGCCTGCTCTTTGAGAAGCAGTGCGCGGTTTGCCATGGCGATGGGCATGGGACGGAGCGCGGGCCGAATTTGGCGGACAACCGGCGCGTGCGGTCGGCGTCGATGGACGAGTTGCGTGCGGTGATCCGCGATGGCGTGCCGTCGCGGGGGATGCCGGCCTTCGCGCTTCCAGTGGGCGATTTGGAGGCATTGACGCGGTTTGTACGCTCATTCAGCGCGCCCGCCGCGGAGAGCCATCCGGCGGGGGACGCCGCCGCTGGGGAGAAATACTTCTTCGGGCAGGGCGGTTGTGCCAACTGCCATATGGCGGCGGGCAAGGGCAAAGCAGTAGGGCCGGACCTTTCAGTGGTGGGCCGGGAGTTGACATTCGTGGAATTGGAAGAGGCGGTACGGAAGCCGGCCGCTTCCGTGAAGCCGGGATACCAAATGACGACGGTGAAGCTGCGCGATGGGCGCTCTATTCGCGGCTTCGCGCGCAATCGGAGCCGGTACAACATTCAAGTTCAGGATTTTAACGGGCGCTTCCATTTATTGAGCCAAGAGGAGATCGCCTCGACCGCGATGGAGCCGTCATCGCTGATGCGCGCGCCGAATTGCACGGCGGATCAGTGCCGGGATTTGCTCAAGTTCCTGAGCGGTTTGACGGGGCCGGTTGCGGGCAGACCGGGTGCGGCCGCGTTTGAACGGGGAACGCCCCCAAAGCCCGGCGACTGGCCTGGTTATCACGGCTCCGTTGACGGCAACCGGCACAGCGAACTGAATCAGATCAATCCCGCGAACGTGAAGGATCTCGTTTTGAAGTGGGTCTATCCGGTCAATCACAACGTGCTGGAATTGACTCCGGTGGTTATCGACGGCGTGATGTACGTGACCGGGCCGAACCAGGTAATGGCCCTTGATGGACGCGCGGGGCGGACGCTGTGGAGCTATCAGCGGCCGATGTCGGGCGAGACGCGGGGGGACGCGGCGAAGGGTACGAATCGCGGCGTGGCTGTCTTGGGTGACCGGGTTTTCGTGGTGACCGATAACGCCCGCCTGCTGGCGCTGCATCGGGTGACCGGCGCACTGCTTTGGGAGAGGGAGATCCCAGAGGGCGTGACGAATAAGAAGAACATCGGGAACACGGCGGCGCCGTTGGTGGTGAACGATTTGGTGATTGCGGGCGTCTCGGGCGGGGACTCGGGAATACGCGGTTTCCTGGACGCGTACAAAGTCTCGACGGGCGAGCGCGTGTGGCGATTCTGGACTGTGCCCAAGCCCGGCGAACCGGGATCGGAAACGTGGATTGGGACGTCGCTTGCCGAACACGGAGGAGGCGGCGCGACGTGGATGACCGGTACGTTTGACCCGGACACAAACACGGTGTTCTGGGGAACGGGCAATCCGTATCCAGCCTACAACGGCGATGAGCGCAAGGGCGATAATCTGTATACCGATTCGGTGATCGCCCTGGACGCGGCGAGCGGCAAACTGAAGTGGCACTATCAATTCACGCCCCACGATTTGTTCGACTGGGACGCGGGGCAGACGCCGCTGCTCGTCAACCGGCGCTATCGAGGGGAAGAGAAGAAGCTGCTGATTCAGGCGAATCGAAACGGGTTTTTATACGTGTTCGACCGCGTGAATGGGAAGCTGCTGTTGGCGGAAAAGTTCGTCGACAAACTGACGTGGGCGACCGGAATTGGCAAAGACGGGCGGCCGATCCTGGTGCCGGGAATGGAGCCAACGAAGGATGGCGCAAAGGTTTGCCCGAGCGTGTTAGGGGCCACGAACTGGCCGTCGATGGCGCACAGTCCTTCGACTGGGCTTTTTTACCTAATGGCGCGCGAAGCGTGCGGCGTCTACGTAAAAAGGCCAAGTTGGAACCCGAAGAAAATTCCGCTGGAGCCGGGGCAAATGTTCCTGCGCGCTTTGGACATCGAGACGGGCAGGCGCGTTTGGGAAGTGCCGCAGATTGGGCCGGCGGACAGTTGGGGCGGCGTGCTATCTTCGGGCGGCGTAGTTTTTTTCGGGGAGGACAGCGGCGCGCTGGGCGCGGTTGACGCGAAGACGGGCAAGGATTTGTGGCACATCCAGACGAACGCGTCGGCGGCGCTCGGCGACGGCCACAGTTGGCGATCGTCGCCCATGACGTATATTGCCGGCGGCAAGCAGTACATCGCGTTCGCGGCCGGGCCCAACATCCTTGCGTTTGGGCTGCCGTGAAGTTATATACTTCGAGTCATGCGGCGTGCGAGCCTGATGTGTTTGCTGAGCGGTTTGTGGCCGGCGACGGCCGATGATCTGTTTGTCCGCGAAGTGCGGCCGTTGCTGCAGGAACACTGCTTCGGCTGCCATTCCGGCGCGGCGGCGCAGGGGAAGCTCGATCTGTCAGCGCCCGCCGATTTAGCGCGGGTTGTAAAAGCCGGAACGCTGTATCAAGCGGTGGCGCATACGGGGCCGGTGCGGATGCCGCTCGGCAAGCCGCAACTGCCGGCGGCGGCGCTGGCAAAGATTGCCGGATGGATTCGCGCGGGGGCGGAGGTGGCGCCGCAGCGGCATTGGGCGTTCGTTTCGCCCGTCCGGCCGCGCAGCGCCGGGGCGGGTAATCCGATTGATGTCTTCGTAACCGCGGCATACAAGCAACGCGGCTTGACTCCAGCGGGACCCGCGGACAAGCGGACGCTATTCCGGCGCGTCACCGTGGACCTGACGGGAGTGCCGCCAACCGCCGCTGAGATGCGCGCGTTTCTGGCCGATGGAACCGCGAACGCCTATGAACGCGCGGTGGACCGGCTGCTGGCGAGTCCCCGCTACGGCGAACGCTGGGGCCGCCACTGGATGGATATCTGGCGCTATTCGGATTGGTACGGATACCGGAAAACGAACGAAGTCCGCAACAGCCAGCGCCATATCTGGCAGTGGCGGGACTGGATTGTGGAGTCGTTGAATGAGGACCGCGCCTATAGTCAAATGGTGATGGAGATGCTGGCCGGAGATGAGATCGCGCCGGCGGATCCAAAGGTGCTGCGCGCCACCGGCTATCTGGTCCGGAACTATAAACGCTATGACCGCGACGGCTGGATGCAGGACGTGGTGGACCATACATCAATGGCCTTTCTGGGGCTGACGCTTAAGTGCGCGCGCTGCCATGACCATAAATACGATCCGCTTTCGCAACGGGAGTATTATCAGTTCCGCGCGTTCTTCGAGCCCTACAACGTTCGGCTCGATCGCGTGCCCGGGGAGACTAATCTTGACAAGGCGGGCCTGGCGCGGATCTACGACGCCAAGGCCGAAACGCCAACCTATCTGTTCACTGGCGGCGACGTTCAAAACCCCGATAAATCAATGGCTTTGAAGCCGGCGATCCCGGCGGTGCTCGGGAAGGTTGATGCTTTTCAATCGTTGGTCGTGCCGTTGGAGGCGCGGTATCCGGATCTCCGCGAGTTCGTCCATCGGGACTTGATTGCCGCTGCCCGCACTGAAATTGAAAAGGCGACTGGTCCCGTAGCCAAGCGAGCAGCCGAGGCGCGGCTCGCCGCTTTGGAGTCGCGAATCGCCGCGGATAAAGCTAAACATGCAAAGGCCGCGGACGCGGAGAAGTTGGCCAATACGGCCCGCGGCCTGGAGCGGCAGGCTTACGTATTCACCGGCGAAGCGGACCTGGAGCAGGCGCAGAAAAAGCTAGCCGATGCGTTGCGCGATGGCGGTATTGACGAGAAGAAAGTGACTGCCGCGAAGGCGGAACTCGACAAGGCCGTCGCGGCCTTAGCCAAGAAGCCCGCGGAGTATTCGCCGATAGGTGAGCAGTATCCGGAGCAATCGACCGGACGCCGCACGGCGCTCGCAAACTGGATCGCCAACGACACAAATCCGCTCACCGCGCGTGTGGCCGTGAACCACATCTGGGCCCGCCATTTCGGCCGCGGCCTCGTCGAGTCCGTTCACGACTTCGGCCAATACGGCAAAGCGCCCACGCATCCGGAACTGCTCGATTTCCTGGCGACCGAACTGGTGTCGAACGGCTGGCGCATGAAGCCGATTCACCGGCTGATCGTCACCAGCAGCGCGTACCGCATGGCTTCCACGGGAAGTGAAACGAAGGACCCGGACAACCAATACCTGTGGCGCATGAACGCTCGCCGCATGGAGGCGGAGGCCGTTCGCGACGCGGTGTTGCACACGGCGGGTGAGTTGGACGGCACTCTCGGCGGCCCGGAAGTGGAGGAGACGCAGGAGTTGGAATCGATGCGCCGGAGTCTTTACATCCGCCAGGCCCCGGATGTGCGCGCCGAGTTCTTAAGCCAGTTCGATTCCGCCAATCCGAACGAATGCTACCGGCGCGAAGAGAGCATCGTGCCGCAGCAGGCATTGTCGTTGGCCAATAGCCGGCTAACTCTCGAACAGTCGCGCAGGCTGGCGGCGAAACTACCGCGCGATCAATTCGTCGACGAGGCTTTCGAAACCGTATTGAACCGCCCGCCATCGCCTTCGGAGCGCGATGACGCCCTAACATTCCTGGCGCAACAGACCGTCCTGCTCGCCGATCCGGCGAAGTTGAAACCCTTTGAAACTGGCGTCGCCACGCCGCTGAAGCCGTCTAAGGACCCCGCCCAACGGGCAAGAGAAAATCTTGTCCATGTCCTGTTCAACCTTAACGAGTTCGTCACCATTCGGTAAACCCTATGCAACGCCGCACTTTCCTTACTCAAACCGGACTTGGCTTCACCGGACTCGCGCTTAGCGCGGCGGAAACCAAGCCCCACTTCACTCCGAAAGCCAAGCGCGTCATCTGGCTCTTCATGATCGGCGGCGCGAGCCAGATGGAGACCTTCGACCCCAAGCCGGCGCTGAATAAATACGCGGGCAAGACCATTGACGAAACGCCCTTCAAAGACACGCAAAACAGCCCCTATGTGAAGAAGAATTTGAGGGAGGTCATCGCCGGATTGCATAAGGTGCATCCGTCGATCTATCCCATGCAGGTTGGATTTCAGAAGCGCGGGAAGAGCGGGCTGGAAGTGTCCGACTGGTTCCCGCACGTGGGTGGATGTATCGATGACATTGCTGTCGTCCGGTCCATGTGGACCACCGACAATAACCACGGCGCACAGCTCCAATTCCATACCGGCCGCCACGTTCTGGAAGGCCAGTTTCCAACCATCGGCGCGTGGGTGCATTACGGCTTGGGTTCGTTGAACGACAACCTGCCGCAGTTCGTCGTGTTGGGTGAGCCGATCGATACCTGTTGCGGCGGGCCGTGGGCGCACGGCGCGCACTATCTGGGACCGGAGCACGACGGCGTGCAGTTGAAAGTGGATGCGAAGAACCCTCTGCCTTTTGCCTCGCCGGGGCCGGACGTGTATCAGGAGGAGCAGGAGCGCGAGTTTGCTTTGATCGACAAACTGAACCGGGCGACGCAGATTCAGTATCCGGAAGACGCGGCGTTGCGGGCCCGAATTAAGTCCTATGAACTGGCGTTCCGCATGCAAACTGCGGTGCCGGACGTGATGCGTTTGGACCGCGAAACGGAAGCGACTCGGAAGATGTACGGGCTCGATGAAAAGATCACGCAGCCATTTGGCGAGATCTGTTTGTCGGCGCGGCGGCTGGTCGAACAGGGAACACGGTTCGTGCAGATCTTCCATGGCGCGGGCGGAGCGGGCGCTTGGGATGCCCATTCGAACTTGAAGACCGGCCACGAGAAATTGAGCCGGCAAACCGATAAGCCGATCGCCGGATTGCTGCAGGACTTGAAGCAACGCGGACTGCTAGATGAGACGTTAGTGGTTTGGTGTACGGAGTTCGGCCGGACGCCAGGTGCGCAGAATAACAACGGCCGCGATCATCATCCGTATGGCTTCAGCGTGTGGCTGGCCGGCGGCGGCGTGAAGGGCGGAATGGCCCATGGAGCCACCGACGAACTTGGCTTCCACGCCGTTGAAGATCGGCACTATGTGACCGATCTCCACGCGACGGTACTTCATCAATTAGGGCTTGACCCGCGCCGCCTGGAGATCCCAGGCCGGAAGCGAATCGAGTTGGATTACGGCGCGCCGATCCGGGAAATCCTGGCTTAGAGTTAAAACGACAAACGCAGCGCAAACTGAATCTGTCGCGGCGTGCCAACGATCCCAGTGATAATCCCCGCGGTCGGATTGCC
>ENA-ORBV01007148-ORBV01007148.1-microbial-mat-metagenome-genome-assembly--contig:-NODE-7148-length-19289-cov-6.834895_pt1 | contig 19289 bp, 16 predicted proteins | sample MGYA00237777_ERZ505514 | MGnify/ENA primary metagenome ERZ505514 (study PRJEB26160, sample SAMN06269048) | microbial mat metagenome | isolation source: Oligotrophic lake microbial mat | place... | reverse complement strand
CTCCGTCTTTCTGGAAATCTTCGTTTCGCGAAACAGCCTGCTGTCATTGGGGGGATGGGGTTTTCGGTCAAGCACTAGCTAGGGCCGCTTGCTTATTTGCGTGCCGACGAACGAAGTGAACGAGCCTTGGCTATTTTTCCAGCAAGTGCTGCTCGAATGGCTCTTTCGTACGCACCCGCCTCAGGCAAGTTGGTCGGAGAACTGAATGCGATTTGGACCTGCTGAATCGTGGTAGTTTTTACTGGCATTGCGGCAATGGACCTCGGCGCGCCTGGGCTCTGCGAGGGTTGAAGGCGAATGGGAATAAATGTTAGCGAGTTGTTCTTGCGCGGGTAATCGGCCAACGTACTGCCAAGCCGATCCATAATTTTGTTGTATACCGCTTCAGGACACGCAAAGAACAAACCGCTTTGGCAAAGCGCCTCGCGTTCCAGCAAATGGCCCTTGTAGATGAGTTGTGGAAGAATCCGCTTGTTCACGTTTTCCCAGTTAGGCCCGACTGACTTTCCAACGTGTGAATGCCCGCTCAAAATAGCCTCACGCTCAGCGCGATAACTGCCGATGGTGTCCATCGTTTGCACTTCGAGGGCAGCAAATTCCATCAAGTTTTTGTCCGCGTCGAGGCGTGCGAGTATCCAGTCAACAAAGAAACCGCTGCTTTTGCGCCCATTCAATGGACGACCTGGTACCTTGAGTTCGCCACCCCAGCCTCTACCGAATACAGCCACCAATTGGCTTGTTCCCAAAGATGAAGTCGCAGCAACCTTGCTACCGTCAACCAAGGTAACAGCATCCACCTTAAAAGCTAGTTTCGCGACGGTCGATAGAAGGGCGTACTGATCCGCATAGAGACGAATCGGGCAAATAATGACGGGGCCGTCAGCTTTGTCTGCAATGGTGCAAACGCCGGAGCGAATACGATTCTCGGCGCTGCCGATTTCCTTTGAGCACAGACCTCCAATCATTGGGCAAGTCTGCTGCTCCCTCGCTGCACAGGCATCGACCGAACTATCGTCTGGTGCATACCCAAACAATTCCAATATCTTTCTAGCCATGCGCTACCAGATTGTCGGTGCTGACGTTTGAAGCCAAATGGCCTCTTACCGCGTTGCCGATTGCAGTTGCCATCAGTACCGGCACCGCATTTCCGACCTGGACATATTGCGAAACCCGCGATCCAAGAAAACGATAGCGATCAGGAAAAGATTGCAGTCGCGCCGCCTCGCGAACCGAAAGTGTTCGATCTTGGTCTGGCAAAAAAACCGTACCCCAATGCGGATCGCATTTTGTCAGAACGGTACCTGATAAACCGTCAAAGCTGAGTCTGCCATAGCGTTTGGTATGGTCGGACTTGCGGGCTTGCTGCATTCCGCGCGGCAGCAGATCGTGAGGAATATCTCGCCAAGAGCCGCCTGGCGGGACGTGGCGCATTCTCTCTATATTTTGTTTCGCCAGTTTCGCGGCGAAATGGTTAAACGTCATGCCGTCGGGGTTACGCAGCCGCAGCGCATACGCGCTCACCGGATCTGCGGTGTAACCCACTTCCTCAGCTCCCTCGCCCATGCTCAATCGTGGCAGATCACGAATGGCATCGCCGACATTCACAGCGGGCAATAGCCGGCTCGCGTCCAGTGCATCCAAGGGGATAGTCAACGTACCGCCACCACGAAAATTGGCCCTGCCCTTTGCGAAATGCGTGGGTGCCGGGTGGGTAATTTCGCCGTATTGGGAGCCCAGCAAAATAAGTCGCCAGCGCTCTTGTGGTATCCCATAGTGCGGGCCAAAGAGAATTTTTACTGACAGGTGATAACCAAGCTCGCTGAACACCTGAAGAATTTTCTGGAAGATCGCGCCATCTGCCATGGACAGCAAACCAGGCACATTTTCGAAGACGAATGCCTTGGGCAAAAACTCCTCGACAAATCTTGCATAGTGCCTGAACAGACTGTTCCTTGGGTCATTCAGGAATCGACTAGGCGCATTGATCGAGAAACCTTGGCATGGCGGGCCACCCACCAATACATCCAATTCGCCTTTCTCGATACCCAAGATTTTTCTCAGCGCAGCGGCGTTCACTTCTTCGATAGGTTTACATTCGGCACGCGTTGTCGGGTGATTCAGACGAAATGTCTCTATCGCCTCAGGCATCAAATCATTGGCGTAAAGGCAGTTGTACCCTGCCTGTCGAAAACCTTGCGTGATGCCACCAGCGCCACAAAAAAGATCAACACTGGAGAGCGATTTGCAATAAGGATTCGCGGCGGGCTCAGACGCAACCAGCCGAATTCTTCTATTTCTTATTGAAATCCGTTTTTCCATATCGCATCCACTGTTTAAATATGCAGTAGTGGCATCATAGCGGATAGAAAAGCCCGGTCAGCACCATTGGCAGGCTTGGGCTGGGCTGCCATTGACTTGGCGGGCAGAGCGGGCCATGGTGACGCACAGGGGTGTGCTGATGCAGATGATGGGGCGGGCCTTGCATGGTGCAGCGCTAGTTGAAGGACGGTCGCGGTGGGGATAGGAGTTACCCCCTGCCCCCCGCACAGATCCCTGCGAACGCAATTTACGCGCAAGGCTCGTGCCGCAGGTGTTTGACGCGTAGCCGCTCCTCTGGAAAGCGATGGTCCTGAGATTCATGCGCGAAATCGCAGCTAAGCTTTTGCTGTCTTGCGTCTTGGTCTACCGCCCTCTCGACGGGACATGGTTGGCAGACGGACAACCAGCACCGGCGCACCGGCCAGGCAGGCTGTCGCAGCCGGTTAGCGGATCTTGCCCAGCAGCGTCTCCATGTGCTGGAGCATGTGCGCAACGTTGTCCTTGGCGTGTGCGTCGTCGCCCAGGCGCTCACCGAGTTCCTGTTCCATGAAACACACCGTCATGCGCACGTAGGCGCTGTCCAGCGCCTTGCGCACCGCCGACATCTGACTGGCGATCGTCAGGCAGTCGTTGCCCTCCTCGATCATGCGTTGCACGCCGCGCAACTGGCCTTCCGCACGTTTGAGCCGGTTCAACAGGTCGGTGCGGGTTTTCTGGTCTTTGAGGGTGGCCATGGCGCAGTTCACCGCAGCGCTGCGGTCAGAGGTGGAATGCGCCATTATCTTGTCACTTCAGCGCTACGCCCGCGGAGTCGACTACCTGCACGGTGATCGGAATGCCCGCGCCCACACTCTGTGTCACGGTACAGAACGAGTCGAATTGCGATAGCGCCCGGTCCAGATGTTGCAACCGATCGGCGGGCACGCCCAACGTCAGCCGGACCCGCATGCCCAGCACGCGCAGCCGGTTCTCGGCATTGCGACCGACATCAGCGGCGACGTCGCAGCGTATCGGTTCGGGTGCCTGCTTGAACTTGCGCAGCGCAAACAGCAGCGAGTCGCTCAGGCAATTGCCCACGGCGGCTGCCAGCAGTTGCACCGGCGACGGACCGGCGCCCTGCCCCAGCGGCGGCGGCTCGTCGGCCAACCAGTTGGGTGCGGCGCCCCCGAACTGCATCTCGAACTGGTAGTCCTGGCGCTGGACCAGGTGCACCGTCTCGTTGCTGCCCGACATCGATCAGGCCCGACCCGGTGCTTTTTCCGGCACGCCGAGCTTTTTCAGGATGAAGCCCAAAGGACAGACGTTGCTGAAGCCGAACTGGAACAGGTTGGCGCCGACAAACGCAGTGAAGGCCAGCCACCACTGGCTGAGGAACAACGGGCTGCCTGGGGTACCCAGCCCGAGCGAGATCAGGATGAAGAGTCCGGCAAAAATGCGGATGTAACGTTCTACGGTCATGGAATAACTCCTTGAGGTTAAAAAAACTGACGATCCGGGTTCACTTCCCGGTCAGGCGCACGATGCCCAGCGCCTTGAGCACATACTTCTCATATACCGGCTCGACATTGCCGGTCTTCATCTTGCGCATGAAGTATTTTTCGAAGCCGATCTTGGCCAGGTGCACCCACTTGCCCTTCTTGAACCAGTTCACATTGCGCGGCGGGATCTGCGGCAACGCGACAAACGCCGCACCGGTATCGCCCATGTCGGCCAGGCAAATGGCGTTCCAGGTCGCCTTGGCAGTCACCGGTTTGCCGGCGATCTCGTCGGCAATGTTGTGTGCGATGGCCGACACCATGGTCTCGATCATGTAGCCAGTCTTGGGCGCACCGGTCGGCACCGGCGTCACCTCCACCGGCGGAATCGCGACACAGACACCGGCCGAGAAGATGTTCTTGAACGCCTTGCTGCGCTGGAACGCGTCGATCATCACGAAACCGCGCGGATTGCACAGCCCGGACACAGCGGCCACCGGATCCACCCCCTTGAACGCCGGCAACATCATCGACAGCTTGAACGGCACCTCGTGCTCCTTGTGCACCTGGCCCTTGTCGTCGAGTTCGGATACGAACAGCTTGCCCGGCTCGACCTTGGTCGTCTTGGCGTTGGTGATCCACTTGATGTCATGTCCACGCATTTCGGACTCGAGCATCGACTTGCTGTCGCCAACACCGCCCAGGCCCAGGTGGCCGATATAGGGCTCGCTCGTCACGAAGGTGATGGGCACCTTGTCGCGCAACTTGCGCTTGCGCAGGTCAGCGTCCACGATGAACGCAAACTCGTAGGCCGGGCCGAAGCAACTCGCCCCCGGCATGGCGCCGATCGCCAGCGGCCCCGGGTTTTTCAGGAACTCCTGGTACTCGACCCAGAATTGCTCGGCATGCGGCACCGTACACACCGAGTGCGTGTGGCCGCCATGCGGGCCGGCGCCAGGTACCTCGTCAAATGCCAGCTTGGGACCGGTCGCGATGACCAGGTAGTCGTAGTCCAGCGTCTCTCCACCGTCCAGAGTGAGCCTGCTCGCAGGTGCGTCGATCGCGCTGACCGCTTTCGCCATGAAGCCGATTCCCTTGCGCTTGAGCGCCGGTCCGATCGGCATCGTCACGACCGAGCGCTCGCGCCAACCCACCGCGACCCAGGGGTTGGACGGCGTGAACTGGAAATAGTCGACCGGGTTGACGACCGTGATGCGGTGCTCTTTGGGCAACAAAGCCCGTATTTCGTAGGCCGCAGGCATGCCGCCGATTCCTGCTCCGATGATGACGATGTGGGCCATGGTGGGTATCTCCTTGAACTTGGTCAAACGATGGGAGCAGCGTCTGCGCGCGCTGCCATGCGACGCCGGAATGCGGCGTAATACAGGACCGGGATCACGACCAGCGTCAGCAGCGTCGACACGAATATGCCGAAGATCAGCGACACCGCCAGACCGTTGAAGATCGGGTCGTCCAGGATGAAGAAGGCGCCGATCATCGCGGCCACGCCGGTCAGCACGATGGGCTGCGCGCGCACCGCAGCCGACTGCACCACCGCCTGCTGGAACGGCACGCCACGGGCCACTTCCAGCTCGATGAAGTCCACCAGCAGGATGGAATTGCGCACGATGATGCCGGCCAGCGCGATCATGCCGATCATCGATGTCGCCGTGTATTGCGCGTTCATCAAGGCGTGCCCCGGCATGACGCCGATAATGGTCAGCGGGATCGGCGCCATGATGATGAGCGGCGTCAGATAGCTGCGGAACTGCGCCACCACCAGCAGGTAGATCAGGATCAACCCCACGCCGTAGGCAGCGCCCATGTCGCGGAAGGTCTCGTAGGTGATCTGCCATTCGCCGTCCCACTTGATGGCATAGGACCGGTACGGGTCGGTCGGCTGGCTGATCCAGTATTCGCCCAGCGCGCCGGTGTTGGGCAACGCGGCTTCGGCCAGTCTGGCGCGGATGCCGAACAGACCGTACAGGGGCGAGTCGACGAAATCGCTGATGTCGGTACTGCCCGCCAGGGGACGCGCGCCGACATCGCCCATGACGTAGGTCACCGGCAGCAAGTCCTTGGTGAACAGGGTCTTGTCGATCACGCCCCGCTCGATGTCTACCAGTTCGGACAGCGGCACCAGCGCGCCGTTGGCCGCGCGCATCGGCAGTGCCAGCACCGACTCCAGGCCCACCTGGCTTTGCAAGGGCAGCACGATGCGTACCGGCACCGGGTATTTGGACTGGCCGTCGTGCAGGTAGGTGGCGTCGAACCCCATCAATGCCGCCTGGACCGTCTGCGCCACCGCCGCGACCGGAATGCCCAGCGTCTCTGCGCGTTGGCGCTGCACGCGCAGGAAGCTGCGCGGCGCATCGACCTGCAACGTGCTGTCGATGCCGACCACATGGGCGGTATCACCGAACGCCTTGACGATCCGCTGCGCGAGCGCCTGGCGGCCGGCTTCGTCCGGGCCATACACCTCGGCCACCAGCGGCGACAGCACCGGCGGGCCAGGCGGCACTTCGACCACTTTGACGCGTGCACCGCGGCGCGCGCCGATGGCGTCGAGTTGCGGACGCAGCCGTTGTGCGATCGCGTGGCTTTGCTCGTGCCGGTGCGCCTTGTCCACCAGGTTCACCTGCAAATCGCCCTGTTCGGCATCTGCACGCAGGTAGTACTGGCGCACCAGGCCGTTGAAGGTAATCGGCGAAGCGGTGCCCGCATAGGCCTGCAGGTTGAGCACCTCGGGCTGCGCGGACAGATAGGCACCCATCTCCTGCAGCGTTGCCGACGTGTCCTCGAGCGGCGTTCCTGCGGGCATCTCCAACACCACCTGGAACTCGCTCTTGTTGTCGAACGGCAGCATCTTGAGCACCACCCATTGCACCGCCGCCAGCCCGACAGAGAGCAGCAACGCCGCCAGGATGCCCAGCGCCAGCAACCAGCGCTTGCGGGCACTTTGCAGCAGCGGCATCAGGATCCAGTTGAACAGGCGCTGGATGCGGCCGATCGGCGCCGCTGCACCGGCGTCGTGCGCTGCGGCATGGGGCGCGTGCCCACCGGTCTTCATCAGTCGCAGTGCCAGCCACGGCGTCACGGTGAAGGCGATCGCCAGCGACAGTGCCATGCCCAGGCTGGAGTTGATCGGAATCGGGCTCATGTACGGGCCCATCAGGCCCGACACGAAGGCCATCGGAAGCAGCGCGGCGATGACGGTCAGCGTGGCCAGGATGGTCGGCCCGCCGACCTCGTCGACGGCGGTCGGAATGATCTGGCGCAGCGGCTTGTCGGGTTCGAGCGCCTGGTGGCGGTGGATGTTCTCGACCACCACGATCGCGTCATCGACCAGGATGCCGATCGAGAAGATCAGCGCAAACAGCGACACCCGATTCAATGTGAAGCCCCAGGCCCAGGACGCAAACAGGGTCGCCGTCAGCGTGAGGATCACGGCCACGCCGACGATCACCGCCTCGCGCCGGCCCAGCGCCAGCCCCACCAGCAGGATCACCGAAGCGGTGGCAAACGCCAGCTTCTGGATCAGCTTGTTGGCCTTTTCGGCCGCGGTCTCTCCGTAGTCGCGCGTGATCGTCGTCTCTACGCCGGACGGGATCACGGTGTTGCGCAATTCGCCCAGCCGCGCCCGCACCGCACGCGCCACGTCGACCGCGTTCTGTCCGGGTTTTTTCGTGACAGTCACCGTCAGCGCTGGATAGGACTGCCCGGCAATCTCGGCGGGCGCCGGCGCGTCGGCACCGGACGACGCGACCGTCGCGCCGGGCGTGAACCACACATATTGGTGCGGCGAGCGTGCGCCGTATTCGACCCGCGCCACCTCCCGCAAAAAGACCGGACGGCCTTCGCTGACACCCACCACCAGTTCCGCAACCTCGGCGGCAGACGCGATCAGGTTGCCGGTCTCGACGCTGAGCATGCGCGTGGCGCCGTTGCCCGGGTCGATCACGCTTCCGGCCGGCCGGCCCATGTTGGCCGCGCCCAAGGTCTGTTGCAAACGCAGCAGGTCGATGCCACGCTCACGCATGCGGCCCGGATCGAGCCACACGTTGACGGCGCGACCCGGACCGCCGATGGTCAACACTTCGCGGGTTCCTGGTACGCGCTTGAGTTCAGCTTCGAGCGTGCTGGCGATTTTCTCCAGTTCGACCGCTGCAGTCCCCTCGCGGCTCCACAGCGTTATGCCGAGCACCGGCACGTCGTCGATACCCTTGGGTCGCACGAGCGGCGGCAAGGCACCCAGATTGCGCGGCAGCCAGTCCTGATTGGCGTTGAGCACGTCGTACAGGCGTACCAGCGCTTCGGTGCGCGGCACGCCGACCTTGAATTGCACCGTCAGCACCGCCATGCCGGGGCGCGAGACGGAATACGTATGTTCGATATCGGCGATCTGGCCCAGCACCTGCTCGGCCGGTCGCGCCACCATGTTTTGCACGTTGGTGCTGCTGGCGCCGGGAAACGCGATCAGCACGTTGGCCATGGTCACATTGATCTGCGGCTCTTCCTCGCGCGGTGTCACCAGCACCGCGAACAGACCCAGCAGCAGGGCCACCAGCGCCAGCAGCGGTGTCAGCGCGTTGTCCTGGAAGGCACGCGCCAGTCTGCCGGCGACCCCCAGTCCCGACGCTGGCGCCTGCGGTGTTTCGTCCTGTACGGTCATGTTGCCGTTACTCCGCCACTGCGCCCGACATGCCGGCGCGCACCGGGTCGAGCGCGACCTTCTCACCCTCGCGCAGGCCGGTCAGGATCTGGACCATGTCGCCGTTATCCGAGCCCAGCCGCACCGCGCGCAGACTGAAGCCCTGGGGCATCGCCACGTATACGGCGGTCAGTTCGCCGCGGCGCAGGATCGCACCACGGGGCAAGGCCAATTGCGCGGACGCAGCAGCCCGTTCGGGCGTACCTCCGCTGGCGCGCACGCGCACCATCTGCCCCGGCCGCAGCCCCGCGGCTGTGGACGGAAGCGACAAGCGCCACTCGACCGTCTGCGAGACCGGATCGGCAGTAGGCTGCATGTCGCGCGCCGTCGGCACCACGGTCCGACCGTCGGGCAGCAGTACCTGCACATCGCGCAGCGCCGCCACGGACGCCACCTGGGATGCCGGCACCTGCACCACCGCACGCAGCAGGCCCGGCTGGTACAGGGTCACCAGCGCGCGGCCCGGCAGCGCGAGGTCGCCACTTTCCACGTGCGTGGCCAGCACGACAGCGTCAAACGGGGCCGACAGCTCGGCGAAGCCCTGGGCCACCGTCGCCTGTGCACGCCCCGCCTGCGCCTGGCGCAGTGCGGCCTGCGCCGATCTGACCTGGTTTTCCGCATTGTCCACTGCGGCGGCGCTGATGAAACCGCTTTTTTTGAGTTCCCGGTTGCGGTCGAAAACCTGCTGAACATTGCGCAACTCTGCTTCAGCCTGCGCCACCGCGGCATCGCTGCGCGTGGTGTTGGCCCGCACCTCGCGGTCGTCCAGCTGCACCAGGCTCTGGCCGCGGCGCACCGACTCGCCGGCCTTGACGCGCAGCGCCAGCACGTTGCCGGCGACCTGGGCCGTCACCGTGGCCTGGCGCACCGGTTGCAGCACCGCGTCGAAAGCCATCACCGCGCCAGCTGCCGACTGGCCAGCGATCACCGTGGCGACCCGCACGGCTGCGGCGTCTGCGGCGTGCGTTGACACCGTCGCGAACAGCGAGAAGAGGGCGATGGGCAGAATCTGGCGCATGGTCATGGTTTTCTCTGTATACCCCCTAGAGTATATACACCCAGGGGTATGCTGTCAATTCTGCGCCGACGGACGGCGCCGATATTGACCTCGATCAACAATTCACGTGCACGAGGAAACGCCGGGCCGCTCCCAAGTTTCCTCGCACCCCCTCGGGGGGCCTGGCGAAGCCAGGGCTGGGGGCGCTCTCACGGCTCGCCATCGGTACACTCGCGGCAAAGCGCAAAAGGACGGCAAATGCGGATCGAAGGAGAAACGATGTCCTATACGGAATGGCACTTACTTGAGCGCCTGCCTGTCCCTTCCGTTCGGAGTTTTGTAGAACGAACCCGCTTAAGTAAGTGCCATTCGTCCTATACGCTGTTGAACGCGGTGAGTAGGAAGAATCAAGCATGAGCGCCAAACATGTCGCCGCAGACACGCCATGCAGCGCCGAGGAAGCGCAGGCACGTGTCGATCTGGCTGCGGCTTACCGCCTTGCGGCGCATTTTCATCTCGATGACATCGTCTATACCCACATCTCGCTGCGTATTCCCGGTACCCACGATTTCTTGCTGAACCCGTTTGGCACCATGTTCGGCGAGATCACCGCATCGATGTTGATTCGTATCGACGCGCAAGGACACGTGCTGGGTCAACAGGGACGCGTGAACGAAGCCGGATTCGTCATCCACAGCGCGTTGCACATGGCGCGCGAGGACGCCAACTGCGTCATGCACACCCACACGCAGGCAGGGCAGGCCTTCTCGGCACTTGCATGCGGCTTGTTGCCGATCAGCCAGAAGTCGATGATTTTCTACAACCGCATTGCCTATCACGCGTACGAAGGTGTTGCCTTCAACCTCGAGGAACGCGCCCGACTGGTCGCGGACCTCGGTCACCACAAGGCGATGGTCTTGCGCAACCATGGTTTGCTGACCTGCGGTCGCGACGCAGCCGAAGCATTCAGCCTGATGTACCAGCTCGACCTGGCTGCGCGCGTGCAGCTCGATGCGATGGCAACCCATGCCACACTGCACGCGCCCCCCGCCGAGGTGTGTGAACACTCGGCGAACCAGCTCGCAACGTATCCGCTCGGCCCTGAGGTTCTGGAATGGCCCGCGTTGCTGCGCCTGCTCGACCGCAGTCATGCCGGCTGGCGTGATTGAGAGCGGCATGGCGACAATTGACACGCACTATGCGTGCGATGGTGCAGGCAACGGCGACACGATCTTCGCCAAGCCGGTAGTGCGCACCTCGCGCGATGCCGATGGCTGTTTGCTGATCCGCCACGGCCTCGATCTGCAGCCCTACGACCAGCAGGTGGGCGACTGGGTCTGGCGCGGTGCCTTGCAGTTTCCCCAGCGGGTAGCGCTCGGCCAATGGAACCCCGCCGGTCACCTGCAAACGCTGAACTATGCACAGCTCAAGGACCGGTGCGACCGCGTCGCGCAATTCCTGCTCGACGCCGGTCTGTCGCAGGAGCGGCCAGTTGCCATCCTGTCGGAGAAGAGCCTCGCTAGTGCTGTACTCACGCTTGCGGCCATGCAATGTGGCATTCCGGTGTGCCCGATCTCCCCGGCATACTCGCTGCGGCCCGAGGCGCGCGCTCGCCTGGTGGCCTGTATCCGGCAGATCAGCCCCGGACTGGTGCTGGTCGATGACGGCACGATATTTGCCCCGGCCATTGCGTTGCTGGCGCCTGACGTTCGTGTGGTGTACGACACAAAGCCACCACCGAATCGGCCCGACGCCCTGTCTTTTGCGGATCTGCTGCTGGTGGTCGCCGGACCGGACGTGGACGCCGCTTTCCAGGCAGTCGACATCGACGCACCGGCAAAGATTCTGTTCACGTCCGGCTCTACCGGCGAGCCGAAAGCCGCGATCAACACGCACCGCATGATGTGCTCGAACACCCGTGCGCAGACCCAGATCTTTCCGTTCCTGCAGACACATCCGCCCGTGGTCGTCGACTGGCAGCCGTGGCACCACTGTGGCGGAAGCAGCCACAACTTCCATACTGTTCTGGGCAACGGTGGCAGTTACTACATCGATCACGGCAAGCCGACCACCGAAGAGGCTTTCATGCCCACGTTGCACGCTCTGCGGCAGGTATCGCCGACACTGCATTTCAACGTTCCGCTGGGCTACGACCGGCTTGTATTTCATATGGCACGCGACCCGTCTTTGCGAAAGAGCTTCTTTGCGCGGCTCGACTGCATGGTCTACTCCGGCGCCGCCATGCCCACGCCCCTGTGGGACGAACTCGAGCGCCTTTGCCGGGTCGAACGCGGCCTGCGGGTGCCGATGGTCTCTTCGTACGGCATGACCGAGATGGCGCCGCTTCACACCAGTCTTCATTGGGATGAAGGCCGACCCGGAATGATCGGGCTGCCGATTCCCGGCTCGTCGGTGAAGCTGGTGCCGATCGACGACAAGTTCGAACTGCGTGCCAAAGGGCCCAACATCACGCCGGGCTACTTTCGCTCGCCGGCGCTCACGGCTGAGGCGTTCGACGAGCAGGGCTGGTACAAGAGCGGTGACGCGGCGCGCCTGGTCGATCCACACAGGCCGGAATTGGGCCTGCAACTGCAAGGGCGCCTGAGTGACCAATTCAAGCTGCAGTCGGCTACCTGGGTGCGTGTGGGTGATCTGCGCACGGCGGTCGTTGGCGCAAGCGCGCCGCTGCTGGCCGACGTATTGATCGCAGGGGAAGGACGTGCCGCCATTGGTGCGCTTGCCATCCCGCATCTCACCGCATGCCGCCAGCATTTTTCTTTGCCCGATGCCACATTGGGCGAACTGGTCGCCTTGCCCGAACTGCGTGAGGCCTTGCGGCAAAGCCTTGCCGCATTCAATGCGGTCAATTCCGCGTCAAGTCAAAGAATCGCGCGGGTGTTGCTGATCGACGATGTGCCGTCCCTCGCGGCGGGCGAGACCACCGACAAGGGCCACATCAACCAGAAGCTCGCCCTGCAACGCAGGGGCCATCTGGTCGAGCGACTGTTCGACGACAACGACGCGCAGGTCATCAAACCATGATGCGCGAGACCGGCGATCCATGCGCCACGACAACTGCCATGCCTGCGCTTGCCGCCAGTCTGGCAAGGCTGCGCGGGTGTGTTGGTGCGCAGATCGGCGTGACGCAATGGGAGAGTTTCGATCAGGCCGAGGTCTCGGCCTACGGCGCAATGACAGGCGAGGATATGTGGATCCATGTGGACCCTGTCCGTGCTGCCAGTTCGCGCTTTGGCTCAACCATCGTGCAGGCGTCCTTGTTGATGGCCCGCTTTGGTTCGTGGATACAGTCCTGCGGCGCCTGGTTGCCGGAGCCAGCAGTGCCCGTGAACTATGGATACGACCGGGTCCGCATTCTTGGCGCGCTGCCTGTGGGTGAACGGGTATGTACCCGCGTCGTGCTGCGGCAATTGACCGAAACGACCGGCGCGGTGCGCTTGCACCTGCTGCTGGAGGTGCAACGACCCGACACCGACCGACCGGTGATTTCGGCAGAATGGATCGTCATGTTCCTGTTGCCCGCCTGACACTGCACCTGCACGAAACCAAGCTCGCCCAAAAATAAACCGACAAGAACCAGCTGCGCGAAAACGTCGCGTCCAAAGCGAAACCCTGAAGAAATACCCATATGCCCATGACTCTTGATTTCAAACCGGTTGGTGGCGTTCTGGCAAGCCTCGATCTTCTGCAGATCGAAGTCGACAACCCCGTGATGCACATCCGGCTCAACCGACCGGACAAACGCAATGCGGTAAACGACGCGATGCTCCACCAGTTGCAGACCTGCTTCGTGAACATGCCGGCGGACATCGGCGCGGCGATCCTCACCGGTGCCGGGGACCATTTCTGCGCCGGACTCGACCTGACGGAGTTGACCGAGCGTACGGTCGCCGAAGGGGTATTTCACTCGCGCACCTGGCATGCGGCGATGGATACGATCCAGTCGGGACGTGTACCGGTGATCAGCGTTCTGCATGGCGCGGTGATCGGCGGCGGCATGGAGATCGCCAGCGCAACGCACATTCGTATCGCGGAGGAAACGGCGTATTACGCCCTGCCGGAGGGCCAGCGCGGAATCTTCGTGGGCGGCGGCGGGTCCGTGCGCATTCCCCGCCTGATCGGGGTTGCCGCCATGACCGATATGATGCTGACCGGTGCCGTGGTCGATGCCCAGGATGGAAAGTCGCTCGGCTTCTCGCGATACGTGGTCGCCAAGGACCAGGGCTTCGCAAAAGCTTGCGAGCTGGCAAGCAGGATCGCGTCCAATACCCCACTGTCCAACTTTGCCGTGCTGCAGGCGCTTCCCCGCATTGCGGACATGTCAACGCAAGATGGCTTGTTCGTCGAGGCCTTGATGATCGGTATCGTGCAGGGTGATGCTTCAGCCAAACAACGGGTACGGGATTTTTTGGAAAAACGAAGTGCCAAGGTAGGAAAAGCCGCCTGATCTTCGGCAGGTTCAAGACCACTCCATAATGGCCTGCCCTGGACCACCATCAACACCCCACCATGATCACCTTCTACTACAACGCCGCACCCAACCCCATGAAAGTGGCCCTGATGCTTGAAGAGACCGGCCTACCTTACGAGGTTGTTCCGGTCGACAGCCGCAAGGGCGAACAACATGCGCCGGCCTACACGGCCGTCAACCCGAACGCCAAGGTGCCATCCATCGTGGACGACGGCGCTGTCGTGTTCGACAGCAATGCGATCCTGCTGTACCTGGCCGAGAAAGCCGGAAAGTTCCTGCCGGCCGACACCCCCAAGGCGCGCGGCGAGATGTTGTCGTGGTTGATGTTCGTGGCCAGCGGCGTCGGTCCGTATTCCGGCCAAGCCGTGCACTTCAAGACCGCCGCACCCGCACCGCAGGTGTATGCGGTCAATCGCTACGATTTCGAAGCCTGGCGCCACTGGGGCATCCTGAATGCGCGTCTGGCACAGCAGCCCTTCATGCTGGGAGACGACTACACGCTGGTCGACATGGCGGTGTGGGGTTGGGCCCGTATGGGAACCTATGTACTCGGTGCCGACGCATGGGAGAAACTGCCCCATGTCAAACGCCTGCTCGACACGATCAACGCCCGTCCCGCCGCCCAGCGTGCCGAAGCAATCAAGTCGCGCTACACCTTCAAGACCGAGATGGACGACGACGCGCGCCGCGCGATGTTTCCGCAGAACGAGCGGCTCAAGGCCTGACCAACCGCCGCCCCGTACAGCGCCACTGTAGCCCCGGTATCGACCGCTGTTTCAGGCGTCGCTCAGGCGCCGCGCACATCGGCCACCGGCGATTCACCGAAGTCGGCCCGGGCCAGATAGGCCAGTACCTGCTGCGCTGCCTTGGCCGGTGACGTCAGGGAAGCGGTCTGCTGCAGCTGCACGAAGTTGTCGCGGTCCGGGAAGACCTGCGGGTCGCCGGCGCGCAGCTCCGACTGCATGTCGGTGTCGATGACACCGGGCGCTAGCGATACGATGCGCACGCCATGTGTCTGGCGGCCCGCGTCGAGCGCGACGCAGCGGCTGAAATGGTCCATGCCGGCCTTGGCGGCGCAATACACGGCGGTTCCGGCCATGGCCCGACGCCCCAGCCCGGAGGAAATATTGAGGATCCGGCGCGGCATCGTCCAGTCGCCGGTGGCGGCCAGGAATGCCGCACACAGCTGCAACGGTGCTTCCAGGTCGATGCGCAGACCCTGCGCAATGTCCTGCGCACCGGCCGTCTCCAGCGGCCCCAGGTGCCCGATCACACCGGCGTTGTTGATCAACGTCGCACTGCCCAGCCGAGCCGGATCCTGCGTCGCCAACCAGTCGCGCAGGCGTTGCGCGACCGGCGCCGGGTCGGCAAGGTCGGCGCTCCACTGCATCAACGTGGCACCTTGTGCGTCGGCCCAGGCCTGCAGCTCGTCCGAGCGATTGCGGGAAATACACAGGATCGCAGCGCCTTTGACAGACAGCTGCCGGGCCATGGCAAGACCCATGCCGCGCGACGCGCCGGTGAGGATGGTGAGGTGTTGCATCGTGGTTCCTTCGAATCGACACATTGTGCGGGAAGGCTTCGGCGCTCCGGCTGCCGAACTGCGGCGGATAGTATTCTTACCTGTCCAAAGCCCCCACGTATGCCGACTGCTTCCCCCGAGGGCAACGGCGCACACAACCACGCAAAGGCAAAACATGAGCACGTCCAATCCCTTTCCGAACGCCGCCGCGACCTGGAACAAACGTTTCGAACACGCCGGCTATCTGTTCGGCACCGAACCCAACGTCTATCTGGTGGCACAGGCTGCACATTACCCAAAAGCCGGCCAGGCACTGTGCGTGGCCGACGGCGAAGGCCGCAACAGCGTGTGGCTGGCGCGCCAGGGTTTGCAGGTCGATGCTTTCGACATCTCCGATGTGGGTGTGGCCAAGGCTCGCCGATTGGCGCAGGACGCGGGGGTCCAGGTGAATTACGCGGTCGCCGACTGCGAACAGTGGCATTGGCCGACGGACCGCTACGACATGGTCGCTGCCATCTTCATCCAGTTCGCCGACCCGGTCATGCGCGCACAGCTATTCACGCACATGGTGCAGGCGCTCAAGCCGGGCGGGCTGCTGGTGTTGCAGGGCTACACGCCCAAACAGCTCGAATACAAGACCGGCGGCCCCCCGATCCTGGCCAACCTGTACACCGAGGAGCTGCTGCGCGGGGCATTCGCGTCGCTGGAGTTGCAGGAGCTGCGGATGTACGAAGACGATCTGGCCGAAGGCGAGCACCATCTGGGCCGATCGGCGCTGGTCGGCATGTGCGCGCGCAAACGCTGAGCGCCTTCTCCGGCTTGGCCTATGCGGCAGCGCTGGCCACGCCGCGCTGTACGTCGGCGCGCTGGAACTGCGGCAGGCCACCGAGGACTGTGGTGTCAGCCTTCGACCGCAAAAACCAGACCGGCGTTCTTCTGCAAGCGGTCGATCAGGCGCTGGCCCATCGCTGGCGCCGTGGTCCAGATGCCGCCGGCAGTGTCCCGGGCATCCTGCAGCAGGCACAGCGCGGCTTCAGCGATCATCTTGGACGTGGAGCCATAACCCGGGTCCCGGTCGCCCTTGACCGACACGCGCAGCGTATCGCCGTTGTCGTTCTCGCCAATGAACAGCACATCGTAGAAGCCGGCTTCGCGCTCCGCCCGCGACGGGCCTTCACCTGGTTTGGGGCCACTGTCACCGCCCATGGACTTGTCGGCCGCCACCGCGTTGGCCAGCGCCTCGCCTTTGTCTCCGGGCCCGGTGACCAGCATCTCGTCGTATAGAAAATCCTTGCCCCAGGCATGCCCGAGCAGGAAGTTGGAACGGTGCACGTTGCGGGTGTTGATGTCGGCCATGACAAACGGCGCGACCCACATGCCCAGAGTCGCGTCGAGCATGGGTTTCCTGCCAGAGGGCTGGCGCGGGCCTTCGAAGCCGGGGGTCAACGAAAAAGGATTGCGCAGCAGCTCCATTACCCGTGGGTCCTTGGCCGCGGCAGCCAGTGTGGCCTTGAGGCTGGCAGCAGTGCCCCCCGAAAACGTGCCCTTCATCTTGCGCACGCGTCCGTGCACGCGGCTGGCCGGCGCACCGAAGCGTTGGCGCATGTGGTCCTGCAGCATGTACACGCCAAGATCGAACGGGATCGAGTCGAATCCACACGAGAACACAATGCGAGCGCCGCTGGCCTTGGCCTGCGCCTCATGCGCGTCGATCATCTGGCGCATCCATGCCGGCTCGCCGCACAGGTCGACGTAGTCGACACCAGATGACGCGCAGGCGGCGACCAGCTCGTTGCCATACAGCTGGTACGGCCCGACGGTCGTCAACACCAGCCGCGTGCGCGCCATCAGCGACTGCAGGCTGGCCGCATCCGCCAGATCGGTCACGACCAACGCAGTGCCTGCCGGCGCATGGACTTCGTCGCGCACCTGCGCCAGTTTTTCGGGGCTGCGCCCCCCCATGGCCCAGCGCACGCCGCTGCCGGCCGGGTATTTCTGCAGCAGATATTCAATGACCAGCCGGCCGGTGAAGCCGGTTGCGCCATGCACGACGATGTCGAATTCCTTATTCTTGTCCATGTCTGTCACTCCTTGTTGGGGCAAAGCGGTATGGCGACACCGCACGGTGCCAGCCATTCAGGCATTGTGGCTCGCCTGCTGCAGGACGGCTGTCGCAGACGCTCCTGCAGCGGCAACCAGCGCCGCGACGACACCGCGATACCTGTGACGATCAGCGCAAACGCCAGTGCGTGATAGGCCTGCGGCAGCTCGCCGAGCAGGGCGACCGAAAACAGTGCCGCGACCACCGCATTGCCGGCCTACATAAGCGGCGGCACGGTCAGCAGAAAAGCCGTTGACGGTGTCAGGCGTTGGGTCCTGGAGCGGTTCGGGTGGCGGCCCGGCAGCACACCGGTTACGGCGCACCAAACGTCTCGCAGTCTGCCGACGTACGCCACACCACCTGGCCCAGGCCCAAGCGCCGCACATGCTCGCGGACCAGCCGCCGCGTGTATCAACTCTTGATGACAGGAGAACGCGCCTGGCATCTTATCGGCGCATCGGCAGATCCAGTTGGTGGCGCTCGGCGCATTCGATCGCCAGTTCGTAGCCCGCATCAGCATGGCGCATCACGCCGGTGGCCGGATCGTTCCACAACACGCGCCGCAGATGCTCACCGGCCTGCGCGCTGCCATCGGCCACCAGTGCGATGCCAGCATGTTGCGAATAACCGATGCCGACCCCGCCACCATGGTGGAACGACACCCAGGTCGCGCCGCAACTGGCATTGAGCATGGCGTTGAGGATCGGCCAGTCCGATACGGCGTCCGAGCCATCGCGCATGCCTTCGGTTTCGCGCGTCGGCGAGGCCACCGAGCCCGAGTCCATGTGGTCACGCCCAATGACAAGAGGGGCAGACAGTTCGCCACTGGCGACCATGTCGTTGAAGGCACTGGCGACGCGGTCCCGATCGCCCAGACCGAGCCAGCATATACGTGCCGGCAAACCCTGGAAACGCACATGTTTGCGCGCCTGATCGAGCCAGTTGTGCAGGAACTTGTCGTCGGGCATCAACTCGCGCACCTTGGCATCGGTCTTGTAAATATCTTCGGGATCGCCTGACAGCGCAACCCAGCGGAACGGCCCCTTGCCGACGCAGAACAGCGGCCGCACATAGGCTTCGACAAAGCCGGGGTAGTCGAAGGCCTCGCGCACGCCCATCTCGAGCGCCATCGTGCGCAGGTTGTTGCCGTAGTCCAGCGCGATCGACCCCTTGGCCTTGAGCGCCAGTATCGACCGCACCTGGTGCGCCATCGACAACTTGGCGGCGTGTGCGGTGCCGGCCGCATCGCTGACACGACGCTCCTCCCATTGGGCCACGCTCCAGCCCTGGGGCAGATACCCATTGACCGGGTCATGGGCCGAGGTCTGGTCGGTCACCACGTCGGGGACGATGCCGCGCGCCAGCATCTCGGCAAAAACGTCGGCCGCATTGCCCAAGAGGCCGATGGAGATGGAGTTTCCGTGCGCATGGGCCAGATCCAGCATCGCTAGTGCCTCGTCGAGTGTTGCGGCAAACTCCTGCAGGTAGCCCGTGCGCTGGCGAAACTCGATCTTGCTGCGTTGGCATTCGACCGCGATACACGAGGCGCCGGCCATCGTGGCGGCCAGGGGTTGCGCGCCGCCCATGCCGCCAAGACCGGCGGTCAGGATCCAGCGCCCCGTCAGCTGGCCACCGAAATGGCGCCGTCCGATCTCGGAGAAGGTCTCGTAGGTGC
>ENA-ORBV01007147-ORBV01007147.1-microbial-mat-metagenome-genome-assembly--contig:-NODE-7147-length-19290-cov-5.556550_pt1 | contig 19290 bp, 21 predicted proteins | sample MGYA00237777_ERZ505514 | MGnify/ENA primary metagenome ERZ505514 (study PRJEB26160, sample SAMN06269048) | microbial mat metagenome | isolation source: Oligotrophic lake microbial mat | place... | reverse complement strand
TTCGCCTTAGTCTCGTGGGCTCGGAGATGTGTATAAGAGACAGCCGCTCCCCGCGGCTCCATACTTCGCGGATGCCCGATCCGGACCACGGAGCCGCGCCCCCCGATCCCGCATCGGGGCGCCGAAACCGCAAGCTGCGCGCCGTTTCCCTGCGCGACGCGGCCACCCCGCTGGCCGATCCGAATCGCCCGCTTCCTGCGGCCCCTGAGGCCGAGGAGGCGCTGCTCGGATGCGCCCTTCTCTCCCCGCGCACCGTCCTCGCCGAAGTGGTCGGCAAAGCAGGGGAGACCGAGGACCTATTTTCCATTCCGGCCAACGCGACCATCTTCCGCACCCTGGTCGAGCTCGACGAGAAACAACAGCCCATCGACCTCGTCACGGTAACCGCCGCGATGAAGGACCGCGGCACGCTCGACCAAATCGGCGGGCCCGCGGCGCTCGCCCGCCTGCTCCAGCTTCTTCCGACCGCCGCCAACGCCGGGTTCTACCTCGAACTGGTCCGTCAAAAGCAACTGCTGCGCCGGGTCATTCTCACCTGCACCGACTGCGCCTCGCGCGCATACGACCCCCAGGAAAGCGTCGACTCCCTGCTGGACACCGTCGAGCAGAGCATCTTCGCCATCTCGCAGTCGCGCGAGAGCGCCGAGATCCGCCCGCTCAAGCACCACATCGTCACCGCCATCGATAATTTTGAAAAGGCCCTCCGCAATCAGGGCCAGATCGGCGGCCTGCCCACCGGGTTCGCCGATCTCGACCATATGACCGGCGGCCTGCGCCCCGCGGAAATGATCATCATCGCCGCGCGCCCCAGCATGGGAAAAACCGCGCTGGCCATGAACATCGCCGAGCACGCCGCCCTCGCCGCCAAAGCCACCGTCGCGATTTTCAGTCTGGAAATGAGCACCGACCAGCTCGTCCAACGCCTCCTCTGCTCCCTCGCCCGCGTCAATCTTTCCAAGGTCCGCGATGGCTACCTCAGCTCCCGCGACATCGAGAACATTTCCGAGGCCGCCCGCAAACTGAACGAGTGCGGGATCTACATCGACGACACCCCGGGCCTCAGCATTCTCGAGCTCAAGGCGCGCGCACGCCGCCTCAAATCGCAATACGATATCGGGCTCATCGTCATCGATTATCTCCAGCTCCTCCGCTCCCCCTCCCGGCGGGCCCAGGACAATCGACAGCTCGAAATCGCCGAGATCTCCTCGGGCCTCAAGGGCCTCGCCAAGGAACTCAAACTCCCCATCATCGTTCTCGCCCAGCTCAACCGCGAACCGGAAAAGCGCGAGGGCGGCAAACCGCGCCTGAGTGATCTCCGCGAATCCGGTTCCATCGAGCAGGATGCCGACCTGGTCGCGCTCCTCGTGCGGCCCGACTATTACAAGGACGACGAGGACGCCGAGAACCGTGCGGGCGAGGCGGATCTCATCATCGCCAAACAGCGAAACGGCCCGACCGGCGAAGTCCCCCTCACCTTCCTGAAGGAATTCACCCGGTTCGAAACCCGGGCACGGTCCAAGCAGGACCCGGCCTGACCCGCATCGCGCACACCCAAGTACGGGGTGAGATCGGGAGGTTATCGCACCACCCGCGCGCTGCCGCCGCCCAGGGTTTTCTCGACCTCCCTGCGGGTGGCCATCGAGGTGTCCCCGGGGGTTGTCGACGCGAGCGCACCGTGCGCGGCCCCATACTCGACCGCCTTCTGCGCGTCGTTGAACTCCAGAAAACCGAAGGCCAATCCGCCGGCAAAACTGTCGCCGCCACCCACCCGGTCCAGGATCTCAAGCCCGGGATACTTGCGACTCTCGTAAAACTGCCCGTCGTGCCAGCAGATCGCGCTCCAGTCGTTCGTGGTCGCCGTGATCACACGCCGCAACGTCGTGGCCGCCACCTTGAAATTGGGATACGCCTTCACCGCGGTGGCGATCATCCGCTTGAATGCCTCGGTTTCAATCGTGCTGAGGTCGTGATCCGCCCCCTCCACCTCGAACCCAAGGGAGGCGGTGAAATCCTCCTCATTGCCGATCATCACATCGACATACCGGGCAATCTCGCGGTTGACCTCGCGCGCCTTTGCCTGACCCCCGATGCTCTTCCAGAGGCTCGGACGATAGTTGAGATCATAGCTGACCATCACCCCATGCTCCTTGGCGGCTTTCACGGCTTCGATGGTCAGCTCGGCGGTGGTTTCGGAAAGTGCGGCGAATATTCCGCCGGTGTGCAGCCAGCGCGCACCGGTCTTGCCGAAAATCGTCGCCCAATCGAAATCCGCCGGCTTGAGCTGGCTGGCCGCCGTGTGTCCGCGATCCGGAACCCCCACCGCACCGCGAATCCCGAACCCGCGTTCGGTGAAGTTCAGCCCGTTCCGCACGCTCCGCCCAATCCCGTCATCGGCTTGCCACAGGATGTAGTCGGTGTCCACCCCGCCCTGCATGATGAAATCCTCGATCAGATGGCCCACTTCGTTGTCGACGAATGCCGTGCAAACCGCCGTCTTCAACCCGAAACATTTCCGAAGCCCGCGCGCCACATTGTATTCACCCCCACCCTCCCATGCCTGAAATGATCGGGCGGTCCGCACCCGTCCCTCACCGGGATCGAGCCGGAGCATCACTTCGCCGAGGGCGATGAGGTCGAACTTGCAGGTGGCTTTGTCGCGAAGCTGAAGGGACATGGGTTGGGGTGTTTTGAGTTTTAAGGATTAAGTTTTAGGTGGGGAGCATGCAGAGCGGCGTGCGATCCCGCGCGATCCCGCGCGATCCTTCGCGGGGCGTCGATCAGGCGTTCAACCGTGAAGGTTCGGAGTTCAAAGTTCAACGTTCCTCAGCCCCTCCCGGTCCCAGGAGGACTGGCCGCAGTCGGCGGCAATGTGTGCGAACGCCTCAAGCTCGGCCGCAGAGAACAGCAGTCCGCCGTGGCGCTCGCTCAACCGTCCCGCCTCCGCCTCGATCTGCCCGGGCAACAGACATTTCTCGTTGCCGTGCCCGAGGATGTCGGCAAGCACGGCACGGATGTTGGCGGATTGATTGCGCCCCTTCGCGAATGCCCCCGCGCTCAACGCCTCGGGATGGATGACCTGAAAATAAAAGGTCGAGCAGTGCTTCTCCCCGTCGTCCGCGGCTCGTCCGCGAATCGTCGGCAGCGATCCGCCGATGAAGCCCGCCACGATCTCATCGATGAGCCCCAGCCCGTAACCCTTGTGCCCGCCGAACGGCAACAACGCGGCCGCCTTGCCGGGATCGTCGGTGGGATTTCCATCGGCATCGACCGCGGCCTGCGGGGGCAGCTTCTTCCCTTCCCGTTTGAGTTGCTGGACGCGCCCCATGGCAACCGTCGAGGTGGCCCAGTCGATCACAATCGGAAACCCGACCGCCTCGGTGGTCGGAAAGCCCCACGAATGCGGGTTGGTGCCGAGCGTCGGGGTCCTGCCCCCAAACGGCACCACCTCGGCAATCGCCGAGGTGCAATTCGTGTAGGCGATATAGCCCTTCTGCGCGGCATCCATCACGTACCCGCCACCCCACAGATAGTGCGTGGCGTTGTCCACGCTCACCGTGCCGACCCCGTACCGGTCGGCGAGTTTCATGGCCGTCTCCATCGCGCGGTACGCGACCGCCTGACCAAGCTTATGGTTTGCGTTCCAGATCCGGACCGCCTCGAACCGGGACGGGATCTCGTCGATGGGTGCGCCGGGTGTCCACCCGCCCACCTTGCTCCCGAACAAATCGTCAAGATGCAGCGCCTTGATCGCGTTGTGCGTCCGAATCCCATACCACGACGCCGCGCGGCAGAACCGCGCGGCATCATCCGCCTCGTCGGCGGTGTAGCCACGCGCCCGGTAGGCGGCCCGGACCAGCGCGTCATGCTGATCGGGAGGAACGATGAAGTAATTTGCGCTCATTTTTTGGAGGATGGCAGCCTGCCTCCGGCAGGTTGAAAGGGTCTTTTACCGCTGGCCGCACGCCGCTGGCAAGCAGGACCCTCCTCCGGAAACCGAGGGCGGAGTTTAGCGGGAGCGACGGGACCTCCGCCACATCCGCAACCTCACGGCCGTTCACAAGTTCGAGATGATCAGGCCGAGCAGGCTGCTCGCCTTGGCGACCGAGTCTGCGCGGTTCTTGCCGCCGATTCTGAAGTTGAATGTCTCGGTTCTTCCGCTCGCCCCGCCAGCCTGTCGGGTCTGGCAGTGGAGGCGCGCTTCGCCGCCGAAGAGCCCCCAGGAAAGTTCCTGTTTCCAGGTGGGATCGTCGGAAATGACCCAGGTCTCGCTGACCGGCATCCAGCGGGTCCAGGCTTCAGTGGGATTGGCGAGCTTTGCATTCAGCGGCAGGAACCAAGGAGGTGTCCAGCCTGCGGGCTTGGGTGGACTACTTGCTTTTCGCCTTGGGCTTCTCATCGTTCTGGATGGGCTCGAAGATTTTGTATTGCGGCGGCTTGAACGGCGGCGCTTCAAGCCATTTCCGAAACTCCTGCCAGGTGAAGTTCGCGGCCCGGGTACGAATCCGTTCCATTCGCTCGAAATCTTGGAATGGGACGTCGACGTCTTCGCTCCACCGGGGGCTCTTTTCTCGGCAGAGGTCCGAGACGGGAATCCACCAGACTTTGGGCTCCCATCTCTCAAAGCCTCCGGGCAGCCTGGACTGCTTTTGCATCCATGCATGGAATTCTGCCTGCGTCATCGAGTCCTCGATATTGCGAAGCTCGTCGTTGCTTGGGAACGAGCTTACCCAACGGGTAAACAGTCTTCCGTCGCGGACACCGAATTGGGACGTCACCGAAGGTTGACCCCGTCCGGATTCGGTTCTGCAGCGGCCACTTCTGTGGTTAAGGATAACCATGCCGCCTGCTGTAGCAGGGCGGAGGTCGAGTCTTGCCCCCGATTGTGCGCTGCAACCGGACTTTCCGCGATCGCGGTGGCCGCAATTAGGGCACACGCTATTGAGATCATGGCAGGAACAAGGGGGGCACATCGCCCGGCTCGAATTCAATCGCGATCCGGTCCACGTAGCTTTGCCGCTCATACGGGTTCGGCTGCACAACCCCGTTCACGGCTTGAACTCCGTCCCCGCGCCAGCGGCAAAACTCCCAGCCACTATCCCTGAATCGCTCTGCGCCCGCTTCTCCCGCAATTTGCCCGACACGGCCTCAATGGTATTCGCCTGCCAGTTCCAGATTGACGACCGGGGGATATGAAATTTTGCCCCTTCAGTCTTGGAGCGTGTGATCTGGAACACACCGAAGCCGCCTGTGCCTTGAGGATCCCTGCCAGCGTTCTTTTTGTCATCATTATGAACCGGGAACCCAGCTCCCTGATAGTCATTCGGCGGACCGGCCTTCCCTTCCCAGAACTGGTTGTAGTACCGCTCGAGCAGCGGGTCGGCAGGATCGCCGTAGATATTGCCGGGGTTGTTAGGCTGTTTAACGCGGTTCACGTTCTTCCACTTCGATTCGTGTTTGGCAATCGCGTAGGCATACCAGTGCTCGAACCCATCGGGATCGGTGTCGTTGGCCTGAATGAAGGCTTTCGCGACCGCATCCGATGGGTTTTTGCCGCCGACTCGGAAGTTGAATGTCTCGGTCTTTCCGCTCGCTCCCCCCGCTTGGCGTGTCTGGCAGTGGAGCCTCGCCTCCCCGCCGAACATCCCCCAAGTCAACTCCTGCTTCCATGTCGGGTCATCCGAAACAGGTCGTTGTCGGCATCTTCCTGTCCGTCGGGCAGAGTATCCCCATCGGAATCGGAGTTGGTGGCGTTGAGGCCGTATTGGACTTCCCACCCGTCCCAGAGCCCGTCGTCGTCCGAGTCGGGATCGTTCCTTCCTGTGTTCTTGATGATTTCCTCCCAGTTGATCATCCAAACCGAAACCGCGACGGTGAACAAACTAAATCGGTCTCCAGAACTGACTTTAGCCCCACTTCGCGGACTGGAGGTTTTGGATGGCTGCGGAGCCGCTATTTTGCTATAACGACCCCAAAAGATCGGCACTACAGCGGTAAGGGATTTTCGAGGAGTTGGTGGGAGTAGATTTTCGGCGGTGCCTGCTCGGGCAGTGTCATTTTGAGTTGTTCGAGTAGAAGCAAGAGGTCCTTTTCGGGCTGGGTGTAACGGGTGAGAACGATTTCGCCCGCGGCGTGGGTTGTCGCCCCGTAAGCGCTGTAGTTGGCCCGTCCGGTCACCGTGCCGGTGTCGTCGGTCAGGGCGATGGTAGTAATGTTAGAACCGCGCGGCATTCGCCGGGTTGCCGCCGGATGCGCTCTCCTCGATCTCGTAGAGCAGGACCGGGCCGTAGAGGTAGAACGTCCGCGTGCCGTCCGGTCGGATTCGCCAGAGCACCCGCGACATCGGACCGTGCGGATCCACCACGAAGGAGGTCTGTGAGCCGTTGGCGGTGTAGCCGGCGCGGTGACGTTGACTCCCTCGCTCCCGCTCGTGTCGCCCTTCGGGTCCGGCAGTGACCGGATCTCCCCCGAGCGCACCCGCGCTCCCGTGGTCGGCATCATACATGTAGGTCATGTTGCCGGGGGCCGATGCCAGTTGGTTCCGAGCCGTCCACGTGTAGTTGGCCAACGGCCCGACGCTGTTGGGCGGGGGTGCGCTCAGGATGTTGCCGTCCAGATCGTGGGTGATCGTCTGCCCGTTGTAGGCGGTCAGTTGATTATCCGCGTGCCAGTTGACTCCTTCGTTCCCACTCATGTCGCCCTTCGGGTGCTGCCTCACGTTCGGCGGCATCTCCCCCGAGCCTTCCCAGGCTCCGGTGGTGTGCGACGCGAGGCGGGCCGGGAGCCCCGGATGGGCCGCCCACGGCGGCACCTCGAACTTGCTCTCCAACCGCCCTGCGGCGTCGTATTCCATGCGCAGCATCACCACGGGGTCGCCGGAGGCGGTGTGCGTGTCGCGCACCATCGTCAGTTGACCGGCCAGGTCCCACGTGTTGGTTCTCACGGTTCCATTGGGCCGGGCGACCGATTTGAGTCGTCCTGCTCCATCATATTCTAGCCCAGTGGTGCGGCCCGTCCAGTCCGTGATCGAGGTCACCCGGTTGCGGCTGTCGTACCCGCAGGTCACCGTCTTTCCGGGCTCGCAGGTAACGTGGATGGGTTGGTCGTCGCGCTCGGACCGGTCCCCAGAAGGCATCGAAAGGTATTCACATTCCGCGGCGAGAAAGGCTTTATGTTGATATGACACGACTCGGAACAAGTCTCGATTACCAGACGAGGGGTTCTCACTGAGGCAGGAAACGCTCCCCAACCCACCCAGGCGAGCTGGACGCTCACGATCTTGGACAAGGGTATCGTGGTCGTCCGGTAAAAGCCGTCCCGATAGGTTACAACTCCGCGGTCAACGACCAGAGCGAAGCCTCTGATCCAAGCTACCCAAGCGATACCGACCGCCACACAAATTATAACCACCTGCCACGCATTGGAGGCGGGATTTCGAGCCCAGATAAGGCTACAAAATGCAACCAAAGCGAACCACACACCCGACAAAGCCACGTATGCGTGGAGGCCCGCCGACGCCCGAAACGTGGGCGAGCTAGAATCGCTTGGGGGAGCCATTCGTGTAGGTTCCAGTGGTCGGGATCATATAGCCAGACGGGCTTCCAAGTCCCGAAAAGAGCGTCGATCCAATGGCGCTGGCTGCGGCCCCCTGCGGCACCGCATACTCATAGAACGCTCCCGAAGCCATTTTGACAGCGGTCTGTGGCTGTATGGCCGATATTGACCCAGCTTGGGCTTTCGTGACCACCTGCCGGAACACCTGAAGGTCGCTGCCACGTCCCATATTCAGTCCTCCAATCCTAGGCCGCCCCGGTATGAACCCGGTTGCCGCTCCAAGCCCGGTGTCCAAGGCGATCGCACCTAGATCATATCCGTGCTGCCGTCCAGAGACGTTGTTCAGGCTCTGGGTTGCCACGCTGCCGACTGCCCCTCCCACCGCGCCCGCCACAAACGGGTTTGCCGTGTAGAGAAGAGCTTCGCCCCCGGCAGCGCCGCCCGCCGCAGCACCAGCATAGTCCTCCCAATGGTGGCTGCTTCCCGTCACAACATTGGCAACAAACTTCCCCGCCATCCCGATCAAGGCTCCTCCACCCGCGAAGATCGCATCATCAATCCCAAACCACAGTCCAGATGAGTCAGATCGTAGCAGGGGGCATCCTTCTGCATACGCATACACATTCGACCCGCCTGCCAGGCCGATGGGATCCTCCGACATGAACCGGCCCAAGTAGGCGTGATAGTACCGCGCCCGCATGTGGAGCAAACCGTTCGGGTCGGTCTGGACGCCGAAGGCACCGTTGTAGAGGAAGGGCGTGTCGATATCGCCATCCGCGTGGCTTGTGGCTCCGTAGGCGCTGTAATTTGCGCGTCCGGTCACCGCCCCGGCGTCATTGGTCAGGGCGATGGTGCTGCCGAGATGGTCGTAGTGATAGAACCGGGCGGCATTCGCCGGGTTGCCGCCGGAGGTGCTCTCCTCGATCTCGTAAAGCAGGACCGGGCCATAAACGTAAAACGTCCGCGTGCCGTCCGGGCGAACCCGCCACAAAACCCGCGACATCGGGCCGTGGGGATCGACGACGAACCCCGTCGCCGAACCGTTCGCGCTGTAGCCCGTCCGATGACCCTCGCTGTCATAGGCGTAGGTCAAATTCCCCGGGGCACCGGTGAGCTGATTTCGCGCGTTCCACATGTAGCTGGCCAGCGGCCCGGCCGTGTCCGGTGCGGGCGCGCTCAGGATGTTGCCGTCCAGATCGTGGGTGATCGTCTGGCCGTTGAATGTCGTCAGTTGACTCCTTCGTTCCCACTCATGTCGCCCTTCGGGTGCTGCCTCACGTTCGGCGGCATCTCCCCCGAGCCTTCCCAGGCTCCGGTGGGGTGCGACGCGAGGCGGGCCGGGAGCCCCGGATGCTCGGCCCACGGGGGCACCTCGAACTTGTTCTCCAACCGCCCTGCGGCGTCGTATTCCATGCGCAGCATCACCACGGGGTCGCCGGAGGCGGTGTGCGTGTCCCGCACCATCGTCAATTGACCGGCCAGGTCCCACGTGTTGGTTCTCACGGTTCCGTTGGGGCGGGTGGTGGTCTTGAGACGCCCCGCTCCGTCGTAGTCTAGCGCCGTCGTGCGGCCCGTCCAGTCCGTGATCGAGACCACCCGGTTCCGGCTGTCGTAGCCGTAGGTGACCGTTTTTCCAGGCTCGTAGGTCAAGTTGCGGAGATTTCCGTTGGCATCGTACGTGTGTCCGATGACGTGTCCGCGTCCGTCGTTGTAGCTGGTGACCCGGTTGAGGGCGTCGAAACCGCGGGTGATCGTCGTGTTCCCTTGCACGACGGTGAGCAGGTTGTTGTTGGTGTCGTACCCATAGGTGATCGAGCCGACCGGGTCGGTTTTGGTCTGGACGCGGCCCCGGGCGTCGTGGGTGAGGGTGGTCTGTTGATTGCTCGGCTCGGTGGATCGTGCCGGCCAGCCCCGGGAGTTGTAGGCCTGCGTGGTGGAAGGAGAAAGTGAGAACCAAGGCTCGTATGACGAGTCGGGCGGTTACTTGACATTCAACCAAACTGCCATCGCGGAGAGGAAACTTCTCTCTGTGAATTTTTCGTCACATTCCCGAAAGGCGCCTGGAAGTCGCCCCTACAGGCTTCTCGAACCGCCAGCACCCGATCTGTATTATGTGTTGACGAGAATCCATTTCCACTGACATTGGAATCATGAAAACGACTCTCGATATTCCCGAAAGAACGATGGCGGAAGCGATGAAGTTCACGGGCGCGAAGACCAAGAGGGAGGCGATCGTGACGGCCGTGGAGCACTTCAACCGGCTCAAGCGATTGGAGCAGCTCAATCAGCGCGTCCGGGGTCGCTTTCGCGACTTCATGACGCGGGAGGAACTCCAGGCGCGCCGTGCGGCCGACACCATCAAGGGATGAAACTCGTCGATACCTCCAGTTGGGTGGAATACCTGCGCGGCCTGGAATCCGAGGCGGGGAACCGGGTGGAAACCCTTGTGCTGGCCGGGGAGGCTGCCTGGTGCGAGATGACCCTGGTCGAGCTGTGGCACGGCGTTCGCGGTGCCGTCGAAAAGCGGGAGCTGGCGGCCATGGAGAGGGAGATTTCCCGAGTGCCGGTGGATGAGGCCGCCTGGAAGCTGGCTTCCCGGCTGGCCCTGCGCTGCCGGGAGAAAGGGCTGACGGTCCCAAGCACCGATCTGGTCATCGCCGCCTGTGCGGTGGCCCGCGGCGTGGACCTGGAGCACTGCGATAAACATTTCGACCAGATCCTGCCCCTGGCCCGCTCCTTGTAGAGCTTCAAACCGAATAGGACTGCGATGTCGTGCTCCCGCCGCGGCCGGTCCAGTTGGTGTGGAAGACTTCGCCGCGCGGGCGATCGACACGCTCGTAGGTGTGCGCGCCGAAATAGTCGCGCTGGGCCTGCAACAGGTTCGCCGGCAACCGCTCGCTGCGGTACCCGTCGAAATAGGTCAGGGCGGAGGACAGACAGGGTGCCGGAATGCCGGTCCTGGCGGCGGCGATGACCACGCGCCGCCAGGCCGCCTGACGGCTGGCAACCGCCTCCTTGAAGAAGGGGTCGAGCAACAGATTCACGAGCTTCGGATTCCGATCAAAGGCCTTCTTGATGTCGCCCAGGAATTTCGACCGGATGATGCAGCCGCCACGCCAGACCAATGCAATGCCACCGTAGTTGAGGTTCCACTCGTTCGACTCGGCCGCGGCGCGCATGAGCTGGTAGCCCTGCGCGTAACTCACGATTTTTGACGCATAGAGCGCCTGCCGCAGATCCTCGATGAACTGCGCCCGATCCGCGCCGAGCGGTTGGATGTCGGGCTTGATCTGCTTCGAAGCCTCGACCCGCTCCTCCTTGAGCGCCGAAATGCAGCGGGCGAACACCGCCTCACCGATCAGCGTGAGCGGGATGCCGTCGTCGAGCGCGCTCACCACCGTCCATTTCCCGGTCCCCTTCTGCCCCGCGGCGTCGAGGATCACGTCGATGACTTCCCCGCCCTCCGCATCCTTGACCCCGAGAATGTCGCGCGTGATTTCGATCAGATAGCTGTCGAGCTCGCCCTGGTTCCACTCGGAAAAGACCTGGTGCATCTCGGCGTTCGAGAGCCCGAGCCCGCGCTTCATCAGGTCGTACGTCTCACAAATCAACTGCATGTCGCCGTACTCGATCCCGTTGTGGACCATCTTTACGAAATGTCCGGCGCCGTTCTCACCGATCCATTCGCAGCACGGCTCGCCCTCGGGCGTTCTCGCACAGATTGACTGGAAAATCGGCTGGATATGTTTCCATGCCGGCGGGCTGCCCCCCGGCATCATCGACGGGCCGAGCAGGGCCCCCTCTTCACCCCCGGACACCCCGCTGCCCACATAAAGCAGCCCCTTGTCCTCCACATGCAGGGTGCGCCGGATCGTGTCGGGAAAATGGCTGTTCCCGCCATCGATCAGAATGTCGCCGGGATCCAGCAACGGGATGAGCTGCGCGATCAAATCATCCACCGCCTTGCCCGCCTTCACGAGCATGATGATCTTGCGCGGGCTCTTCAGCGAGGCGACAAATTCCTCGAGCGATTTCGCCCCGAAAAACTTTTTTCCCTTGGCGCGGCCCGCCATGAAGGCGTCCACCTTGGAGACCGTGCGGTTGAAGACCGAGATGGGAAACCCTTTGCTTTCGATGTTGAGAGCGAGGTTCTCGCCCATGACGGCAAGGCCGATCAGGCCGATTTCGGATTGGCTCATTGGAGAGGGGGAGGTACGGCGTGGAGGGTGGATCGGCAGCCCGCGCCCCGGGCGCCGGCCGAATGTTCAAAGTTCGAGGTTCGAGGTGAAAAGTTCAAAGCTGAATTTGGTTGGCTTGCGCGAGCGGTTGGGCGCCTTCCAGCACCGCGACCAGATTCTTCACCGCCATCGTCGCCTGACGCAACACGCTCTCGAACGTCCGCGACCCGATGTGCGGGGTGAACACCGTGTTCTTGGCGGACAACAGGACGTGATCGGCGGGGGGCGGTTCCTCGTCGAGCACGTCGGCGCCATAACCCCCGATCCGACCCTCGTTGAGCGCGGTTGCCAGGGCGTTGCTGTCGACCAGTTCGCCCCGGGCGCAGTTGAGGAGCACCGCGTGCCTGTGAAACAGCCTGAGCCGATCCGCGTTGATCAAGTGGCGCGTCTCCGGCGTGAGGTTGGTGTGCAAACTCAGGATATCCGACCGCCCGATCAGCGTGTCGATGTCCCCCACCCGCTCCACCCCGTGCTGCGCCGCGAACGCCTCGTCCCAGTAGAGATCAAACCCAAGCACCGTCATCCCAAACGCCCTCGCCCGGATCGCAACTTCTCTCCCGATCCGGCCCAGCCCGGCAATCCCAATGGTCTTTCCCAACGCCTCATGACCCGTGATCCGCTTCCACGAGCCCGCTTTCACAAGGTTGGTCTCGGTGACGATGTGCCGGTAGAGCGCAAACAACAGGCCGAACGTGTGCTCGGCCACCGTCGTGTGATTCACCCCCGGACAGTACGTCACCGGCACCCGCAGGGCGGTCGCCGCTTTCACGTCCACCTTGTCCAATCCGATCCCATATTTGCTCACCACCTTGAGTCGGGGCAGTGATTTCTCGAGCACCGCGCGGGTGATCGCGTCGTCCCCGCACAAAAACGCATCGAATGGACCCGCCAACTCGAGCATCCGGGCCTCCGGCAACGGCCCCCGTTCGCGCACGATCTCGTAATTCTGTGCCGCCAGCAGGTCGTGATGCTCGCCGGGAGTGTCTTGAAAGGAAGTGGTGGTCAGAAGGATGCGGTGCGCCATAGATCAGAATCTCTAATCTGAGGCAATGACCGCCGGTGCGACAAGCGAAAATCAGTCGGCACCCTCGAACTTCATTGCTTCAATTGGATCGACTTGCAGTTTGTGCAATTGTGTTTCTGTGATACTGTGATCCACATGAAGAACATCACCATCGCTCTGGATGACGAAACTTATCGCAAGGCCCGCATCGTCGCCGCCCAACGCGACTCCTCGGTCTCCGCCCTTGTGAAAAAGCTTCTCCTCGGTCTCACCGCGGAGACCCCTGCGCCCCGTGATCTGAAGCAGGAACAGGAAACCTTGCTCGACTCCCTATGGCTTCGCCACCCCGGCTTGACCGCCGCCGACAACCTGTCCCGCGAATCCCTCCACGAGCGCTCATGACCTTCATCGACACAAACATCCTGCTCTACGCGGTTTGCCCGGGCACACCTGAACGCGCCAAAGCCGAGAGGGCGCGGGAAATTCTCCGGCGCGATGACCTTGCGCTCTCCGTTCAGGTGCTTCAGGAATTTTACGTCCAGGCCACCCGCCCCGCCCGGACACAACCGCTTTCCCACGCCGAGGCCACGACGTTGATCCACCTGTGGCTCCGCTTCACCGTGGTTGAACTTTCCGTCCCCCTGATGCAGGCCGCCCTGCGCCTGAAAGACCGATATCAGACCTCCTACTGGAACGCCGCGATCCTTGCCGCCGCCGCCACGGCAGGCTGCACCGAACTCCTCTCCGAAGATCTCAACCCCGGTCAGTCCTATGATGGCGTCCGCCTCGTCAATCCCTTCCGATGAGATCAGTCGGCGACCTCGAACAGATCCCGTAATTCCAAACCGAGTCAGCGTGCGAGGCGATCCAGTCGGACAAAGATCTGTGCGGTGAGGAACGCCTCCCCGGCGGCGGTGTGCCGGTCGTGCGGTTCGCATCGCACGCGTCCAGATCGGGCCACATCGAGCAGACTCTCCTCGGGGAGGTAGCGGAAGGGCGGATAAGCCTTCAGGAAATCGGCCACCCGAAGCATGATCGCGGAGGTCTTCACGCTTGCCGCTTTCTTCCACAGCGCACGCGGGATTCACAGGAAAAAGCAGCTTCGCCCGCGCAGGATGTCAAAGCGTCGGCCCCAGAATCCAGGGCGCGAATTCCTCGTCCCCCAGCCCCTGCGCCTCGCTCTTGGTCTTTTCGCCTCCGGCAACACGGACCCTCTTCTCGAAGATCCGCCCGCCCACTTCGTCGACCGTTTCCGAGCCGTCGAGGATCGTCCCGGCGTTGAGATCCATGTCCTCCTCCATGTGCTCAAACAACCGCGTGTTCGTCGCGATCTTGATGCACGGCATCGGCTTGCAACCATACACGCTGCCCCGTCCGGTCGTGAACACCCCGAGATTGCAGCCGCCGGCGACGAGCCCGGTCATGCTGACCGGATCCAAACCCGGCGTGTCCATGAAACAGAGCCCCGGCGAGCGGATCGGTTCGGCGTATCCATAGACCTGCGTGAGCGGCGCCTGACCGGCTTTGGCGACGGCCCCGAGACTCTTCTCGTAGATGGTCGTCAGGCCGCCGGCCTTGTTTCCAAAGGTCGGGTTGTTGTCGATGCTCGCGCCGTGGATCCGCACATGTTCCTGCCACCAGCGGATGAGCGCGACCAGCTTCTCACCCACCTCGCGGGACACAGCCCGCCGCGTGAGTAAATGCTCGGACCCGTAGATCTCCGTGGTTTCGGCGAGCACCGAGGTCCCGCCGCAGCGCACCAATCGGTCCGAGGCGACACCGAGCGCCGGATTGGCCGTGATGCCGCTATTGCCATCGGATCCACCGCAATTCATCCCCATCACCAGTTTCGCAAGCGGCTGTGGCGTGCGGCGGAACGCATTCACGCATGGAAGCAACGCCTCCACGGCTTCAATCCCGCGGACGACCGTCCGGCGAATACCGCCCACCTCCTGGATGTTCATGAGCACGGGATGCGCCTCCCCCGCGCGGGGTTCGCCGAGATGGAAATCCCGTGCGAGAAACTGGATCTGGTTCACCTCGCACCCGAGCCCGATCAACAGATATCCACCGATGTTTGGATGGCGGGCCATGCCGGCGATCACTCGCTGGAGGAGCCGTTGCGGATCACCGGGCTGGATGCAGCACCCGCTCTTGTGGGTGAACGCCACCACGCCGTCCACTCCGGGATACCGCTCACGCCATTCGGACCCGCGAAAGTGATCCACGATGTATCGGCACGCGGTGGCCGAGCAATTGACGCTCGAGAGGACGGCAATGTAGTTGCGCGTGCCCACCCGACCGTCGGGCCTGAGATAGCCTGGAAACCTTCGCGCGGCTCCCGCGGCATCGGGCTCCAGCGGGATCGCATCGGCCGAGTAGGCATAGTCGCGGCCCACGTCGGTCATGACCAGGTTGTGAGAGTGCACATGGTCTCCCGCCGCAATGGGCTCGGAGGCGACCCCGATGATCTGGCCGCATTTCCGCACGTAATCACCCGCAGCGATCGGGGCGACGGCCACCTTGTGGCCCGCCGGGAGATCGTCGCGCAGCGTCAAGACCACCCCGCCCTCCTCGACCCGGGTGCCGGCGGCAAGGCCGGACTTGGCCACCATGACGCTGTCGCGCGGGTGGAGTCGGACAAAGTAACGTTCAAGGGGAAGATTCACGGACACGGGGGGTGGAAACCCTTAACCCGGAGCGATCACCCCGCCAAGCGGTTTGAGCGATGCACCGGGTCGTGGCACGCCCGGCTGCACAAGGCTGCACAAGGCTGGACGGTGGCAGGCCGAACGACACACCGGACCGCATCCGCCACGTCCCCGTTCCAACCGACGTTTTTCCGTCGTCGTTTTCCGCTTGGCCACGCCGCCCGCCCTGCTACCGTCTCCCCTTCACCATGAGCATCGATCTTGAGCTCCTCCGCGCCGACGACCTGCAATCCAGGCTCGCCGAGCTGCGGAGGTTTCTTTGACGTCCCGACTCTCGAACGCCGGCTGGCGGAGCTCGAATCCGTGATGGCCGCAGCCGATTTTTGGGACAATCGGGAACGGGCGCAGAAAACCATCGACGAGGCCAGTTCGATCCGCAACCGTCTCAATCCGCTGCGGGATCTCGAACGCCGCGTCGACGACCTCGAAGTCCTTCACGGGCTCGTGGGCGCCGAGGCCGAGGGGACCCAACGCGAGGCTGCCGCCGCCGATCTGGACGCGGAATTCCGCCGGTGCGCAACCGATGTCGATGCCTTCGAAATTCGTCAGCTCCTATCCGGGGAGTACGACTCGGGCGGGGGTTATCTCACGATTCATTCGGGCGCCGGCGGAACCGAGTCGTGCGATTGGGCCGACATGCTGCTCCGCATGTACCAGCGATGGATCGAGCGCAGCGGGTTCAAGACTACCATCATCGACATCCAGACCGGCGACGAGGTCGGGATCAAATCGGTCACCCTCCAGGTCGACGGCGGTTACGCCTACGGCTATCTCCAGGCGGAGCGCGGCGTCCACCGATTGGTGCGGATCTCGCCGTTCGATTCGAACAAGCGCCGGCACACGTCGTTTGCAAGCGTCGACGTCACCCCCGAGGTGAAGGATGACGTTCCCATCGAGGTTTCCGACAAGGACATCCGGACCGACACCTACCGCAGCGGAGGCAAGGGCGGGCAAAACGTCAACAAGGTCGAGACGGCTGTCCGGATCACGCACATCCCCTCCGGGATCGTGGTGGCCTGCCAGGCTGAGCGCAGCCAGGGTCGCAACCGCGAACTCGCCATGCGCTTGCTCAAGGCAAAGCTCTATCAGCAGGAGGAAGACCGGCGCCGCGCAGAAATCGACCGGCAATACGGCGAGAAGAGCGACATCGGCTGGGGAAGCCAGATCCGATCCTATGTCTTCCAGCCCTATCAGATGGTGAAAGATCACCGCACCGGAACCCAGACCAGCGACGTCAGCGGCGTCATGGACGGCGATATCGATGGCTTCATCCAGGCCAAACTCCGAGGCGTGACCGCCAAAAAGGGCGGGGCCGAGGAGGAGGAACTCTGACCGGTTTCTTCGCAGCCTTCATGCGGATGACCGATCCGCCGATCCCGCTCAGCATCCCTGAGGAACGCCCCGCAAGGCCAAGCCCGCCCGGCGCGCCGTTGTGTCGGAAGGGATCGACGCGAACCCGCTCTCCCCCTTCCGGGGGCCGCCTCGACTCCATCCTCGCCAACCCCACGCAACCGTGCTTGAAAACCGCGTGCTCGTCTCGTCGGCAATCCCCATCCCGCCTTTGGATCATCGCCTGGTGATGGCCGCCCTCTTGCCGCACCGATGAGCACCGCCGCCCTTTCGACGGTCCTCCTCCCCGCGGGCCCGCCCGATCCGCTGGGCGCCCTGCTGGCCGAACCCGCACCAGTCCTTGCGCTGGCGCCGATGCAGGACGTCACGGACCTTCCGTTCTGGCGACTCCTGGCCCGCTACGGAGGCGCAGATCTCTATTTTACGGAGTACTTTCGCGTCCATCCCGACTCCCGCCTCGACAAACCCATTCTGCGTTCGATCACCGAGAACCCGACGGGCCGCCCGGTCATCGCCCAGATGATCGGCAATGATATTCCCTCGCTGGTGCGGTCTGCCCGCGAACTGGAACACCATCCCGTGGCCGGCGTGGATCTGAACCTCGGCTGCCCGGCCCCGGTGGTGTACCGCAAATGCGCCGGAGGCGGACTCCTCCGCGATCTTCCCTTGGTGGACCGCATTCTCGGGGCGCTGCGCGAGGCAATCTCCGGACGGTTCAGCGTGAAAACCCGGCTGGGGTTTGAGACGGACGGGACACTCGACGCCCTGCTTCCCCTGCTTCGACATCACCGGGTTGATCTCGTGACCGTTCACGGCAGGACAGTTGTCCAGATGTATCGGGACGGCGTTCGCTACGACCGGATTGCCGACGCCGTGCGAGCGTTGTCCTGCCCCGTGCTCGCGAATGGCAATGTCGGTTCAGCCGACGACGCGTCGGCCATCCTGGCAGCCACGGGCGCGCACGGCCTCATGATCGGGCGCGGCGCGATCCGCAACCCGTGGATGTTCGACCAGATCCGAGCCCGCCTGGCCGGACGCGAAGCCGGACTGCCCTCGGGCCGGATGGTCCTCGAATATGTTCACTCGCTCTACGAGGCGGTCTGCGACCCCGGGGTCCGCGAAACCGCCCAGGTGCAGAAGATGAAGAAATACGTCGGATTCATCGGCCAGGCGGTCGAACCAACTGGCGGCTTTCTGCATGCCATTCTGCGCGTCAAAACCCGCGGCGATTTCTTCCGCCTCTGCGCCGAACATCTCGATCATGAGCGCCCGATGGCCCTCGTGCCGTTCGCGGGGCAAAACCGGAACGCCCGCGATCCGGTGCCACTCCCACCCGGCTGACCCCGTTCCACGGCCCCCAGGCCCCAATCATTGGCATTCCTCAGATGCATCTGAAGAACGGGTGAAACTGGACATGCGAGTAGGGCACCGGGCAGCAGCCGTTTCGGCACCGCCCCCGATTCAGGAACAACGCCCGATCTGCGCTTCTCACTGCGCGCAGCGCCTTGGAGTGCGGCGCGCGGGAGCGCCGCTTTGGATGGCAGGCACAACGTAAAGCGAACCGGGTGTGTGAAATCGCCAGCGCGGGCGGCAATCCAAAGCTCCGCCGGGTCGGGACACTCCAAAGCGGGCGGTGCCCGCAGTGCAATCCGCTCGAACCTCGCCAATCCACACGAGGAGCGCCCCTTTGGATTGAATGCCCAGCCCCGCCAGTGATCGTTCTGATTGGGCCCCTGCGGATTCTGTGCGAATCCGCCTTGCCTGGCCGGGTGGCCGTGTAATGATGATTGGATGCGGACTGCGCTCTTGCTGCTGGTGGTCGCCGGAATCTCGTCCGGCCAGGTTTTCGCACAGCAGCAGGACCGCAAGCTTGAGGAGCGGATCATGAAGCCGGACATGACCCTCGAGAGTTCCCTTGGCCAAAAGACGTTCAATGGGAGTTCCTCGTTCGGGGGGCGCACCTTCGTGACACGCCCCTACAGCGCGCGCTCCTTTCTCGCACGCACGTTCCTCACGGGAACATCGGGCGATGCAGCCAAGCGTCCCACGTTCGGCAAGTACAGCTTTCCCGCAACCGAATTCCAGGCGAGCCAGGCTCCGGTTCGCGAGAGTGGGCGCGCGGTGGAAACGCAGACGGTCGGGGTGAAGGATTCCCGCGAGGCACAACGACCGGCGGTGGAGGTGCGGGAGAGCAGGGATGCGGACCGCACCTATCTCCGGCGGGGTAAATCGCAGGATATCTTCGACCAGCGCGACGAGGCCCAACATCGCAAGCTCTCGATCGATGACGTGCGCGAGCTGCTCAACAAGAGCAAGTGATCGCCCGACGGCGGGGCGCCCGGGCAGACCGTCCGCGTGATCGCGGGCATCCAGGCTGAAATGATGAGTTCAAATTTCGGCCCGCTTCCTTCACGCTCCTCCCCCATGACCCCTCCCC
>ENA-ORBV01007145-ORBV01007145.1-microbial-mat-metagenome-genome-assembly--contig:-NODE-7145-length-19292-cov-4.444184_pt1 | contig 19292 bp, 13 predicted proteins | sample MGYA00237777_ERZ505514 | MGnify/ENA primary metagenome ERZ505514 (study PRJEB26160, sample SAMN06269048) | microbial mat metagenome | isolation source: Oligotrophic lake microbial mat | place... | reverse complement strand
CCTTGATCTATGACGAGTTCACCCGTTCCCGGGCTGAAGCAAACAACCCCCTGTTGAGCGTTCTTGAAGAGGGAATCCTGAATGTGCCCGGGATGAGGCGCAGCGGGGAGGGATATCTGAGGGTGCACCCGGATTTTCGGGCGATATTCACATCCAATCCTGAAGAGTATGCCGGCGTTCACCGCGGACAAGATGCGTTGCTTGATCGCATGGTGACGATTCAGGTTGGTCCCTTTGATCGCGAGACCGAAGTCGCTATCGTATCCGTGAAGACTGGCCTTGCTCTAAGTGAAACCCGGGCCGTTGTCGATCTTGTGAGAACGCTACGCATGGCGAGCGAATCTGGTCACCAGCCGAGTATTCGGGCGGCCTTTTCGATTGCTAAGGTCCTTGCCCTGCGCGGCGCCCAGGCAAAGCTCGAGGATGAGACCTTTCGATGGGTTTGTCGCGATGTTCTTGGGTCCAGTATTGCCAAGGTCACGCGGGACGGACATCCACTTCCTGCTCGTGTGGTTGACGAAATCCTTGGCCGCTTCTACATCGAGGCGACCGATTTTAGCGCTGCTTTGCAATAGGAGAAAATCGATGCGACGAATTCAAAATATCAAGTCCTCTGCGGGCAAAATGGCACGAGCCGCTGTTCCCAAAGTGAGTAAAGACTATCAGTTGTTTATGCAGATCACCTGTCTTGAAATGGAAAAAGTGCGCAAGGGAGTAGAGCGCAACGCAGCGGTGGGCCGGGTGCACGGAATCGATACACGTCTGAATGAAATTGAAGTTGAGAAAACTTCGCTGCTTCAACGTCTTGCTCAGCGCGCCAACGCCGACTCCAAACCACCAGAGGCATCTTCGCCTTTGGCCAGGATCGCGCCTGCTGGCAGAGCTTCCACTGGCAGCTTTCACATTCGATACTAGACCAGACCCCAACATGGATCAGAACTTAATGAGTCAATATCTTTATGCTATTGCCAGTGAGGGTGCGCTTGCTTCCCTCAACGGTATGGGCCTGGATCAGTCCCCGCTTTATCCGGTTTCGCAAAACGGACTTGTTGCCATTGTGAGTGATATCTCCGACCGGAGGCTCCGCCCCGAGCGGAAGCACCTGAATGCCCATCAAAAGGTGCTGTCGCAATTACTTGAGTCCAGCACTCCTCTGCCAATGGGCTTTGGGATGGTGTCCGATGGTGAAGCCGCAACGCGAAAACTCCTCGAAACCTACCGTGAAGACTTCCAGGAACAACTCGAGCGGGTCGAAGGTTGTGTTGAGATGGGGCTTCGGATCCGATGGGATGTCCCTAACATTTTCGATTTCCTCCTCAGCCGTAACTCCGATCTGACTGAGATGCGAGACCAGATTCGGTCACTCGAAGAACAGCACGGGCCCCAACACCAATCCCGCATTGAGCTCGGACGTCGTTTTGAAGGTCTGCTCGAGGGTGAGCGTGAACAGGTCGACGAACAGGTTTGCAGTATCCTCGAGCGTGTTGTAAAGGAATTTCACCGCGGCAAGACCAGGGCTGAGAACGACATTCTCAATTTGGCTTGTCTTGTAGACCGGCGTCGCCAGGATGAGTTTGTCGCCCGCGTGATTGAAGCTGCATCGGCGTTCGATGCCAACTATGCCTTCGACTACAACGGACCCTGGGCTCCGCACAACTTCGTCTCGCTGAATCTTTCTTTTGAAGAAACAGCCTAGTTTCTTGAACGCCTGAAACATTTCTGTTGAGACGTCTTTGGCCGAAATGTTTTGCCCCTCACCCGGCTCTGGTCGAGACAAGTGGCTGAGCAGCAAACCCTGCTAGAGGGCAGTTCCCAAGCAGTGGGGATGCTGCTCGGTACTATCGCTGAGCCATATATTTGGCTGCGGGTAAGCGCGCCAGGATAATGAATACATCCTTTGTGCAAGATCCAATACTTTCCTGGTAGCATAGCCCGAATCCTGACGGTACGTTAAGCTTCCATCGCCGGATCGCTTTCATACGGGCTTCCAGCTCAAGGGGTAATCGTGAACGGATAGTGAACCTCGATCGAAGCTGGCAGGTGGCTGCGAACCTCATGCAGCATGCCGATCAGCAGCAGGCCTTCCTCTTCTGCAAGTAGCGACTGGTCAATGCGATTGGCAATGTATCGATCACGATCAATAGCAAGATTGGCCAGCGCTTCAGGTGTTGCCAACCCCGGATTTTTAGCGAAGCTCAATTCTTTCAGTAATAACTCAGGTGACTCCGTTCCCATGAGAGTCGCCCCACGGTCGAGCAGGTCGCAAAGCAAGCGAAAATTGGCACTGCCTTTTGAGGCCAGATCGCGCACGATCGTAATCTCAAATCCGCAGTGGGGAAGGCTGTCCTGATAAACCCGCAATTTCCCGAAATCTAGATCCAAGCTCATGAGTTGATCATCGATTTGCTCCCACAAATCGTCAATCAGTGCAGTCGATGACCGGCTGCGACGGGAAAGTACCTTCGGGCCGAATGAGCCCAGGTCGGCTGTATTGTGCAGTATCGGAATGATGTAAAGTTTTCTTCGCGCTTGCTTCATTAAGGGCTACTTCAGAAACCTTCAACCGAAGAGGATAGAAATAAGCCGCGGTCGACAATCTATCGGCGACCGCGGCAAAAAGTTATTTTTCAAGGTCCAGGATCAGCTAGACCCGCTTGACAAAAATCCAGATGCTATCGCCCTGGATGCTCTTCTTCATTTGAATCGTCACTCGAGTCGGCTTCATGTTGTAGTCGAATGTGTAATCGAACATTGCCATGCTCTTGGTGCCGGCTACGATTTCGTCAAATCGGCCCCGGAATTCCGGACGGTTGGTGCAAGGTGCCACCTCGCGAAAGAAATTCTTGCCAGCCATACCGCGTGAATCGCGGCTACAGATATCGGCCTCGGCCTGGTTGTAGAACAAAATGGTTCCTTTGCTGTCCAGCTCGACACCACCATACGGCAAGTTGGCGATCTCGTTACGGTCCAGCTTCGTCATAACGTCATCAATGCTATAGCGCTCAATTGCAGCCATAAATCCACCTCTTAGCTTTCATGAGAGAGCGAGTTCGGCTCACACCTCACTACACAAATCGGACTTTTGGAGCTGAATATGAGAAGAATTTATGCCTTTTTTGGTAAGGACTCAGAACCAATAACGCCAGAGCGAAAAAATGTTGAGGAAAGTAGATTTCAGACCGATAAGTTTAAACGACACCAGCGGGTGCACTGACTCGAAGCTGTCAACATGCTCTGGCTCTCAAGCAAGTATGGAAATGACCGGGTTTATCAGAAAGAGACTCAAGTTGCTCGATTCCAGTGGGATTTATCGCATTACCAAAGATCTGCTCGCGGCTGAACTAACAGAATCTCGAAGGATGGTTGGTGCAACGCAAACACAAGCCCTCGATGATTTAGGTTCCTGGGGGCCAAACACGGTTTTGCTTGAGAGACACAAGCGGGAAGGTGAGCACTGCCTCGATCTCGACTCGCTCGAGCGCATTGCAGCCGCCAGTAGGATCAATCAGTTTTTTCGTCTCCACGAATGGGGTGTCGAAGACAATCTTTTGCGCCAGCAGCGTATCGGTGATCTTGCCGGGCTTGTTGAAGCAGTATTGCTCGAAGAACAGCCCACCTGGCAACGGTTGACCTTGCTGAGTTCTGGTACCAGTGGTGAGCCGAAGGCAACAACGCACCAGCGGCGAGACCTCGATGCAGAGGTAGCAGGCTGGAATCAATGGATAGATCAACCGCTCAGAGTTTTGAGCCTGGTGCCGAGTCATCATCTTTACGGATTGATCTGGACTGTGCTCTGGCCAAGTGCAAACGGGCTCGAGGTGCTCGATGCATCAAATTGGGGGCCTGGCCGTTGGCAGCGTGAAGTTGCCAAGGGCGATGTCATTGTCGGTTTTCCTTTGATGTGGGAGTTTTTGTTGCGCAGTGTTGGAACTTTTCCTGCCGGTGTAGTTGGCATCAGCAGCGCGGGTGCACTGCCACCTTCGCTCTGGGATTTGTCGATCCATCAGGGGCTGTCGCGGATGATCGAAGTGTACGGGTCCACAGAGACCGGTGGAGTGGCGGCGCGAGAAAATGCCACAGATCCTTTTCGTCTGGCACCACATTGGGCGGATCGTGCAGAGGGCCTGGCTGAATTGCTTCCGGATCACATCGATTTTGAAAGTCCAACAGAATTTAGAATTTTGGGCCGCAAGGACGGAGCAGTCAAAATCGGGGGGAGCCTGGTGAGCCTGGACGATGTTGCGCGAGAACTCAGGGCATTGGATCACATTCTGGATTGCCGTGTCCGGCGGGGCGGGGCAGGGGTGCGAGAACGTCTGGAAGCATTGGTCGTTACAGATTTACCGGCCGCCGAGTATAGCCAGATAGAGCAGCGGATCCACCGCGAGCTTGCACAGCGACTTCCTGCCGCCGCGCTGCCCAAACGTCTGGCGATTTGCGCCTCTCTGCCCGTCAATGCGATGGGGAAGGTGGCGCAGTGGTAGTCCGGCGGATGCAGACTTCGATAGCCGAAGCAAAACTCTTTCCACTGGACGGGGAGACGCCCCTGTCCTTAAAGCAGTTTTTTGAGGTAAGCGAGGGATCGGCCAATCTCGCACTGAGTCCGGCGGCCTTAGCCAAAATGGAAGCTTCTCGGGCATTGCTGGATCGTATGGTGGCTGAGGGCCGTCGCATCTACGGGGTGACTACCGGATACGGGCCCCTTGCCTGCCATCACGTAGAGCCTGGCTATGCCGAAGAATTGCAACGGAATCTGATCTACCACCTGGCCAGTGGCGTCGGCCCAGAGTATGAGCGCGAAGAGACACGCGCGATTCTGACCGCACGGATTGTGAGCTTGAGCCGCGGGCATTCTGCGATTCGACTGGAGACCATGGATTTTCTCTTGCGTTGCCTCGAACACGACATCGTGCCGGTGGTCCCTCAAATGGGCACGGTCGGTGCCAGTGGCGACCTCACTCCATTGGCACACATGGCTTTGGCATGGTTGGGTGAAAGCGATGTGAAATGGCAAGGACGCCGGATGCCAGCCCATCAAGCGCTGGCCGCCTGCGGCATGAAGCCACTTGTGTTGAGTTACAAAGAGGGGCTGGCCCTGGTCAACGGCACTTCGGCTATGACTGGAGTGGCAGCTCGAAACGCAGTGCTGGTTCGGCGTGCAACCGAATGGGCGCTCGGCTGGACGGCCTGTTATGCAGAGGTACTCAACGGCAAAGCTCAGGCCTGGGACCAAAGATTTGCCGATCTTCGTCCGCACCCCGGACAAAAGCAAGCTCACGAAATATTGCTTTCTCGCATCACAGGAAGCCAACGAATGGATCGCAGTCACCAACTTCCAGTGATTGCTCTCCACCTCGCCAAAGAAGGTGTGATTTCCGATCAGGCCTTGCTCCAGGATGCATACAGTATCCGCTGCGCACCGCAGATCTACGGTGCTGTCCTAGATGTAATCGATTTCCACGACCGTATTGCCGAGACAGAACTGAACTCAGTTACAGACAATCCGATTTTCTTTGGCGAAGACGAAGATGTGCTGCATGGGGGTAACTTCTATGGCCAGCACATTGCCTTTGCTTCCGACGCACTGCATATGGCGATCGTGAAAATGGCGATCCACATTGAGCGGACGATCGCACGCATCACCGATCCGCGCCTAAATGACGGATTACCGGCTTTTCTGCAACCCCGGCAGATCGGGCTGCAAAGCGGATTTATGGGAGCACAGGTAACGGCCAGTGCCATTGTCGCCGAGATGCGCAGCGAGGCGATGCCAGCTTCGATCCAAAGCATTCCCACCAATGCCAACAATCAGGATGTTGTGCCAATGGGTACGATTGCCGCCCGCAAAGCCAGACGTGCACTCGACCATCTCTTTCGATTGCTCGCCATCGATGCCATGGTGATGACCCAGGCAATGGAACTGCGGGCAGGCGATGCGAGTCTGGCTCAGGCAGGCTTTAGCCCAGCCGCAGCGGCTATGCAGGATTGGCTCAGGCAATTCAATCCAAGCCTTGGTAACGACCGTCCTTTGGGTACTGAGATTGAAGCCCTCTCAATGCGAATCAAACAATCGATTTGCCCCGGGATCTGAGTTGGCAGCAAGCCACAATTATTAAACCCAATGCTGCCGCAGCCAGACCGGATCCGAAGCCCTGAGGCGAGTAATTCCACTCGACCCGGTGACTGCCCTTGGGCACTACAACACCCCGCAAGGCATGGAAGACCGTGACTTTCTCCGCAGTCTGTCCATCGATCGTCACACTCCAGCCCGGATCGTCTGAATCGGCAAGAATGAGCAAAGACTTGCAGTTAGCCTGCGCACTGATCTGGACTTGTTCCGGATCATGCTTCAGGATCACCGCCGTCCCAGCCGGGCAGGCTTCAAGACCTGGCACTGCAGCTTGAGTCAATGTGGTTTGGCTCAAATTGAGTGTGTCTGTTTGGAGCAATGTGCCAAGCTCTTCTGGATTGCGGTAGGAGAGCGTGGCACTCGATAGCCAGGTGCGGGGAAACACGGGATCGGGATATTCCCAAACCTTGATACCGCCTTCGCCCTCAAACAACTGCTTCGATCCGTCAACACGCGCCGTCGGGCCCACGTGGTAGCCAATACCAGCCAGTTGCAGAGTTCGAGGCCGGAACCAATCCACTTCAGAATGAATCCTCGTCAGGCTGGCCAGGTAGCCCCCCATGACTTCGATTCCATGCCAATCGCCAAAATTGAACTTGATCGCCTGATCATCCACCGTAATCCTGACCGGGCCAGGCCTGGTGGCCAGGAACTCGCGGACATCCTGATGGTGCGACATGGGCTCAAGCAGATTCGGTACATTCTTGTCGTGCCTGTTGCCCATATCAAAGTAGGTCATGTTCGAGGCCTCGATCATCACAGCCGCTAGCACCAGAACGCTGAAGTGCCTATGCGTGATCTTGCCCTTCTGGAGCGCAAAATAAGCAAAACCGATCAGAAGGCTGACGAAGGCAACTCCAAACCAGCGTTGTTCGAGTTGTGATTGGTTGGCTGGGATGAGTTTGGCAACGCTGAAGAGTCCAATCACCGCTCCCGCGAAAATCCAGTGCAGGCGGGCCATCGACCTGTGCGTGTGCGTGAGGCGAAGGGATTCAAAGCCGAGTGCGGCGAGCACCGAAAACGAAAGGGTGAAAATCGAAGCAGCCATCGAGGGGCTGCGCGCTTTCTCGATCATGGGTACCAGGCTGTAAAGAAGCGGCTCGAGGCCACCGAATCTTCCGAGAGCGTAGAGGATCGCCCCGATCCCAAGGCCGAGGAAGAGCCGAACCACCCCGCGCTCCCACTGCGTGCGGATAGCCCAGATCGCCAGCACCAGAGCCGTGGATCCCAGAAAAAGGCTGGTGTGAGTTTCGGCCCCCGGGAGAAGGATCGAAAGCAGCGAGGCGGGAATACTGGCGTATTGCTCATGCACGAAGTAGGCGACCTTGTCCTGCCAACTCACGGGATTTTCCATTCCGACCCAACGGATGGCCAGCTTGCCGTAAGCCAGGCCCGGTAAAAGTTGTGGTGCGGCAATCATTCCTGCAATAGCGAAGCTGAGCACGGCCGGGTAGATGCGGAAGGTGACGGCTGTCGCGAGGACACTGAGGCTGACAAAGATCGGAAGCTGGTGGTGCCCGCTCAGCCAGGCGAGGCCCAGGAAAAAGCCTGCCCAGGAGGCTTCTCGCCAAGGGCGATCGCTCGAGTTTGTCTTCAATAAAAACAGAAAGACCAGCGGTGCCCAGATCAGGCCACTGATCATCTGTGGCCAGTCGTTGGAGCCAAGGAAGCCAAAAAGCCCAAAGCAAAGGCCACCGAAGACAGCCGGAATCCTTCCGGTGCCGAGCGAGCGAACCAGCCAATAAAGGTTGAGGGCACCAATGAAGTGGAGCAGGAAGAACCACCAGTGCAATACTCCCTGGCGAATCCAGCCCCGGCGCAAGGGGGCGGCAAAAAGAAGCCAGTTCAGCGGGTTCATAACACCCGGTTGACCCTGGCCGAGCAGATTCTGCCCACCCCATTCGTAAGGGCTCCAGAGCGGGATTCGTCCGGCATGCCATTCCCCGGCCTGGAATTGCAGCCAGGGCATCACCTGGCTGGTGAGATCGGAGCCGTTAAGCCAGGAATATTGGTCGGTCAGTAGGATGCGCCAGTAGGCAAGCACCATCAACCCAAAAAGCAGGGCAGGACCCGCAATGCGGTTGGCTAGAGCCACGAGTGGTTGAAAAGCACCAGGCAAGGATGCCGATCCGGTGCGGGAATCCATCACAAAAGCTAGTATCTCCAACGAGTTAGCTCTTTGGCAAAGGAAATGTATGGACAAATGTCGAAAGGTTGACGTTATGCGACGCTTACTATTCACGCTTGGTACCTTGGCCGGATCGCTGATCCCGGCATTTTCTCAACAGAATGACGATGCCTCGCGCGGTGTTGTGCGGGTGAGTGTGGTCGCCGGAGATGTATCGGTGCGACGGGGGGATAGTGGAGATAACGTCGCCGCGACTATCAATGCGCCGCTGGTAGCTCAGGACCGTTTACTGACCGGCCCGGGGGCTCGGGCTGAGTTGCAATTTGATTACGCCAATATGGTTCGGCTTGGTGCTAACACAGAGCTTCGCCTGGCGGAATTACAGTATCAACGCTTTCAACTCAATCTGCCGCTTGGTCTGGTGACGTTCAAAGTCTGGCAGAATTCGCAGTCGGAAGTCGACATCAATACACCGGTGGCGAGCATCCGTCCCTTGCGCAAGGGCGAGTATCGCGTGCAGGTGCTGGAAGATGGGACGACCGAGATCACGGTGCGCGATGGCGAACTAGACATCTTCACCCCGCAGGGTTCGCGCAAGCTGGGGCAGGGCAGAACCCTCCGGATTCAAAACACCAATGGTGGCGAAGCCAGCTTTCAGACTCTGTCTGAGGCACCCTTTGACAGTTGGGATCAGTGGAACCGCAGCCGTGATCAGGAACTTGCCTCCTCGCGAAGCAGCCGCTATTTGCCTCAGGGCGTCTATGGCGGTGAGCAACTCGATGCTAATGGAGACTGGGTATACAGCGCACCCTACGGCAATGTTTGGCAGCCGCGTGTAGCTGCCAATTGGGCTCCGTACCGCACTGGCCGCTGGTCGTGGCTCGACTATTACGGCTGGAGTTGGGTTAGCTATGACCCCTGGGGCTGGGCACCCTACCACTATGGCCGCTGGTTCAATAATTCGGGGCGGTGGTGCTGGTGGCCTGGCGCTATTGATTCTCATCAGTTTTGGTCGCCTGCCTTGGTGAGCTTCGTCGGCTTTGGCGGTGGTGGTTTAGGCGGTGGACTCGGTTTTGGCTGGGGCAACGTAGGCTGGGTACCGCTTGCACCTTTTGAAACCTACAACCGTTGGTACGGCCGGGGCTTCTACGGCAATCGCAACAACAACACAACCATCGTCAACAACGTAAACATCACCAACCTCTACCGGAATGCCAGGGTTGATGGAGGCGTAAGCTACGTGGAAGCCCAAAACTTCAACCGTGGGATCGCTCACGAAGGTGGCAACTCGAATGGCTACCGCGCCGCTCGCAGTTCAGACTTATCGAGCGCGAGTGAGTTCCGCGGGCCGGTCGGGATTGCTCCGAATCGCGAGAGTGTCCGTTATGCCAGCCAGGAAGGTGTCCGTGGATCAAACGCGGTCTCCGCCTCGCGGGAAGATCAGCGCTTTACCGCCCGGCGTGAGGCGAGTCAGGTGGAGCGGGTCCCCTTTGAGCAGCAGCGGCAGAATGTTGAGAATATGGCACGCGGATCGGGCATGATTCGCAATAGCGACGATGGCGTCCGCGGCGGCAATAGCGGCTCATCGAGCGATGGCTTTCGTCGGGTAGGCGAGCGAGAAGTTCGCAGCGCAGATGGCTTCGTTCAGCGCGAAAGCGGCGTGCGCGGTGGTGGCAACACTACATCTGAGCGCGTGGCTGGTGCTCGCGGCTCAGAGGGCTTTGTTCAGCGTGACAACACGGGCAGCCGTGGAGGCAATGATGGCTTCCGGCGCTTGGGCGGTGATCAAAACACGAATGTCGATTCAGGCGTGCGTGGCAATGGAGGCCGAAATACCGATGGCTTCGTTCAGCGCGAACGTGGTTCGCGTGGTGCTGATTCGAGGAGCCAGAGTGGCTGGGATCGCTTCGGCAACGCTGACGCCAATTCGGGCGCGCGTGGCAGTAGTAGCCGCAACTCAGAAGGCTTTGTTCAGCGGGAAAGCGGTGTTCGCGGTGGCGATCTTAATGGCTCCGATGGCGGCTCACGCTCACGTGGAGCGGGTGCAGTGGACGTTAGCCCGCGCATCGTGGATCGCGGATCTGATTCCGGTGGACAGCGCCAGGGTAATTACGATCCTTTCGGTGGTGGCGTTCGCGGACGAGATTTGAACTCAGGATCTAACTCAGGTTGGGGTTCGTTTGGTGGAGTCCGTGGCGGATCCTCTGACGGTGGCTCACCTCGGATGCAGCAATCTACCCCACGCAGCATGCCCGATAGCGGGCGTGGAGGCTTCGGCGGATTTGGAGGCTCAAGAGGCGGTGATTCATCGCCTCAGATGAGCGCGCCGTCAGGTGGCGGTGGTGGTGCTCGCGGTGGTGGCGCAGATCCCTCCGGCGGCGGAGGAGGCGCTCGCGGCGGTAGTGCCGCTCCTGCCGGCGGATCCGGTGGTGGCGGCGGCCGTGGCGGCCGCGGTGGCAATCAGTAACTCAATTTTCCTGAGATCAGGTGGTTAATTCTTCCTGCTCTCTCCCTCAAAACCCGCCGGTGGGCCCTCACTCCCCCGGCGGGATTTTTTTGTTTTGGAATAGGAACCGGGGCGCGGCAGGTCCTGCCATTCCGTGTGCACTCCCGTGCAACGCAGATGGACCGTGCCGGCCCCCGGGGACGGCGGAATCGAATAGGAGAAAAGTGTGTCTGGACCGCCAAATCCAGACACTTTCGATTCCGCCAAGCTTAAAAAAAGAAGTCGCCTGATCGCGCCAGGTTTTGTAATGCAAGGATCCACTATCCTGCATAAACCATGGCGGGACGCACCAAGCTAGTGCGCTTCAGGCGGCTTCTTCGGCATCGATCAAGGAAAAGGGGACGATACGTCTCGGTTTCCTTTGATCGAGCCTTGTCATGACCGGGAAGGGAATCACATTGGAGTTGTCGCGTCCACAAAGGAGGGCGACCGACTCCGGCGCGCGTTCCGGGTTCCCGGTCAAGGTCAGTGAACGGCCGATGGGCCGTCCGATGTAAATTTCAAGTGCCGCGACTACTTCGATTTCGAAGAGCGGGGCGAGGTGACCAAGGTCCTCACCACGGCGGAATATTTCGTTTAGTGCAACGCGCGTCTCACGACGGGCGTTCTCGAGTTGTTTCTCCTTCACTCTGGCTCCGATCAGCGGCACCCAGGCATGTATGATTCGCGATTCACGAGCCAGAATTTCCCGCAAGAGCATGCCGTTGCGTTCGATCTCGCTCACAAACCATGAGGCGTGTGAAGGATCGTAATAGTCGGCCAGATCGTGCTTTCCGAGAATCCTCAACAGATTCGAAACTCGGGCCAGCGCATCCGGCATGTCCGATTTGATACTGCGCTCAATGGCCGAAGATGACCAGTCGTCCAGAAGATCATACGCATAGGCATCTTTTGCTTTCGGATGATAGGGCTTGCAGGCAAGGTAGGCCAGCAACTGGGCAGTCCTCGCTGTGTCGGCAAGATTCTCAGTATCGGCAAACCAATGCATCTGAAGCCAGCAACGCAGAGTCTTCTGCATTTGCAGTGAAACTCTGACGGCACCCTTCATAAACCCAGCTTCGCCATCGGCAGGGACAGCCGTCCAGGCATCTTCGGCGTTGCCGTTATGCACTACCGACATCTCCACCTGGACCCGATTGGCCAGAACTGCCTGATCGAGGCCAGTCCGGTACTGGTGCAACAGCGGCGTGAGCACCGAGGTCAACGACAGCGCGTCAAGCGCAACAGAATGTTTGAACTGATCGAGATTCATCACGAACTGAAATTATCAAGCGAGGTGCCAAAAACGAACCACGCTACCCCTCGCCGGTCTCTTATCGAAGGCTCATAAGTTGTTGATCGTAAATGAGATAAAATTTTTTACAAAATATCGAGAATTCCTGTGAACGGTTTTTCTTAGCTTCCAGCGTCCAGATCTGAGCCCCCCGTATCGCAGCACGAAGAATTCAATTATGATTAAGACTTCATGGATCGATCGATGCTGGACCAATTTTGCGCAAGGGTGATTTTGATCGGGACTGTACTGGCACCGGGCGCCTGGGGGCAGGTCGATTATCTTCGCGATGTACAGCCAGTCCTGCGCCGCAATTGTTATGGTTGCCACGGGCCCTCAATGCAGCAAAGCGGTCTTCGCCTGGATGATGCGTCGTTTGCCCTCAAGGGTGGCTATAGTGGGCCCGCGATCGTGCCTGGCGATAGCGCCGCAAGCAGTCTGCTTAAAAGAGTAAATGCGGAGAAGGGCTTCCCCACCATGCCGCCTGGTGGCAAGCAATTGAAGCCTCAGGATATTGCCACACTTAAATCCTGGATCGACGCCGGTGCGGTCTTCCCATCCGGTCTCAAGACGGTGAGTGCGACCAGGCGTGTCGAGAGCAAGCATTGGGCCTTCCAGACCGTACAGCGGCCATTGCTTCCGGCCATTGCCGGCGGTCGCAATGAGATTGACAAGTTTGTTCTGGCTCGCCTTGAGAAGGAAAAAATCACAGCTTCGCCTGAGGCGGACAAACGCATCCTGCTGCGGCGTCTAAGTCTCGATCTGACCGGCCTTCCGCCCACTGCTGAAGAGGTCGATAATTTCCTGGCCGATGCCAAGCCCAATGCCTACGAACGACAGGTGGAGCGCCTGCTTGCTTCGCCTCATTATGGTGAAAAGTGGGCTCGTCACTGGCTCGATCAGGCTCGCTATGCCGACTCTGACGGTTACGAAAAAGACTGGATCCGCCCCTGGGCTTGGCGCTGGCGCAATTGGGTGATCGATGCCGTCAACAAAGACCTGCCCTTTGATCGCTTCACGATCGAACAAATTGCCGGCGATCTTCTGCCGCTATCGAGCGCGGAAACCAGGGTCGCGACAGGTTTTCATCGCAACACCCTTACCAATCGGGAAGGCGGTATCGACGACAAGCAGTTCCGTTTTGAAGGCACGGCTGACCGAAGCAGCACGGTGTCCTCAGTCTGGCTTGGGCTGACTGTAGCCTGCGCGCAATGCCACGACCACAAGTACGACCCAATCTCGCAAAAGGATTTCTACAGCATGTTTGCCTTCTTCGACAACGCCGAAGAAGTGAATATCGATGCTCCGCTGCCCGGTGAAATCGGCCCCTGGATTCGAACTCAAGCCGAGTATCGGAAAAAGCGCGAGGCGTTGCTCGCCGAATACAACGTAGCCGCTCTGCAGGCCGATTGGGAAAAGAATATTCTCTACACGATCGCGCATCTGGGTGAGCGCACCGATTGGGACCTCGCCTGGGATTGCGTCAACAAGCTCACTGAAGATGGCGATGGTGGCAAGATCGTACAAATCGCACCAGCCAGGCGGACAGCCCGCGAGCGGGAAATCCTGACCAATCACTTTGTCGCCAACTATCACTTCGCCGTTGGCAACAAGAAGTGGAAAGAACTCAAGCTCGACGAGTTGACCAAGAAAATGCGTGAGCTTAAGCGGGATTACCCGCAGTTGAGCCAGGCAATGACGATCTCGGAGAATCCCGTCAAGCAGCCGAGTCACCTGAGGGTTCGCGGCGACTATCGCTCCAATGGAATCGAAGTGGAGCCGGCAACACCTTCGGTGCTTCCTTCCATGAAGACAAATGGCCCGTCCACTCGTCTGGACCTCGCCCAATGGCTCGTTTCGAAAGAGAATCCTCTCACTGCACGAGTGGCGGTGAATCGCATTTGGCAGGAACTCTTTGGAGCCGGCCTGGTTCGCAACAGCGACGACTTTGGCGTGCGCAGCGATCCGCCCAGCCACCCGGAACTACTGGACTGGATGGCGAGCGAGTTCATGGAGAATGGCTGGAGCCGCAAGCAACTATTGCGCAAGATCGTCAGTTCGGCGACCTACCGGCAGTCTTCACAGGCCCGGCCGGAACTGATGGAGCGCGACCCCAACAACACACTACTCGCGCGTCAAACGCGGCTTCGCCTTTCGGGCGAATCGATTCGCGACTCGGCTCTGCAGGTGAGTGGATTGCTCACCCGGCAAGTAGGTGGGCCCAGTGTGCAACCTCCGATCCCGACAGGCGTCATGGAGGCCGGTTACGGCTCTCGCGGCTGGAACTCAGCCTGGCAGGAAGCCAAGGGCGCCGACCGTTATCGCCGTGGCCTGTACATCCAGTTTTTGCGAACAACCCCTTACCCGCTGCTCGTCAACTTTGACGCGCCCAAGGCGACGGTTGCCGCTTGCCGGCGGGATCGTTCAAACACTCCTCTACAAGCACTCAATCTGTTGAATGACCCCGCGTTTTTGGAGATGGCTCAGGCACTGGCGGTGCGCGTTCTGAGCGCACAGATTACCGACTTCAACGCCCGCCTCGATTCCGGATACCTTGAGGCGCTAGCCCGCAAACCGAGTGATAGCGAGCGCAAGCGCTTGCGTGCATATTTCGACAAGCAACAAACATTGCTCGCCGACGACCCGAAGTCGATTGAGTCTTTGGCCCCCTATGCCCCGGATGGCTCAACCCGGCTCGAGATGGCTGTGTGGACAACGATGTCAAGTGTACTTATGAACCTCGATGAGTTCATTACAAGAGAGTAAAGCGATGGACCAAAGACTACTGCTTGAGACGCATCTGCGCAGGGATTTTCTGCGACGCTCGCTGGCTGGCATCGGCACCCTCGCCTTGTCCGATTTGATGCAGGGTGCCGCCGTACCCGACCCTCTGGCACCAAAGGCTCCTCACTACAAAGCCAAGGCCAAAAACGTGATCTTTCTCTTTCAAGAGGGAGCGCCTTCGCAGATGGATCTCTTCGATCAAAAGCCGGAACTCGCCAAGTGGCATGGGCAATCCTTACCGCCTTCGATGACGAAGGACATGAAGCTTGCCTTTATCAAACCAACGGCCAGGATTCTTGCTTCGCCGCGCAAGTTTGCCCCATGTGGGCAAAGTGGCATGGAACTCAGCGACCTCCTTCCCTACACCTCAAAACATGCCGACGATATCTGTCTGATTCGCTCAATGCATTCAGAAGCCTTCAACCATCACCCTGGCCAGTTATTGCTCTTCTCGGGTCACATGATTGGCGGACGCCCCTCCATGGGTGCCTGGGCAACCTACGGGCTTGGTTCTGAATCGAAGAACCTGCCTGCCTTTGTGGCGCTGCAATCGGGCCCCGGCTCAAGTGCCGGTTCTGAGTTGTGGACCAACGGCTTCCTGCCCTCCCTCTATCAGGGCACGACGCTACGATCCTCGGGCGACCCAATCCTCTATCTTTCCAATCCACAAGGGCTCTCTGCAGAATCGCAAAGGGCACGTCTTGATGCCCTCAAAGACCTCAACACCGAACATCTCGAACGAACCGGCGACGCTGAAATAGCCTCGCGCATTCACTCTTATGAATTGGCCTATCGCATGCAATCCGCAGGCCCGGAACTGGTCGACCTCAGCAAGGAAAGCCCCGAGACGATCGAGATGTACGGCATCAACGACAAAGATTCCAAGCAGTATGGAACGAACATGCTGCTGGCCAGGCGTCTGATCGAACGTGGTGTTCGCTTTGTGCTCTCCGCTCACTCAGGTTGGGATCATCACTCCGCCATCAACACCGGCCTACCCAAGATCTGCAAACAAACAGACAAGCCGACAGCCGCACTGCTGAAGGATCTGAAACAGCGCGGCTTGCTCGACGAGACTCTGGTTGTCTGGGGCGGGGAATTCGGCCGCACTCCGATGTCTGAAATTCGCCGTCCGGACGAAGCCGACAATGCTGGGCGCGATCACCATCCCAATGGCTATTCGATCTGGATGGCTGGCGGCGGCGTAAAGCCTGGTCAGGTCATTGGCAAGACCGACGACCTTGGGCTCAACATCGTTGAAGATGCGATTGACGTTCATGACTTGCAGGCAACGATTCTGCACCTGATGGGCCTCGATCACCTTCGCCTCACCTATCGTCATATGGGCCGGGACTTCCGCCTCACCGACGTCTACGGGCAGGTAGTCAAGAAAATCCTCGCCTGAAATGTAACAATAGTAGTTACATAGTCGATGGCTCAAAACAGCAGATTCGCCGTAGCCGTTCACAGTGCCGGAATGATCGCCTTTGGCGATCGCACGGTCGTTACTTCTGAAGCGATAGCCCGCAGCGTTGGCACAAACCCGGTCGTAGTGCGTCGCGTATGCGGCTTGCTGGTGAAGGCGGGCTTAGTGCAAGTCAAAAAAGGGCAAAACGGCGGAGCCCTCCTGACGCGGAGTCCGGAGAAGATTACTCTCGGTGACATCTATCGGGCTGTCGAGCAGGATCCGGTTTTGCCCGTTCCCCAACTGAGTTCGAGCCACAAGTGTGTAGTGGGCAAGCTGGTTGGGCCAATACTGCTAACATTTTTCGCCAAGGCTGAAGACTGCATGTTGAAGCAACTGGACGACACTCGGCTGTCGGATGTGATTGCGGCGGTAGAGGAAAAGAAGAAATGAAACCCACGGGCGAAAAGAAAAAAATCAATTATTCGAAGGCTCTTGCTGAAGCTAAAGAGCTCATCTGGCACCATCGCTGGCGTCTGGCTCTCGGGCTAAGTCTAATGTTGGTTAGCCGTGCCTTGAGCCTGGTCTTGCCAGCCTCTACCAAGTATGTGATCGACGAAGTGATCGGCAAAGGGCGGGCCGACATGCTCTGGACGGTCGCAGGTGTCGCCCTCGCCGCAACGATGGTCCAAGCTATCACAGCCTTCACCCTCGCCCAGGTTTTAGGCGTCGCCGCACAGCGAGCCATCACCGAAATGCGCAAGCGCGTTCATGCTCACATCGAGCGTTTGCCCGTAAGCTACTTCGATTCGATGAAGACAGGGCAGTTGATTTCCCGAATCATGCAGGATGCAGAAGGCGTACGGAATCTGGTGGGCACTGGTCTGGTGCAACTCACCGGTGGTCTCGTCACGGCCTCAATGTGTCTGGTCGTCCTGCTTTACGTGAACTGGCAAATGACAATGATCACCATCGCAGTCTTGGCCGTCTTTGGCGGAGTCCTCTCAGTGGCCTTCAAGAAACTGCGGCCTTTGTTTCGCGAGCGTGGCGAGATCCAGTCGCAACTTACAGGGCGCTTAAGCGAAAGCCTGGGAGGTATTCGCGTCGTCAAGGCCTATACTGCCGAGCGCCGCGAGAAGCTGGTCTTTGCCAAAGGTGCACACAAACTCTTCCGCAACATCGCCCAGGGCATGACGGGCGTTTCTTTTGTGATGGCATTCTCTTCAATGATTGTCGGCGCGATTGGCATGGTGATTTTCCTCGTGGGGGGGGCCGCTGTCATGAACAAGCAGATGACCCTCGGAGACCTGTTCATGTACGCCGCATTCACAGGCATGATGGCCATGCCGGTTGTAGAGCTGGCCTCGATTGGCACGCAGATTACCGAAGCACTGGCTGGCCTCGACCGCATTCGTGAGGTTCTCGATCTCAAGGGTGAAGACGCAGAAGACGCAAGCCGCGCTGCTGTTGGTGATTTGAACGGTGATATCGAATTCGTCAATGTCGGCTTCGAGTATCAGGCCAATACGCCAGTTCTCAAGGATGTATCCTTCCATGCGAGGGCAGGTTCAACAACAGCGCTGGTTGGCTCAAGCGGCTCTGGCAAAAGCACTCTGATCAGTTTGGTGATGGATTTCAATGCCCCCAAGAGCGGTAAGATTCTTGTCGACGGCCGTGACTTGGCGGGCCTGAAAATGCGCGACTACCGCTCGAATCTCGGCGTAGTCTTTCAGGACAACTTCCTCTTTGATGGCACCATTGCCGAAAACATCTCCTTTGCCAAGCCTGGTGCTACCCGAGTTCAGATTGAAGAAGCCTGCCGTATCGCAAATTGTTCAGAATTTATCGAACGTTTCGAAAAGGGCTACGAAACGGTTGTTGGCGAGCGTGGTGTTAAGTTGTCTGGTGGGCAGCGCCAACGGGTTGCGATTGCTCGCGCGATTCTGGCCGACCCCAAGATTCTGATTCTCGACGAAGCAACTTCAAGCCTCGACAGCGAAAGCGAAGCGATGATCCAACAGGCTCTCGGACACCTGCGGCAAGGCCGAACCACCTTCGTAATTGCCCATCGGCTATCTACAATCCGCTCAGCCGATCAGATTCTGGTGATCGAAGGTGGTGAGATTGTCGAGCGCGGAAATCACTCTGCCTTGATGGCTTTAGGTGGACGCTACCGGGATCTGCATGACCGGCAAAACGCCTTCGAACAAAATCAGTTTATCAACCCTGGGGAAGACTTTACCCTTGCCGCCAACGTTGATTCTGTGCACGCGACCAAGTAATGCCACGGGCTAAGCTGCGATTACGGTGATGCCGCTATCGGTTACCGTATAGCCCGCCGCCCTGTCGGCGTTGAAATCGAAGCCTGCCCGCGTGCCTTCGGGAAGCTTTACGTTCGGGCAAACAATCACTCTCTTCAAATGACAATGGCGGCCAATTTCGGCGTTCAACAGCAAGATCGAATCGTCAACGACCGAATACGAGTTCACTCGCACTCCAGGTGAAATCACCGATTTCTGAACGCGCGCTCCAGAGATGATCACCCCTGGAGCGATGATCGAATCGATTGCGACTCCCATCCGGTTGCCTTCCTGCGCGAACACGAATTTTGCCGGCGGATACATCGGAGGATTTGTGCGGATCGGCCAGGCTTTATCGTAAAGATTGAATTCAGGGATGACCGAGACCAGGTCGAGATTCGCGTCGTAATAGGCGTCGAGCGTGCCGACATCTCGCCAGTAGCGCACTCGCTTCGCGTTGAGATCGTGAAAGTCATAGGCGGTAACTCTATGAGCCCGGATCAGCCTCGGCAGGATATCCTTGCCAAAATCATGCGAAGACGCACAGTCTGCCGCATCACTTCGAAGTGCATCGAGCAGGATCTGTGTGTTGAATAGATAGATACCCATCGAAGCGGAGACCATCGTTGGATCAAAGGGGGATCGCGCCGGGTGCCCATGTTGCGGCTTCTCTTCAAAGCCGATGATTCGATAAGACGGATCGATCTGGGCAACACCAAAGCGACCGGATTCCTCGGGTGGGATCTGAATGGTCGCAATTGTGATG
>ENA-ORBV01007144-ORBV01007144.1-microbial-mat-metagenome-genome-assembly--contig:-NODE-7144-length-19293-cov-4.651436_pt1 | contig 19293 bp, 14 predicted proteins | sample MGYA00237777_ERZ505514 | MGnify/ENA primary metagenome ERZ505514 (study PRJEB26160, sample SAMN06269048) | microbial mat metagenome | isolation source: Oligotrophic lake microbial mat | place... | reverse complement strand
TGTATAAGAGACAGGGTATCTCTCGCAGTGAAACGAAAAGGTCTGCGCGACATTCTCGCGATGATCGCCCGCGAGCGACGGATCGTGACGTACCGGCAAGCCATGGAGGAAGGGATGGCCGCCTGAACGCGGCATTCGATCCCCAATGGCCATGCCAATGCCCGTATCCGACGACCACGAGCTCGTTCCACCCGCCTCCGGCCCCGCCGGCGCGCGGGTCGTCGAGATTCTCGGCGTGCGGATCGCCAATCTCCACACGATCGAAGCGGTCGCGCACATGCAGAAGCTCATTTGGGCCGAGACGATGCACGCGCGCGCGCTCTACATCGTGAACGCCCACACGCTGAACATCGCGTGCGACGATCCCACGTATCGCCACGTGCTGAACCACGCCGATACGGTATTCGGTGACGGCACCGGGGTCCGCTGGGCCGCGCGGTGGCAAGGCAAGAAGATGATCGACAACCTGGTCGGCACCGACCTGCTGCCGTTCTTCTTCGTCAATACGATCGAGCGCCGGTATCGGTATTTCCTGGTTGGCGCGCAGCCCGATGTCGTCGCCCGCGCCGCCGGCTTCCTCACGGCACAGTATCCCGGCATGAACGTCGTCGGCCACCAGCATGGCCACTACGATCGCGCGAACCACGACGAAGTGATCGCGAAGATCAACGAGGCGAAGCCCGACGTGCTCCTGGTCGGCATGGGCAACCCCATCCAAGAGCGCTGGATCCACGACAACCGCCAGCAGTTGACGGGCGTGAAGCTCGCGGTCGGTGTCGGCGGACTGTTCGACCACTGGGGCGGCGTGCTCACGCGCGCGCCACGCTGGGTCCGCCGCAACGGCTTCGAATGGGTGCAGCTGATGCTGCAACAGCCGCACAAGTGGCGGCGGTATCTGGTCGGGAATCCGAAGTTCCTCGCGCGGGTCGCGCGGGAAGCGCAGGGGCGAGGCCGAGAATGAGAGCTGCCCCTGCCACGCCACCCGCCCCACGTACGTCATTTGTCGCAAACCTCGCACTCCTCGTGGTGACGCTCCTGATCACTGGTGTTGCGCTCGAGGGCATGGCCCGCCTGATCTTCCCCGCGCCGTTACCGTGGAAGTACCCGCAGCTGCGCTATCGCTCGGACCCAGCCCTGATCTTCGCCTGGCAACCGAACCAACGCGGCTTCAGCGCCGACAAGGAGATCGTCATCAACGAGCGCGGGTTGCGCGGACCGGTCGTGCCATACGAGCGAACGCCCGGCACGAAGCGCATCCTCTTCCTCGGCGACTCGATCACGTTCGGGTACGGCGTGCGCGACGACGAGGTCGTCACCGAACGCGTGCGCACGATGCTCGCCGCGGCGGGCGTTGCGACGGAAACCGTCAACACCGCGATCGCGTCCTACAACACGGAGCAAGAGGTCGTGTACTACGAACATGAGGGTCATCGCTACGATCCCGACGTCGTAGTGGTCGGCGTCTGCTGGAATGACATCAATGACAAATCGAACGTTCGCGTCGACGCAAACGGAAACTTGGTCGATGCCGACGCCCCAACCGCGCCGTCGCCGGCACCGGACGCTTCGATCGTCGCCGACGCTGACCTTCGCAATGCACTCAAGCGCTCGCGACTCCTGTACGGCACGTTGGAGCGCTGGCGCGCGTATCAGGCGTCACGCGTGCCGGACGACCATGCCACCTTCCGCGCCGATGTTTTGGATGGACATCTGACGCCTACGGTGAGTGCCGGGTGGTCTCGGATGGAAAACTCATTTCGCGCCTTACGGCAGATGGTCGAACGCCACGGTGCGCGTCTGATGATCGTAGCGTTTCCGCTTCCGTTGATGCTGGAGCACCCATTTCCCGCGAGCACGTATCCGGCTCGGCTGAACCAGTTCTCCGAACACGAGAACATCCCCTTTCTCGATCTGACCTCGGCGTTTCGTTCGGCCTTTGCGGGACACGAGTCGCTCTTCATTCCGTTCGACGCAGACCACCCGAATGCCGCGGGCCATGAAATCGCCGCCCGCGAGATCGTTAGGATGCTGACGCCATGGGTCAGTTGACCTCACTCGTTCGTTGGCACCTAAAAAAGGGCGCGCGGCGAAGTGTCGTCGCCGCGACGTGGAGCTGTGGTGGCCTTGCTCGGCACCGAGCCTCGCGAGTGCGAGCCCTGACCTACCACCGCTTCGAGGAGACCCTTCGCGATCCCTTCAGCGTCAGCCCCGCCACCTTCGAGCGGCAGATGGCCTGGCTCGCAAATCAACGCTCGGCAATCTCGCTTGCTCAGCTCGAGCGCTTCATTGCTGGCGAGCATGACCTCGAGGACGGCGCGGTTCTCGTAACGATCGACGATGGGGCACCATCGGTTTACGAGCATGCACTCCCTATCCTCCAACGATACGGCATTCCCGCCGTGCTCTTCGTTCCTGCTGGAGAGCTGCGCGACGACGCCAGCCGCGGATACGACAGGGGACCCGATGGCCGCATGACGCGCGAGCACGTGATCGAGCTCGCGCGCTCGGGCGTGACGATAGGGTCTCATGCTTTCACCCATCGGTCACTGGGGAGAATGTCGGAGGCCGACGCTCGAGACCAAGCGCTGCGCTCGCGAGCGGAGCTTGAGGATCTGCTCGGAGATTACGTCACATCCTTCGCTTATCCGTTCGGGACGCGGGCGGACTTCAATGGGATGACCGCGCAGGTGCTGCGTGAGGCCGGGTACACGTCCGCGTTCACATCGCAGCACGGTGCCATCGTACCCGGGGACGATGCGCTCATGTTGCCTCGCGTGAAAGTAGAAGGCGGTGAAGGCATCTGGATGTTTCAGTGCCTCACTCGCGGGGGACTCGACGGATGGCGCTGGGTCGACCGGACCTTGTGGAAGATGCAGGCAGCGGAGGCGTAAGGGATGGCGGCTATTCAGTGGAAGACGGCAGAACCAGGCACTCAGCGACCACCGGACGCATGGTGGCAAACCCTGGTCGATGACAATGGCGTCGAGCTCGGAGGCCCCAGGATCGTCGTTTACGTGGCGCGATCACTACGAACCCCAATGGTGGAAGAAACCGCCCGTTCGTTGGTGGCATTTCTTCAGATGAAAGGATCGCCTGTAGCCGTGATCGATCCGAGCGGCAACCAGGATCGGTGGCCTGACGTGAGCTGGATCGATCTCGCTAAGACGGATCGTCTACGCATCGATGCAGCCTGCTTGCGAGGTGGCGCGATGGTTCCCATGCTGTGGCTGGAAGACTTTCAGCTGATCAGCATTACGGGCGCGGGCCCCGACCAACGCTACGGCGTTGCGGCGATTTTGGCCACCCAAGCCGACTTGCTCGGTGCGAGTTCGTTCGACGATCTCGCGTCGATCTACGAGGCGCATCGACTATTGGCTGCCGATCTCAACATCGCATGTGGAACCAAATGGGCGGACGTGCCCACGTCCGAATCGTGGTGGGCCGCTAGTAGCGACGATGTTAGTCTCGAGTACGCCATCGCCACAGCAGCTGGCGTGCGACCCGAGGTGCTCCCGCAGCTACGCTATCTGGCACGTCACGAGATTATGAGGAGTATCAAAACCTCTCGCGAATCATGGACACTTGAGGGTCACGCGGTCGAGCCGCTTACGGTTCGCGCGACGCGCATGAGGATGCGCCTTCACCGACTCGCCCACATGTTGCGGGAAGACGTTGGCCTTGCAGCTGCGAATCTCCATCGCATCCCACAGTTCATCGAGCGGCGACGGCCCGGAGCTTTGTCGTTCCTCAAGGGGGCTTCATGAGCCGCCTACGCTTTGGGGTGGTGGGTTGTGGCGCAGTTTCGGAAATCTACCACGTGCCTGCCATCGCTCGGTGCGCAGGAGCATCGCTAACCGCCTTGGCCGACGCGGTTCCGGAACGCGCGGCAGAAGTAGCTCGGCGTCATCACGTGCCGGTGGCCGTCAGCGATCATCGGCAGCTCTTCGGCAAGGTAGACGCGGCCGTTATTGCGACATCGAATACTACGCACGCCGACATCGCTTGCCAGTTGCTCGAGGATGGCATCCACGTTCTTTGCGAGAAGCCAATGGCGACGACATCGGCCGACGCCAATCGCATGTTCGCTGCCGCCGCCCATGGAGGAGCCCGCCTGATGGCTGGTCACTCGCGGCGGTTCAATCCCAATCTCGAGTTGGCAAAGACGCTTGTCGCCGGCGGACGGATAGGAACGTTGCAGACCATCGGCGCTGCGCTCGGCAGCCCCTACGGATCCTGGCCGACGCGAACCGACTTTCGCCGCCAGCGCACGCTCTCAGGTGGCGGGGTCCTCCTCGACCTCGGTATTCATCTGATCGATTTGGCGCTTTGGATCGGTGGCAACGCCAAGGTGCTCCGGTACGAAGCCACCGACACCCTCGGGTGGGGCGTCGAGAATGACGCGGAGGTCGAGCTCGAGCTTCCGGCCGATGCGCGTGCCAAGCTTTCTTGTAGCTATACACACGGCCTGAATCGCACGGTTCGGATACGCGGAACTGGAGGCTGGATCGAGACTTCGATCGATGGCGCACCCGACATCATCTTTTGGGGCCGCGACTCTCGCCTCTGCCGGCGCGCTGGCGCACAGAAAATCGCGGTGGCAGAAACGGATCCTTACACGCGTCAGATCCAGCATTTTGTCGATTGCCTCGTGAGTAATCAGCCTTTTGTCGTCACGCCTGAGCAGGTCTTGAATGGACTGGAAGTGATCGAACGCTGCTATGCCGTCGCGAGGGCCGCATGAACGCCCTAAATTCAGTGCTCGTCACCGGAGCTGCAGGGTTCGTCGGCTCACGATTGGTGGCACGATTGCGCGACCAAGGACGGTCGGTGCATGCCCTGATCCGCGATGCAGCCAGTGCGCCGAAGCTGGAATCGATCGGAGCCCGAGTATTTCGGGGAGACGTGACCATTCCAGACTCGCTCAAGACGGCCACAGCCGGATGCTCCGCGGTCTTGCATTGCGCAGTCGGCGGAAGCGACCTCGAGCAAGCTCGCGCAATCAACGTCCGCGGCACCGAGAACGTTTTGGTGGCCGCCGCACACGCAGGGTGCCGGCGGGTCGTACACGTGAGCTCCGTCGTGGCTCAGGGCCGCGCGTGGCCGCCAGTGCTGACCGAGACGAAGCCGCTCGAGCTCGTGGGCGATCCCTATGCCGTCACGAAAGCCGAAGCTGAGCAGACGGCTGTCCGTTTAGCTCGTGAGACAAATCTGGAGCTCGTCATCGTTCGCCCGACGATCGTGTACGGCCCCGGATCGGGACGCATCCTCGCCGAGCTCTCACGAGTGACGCACGAACGCATCAAAGCCCTCAACGGCGGTCGTGGGCACCTCAACATGATCTACGTCGAGGACCTGGTCGACGGGATTCTCCTCGCGCTCGACACACCCGGGGCCGCCGGTGAGTCGTTTCTGCTGTCGGGCGATCCGGCCGTCTCATGGCGGGAATACCTGGCTCATCTCGCTGCGATGTGTGGGAAACCGCCTCCCCCATCGATACCGATGTGGCGCGCGCATCTTGAGGCAACCGTGGCTCGCTGGCATTTCCGCTTCACGCGCCATCCGCGGCGCATCGAGGACACGGACTTCTCCTTGATGCACCAACCTTCCGTCGTGAGCATCGAGAAGGCACGACGTATTCTCGGATTCCACCCTCGGACATCACTCTCAGAGGGCATGCAAAAGACCGAGGCATGGCTGCGCGACACCGGTTGGCTTCCCGCCGCGCGCCGAGCCGCTTGATCACGGGGTTCAGGCATTGCGCACCGCGCTACTCAAGAATTTCTCTTTCCTGACCATCAGCAACTTGCTGATGCCGATCGCGTCGATGGCGCTGGTCGTCGCAATCAGCCGATTCGGCGGCGTCGAGATGCTCGGGGAGTACTCCTTCCTGCTCACCTTCTTCTTCATCGGGCAGACCTGTGCCACGGCGGGACTTCACATCATCGTCACACGCGACGTGGCGCGAGAACGCGCCGCGGCCGGTGCCTATTTCGCGAGCGCATGCTGGATCGGGATGGCCGCGGCGGCCGTACTCTCGCTCATCTTACTGCCGATCTTCATGTGGAGCGTACCCTCAACCGCCACGCGCATCGGCTTGCTGCTCACGGCGGCGGCATTGTTTCCCACGGTCGTGATCACGTTTGGGGAATCCGTGCTGTTGGCCTTCGAACGCGCGTTCGATTTCGTCGTCATCGAACTCATCGAGGTCGCCGTCCGTGCGACAATTGCCGCGGCAATGGTGGTAGCCGGCTTCGGGATCGTCGCCGTGTCGGCGACCATCCTCGCGTGCCGCATCGCCACCGCCGTCGGCATAACGTTGGCCGTTCGGCGCTATGCAGTGCCGATGACCTTCGGCATCAATCGGGAACGCCTCGGAGAACTCGCGGCGCAGGTTCCCATCGTCGGCGCCATTCCCATCGTAAATGCGCTGTACTGGCGAGCCGATACCCTGCTCCTCACATGGCTCAGAGGTCTCGCTGACGTCGGCTTCTACGGCGCGGCCACCCGCATCCTCGACGTCACTCGGAGCTTCCCTCAAGCCTACGCGCGAGCTCTCTACCCGCAGTTGGCACGACTCCACCAAGAAGACCGCGAGGAGTTTCGCTTGCTGTGTCGCCAGTCGCTTACGTGGGTGGTCGCGGGGACCATCCCATTGGCGCTCATCATCTCCGGACTGGCCGACATCATCATCACCTCGCTCTATGGCAGCGCCGTTGCCCCAGCGGGTCAAGCTCTAGCTGTGATGGCGTGGGTGATGATCCCGTATACCTTGACCAACACACTCGCTCAGATTTTGTTTGCGAGCGGCAACCAGGCTTTCGACCTCAAGGTAAACCTCATCGCGACGCTAACGAGCGTGATCTTCAACGTAGCGTTGATCCCGTACTTTGGCTTCGTCGGCGCGGCTGTCGCTTCGCTCGGAACGATGATTTTGCACGTCTCGCTTCAGTACCGTTTCGTTCGACGGCACGTGCACGACCCAGGCATGGCACCGACGTTCATCCGTCTCGGGATCGGAGCCTGTGCGGGTGCCGCAGCGTTGCTGATCCTCCGGCCATGGTCCCCGACTATCGCCGCCGCTGTCGCCCTTGCGACGTATGGTGTGGCTTTGGGTATGACGGGGATTCTCACGCGCGCCCACGTTCTACGGATCAGTGGAGAGGTGGCGCGCCGTGTTCGCCGCGCGCCAGCACTGAGTCCGACGACACCGATACGGAAGGAGCCCGCGTGAGCACCCCGGAGGTTTCACTCCCCCGCGGTCCCTCGAGGCTGTTCGTTCGAATCCTCGCGAACCCCCTGACGGCGGGTGTGGTTTTGGGCCTCGCGGCACTGCAGGCGTGGTGGAATCTCGGCCCAGCATGGACGGCGTACCTCGTCATCGCGGTTATGGGCCTCGCCATGGTGCCGGTCATCGCGACTGCCCTTGCCGGCGGTGTGGAGCGCTTCCTTGTCTCGGCTTTCATTTTTTCACTGCAGTTCAGCGTCAGCTTCAACCTCATGTATGGAGGAAAGCCGGTGCCGGGTGGACAGCCGGGGTTCAACGTCTCGCTGACCATCCTGCTCGGGCTCGCCTACCTCGGCTACTTCTTCCTCAACCGCGCGTCCGCGGGACCCTGGCGCGCGAACAGGGCATTCACCCACGCGCTCATGGGATTTGTCGTGGCGACGCTTCTGTCGTTCACCACGACCGAGGACAAGACCAACTCCCTCTATGGCCTTGCGGGGAACATCTCGCTCGTCCTCATCGCAATGGTGAGCTGCCACATCTGCGCACGCCGCGATTATCTTCAACGCGCGTGGACTTTGGTGCTCTCGTTGTTGGTCGTGCAGTGCATGTTCTACACAGCCCAGCGCATAACCAATACGAGTTTCACCCTCGAAGGCGAGATCCTCGAAAACCGCGGCAATTCCGGACGATTTGGTGGCACAATGGGAATGGCGCCTGCGAGCCTCGCCACGTTGGAAATGGTCGCCTTGTTTTTTACTCAGGCCCGCCTGTTCTCGAAGCAGTGGAAACCGAGTTGGCCCGTGGCCGGCCTCTTTGGGTACGGCCTCCTGTGCCTCCTCCTCAGCCTCACTCGCTCGTGTTGGATCGGATTCGGCGTAGGGAGCATCATCATGTCGATCGTTGCGATTCGGCGTCGCGCGATGCGGCCGTCGATGCTGGGCGGAATGGCGGTGTTTGCAATGCTGGCCCTCGCGATCGCGTGGGGGCCGGTGCACGATCGATTGGGAGCCAACCATCAGGGAGCCGCCGACGAACGGTTCCTGCTGAACTACATCAATCTCGAAATGGTGAAGGCTCAGCCAATCGTGGGCGTCGGCATAAACCAATGCTACCTTTCTCGCTGGAAATACCTGCCGTCCTTCTACGGGGATGGAGACTGGGTTTACATGGCCCACAACCAGTATCTCTTGGTGGCGGCGGAAACCGGGCTCGTCGGGCTGGCCACATTTATCTGGATGATCGTCGTGTCCTTCCGATCGGCATGGCGAGCAGCACACTCGGATGATCTCCTCGTCAAAGAGGTCGGCATCGCCCTCGTCGTCTCCATCGGCTCGTTGATCTGGGGCATGAGCCTCGATTTCTATACAGGCATGCAGGCATATCCCCTGCTATTCTTCATCATGGGTTTCTCCGCCGGTGCGGGCGTGTTGGCAGATCAAGAAGCTGAAGCACGCGCCGCAACGCCCACCTGAGCGACCCGCAACGAGCATGCGAATCGTCTACTTCAACTACGAGTGGGATCTCCGCGAATCGAGCGGGGCCGCCGCTCACATCTTCGAGCTCACGTCCGGCTTGCGCCGGCTCGGTCACGAGGTCATCGCCGTCGATCGGCGCCGCAAGCCCGCCGCCGAAAGCACGAACGCGAAGTCGGGCGCAGGCTCGCAAGCTGGTCGCTGGCGCGCGCGGTTGGCGCCCTACCTCCACGAGGCTTCCGCCATTCGGCGCGCGCTCACAAACGCGCGAACGGAACAGGCGATCCTCGAAAAGCACCGACCGGACGTCCTTCTAAGCCGCTACTCACTGCATCAGGTCTCGAGCCTGATCGCGGCCCGGCGCCTCGACATCCCCATGGCCTTCGAGGTGAACGCGCCAGCGGCCTACGAGTACCGACGCTACCTCCCGCAGTACAAGCTCATTCCAGGCCTCGGTGATCGAGTCGAGGAGTGGGCGTTCCGTCGAGCCGACGGGATGTTCGTGGTCTCGTCGGTACTGAAGCAGCACTTTGTCGACCGCGGCATTCCGGGCAACCGGATCGCCGTCGTACCGAACGGCGCCGATCCGGACGTCTTTCGTCCCGAGGTCGCGGATCGCGCCGCGCGCGGTGATTTCGGATTGGACGACGTCATCATAGGTTTCGTCGGCAGCTTCAGCAGCTTTCACGGCATCGAGGTTCTGAAACAGATCGTCGCCAAGCTCTGCCCGCGCGAGCCTCGAGCGCGGTTCCTGTTCGTCGGCGAGGGAACGCGGTCCGCCGACCTCCGGGAGTTCTGTGATGCGTCGGGGTACGCGGATCGCGTGCGCTTCACGGGGCACGTCGCGCGTGAGCACGTCCCCTCGCTCATGGCTGCGACGGATGTCCTCGTCGCTCCCTATTCGCGCGAAGCATTCTTCTATTTCTCACCGATCAAGCTCTTCGAGTACATGTCGTGCGGCAAAGCCGTCGTCGCCACCCGCATCGGCCAAATCGGCGAAGTCATCGAGGACGGCAAGACCGGCTTGCTGTACGATCCCGACGACACCGATGGGTTGATCACGAAACTGGTCACACTGATCCGCGACTCCGAGCTCCGGACCACCATGGGATCGCAGGCTCGCCGCGTCGTCGTGTCGGACTATTCGTGGACCGCGAGCGCGACCAAGGTGGCCGCGCTGCTCGAGAGCGCCGTGGCGCGCCACACCCTGCGTGCGCAACCGCTGAGTTTGGCAGTTGAAGGGAGGCGGTAGGGACGATGTGCGGGATCTGCGGGGTCTATCTCTTCGACAGTGAGCGCCAGGTGTTGGAACGCGACATCACCGCGATGCGCGACACCATGGTCCACCGCGGCCCCGATGGCGCCGGGAATTTCGTTCGGGGCCACGTCGGACTCGGTCACCGACGGCTCAGCATCGTCGACCTCGCTGGCGGACATCAGCCCATGGGCAACGAGGACGACTCGGTCTGGGTCATCTTCAATGGCGAGATCTACAACCATCGCGATCTGCGGCCGTCACTCGAGGCCGCCGGGCACGTCTTCCGCACCAGCTCTGACACCGAAGCCATCGTGCATGCCTACGAAGAGCTCGGGACGGGCGCCTTCAGCCGCATGAACGGCATGTTCGCGATCGCGATCTACGACACGCGACGCAATCGTTTAGTGCTGGCGCGGGACCGCATCGGCATCAAGCCCGTTTACTACGCCGTCACGCGCGAGGGCATCATCTTCGCCTCGGAGATCAAGGCGCTGCTCGAGTGGCCCGGGTTGGTCGCCGAGGTCAACGCGGAGCGCATTCCCGATCTCTTGATCTACGGCAGCGTGTACGGCGACGACACGCCGTTCCGGGGCATCAAGAAGCTGCCACCGGGGCATCTCCTGGTAGCCGAGGACGACCGCGTCACCATCGAACGGTTTTGGGACCTGCCCGATGGTCCGAGCGAACGCCGCAGCGAAGAGGAGGAGCGCGAGCACGTCCTCGAGCTGCTGCGCAAATCAATCCGTCGGCGGCTCATGGCAGACGTTCCGCTCGGGGCCTTCCTCAGCGGCGGCGTCGATTCGAGCCTCATCGTCGCCTTGATGTCGGAGATGATGGACGCGCCCGTGAAGACGTTCTCCATCGGCTTCGCCGAGCAAGGGTACAACGAATTCGAGTACTCGAGACTCGTCGCCGAGCAATTCCACACCGACCACGAGGAGCTTGTCCTCGATCCGTCCCGCTTCTTCGACGCTCTGCCGCAGCTGATCTGGCATCACGACGAGCCAATCGCCCTCGCCGCCTGCATTCCGCTCTACTTCCTGTCGAAGGCGACCAAGGGCAAAGCCACCGTCATCTTGACCGGGGAGGGCGCCGACGAGCTGTTTCTCGGCTACGACAAGTACGCTTGGTCTGCGAAGCACGCGCGAACGGCGGCCGCGTTCCAGAGAGTGTGCCCCGACTTCGCGCGCGAGACCTTGGTCCGAAGTGCGCAGAGCGTCTTCGGCGCCGACCGTCTCCTGCTCGGCCGACTCGCGATGTCCCAGGGCGAGATCGCCGCGTCGTTCAATCAAGTGTCGCTGCCTGTCGTGGTGAAGCGCCTCCTCGAAGATCGAATCACCACCAACTACCGCAACGGCACTGCAGATTTCAGTGTCCGCACCTTTCATGGCGCACCGGGCGACTCCGACTTCCTCCGCCAGACGAGCTACATGGACTTCAAGACGTTTCTCGACACCCTGCTGATGAAACAGGACAAGATGTCGATGGCGGCTTCGATCGAGTCGCGCGTGCCGTTTCTCGATCACGAGCTGGTCGAATACGGCTACCGGCTCGGAACCGACCGGAAGCAACGGAACGGCGTCGGCAAGAGCATCCTCAAGCGTCTTGCGGAGGACTTCCTCCCCCACGAGCTGATCCATCGCCAGAAACGCGGGTTCCCGGTGCCGATCGTCCGATGGCTCGCGCAACCGGACATCCGCACCCGTATCGAAGAGATCCTGCTCGATCCACAGAGCATGGCGCGAGGAATCGTCAAACGCTCGGTGCTGGAGAGCTACCTCCGGAAGGTTCCGATCGAGCAACGACGCGCACCGCGTGGCGCCACCGAGCTGATCTGGAACCTCCTGAACCTCGAGCTCTGGCAGCGCCAGTTCATCGATCGGCGTTAGCGACTGGTCGGCCACAGCTCACTCCAAGTGGTCGCACTTGCAAGCGCGGGCCAATCCCTGCCCTGAAGTCCGAGTGCGCATCCATCCCTCCGGGCCTCTCGTGGCGCCGGACGAGATCGAGACTGGACCTGACGGTCTCGCCCGATGGGAGATTCTTACGCGCAGACAGCTTCAACGATTTTCCCGTATTTGCATTTGAACCTCTTTCGCGTCCCCGGAGTAGATTCGGGCGTTCTTGAGCCCCACCGGACGCACACGGTCCCGCTTTGCCGCGCATGGATCAGGCAGCGAACCTTGAGCGCTTGCGCGTTGGCGAAAGAAAAATTTAGCCCCCTGGGACTAGCGGACACTACCGTCGATGAAGCGATGAAGCGGAAGATTTCTCTTGCACGGAGCCGGCAGCCCCAAAGCCCTTGCACCAAATTGGCGCGCTATTGGTCCGGGGGGTCCCCTGAAGCACCCTGCGAGTTCAGTTTTGCTTTGTAGAGATACGCGACCTCATCACTGGCGTCCCAGGTCGAGTCGAGGCAGCGTGTGAACCGCACTCCCGCGTCCGGGATAGCGAGGATTTCGAAACAGATGAGGTTCTTCTCAGATGGAGGGTTTTGTTTTGCTCGTGCAAGTGGGTATGCCTTGCCAACGCTGGAGCATTTGAGTCCCTTTCTTAGGAGGAGCGTGGCCACGGAGCGACTGCAAAGATTCTCGGTGGCGTGCGGTTGCATGCTCGCATGCCTCTGGTCGAGTGCGGCGCTCGCCACCACGGTGTGTGGGGATCCGCTCGAGCAAGGCCATGTCTCGGTCACCGCTGGCGTAATTGTGTTGGCCGAGGCGGCGGGGTTGCCAAGCGCCTGTCGGCCGCCAATCTGCGACGTCAATCTCGACGGGCACGTCAGCATTTCCGACGGCGTGCTGACGCTCCGGCTGGCGGCAGAGCTCCCCGCGCCCGAATTCACCTGCGGCATCCGCGAAGTACCGCGACAAATCGATCGGTTCGGTCCCATCACCAAGGGTGGGGGTGGGGCGACGACGAGCGGTTTCTTTGTCCGCAGCGCCGGAGCGCCGACGAGCACGCCGTGCCCGAACGGGGGCCGCACCGAGGTCCGTGACGATGGCTTTCAGGATTTCGTCTGCGACGAAGGGCGCGGCGTCGTCACCGACGGTTTCGTGGCAATCGCGGACCGGCCCGGTACCAATGGCGTTGACGTCACGTTCGACGGCTATGTGGTGCAGCAAAACGCGACCGATAACGACGAGCGCATCGTGCTGAGCGGCGGGCTCTTCTTCACCCAAGCGCCCGGCGGTACAGACTTCGCCGTCGTGGGCTCGATCGACGATGCGAGCAGCGTGCTCGGCGACTTCACCGATCACTACGACGTGGTGGTCTCCAATACCGCACCGACGGAGGGCAGCATCCTGGCGGGTACGATCCGGACGGAGGTCGCGCGCGGCACTGGCCCATACGCACATCTCGTCACACTGGAGACCGAGCTCTTCGCGACCGGACTCCGCGTGGCGCACCTGACGTTCGCCGACGGCGCCACGCAGGCCTTTGTGATCGGCGGGGCGAGTCCGCTCTGCATGCCGTGCACAGCAGACCCGGCATGCGGCAACGGCTTGACGTGTCGGACCTGTGCGACGGAGTGCACGAACACGACCCAACGATGTGCGGTCGGCGATCCACTTGCCAACTGCATCGACGGCAACTTCTGATCCGCGGCTTCGAGGCCCACCATGACCCAAAACTTTTTGTTCTCCCCTCACGCAACCCCGCGGCGCCCAGTACGCCGGGCAAGCACCCCATGCATGGTGCTTGTCGGGGCCCTCGCTCTGGCGACTTGGCTGCCCTCGCCCGCCCGCGCTGCGACCCCTCACCTGACCGATAAGAAGATTGTGAAGCAGGTGCTCGCGTGTCAGAAGGCCGTGCAGACGGCGGGCGCCGCCTTTATCACACTCCGCCGCCTGCGCGTCGCGCAGTGTGCCGATGCGGTGCTCAACTGCACCGCCAGCGACCAGACCTGCCGTGAGAAAGCGCAGCGATCGAAAAAAATCGCGGTTAGTCTTGCCAAATGCGAGGTTGCGCGACTGAAGTGCAGCGCCAACGCGACTGCCACCTGCAACGGCACGATGGCAAGGCTGGTCAACGGCGCCAACGTCCTGGACGTCAAGATTCGTAGCGTCAAGAGCTGTGGCGCGGTGAGTTTTCCCGACCTCACGAGCACGGCGGGGCTCGACTTTGGCGCGCTCGCCCCCACCTGCCAGCATCAATTCGGTCTCACGGTCGACGGCCTCGTACCGCTCTCACAGTGCATCGTCCGCCAGTACGCGTGCCAAGCCGACAGGCTCATCGAGGCGGAAATCCCGCGGGCGCGCGAACTCTTGCGAACGGCCGGCGTATCCGCCGCGAACCTCGATGCCGTCGCACCGTGTCTTGAGGATCACGCCGGCGCGGGGGCCCTCCTCGCAACGAGCACGCAGGTGAAGACGGTCACGGAATGCGACGCGCGCTTTCGCAAAAGCAGCAAGAACTTCAGTGCCATCGCCTTGACCGCTGCGGGCACGTGCCTGAACGAGGTCCTGAAGTGCGTGCAGAGCAAACCTGACAATGGCAAATGCCTCGCCAGCGCGACTGCCAAGTGCAACAAAGCGGTCGCGCGCGTAGCCCTCAAGGGAGATGCGGCCGAAACGGCGATCGTCGGGAAGGATGCGACGTGTTCCGCGGCCTTCGCCGACCTCGCCGGCGCCGCGGGCGCCAATCGGCAGGCGATCTCGTGCGCCTGCGATCTCGCCGGGGTGCATCCAGTGACCGATCTCGCCGGCGCTGCCCGTTGCGTGCGTCGCGTCGGTGAGTGTCGGCTCGCGAAGATCCTGCCGTTTGCCGTACCCCGCGCCGCCGAGCTCCTCCAGCTTGTCGGTCTCACGCCCGCGGATCTCCTGTGCAGCTTCGACGGTGCTGTGCCTTTCAGTCGCGTTGCCGGCCGGGCGTTAGGGCGCGCGCTTTCCCGCGCCCCCCGTCCGTCGATTCCGACCATCCGCAACTTGCTCACTGGCGCCGGCAACGGGTCGGGACAACAGCAAACCGCTAAAACAGGATCGAAGCCTGGCAGCGGTGGGAACGGAGCGCGCGCCCTCGCGGCACGCCACCGGTTCCTTCGCGATTCTTCCGGACGCGTCGTTGCCCGCTACGCCAAGCGCAATGGTGTCTCGCTCACGCTGATCGGTGTCGTGCACGACAATACTCCCAAGCGCTGCGTCGGTGGCCTCAATGGGGGCACCGCCTGTGCAACGTCAAGTCAATGCCCGAGCGGTGCTTGCGAGTTCGTCGACGCCAGCCCGGTGCTGGACGGCTACTTCGACGTCTCCGAGAACCCTGCCACGGACGAGACGGAGGACAGCGAGACTCACCTCGTGCTCGACTATGCGAACGACGTCACCACCTGCGCGTTCGAACTCGGCGTGATGATCGGTGACGACACCGGCTTGAGCGCCCCCGTGTCGCTGGGCCAACAAGTGCTCAAACAATCCAACACAAAACTCCTCGATCTCCAGCAGGTGGAGCAAGAAGACGTTCCCGACGATACCGGTAACCCTGTGCACGGCCTCGAAGGAGATCAGGGACCGATCGTCGTCAGCCCCGACGGGCAGTACGTCTACGCTGCGGGCGCTAGCAACACCATCGGTTTTTGCAGCATTCCAGAGGATCCTGCTTTGCCATTCTGTGGGACAGACAGCGATTGCAGTCCCTCCGGTCGTCCGTGCATCCGGGGCGTACGAAAGCGATCCGATGCACTGGTCTCGTTCAAACGCGATCATACCGGCCACCTGCGTTTCGCGCAGACGGTATCATTCGGTCCCGATGCAGCCGAACCGGAGCTCAGGATTAGCGCAACAGGCAATCCCCTCGGGATAACGGTTAGCCCGGACAACTCATACATATACATAGTGCTCACGAACAGCCAGACAATCGTCGTTCTAAAGCGCGGGCCGAACGACGATTTGTCTTTCACACAAAAAATAGTCGGTAGCAACGCAGACCAAACACCGCCACAGCTTCAAAGTGCGCGTGCGCCATTGGTTAGTCCGGACGGGCACAACGTCTACATCGCCGTAGGTACTCTCTTTCTGCATGATCCCCCGCCACCAGTCGACGAGAGAGGAGGGGTTGTAGTTATGCGAGCTACAGACGGCATCCTGTCGTACGTCGAAAGCAAGGTAAACGGGGCTGATGACGTCCCGGCACAAACACTCTCTAGCCCAACCCGTCTGGCCATGGATCCTGAAGGGAAGAGTCTCTATGTCGCCGCCCTCGGTGACTCTGCGTTGACCGTGCTGCAGCGCGATCCCGTCACGGGCGCGCTGACCTTTGTCGATAGCCAACGCAATCTTGTCGGAGGCGTCAGCGGACTCACCAATGTTAGGGATGTTGCCGTCTCACCAGACGGCAAATTCGTTTATACGGTAAGCTTTGCAGATCGTTCGGTCGCGACTTTTGCCCGGAACATGACCAACGGTGCTCTCACGTTCATTGGGACCATCTCGACAGGGCCAATGAGCGACAATCCATGGCATCCAACGCGGCTCGTTGTGAGTCCAGATGGCAAGTACGTCTATGTCGCTGGTGGTTCGGGAATTACCTCCGACGGCGTGGACTTCCCCGACGCCACCCTTAATGTTTTTGCACGCGACCTGACGACCGGCGATCTGACGTACATCCATGATGCTGGTGGGAATGGCTTGGGGACTGGCTTCTCCGTGGCAGTAAGTCCGGATTCCATGAGCGTCTATGTGACTACCCAGCTTCACGCGAGCGTTGGCTCTTATCGAGTCAACAGCCCTCCGCCGTGAGTGCACGAATGTTCTCGCCGCAGACGATTCATTTGATTCATTTCCATACGCCCGAGCTGGGCGCGGCCAGCGTTTACTCTCTATGAGTCCAAAGGCTCCCGACGGCGTCTTCTCTCTTCACCGCACAACCTAGACCGTAAGAGATCGCCGCGTCTGGTGATCGTCGACGGTCGTGCGCTACGCCACCGCCCTGGAGGTGGAAGCGATGGGCGATGCGAGCACCGCGACGCGACGACGGATTCAGCAGCAAGTCGCGGCGTTGGGACCGCGTGTGGTGTTCCCCTGGTTTTCGTACAGATCAGGCCGCTAATTTCTCGCGATACTCCTTGGGCGTGAGATAGCCGAGGGCCGAATGCGGCCGCTCCGCGTCGTAGCGATCGAGCCAATCAGCAATCACCCGGAAGGCCTGGTCGCGGTTTTCGAAGCGTTGGAGCCAGACGCACTCTTGCTTCAGCGTGAGGAAGAAGCGCTCGATCATGCCGTTCTGTTCGGGCGTGTACGGCGTGATGTACTCCTGGCCGACGCCGTAGCGGCGGGCGACCGCCACGAAGGATTTCGCGCCAAAGACGAGCCCATTGTCCGAGCGCAGGAGCAGCGCCGGCGACGTCGCGGTGATCCGGCGAGTGCGCAGGGCGTCCTCGAGTGCGGCCGCGGCGACGCCCGCAATGCCTGAGCGCGAGAGTCGCCAGCCGACGATCGTGCGATCACAGCAGTCAATGATCGCGGTCAGGTGACACCACCCGTCCTGGCGCGTGAAGAGATGGGTCGTATCGATCGCCCAGCGTTCGTTCGGACGACCCGCCCGAGACCGCCAGCCCTGCACTCGCGGGCGATGCCCCTGCGGTCGTTGCCGGACCTGCCACCCGTTGAGCTTCAGAATCCGATGGATCTTCTTGCGATTCACGGGGCCCGGCGACTGCCGGCGCACCCGCGCCACAATCATGCGCAGGCCCACGACGGGCTCGGCATCGATGATGGATCGAATCTGTGCCGCTACGACTTCGTCCATCATCGGCACGCGCGGCGTCGATGTCTGCGGACGATAGTAAAACGTCGACCGTGGGACGCCGAACCACCGGCAGAGCTTCGCGATCGACACCGTCCGACCTTCTTCGCGCATCAGGCCCTGCACCGTCAGAAGGCTTTCTCGGGTTTCCCGGTGAGGGCGTCCAGTTTTTTTCGCGCATCGAGCTCCAGGACCAGCTCGCCGACTTTTGCGCGCAACTCGCGGACCTCGCGCTCGTGGACCGCCTGCTCATCCTCGCTGCGCGCCTTCAAGCTCCGCTCGCCGCCCTGGAGGAAGGCCTCCATCCAGGCCTCGACCTCCGACTGCTTCAGATCGTGCTCGCGGCACGCATCGACCAGCTTCGCTTCGCCCCGAATCAACTGCAGCAGCAGCTCGACCTTTCGCTTGGCCGTCCACCGCTGAAAGTCTTTCTCCATCGCTCCCTCCGCCTGGACGCGGGTGCAGTACCCTGCCCAGTCTCAGAGGGGAACCACCTCATCACAGCATTCTTTCTGCTCCGAGAATACGATCTGACCCTCAAATTTGGGAATGGTGACACCCTGAATCTGCAAGAGGCCGAACCATTGTTGAACGTTTTGCAAGATGCTGTTGATGGATTGTAGTTCGATCGTTTGAGAATCGAGAACCTCTTTTTCAACTTTCTCGCCCTTGCACGTTCCATCTTCACACTTATCCGGCTGCGTACAGTGCCTCCCGTCGTCGCACATCGACTCGTCTGGTCGCATCATCCCGCTGCAGCTCCCGTTCTCGCAAACACCAGAGTCTCGACATGAATTTGTACCCTGCTGATTGTTGCCGCACGTACCCCCTTCGTTTGCGGGTGGGTTCTCGCAAGCACATGGTGGGTTCCGAACGATGTCGCCTGTGCATTCATCTCGATCATCGCAGCTTAACGTACATTTCGGCGGCGGCGGCGGCGGGACGCACCCACCCCACCCCGCCTTCGTGATCCCGAACCCCGGGTCCGACACCATCTGCGCGCCATCTGCTGTCGTCGTCGCCGTGCCGATCGAGACGAACTCGAAGATGTCGTGGTCGAACGAGAACATCTCGACCACGTGGCCCGCGGGAGAGCCCATGTTGGGGATCGCGATGCGCGCGGGTGGATCGAAGTGCGCCCCGGGGGGTTGGACGCTGAACGCCAGCATGAAGCTCGAGCCGAGCGGGGCGAGCATCGGGACCTTGTCGGTGTGGACCTGAGTGAAGGAGACGAGGCCGGTCTTGGCGCCGCCGTGGAAAGTCGCGGAGTTGGCGAAGACCGTGAGCTCGGCGCCAGGGACGCCGCGCATCTGGATCGTCACGTCCTCGGGGCCGCCGACGATTTTCCCGCCGTCGACGTCCAACGGGAGGAGCCGGATGGGCATGCCGGTAGTGTTGTCGCGGCCGGACACGAGAACCATCGGAAAGTCGAGGACCGGCCAGGAGCCGGGTCGTGACGTCGTGGTGCCGTCGACGACGAGGAGCGCGGCGCCGACGGGAACGTTGGTGATCGTGAAGCGGCCCTGATCGTCGGCCACGGCCGTCAGGTTCGTGCCATGGAGATGCGCGGTCACGCCGGGGACGGGATCGTCTTGATT
>ENA-ORBV01007142-ORBV01007142.1-microbial-mat-metagenome-genome-assembly--contig:-NODE-7142-length-19299-cov-9.732494_pt1 | contig 19299 bp, 19 predicted proteins | sample MGYA00237777_ERZ505514 | MGnify/ENA primary metagenome ERZ505514 (study PRJEB26160, sample SAMN06269048) | microbial mat metagenome | isolation source: Oligotrophic lake microbial mat | place... | reverse complement strand
CGACTGCGAGAAGGCGGTTGCTGTCGCCATCGAGGGGTGCGTTCGGGTCGGGCGACTCCAAACGTCGACGCCAACGGCAGAGAGGCGAGTTCACCTCAGCTTCGCCGCCTCTGCCGACACCAGCCGCACGGCATCCGGTGTCATCGCGTCGCGCTTCAGGCTCTCCAGGCGGGACACGGCTTCCTCGCGCCGACCTAGGGAGATCAGCGCGGACGCTTCACCGATGCGGGCGATCTCGACGTAGCTCGGGTGCGCATGACGCATTGCGTGCAAACCTCGAAAGGCAGCCAGCGCCTCCTCGTGCCGCCCGAGTCGGGCCAGCGCCTCGGCTCGCTTCCATGAAGCGAATCCGTAAGCGCTCTCGGTGGGGAGACTCGCGAGTTCCTGCAACACCTCGTCCGCACAGCGCAGGACGGACGCTGGTCCTTGCTTCGCGGTGCTCGTGAGGCGCTGAGCCGCGATCACGCTGGACTCGCGACGCGCGTCGAGCACGGCCTGCACTCGCGCGCGCGCCAGCTTCAAGTACTCCGCGACGTCGATCCCCATCACGCCGCGAAACGCCTCGTCCAGCGAACGCCCTGTGCCGATGCGCGCGATCAAACCTCGCACGCCATCGAGACCCTTGCTCTCCACGAGCGGCAGAATGGCGAACGAAGCGCCCGGTGCGGCGCTCGGCGCGCACGGCTCGTCCTCGAACACGAGCGGGTGCAGCTTCCAGAAGTGCGGACTGAAGAAAGCCTCCGCGTCCATGGCCAGCAGGTTCGCGATCCAGAAGTCCATGCTCGCCTCGGTCTGTGCGGCGATCGCTTCGGACAGACCCTCCACCAACCAGTAGGGCAAACGATGGTACGCGGGCCCGCACGTCGCCATGAGCGCAGCGTGCGTCAGCTCGTGCACCAGGATCGTTTCCCAGTCGAGCATGTCCAAAGCGATGGGCTCGCTGAAAATCATGATCGCGGCCGGCGTCGAGGGCCGGCGCGGATCGCCGTCGGTCAGCGCGCCGAACGCGGGCATTTCGGGAGGCAGATCGACAAAACCCACCGGAAACGCGGGAAAGTCGCTCGATTTCAGGCCCAGTCCTGCGGCGCATCGGGCACTTGCACGCGGCAGCATCGCGAGCACGGCGCGCATGCGGCGCTCCTGTTCCTTGTCGCCGGCGAATTTTCCGCGGTAGGCGCCGATCCCGGACGTCGTCCATTGGAGCAGGACCGATGCATGCGCTGCTTCGCGAGACCCGGGCAACCTTTCGCGCAACGAATTCAGCGTGCTGCGGGCCTCGCTGTAGCGACCTAAAGCGAACAGGCTCTTCGCGGCGTCGAGGCCTGCCAAGGCCATCAAACCCTCCGCGCCCTCGCACGGTCCGCTGGAGAGATCGTCTAACACGAACCGCAGGTGCCCCAGGGCTTCGACGTGCTGACGGCGGCTCTGCAGCACGTGCGCAAGCAGGATCTCGAGACCGGCGACGGACCCGGCCGCGCCAGGCGACAGCGGGCCGATCGCGCTCCGCTTCGCGTTCGGCTCGGCGATTCGCAATTCGGCGACCGCTGCGAGCGCCTCGCGCGAACTCCGTTCGAGTTCCTCAGGCAACCACAGCTCGTTGCACGCCTGAGCTTCCCAAAGCGCGGCTGTAAACCAGTCGTCGCTCCTCGGGGACACGAGGCTGCGCACGGACTTCGCACGCTTGCCCATCTCGCGCCAGTCGCAGCGCGCACGAGCAATCTCGATGGCCTTGATCGCTTCGATCACGTCCTGCGACGGATTTGCGGTCTGCAGAGCCGAGACCGGCAGGCAGAGCGCGATCCACAATAGACCGCTCACTGGCAAGGACCGATGGCTGCGCACGGGAAGCAGCGTGCCAGTGCGAGGCGTCGCTGTCGAGTTTCGCTGTGGGGACACGACTCGTGGTGCCTCTTCGTCAGGCCCCAACATCACCGCCTCGTTGCGAACGCCGTTCCCGTGCTCAGTCCGTCTCCGCGACATTGGAACGCATGGCCGCCGATTCGCTGTACCGAGTCGGATACTCCGAGCGCCACTCAGCGAGCCAAAGCGGCGGGTTGGCGGTTGAAGACCGGTCGCTACAAGTTCCCGATCGAGCAGAAGGCGTTCGACTTGTACGTGCGAGCGACGGGACAGACGCAGCCGGGCGCGGCGGACTATCAGCCGGTCGTCGACGCGTAGGCGCGTGTACCATCCCCCGAGGACAACCTCGGCCCACGCGCGCGGTACATGCTCTGGCTCATCGTGAAAGAGACCGCGACCCAGGTCGAGCGCCGAAACGGGTGGACTTTGTGAAATTCAACTGATCGGCGACCTCTATGAAGCACTCGATCGAGAGTTGTCGCGGAGTCTCGGCACAGACGGCGCTAGTGTCTGCGTCAGGGGGGGCCGTCGGTCTGCGAGCACGTCACGATGGTCGTCCCCGAGATGCTGCACTGCGTATCGATCGTCAGCGTTTCAGCACACGGCAATCTCTGCACGGTCCACGAACCTTCTCCTGGCTCCTCAACGGGATCGGCCGAGTGATGCACTATGTCATGACCATCTCGTTTGACCTGCGTCCTGGATACGAACGCCTTCGTGAACTTGCAGATTTGCTTGCACTGTCCGCAGCCGGATTCGCCAGATGTGTACGTGTAGTGCTGTGTCGTCTCCGAGGTTCTTGAGTACTCCCCGCGGAGATCCGTTTCCACACTGTCGATCCACTTGATGTGGATGTTCACGGAACCGCTCTTCGTTGAGGAAACAGAGAAGCTCGTTGAGTCGCCAGCGCCACCACAAGCCAGTGAGCCAACAACTGGCGTAGCGGCAACGCCGGATCCAGTGCTCAGCAGGACTGGATCTGGACATCCTTGGTCCGATGACGGAGTGCTAGGAGTGCATTCCCCCGTAACGCTCGATGGACATTCGGGAGTGCAAGGAGTGGGGTTTGCGCAAGCTAGTTGAAACGCCGCGGTCGCTTCCGGGTTTGAATGAACGATCGCAGCTGTCCTAAGTGGTTCGCTTGAGTTTGGGCCCGCAACGAACGCTGGAGGCTGAGTTGCAAGGCGCAGCGTACCCTGTGCCTGACCGCTCGCCTTGACCAGGATCAGATTGTCTCCCGGCTCGACGACCCCCCCGAGACTGATGAACGCGCGTTCGCCCTCCCACCAGATCACCTTGGCTTCAAGTGTCGGTGGAGTCGTTGGTGTAGAGATGTCCCTACGAAGGATGTAACAATCCACGACCGGCATAGAGCCGAAGTTGTGGCCCTTGCAGTCGAGGATCAAGACCAGATTGTGCAGTCCAAGGTCGCCAGTCCCTCGCGACCGCACTACGAATCCCAGCTTGTACTGGCTACTCGGTGCACGCAGATTCACTGCGTTGTAGTATGCAAATGCTTCAAGCTCTTCGGTCCGCAGCAACATGCCGAACTCGGCCTGGAATCCGATGCGGGAGGCATTTCTCGCCTTCTGAAGTCGCCACCTGTCGTGCTGATCTGCGTGTATGGGACCGGCGACCTCGGTCGTGATGTACTTCGAGACGATCATGGGCTGATGGAACAGGCGATCGAAGAAGTGAGTTACTCCTCCGGGGGCTTGAACCGGAGTGGTTGCAACTAGCTTCTGGCCCAGGGTCGTACCGTTCGGAGTTGACGTCTCGGCGAGCGATACTACGACCGCCGTCGCGGGTGGCACTGCCACGCGGGGAGTTGCTGCGCTTCTTTCCGAGCGCACCTGGGCCGTTCCGCTGATGGCTCCCTCGATGATCACGCGAGTCCCTGGCACCGGGTTGTTGAGGTCATCGTAGGTCTCCACACTCATCCCCACCTGCGTCACACCACTCGCTGCGAACAGGGCTGAGAGTATTAGGGCACCGCAACTTTTGAACGCGAACTTCATCCTGATCTCCCTGTACAGGCCCCTTCGGGCCGTTCCGGCTTGCGTGTCAGCAGCGAGCCCTAGTTGCGGGCCCGCGGTCGTATTACCCGCCTGCTGCGAGTTACAAGAGTAGGAATCCGCATGCTTCCATACGGCCTGGAAGCGGTAAACCAAACCTGACCCACCCGACGAGCGAAAGCTGACCCACCCGGGCACTGTTCCGGAAGCTGTAGGTGTTCTACGCCGCACGCTACCGGGAGGAAGGATACTAGAAGTGAGTCAGGTTTTGGAGTGTAAGCAGTTGCATGCGCGAGGCCAGTCGGTCCGCGCGATCTCGAAGTCCCTGGGGGTGGCGGGCGGCACGGTGCGCGGTTACCTGTGCGGCGATCGACTTCCGGGCGAGTACCGGATCGGCGAAGGTCGTGCGCGACCGGTAAGCACAGCGGTGGAGATGCGCGTGCGCGAGATGCTGTGTACGGAGCGCGCGGCCAAGACGCCGCGCAAGCAGCTCTTGACGGCGGCGCGGATCGGTCGCTACAAGTTCCCGATCGAGCAGAAGGCGTTCGACTTGTACGTGCGCGCGACGGGACAGACGCAGCCGGGTGCGGCGGATTATCAGCCGGTCGTCGACGCGTAGCGAGAGAGTGAATCGCACATGATCGCCCGCGCTCGCTCGGCGCTCGAGCGGTCGCTCCGTGCTTCCGCGCCCGGGCGATTTGGATCCGCGCTCGCGTCGCGAGTCGCAGTTCACGCTCGACGACACGACTTGATCGGCGGGCATCCGCGTCTTGACGAAGATCGCGACACGACGCGCTGGAATGCGGGTGCTCCCACGCCACAGCACCCACGAGGCCGATCATGCAGCGACTGTTCATTCCTCTCGCCTTTCTCGCGTGCGCCGCGTCGGCGCCGCTGAACGCTCAATCGCGCTTCGACGACGTGCATCCGGTGTTCCGCACTTACTGCGCGGACTGCCACAGCACGCAAGGCAATGGCGCCCACAACATCGCCTCGGGCGACATCCAGCAGGCTTTCGCTGATTCGCAACTGCCGTCCTACTTCGTCCCGGGTCAGACGAAGGGCTTCGCGATGCTCGTGCGAATTCAGAACGGGGACATGCCGCTCGGAGCGGGGTGCTCGGGCGATCCGACTCTGGATGCGTCGAACCCGCTGTGCCTCGAGGCCGTCGATCTGGCGTCGATCCAGACCTGGATCCAATCCGGTCAGCCCGGACCGGCGCCGATCACGGGCACCGCATACTGCTTCGGCGACGGGAGCGGAGCGCCATGTCCGTGCGGGAACCTCGGCGCTTCCGACGGCGGCTGCGCCAATTCCGTCAGTTGGAGCGGCGGCGCGCTCGTCGCCGTGGGCTCGGCCAGTCTCGCGGCGGACACGCTCTTGTTGCGCGCGTCGCGCATGCCGAACGGCTCGGCGCTCTACTTCCAAGGCACCAACCGCAGCGCCGGCGGTGCAGGACAGCCGTTCGGCGACGGGCTTTTGTGCACCTCGGGCGCGGTGGTACGCCTGGGCACGCTGATGAACGGCGCCTCTACGTCCCAGTTCCCTCCCAGCGCGAGTCTGTCGCTCTCGGTCCTCGGATCGGTCGTGACGGCGGCGTCCACGCGCCATTACCAAGTCTGGTATCGCGACGCGGCGGCCTACTGTTCGCCAGCCACGTTCAACTTGACGAGCGGCACGAGCGTGACTTGGCTCCCGTGAAACCCGCGGCGTGCGGATGTGCGGATCGCGCGCGCGAGGCGCGTAACTTTGTCGCGCATCCGGAGCGCTCACACCGGCGCTTCGGGGCGGAGAACATCACTCCAACGGATTCCTTCCCAGGATCGCGACGTCGTAGAGATGGTCTTCGCGGCCCGCGATCGCGAGGAACCCGCGCGCCTCCGTGATGGATCGCTCGACGAACGCCGGATCCGCCATCAGAGCGGCGTAGTCCGCGATCACGCGCGCATCCGGAATGAGTCCAGCGCTGCCGACCCGGTACGCCTCGATGTAGAGGATGCCTGCACGAAAGCGCCGCGCTTCGTCCAGGAACGCCTGCATAGCGGACGCAGGGATCAGCTCGGCGTCGCCGACGCGAACGAGTTGGATGCCCGCGGCCAGGGCGATGCGCTGGAACAGGGCCATGAGGAAGCGCGTAGCGTAGATCCCAACGTCAACGCCGGATGGATTCCGCGCGCGCAAAGGATGAAGACGCGCCGGAAGCTTCAGGCGTAGGCGCCGAGCGTCACGGCGGCTTGGCTCTCGACAGCCTGCTCGTGGTGGACTTGCGCCGCACGGAGCGGCGGTTGCTCGATCGGTATTGGGGGAGAGACGGGGCGATGCAGTTCTTGGCAGCGCACCTGGACCGGCTGCAATTCAAGTCGACCGGCTGAGGGATACTCGCGCCTGGCTGTCGGCCAAATCGGATTGACAGATCGCACCCGCGACGGCGCACTCTTCCGGACTCGAACCTCCGGAGGTCCCCCCCCATGGTCACTTGGTCTCAACTTCTGCTTCCGATCGCGCTGTCCGCGGTCTTCATCTTCATCGCCAGCTCGATCATCCACATGGTCTTGAAGTGGCACAACGCCGATTACCGCAAGCTCGCGAACGAGGACGAGGTGCGCGTGGCTATCCGCAAGAGCGCGCCGACGCCCGGGCAGTACGTGTTCCCGCACGCACTCGACGGCAAGGACTGCAACTCGCCGGAGACGAAGAAAAAGTTCGAGGAGGGCCCGATCGGCGTCATGTACATCAGGCCGAACGGACAGGTGAAACTCGGCCCGTTCCTCGGCAGTTGGGTGCTGTACACGCTCGTCGTCAGCGCACTCGTCGCGTACGTCGCGCAATTCACGCTGACGAGCGGCGCCGACTACACGGACGTGTTCCGACTCGTCGGCACGACGGCATGGCTGGCGTACGCGTGGCAGAGCCCGTCCGATTCGATCTGGAAGGGCAAGCCGTGGATCTCGACCTTCCGCTGCCTCGTCGACGGCCTCGTCTACGCACTCATCACCGCCGGCACGTTCGGTTGGTTGTGGCCGCGCTGAAGCGCTCGCAGCAGATCAGTGACTGATCTGCGACCACTCGACGCGCAAGACGCCGGCTTCGTGCGAGACTTGTTCCATCATCTCCGGCGCTTGGAACGTGTTGCGGCAGCGCACGTGGAAGACGAGCTCGAACGGTTCCGTATCGGCACCGAGGCGACCCGAGACGTCTTGCACGCGAATACCGTGAGACGTGAGGATCGATGAAATGCGCTTCGACAACGCCGGCAATTCCAAGTGCGCGCCGGTGACGATCAGACGGCGATAGATGACGGGTGCGATGCGACGCGAGAGCGGATCCACGCCTGCGAGCACGAGCAGCACGGCAACCGTGCTGACCATCGCCAGCGCGTACTCGCCCTGACCGATGACGATGCCGAGGCCGGCGACGAACCACACCGTCGCTCCGGTCGTGATCCCGCGCACGATGTCGCCCGCGCGAATGACCGTGCTCGCTCCGAGGAAACCGATGCCGGTCACGATTCCGGCCGCCAGGCGATTTGGATCCATCACGATGCGCACGACACCGTTGGGATCGAGCTCTTGAATCGGGATCTGGCGCGACGCGTAGATCAGCAGCGCGGACGCCAGACACACGAGCATGTGCGTGCGCAATCCGGCCGGACGACCGTGCACTTCGCGTTCGAAACCGACGGCGCCGCCGAGGACCACCGCGAGCACGATGGGAGTGATGTCGAGATTCGAGATCTGTTCGAAGAAGTTTTCGAGGCCGGGCATGGTGATCGTGTTCGGGTCGTGGAGCGCGCGCGCGGCTGAGCATGCCACGATTCGGACCTGTTGCATCGTCCTTCCAGCTCTGGAACTGCACAGCTTCGTCGACGAGCGTCCCGAGTCTGCGACGAAGTGACACGTCGTTCAGCGCGCGCCGCGTCGCTCCGATTCGACGAAAAAAGCCTGATCTACGCGGTTTTTCGCGCTCACGACGACTCCTTCGCGCCTGAGCCGACGTTTCTGTTCGAGCGACGACGCGCCACCGACGCGTATTCGACCGGCCGCATCGACGACGCGATGCCAAGCGAGCTTGGAACCGCTCGGCAGACGCGCGAGCACGCGCCCGACGAGACGCGCGTTGCGCGGCAAACCCGCTTCGTGCGCGACTCCGCCGTACGAGCACACGCGTCCTTTCGGAATCGAGTCGACAGTCGCGAGGATGCGCTGCACACGCGGATCGTCGTCGATCGTCGACGTCGGCTTCCGAGCCGCAGACGAGGACACGGAGGGCGGAGACTGTGGGCTTCGTCGACTCTTCATGGACGTCAGCGGCCGCCTGGTCCACTCACTCACGAGCATGAGTGCAACTCGATGCGGCGCGCCCGAGCTTACGGAATCGTGAGTCCGTCGTGGTGCTCAGCTGGGTGCAGAGCACATGTCCGCCGATTCAAGTTGGCTGATCCGAGTCGACTGTCCGGAAGCGGTTCCCTCACGCACGAGGCGAGCACAGACGGACTCGAGCGCCGGTAGACTGTTCCCCCTCATGAAGTCGAAAACGCTGATGTCCCTCGCAGGAATCGTCCTCGCCCTCGGTGCGGCGCTCTACAACTGGAAGTACGGGACTGCGGCTGCCGATTCGGCGACGTCAGGCTCCAGTTCGAGCGTGGGGACTGCGACGCAAGAGCCGCGCGCATCTGGGCCGAATGCTTCGGAATCGACGACCTCGAGTTCGTCGTCCAAGGCCGCGCCGACCAAGCCGGCCACGAACGCATCGATTGCGAAGCCGAGCGTGTCGTCGAATGCGCCCGCGAACGCGACGACGAGGGCGGCCCCGGCCGAAACGAAGCCCGGCGTTCCGGCCGGTTCGACGAGCACCGTTGGATTCGGCTCGACACGCGCGTTCGACGATCACTACGAGAAACACGGCTCCGAGTTCGGCTCGATCACGCAGGCTCAGTACCTCGCGCTCGCACAGCAAGTGCGCGACGCACCTGTAGGCGGCTCGATCCTGGAAGCGGTCCGCGACGACGGCGTCATCTCGCGCTTCGACAAGAAATCGGGCGCGTTCCTCGCGTTCAACGAGAACAAGACCATTCGCACGTTCTTCAAACCAAACGACGGTGTGCGCTACTTCGAACGTCAGATCGAGAAAGCTCACTGATGTCGAAGCCAAGCAAAGTCATGGACGCTTTGCGAGCGCGAGGCGTGGCCGACCATGTGCTCGCCGGTGGACTCGTCGGCGTCGTCGCGAAGTGGGAGAAGACGGCTTCCGAACTCTCCATCGGCTACCGGGGCAACTACCACGAATGGCTCAACGACATGGATGGGCGCGACATTCTCCAGCTTGCGATGACCGTCGCGAGCGAAGACGAGATGCGCGCTGTCGGTCGTCGCGTGCGACTTGCCGACGAAAGCGTTCACGCTCACACGAAGAGCGCCGGTAAGTGCATTTGGGGCACGAAAAACGCTGCAAAACACGGGTGGAACGCCGGCAAGCAGTGGTGGTACTTCCTCGAACCGAAAGTGAAGAGCGCTGAGTTCGCGCGCGATCTCGCCGCACAGGACTGAACGATGCAGAACAAAAAACCCGCGGAAGCAAAAGCGCTCGTCGACTCGAACCAAGGTTGGACTTACCTCGACGTGCGCAGCGTCGACGAGTTCTCGGGCGGCCATCCCGTCGGCGCTTGGAACATTCCGGTGCTGCACCGCGGCCCGATGGGCATGACGCCGAACGCGGACTTCGTCGCCGTCGTCGCGAAGACGTTTCCGAAGACGGCGAAACTCGTCGTCGGTTGCGCGTCGGGAGTTCGTTCGGTGCGCGCGTGCGAGATGCTCGAAGCGGCCGGCTACACGGAGCTCGTCAACATGGAAGGCGGCTTCATGGGTTCGCGCGACGATTTCGGACGCGCGATTCCAGGCTGGGCTTCGAGCGGCCTCCCTGTCGCAGCGGCGGCCCCGATCGAACGCACGTACGCGAAGTTGTCCCAAGCGAAAACGTGAGAGCGATCGCGACCGGATTGCCGCGCGATTCGCTCGAGTGCGAAGCCGCGTTCTATGCCGGGTGGCGCCACGAATTCCGTGGTGAGCTTCACATCGCCCGTGCACTCTACGAACGCGCTCAGGAGTTTCGGGCGGAGGAGGCGTGGGAATGGCACATGTCCGCGGTGCGCAGACGTTGAGGCACGTTTCGCGCGAGATTTTCGCTATCTTCTGGTGATGTATCCCGTCGTCGACACGCTCGGGCGACCGCTCGGCAACCTGCGCATCTCGGTCACCGACCGCTGCAATCTGCGCTGTGCCTACTGCATGCCGGAGGAGGAGTACACGTGGCTTCCGCGGGCGGACATTCTGCGGTTCGAGGAAGTCTCGCGACTCGTCGACGCATTCATCGCCGTCGGCGCCGACCGCGTGCGCTTGACCGGCGGGGAACCGCTGATGCGCCGCGATCTCGCGAGCCTCGTGCGCATGCTCGCCGACAAGCCAGCATTGCGCGACATCGCGCTGACGACGAACGGCTTGTTGTTGGCCGGTGAAGCGCGCGCCTTGAAAGCAGCCGGTCTCGCGCGCGTGACGATCAGCCTGGACACGTTGCAACCCGATCGATTCCGCACTCTCACGCGCCGCGACGGCCACGAGCACGTCCTCGCCGGCATCGAAGCCGTTGCCACCGAGGGCTTCCGCAACACCAAGATCGACACGGTCGTGATGCGCGGCGTGAACGACGACGAGCTCGTCGCACTCGTGCAATGGGCACAAAAGCGCGACGCCGAAATCCGTTTCATCGAGTACATGGACGTCGGTGGCGCCACGCGTTGGTCGATGGACGCGGTCGTCAGCCGCACGCAGATGCTCTCGACTCTCGCGGAAGCGTTTGGTCCGATCACGCCGATCGCTGCGGATTCCACCGCCCCGGCCGAGCGTTTCATGCTCGCCGACGGATATGTCTTCGGCATCATCGCGTCGACCACGGCGCCTTTCTGCAGCGCGTGCGACCGCAGCCGCTTGACCGCCGACGGTCAGTGGTTCCGCTGTCTCTACGCGGCGCGCGGCACTGATCTGCGCACGCCCTTGCGCGCCGGTGCGTCGATCGATGAACTGGCGGGCCTGCTCCAGCACCACTGGACCGCTCGCAACGACCGTGGTGCCGAAGAGCGTCTGGCGACGAGCGCGCGCTCGGCACTGGCGAATTCCGAGACGTTGCGGGCCAACCCCCATCTCGAAATGCACACCCGCGGCGGATGAAACGATCGAACGACGCGCAGGTCGGCGACTCGCGAGTGACGTGGATCGCCTTGCTCGCGACCCTCGCGATTTTCGCCTACGCGTCGTTCATCACGTCGCGTTCGACGCTCTTCGATCGGGACGAGCCGCGCTTCGCGGAAGCCGCCGTCGAGATGATCGCGACCGGCAACGCGCTCTATCCGACGTTCGATTTCGAGCTGCGCCCCGACAAGCCGATCCTCGTCTACTGGCTCATGGCCGGCGCGATCAAGATGTTCGGCGCGACTGCGTGGGCGGCGCGATTCTTCTCGCCGGTGTGCTTGGCGCTCGCGTGTTGGCTCGTTTTCCGCATCGGAAAACGCCTGTTCGACGCGAAGGCCGGTTTGATCGCGATGGGCTTGCTCGCGGTATCGCCCCTGGCGCTGATGGAGGGCGTGGTCGCGACGACGGATGCGCTCTTGCTCTTGTGCATGACGCTCGTGTTGTCGAACTTCGTCGCGTTCGTGCTCGACGGGCCGAGCGCACTGCGCTACGCCGGCATCGCACTCGGAACGGCGGCAGGACTGCTCACGAAGGGTCCCGTTGCCCTCGCCGTCGTCGCGTTGTCGATAGCGTTCACGTCGTGGTTCCTGCGCGCCGAGCGCACGCCCACGCGCCGTGATTCGCTGCGCGTGTGGCTCGCGCTGATCGCGGCTCTCGTCGTGTTCTTGGCGTGGGGCATCCCCGCGAACCTGGCGACGAACGGCGAGTACGCGGCTCGGGGGCTCGGTCACCACGTCGTCGATCGTTCGACGGAGGCGCTCGAAGGACACGGCGGGAACTATTTCTTGTGGTTGCCGTTCTACGTGCCGATCGCGGTGATCGGCTTCCTTCCCGGACTCTTGTTCCTGCCGGCTGCGTGCGCTGCATTCCTCGGCCAGCGCATCGCGAACGTCCGTACGCGAGCGCTGATCCTGGGCTGGATCGTGCCGTGCGTCGTGTTGATGACGCTCGTGCCGACGAAGCTCCCCCACTACATTTTGCCCGTTTTTCCGGCACTTTCGCTCGCTGCAGCCGCCGTCGTCGGAGCGCTGGAGCGCGACCAACTCTCGGATCGCGAGCGTGCGTGGGCCTCGAGCGGGACGTGGATTTTCGGCGCCGTCGCGATCGTGCTCGCGGCCGCGCTGGGCCTCGTTCCGTACTTCCAGAACGTCGACGGACTGCTCACGCCCAGTCTCGTCATGGCCGGAGCGTTGGGCGTGACCGCGCTCGTCGCGATGCGCATGCACCGCCGCGGTCGTCACGCGATCGCGGCCTACGTCGTGATCTTCGGGTGTGCGGCGACGTGGATGCTCGGAGCCGTCCTCGCGCTTCCGATCGTCGAGCGCACGAAAGTCGCGCCCGACATCGCCGCTGCGATCCGCTCGGGCGTGCCGGAGAGCGTGACCGTGGCGAGGTGGAAATTCAGCGAGCCGAGTCTCGACTTCTACTTGGGTCGTCCGCCGATCAAGGATTTCGACGACGAAGCACAGCTGCGTGCCTGGGCTCTGGAGAACTCTCCCGCCGTGCTCGTCATCCAGCGCGACAGACTCGAAAGGCTGCGAGACGTCCTGCCGACCTCGCGCTGGAGCGAGCTCGCCGTAGCTCACGGGTTCAATTTGTCGAAGGGGCAAGCGATCGAGTTGGTCGCGATCGTACGCGAGCTGCCGACGACGCAAGATCGATGATCCGCTGCCGCGTGGTCGTCGTCGGCGCGGGTCCGGGCGGCGCGGTGACGGCGCTGCATCTGGCTCGTGCGGGCGTCGATGTCGTGGTGATCGACAAAGCCACGTTGCCCAGGGCGAAAGTGTGCGGCGGAGGCGTGGTGAAGCGCGCTCTGCGACACGTGCCTGCCGACGTCGTACTCCCGGTCGAGCGCGCTTGTCGCCGCGTTTCGATGCGCATGTTCGACGGGAATTTCGCCCATGTCGTCGTGCGAGCCGAAGCCGTCGTGTCGATGACGATGCGCGCCGATCTCGACCTCGCGCTGGTCGATGCGGCGGTGAAATCGGGAGCGCACGTCCTCGCACCGTGCGCGGTCATCGCAATCGAACGCAGTGTGGAACACGTCGACGTCGTCACGGCAGCGGGACTCGTGCGAGCGGACTTCGTCGTCGTCGCCGACGGTGCGACAGGTCCGTGCGCACGACTCGCGGGGTTCGACGATACGCTTGCGACGATTCCTGCGCTCGAAGCCGAGGTACGCGTCGACGCGCGCACTTTGGAAGCACACGCCGACACAGCCGCGTTCGATTTCGGCGGTGTCGTCAGCGGAGGATACGGCTGGGTCTTCGGCAAGCGTGATCATCTCTCGTGCGGCGTCTTGTCGATGAAGCGCGGCTCGGTGCATTTGCGCGACCGACTCGATCGCTACCTCCACGCTGTCGGCATCGTCGAACCGCTCGCGATCGAAACGCGCGGTTACGTCATCCCGATTCGTCCGCGCAAGCGACTTGCCCGCGATCGAGTGTTGCTCGTCGGCGACGCGGCCGGTCTCGCCGATCCGGTGACCGCGGAGGGCATCTCGCTCGCGATGCACAGCGGTGCGATCGCGGCGCAATCCATCGTCGAACACACGACGGCACGCGACGTCGAGCGCACCTTCGAACGCAGAATTCAGCAAGAAATCAAGGCCGATTTGCGCGTTGCACGGCTGCTGTCGCGACTGCTCTACGACAAGCCTCGCCTGGCGCGCCGTTTGTTCGAACGCCGCGGCCAGAGTCTGTGCGAAGCGATGACGAGCGTGACGGCGGGCGAGCGCAGCTATCGCAGCCTGCTTTCGAATCCGCTCAACTGGTCGCGGCTCGTGCTCGGTCGCTAGTGGGCTGTAACGGCTGATTCGCTGGCAGGATTCGTCCTCATTCGTTGTCGGCGAAGAAGCGACGACGACCGCGTATCCCCAATCGATACGCCGAGGAGGAGCGACGCCGCCCGGCGACGAAGGAAGGCGGAGCCTGCTACCGAATCAGCCGCTACAGTCCACGAGCGCGCTCTCAGCCGCCGAACTCTTTCAGGTGGCGAACCGGATCCGCGTAGATCGGATCGATCTCGATCGCGCGGCGCAGGTGGGCGAGCGCTTCGTCCTTCTTGCCGTTCATGAACTTCGCGCACGCGACGAGGTCCAGTGCTTCGGAATCGGCGGCGCCCAGGGTCTCGATCCGGCCCGCGACTTCCAGCGCGAAGAGTTCGTCGTCCGCGCTCAACTTGTTCTTGTTGGCTTCGAACTCGCGCAACACCTGCTTGCCGAAAGCCAGAGCTTCGCTGTCGGGCGCGGTGTGCCAAGCCGTGACTTGTGCGTTGCGCGCCGCTGCGTTGTGACGCCCAGCTTCGGCCGGATCGGATGCTTGCCGCGCCAGCACGCCGTAGATCTGCCCGAGCACGTTCCAGGCACGGAACTGGACTTCGGGAAAGGTCTCGGTCGCGACGAAAGCCTGCAAAAGTCCTGGTGTTTGAGCCTCTTTGCGCTGCTCCCACAATTTCTGCACGCGCTCCATCACGCCCTGCAGCGCGATGAAGTGCATGGCTTTCGATTTCCCGTCGGGATCGAGTCTCTTGATTTCGGCGACATGACTTTCGGCGATCGTCGTGTCCTCTGCGGCACTCAGGCGAGTGGCCAGTTGCCATCGCAACTCGACGTTCGCTGCATCGGCTGCAACTTGCGCCGTGAGTTCGTCGAGCGACGGCATCGCGAGGATACGAGCTAGATGCGCTTTGAACTGCACCGGTGTCAAGTAACCCGTCAAGCGCTCGCGCAGCCGCCCGTCGGATTCGAGCACGACCATCGTCGGGAATCCGGTCGGCTTGTACCGTTCGGTGAAGGGCGCGCCGAGCTTGCTCTCGGCGTCGACGTTGATGCAGACGATGTCCTTCGTCGCCGCGAGAACCGAATCGTCCGAATACGTCTCGCGATCGATCTTCTTGCACCACGTGCACCACGTTGTCCAGAAGTCGACGAAGATGAGTTTCTTCTCCAGCTGTGCTCGTGTGATCGCTTCGTCGAGCGAACCCGTGAACCAGGGGAGCTTGCCGTGGGAGTCTTCGAAGGAAGCGCGCGCCGCAGTCGCCGATTCGAGGACGGGTGAGAGAAACAGCGACACGGCGAAGAATAGGCTGATCATGAGCGTGTGTTCGTTCGTTGGAATGCCAGTGCGCTCACTCTAGTGCGACAGCCCTGACCGCACGACGACCCGGCTCCGAATTGCCTGGAAATAGGCCGTTTCCGTCGTGGACGAGAGCCGCCCCGATCCGCACGATCCTGCCTCGATGGAGAGCTTGAACCGTTGGAAGAGCGAGAAGCAGGCCGCATGGATCTACGGATTCTTGGCCGAGATCGAGCGCAACAGCGGGCGCGCGAACATGTTCGCGAACCTCGCGACGGCTGCCGAAGAGCAGGCCGAGATCTTGCGCGGTGACGTGATCGCGTCGGGCGCGACCACGCCCACTTTCGAGCCGACTCTCCGCGCGCGTCTCGTCCTCGCCTTGACGCGACGGTTCGGAATCGCGCGCACGAAGACGATGCTCGCGGCGCTCAAGGTGCGTGGGCTTTCGGCCTACGGTACCGATCGCGACGGCGCGCCGTTGGGACATCCGATGCCCGTCTCGGTCGGGGACATCGGCGCGCGACATCGCTCGCACGGCGGCGGCGGCATCTTGCGTGCGGCGGTGTTCGGCGTGAACGACGGACTCGTGTCGAATACGAGCTTGATCCTCGGCATGACGGGTGCGTCGTTGGCGCCGTCGACCGTGCTCGTCACGGGTGCTGCCGGGTTGTTGGCCGGAGCATTCTCGATGGCCGCGGGTGAGTACATCTCGATGCGGTCGCAACGCGAGCTGTTCGAGTTCCAGATCGCCGAAGAGCGTGACGAGCTCGAACGCTACCCCGAGGAGGAGACCGAGGAACTCGCGCTGATCTACGCCGGCCGCGGAATGGCACTGGAAGTCGCGCGCGAAGCGGCGGCGACGATGGCCCTCGACAAGGAGCGCATGCTCGATGCTTTGGCGCGCGAAGAACTCGGCTTGAACCCCGACGATCTGGGTTCGCCGATCGGCGCGGCCGTGTCGTCGTTCGTGGCGTTCGCATTCGGCGCGTTCGTGCCGCTCGTGCCGTTCTTCTTCGCGCAGTCCGGGAACTCACTCCTGATCGCATGTCTTGCGAGCGCGACGCTTCTGTTCGTCATCGGAGCCATTTTGAGCCTGTTTTCAGGCCGAAATGCTGCATTGGGCGGATTGCGCATGCTCGCGATCGGAGCGTTCGCAGGACTGGCGACGTGGAGCATCGGGCGCTGGCTCGGAGTCGCGCTGTCGTGACATCGCAATCGGCCGGCGAGCGCATCGACGAGTTGCGCGACGCGCGTCGCCGGTTGCGCGCGCTCATCGACGATCTACCTGACGCGGCCCTATCCGTCCCGATGACTGCGATCGTGAATCCTCCGCTGTGGGAGATCGGTCACGTCGCTTGGTTCCAAGAATTGTGGACGCTTCGACACTCGGCTGGCAGCGCTTCGCTGCGTGAAGACAGCGATCGTTGGTACGACTCGGCCGCCGTTCATCACGACACGCGCTGGCACCTGGACCTGCCCTCGCGTGAAGCGACGCTCGCGTACATGGATGCCGTTCTCGACGCGACGTGCTCGCGACTCGAGGGCGACCCGCGCGACGATCGTGACGACTACTTCCATCGGCTGGTCACTTACCACGAGGACATGCACGGCGAGGCGCTCGTCTACACGCGACAGACACTTGGGCTTCCAGCGCCGAAACTGGCGGCACGTTCGTCTGCCGAGATCGCTGGAGGCGGCCCGTGGGTCGGTGACGTCCACGTTCCCGGCGGCACGTTTGCGTTGGGCGCGAATCGATCGACCCCGTTCGCTTTCGACAACGAAAAGTGGGAGCACGCGCGCACTGTCGCTCCATTCCGAATCGCGCGTGCGCCGGTGACGCAGAACGAATTCGCGCAGTTCGTCGACGCTGGCGGCTACGAGCGACGGGAATGGTGGAGCGCAGCAGGCTGGCAGTGGCGCTCGACCAACGGGGCATCCGCGCCCTGGCATTGGCGACGCGACAGCGACGGCAGTTGGCTGCGCGTGCACTTCGACTCGCAAGTTGAGCTCGAACCGCATCGTCCGATCGTTCACGTCTCGTGGTTCGAAGCCGAGGCCTACTGTTCCTTCGCCGGTCGGCGCTTGCCCACCGAACTCGAATGGGAAGTGGCGGCATCGGCGACAATCGACGAAAAGGGCGCCTTTTCAGCCGTGAAACGTCCGTTTCCGTGGGGCGATGCTCCGCCGAACGCCGCGCTCGCGCACCTCGATCTCGCTTTCGACGGCGCGTGTGACGTCGGCTCGTTCGCAGACGGTGACAGTGCGCTCGGCTGCAGACAGATGATCGGCAACGTGTGGGAGTGGACGTCGTCGGACTTCGCTCCGTACCCGGATTTCGTCGTCGATCCGTACAAGGAATACAGTGCGCCTTGGTTCGGCGACCACAAGGTGTTGCGCGGCGGTTGTTTCGCGACGCGCTCGCGGTTGATCCGCAACACGTGGCGCAATTTCTACACACCGAATCGGCGTGACGTGCTCGCCGGATTCAGGACGTGTGCGCGATGAAGGTCCTCGTCTTTTATCCCGGTCCCGTCAGTTTTCGTCAGGCGCAGGTCGCAGCGCATCGCGACGTGTTGAAGGCGCTCGGGATCGAGTTGGTCCTCGCGGACGATTTCGTGACCGCCTCCGACAGCGAGTACTTCGCCGACGTGATCGAATTGCCGCCGCCGCAAGCAGTCGCCGAGTCGCTGCGACGCGTCCGCGAGTGGCTGACGTCGAATCGAGCGCATGCCGTCGTCGCACAATCGGAGTCGGGTCTGTGCGTCGGATCGCTCGTGGCAGTCGAGCTCGGTGTGCCGTGCTTGTCACCGAGGGCTGCCCATCTGACGACGAACAAGTACGCGTGTCGTGTCGAACTCGAACGCGCGCGTGTGCCCCAACCGCGTTTCACGAAAGCGCACGATGCTCACGCAGTGAAAGCGTTCGCGCGCGAAGTCGGTTATCCGGTCGTGTTGAAAGGTGCCGCGTCCGCACTCGGTCGTTTGGTCACGCTGGTGCGCGACGAGCGTGATGTCGAAGCGTGTGTCGAGCGTGTGCAAGAAGGCCTCTCCACTTCGGTCGACATCGCTCGTTTGGTTGATTTTGGCGTCGTTTCAGGCATCGAACTGGGTTTGAACCCATTGCGCGAGTTCCTCGTCGAAGCCTTTGCGAGCGGGGCACCGGTCGAGACGGACGGTGTCGTCGCGGGTAACGACATTCGCTCCTTCGGCGTGACCGAACAAGTGCTCTCGAAGCCGCCGTTTTTCTTCATGGAGGGCTATTTGTTGCCGGCCGATCGGTGTGCGGACGAACTTGCTGCGATCGAAGACGTCTCCGATCGAGCGTTGCGAGCGCTCGGAGTGACGAACACCGGCTATTCGATCGAGATGCGCCTCGACGCAGGTCGAGCAGCGATCATCGAAGTCAACGGTCGCCTCGGATGGGACGAGGGATTCGGGGACATGTTCGCTCTGGTGACGGGTGCTCAACCGGCGTTTCAAGCACTCGAGATCGCGCTCGGTGCAGCGCGGCCGTTCACGCGCAGAATGGACGTGCGAGCGGCGCTGGCATACGCAGTCTGCTACTCGAACAGCGTGGTCGCGCGTGTGCCGACAGCGAACGACATTGCAGACATCGCGCGCAAGTTCGACGTGCATATCGGCTGTGCGGTACACGTCGGCGATCGTACGTTTGCGCCGCCGCATTCCGAGGCGACGCCGCATGTGGCGTTCGCGCTTGCGTCGGGTGAAACGACGAGTCGCGCGAGTTACGAGCGAGCGCGGCGAGCCGTCGATGCTTTGCGATTCACGTTCACGGCGTTGTGACGCGCGCGGGATTCAGTCGGGAGTTGTCGCGCGATCGCGAGATTTCATTTCAAGCAACTCGAGCACACTCCGCCGCCACGCCCGCTGTAGTGCAACGGACGTTTCCATGTCCGGACAAGGCTCACTTGGCCGGCATGCGCAACTTCACCGGAACTGACGTTTCCGTTTCGACATGGAGCCGCACTTGGTCGCGGGGCAGCACACTTGGTCGCGGGGCAGCACACTTGGTCGCGGGCCAGCACACTTGGTCGCGGGGCAGCACACTTGGTCGCGGGGCAGCACACTTGGTCGCGGGGCAGCACAC